>Ga0302126_10000904_pt1 | contig 18323 bp, 14 predicted proteins | sample CB4_20m_MG_FD_203108 | JGI IMG/M metagenome (GOLD analysis project Ga0302126, IMG submission 203108) | Marine microbial communities from Western Arctic Ocean, Canada - CB4_20m | ecosystem: Environmental > Aquatic > Marine > Oceanic | place: Canada: Western Arctic Ocean | collected 2017-09-24 | reverse complement strand
TCTTCTTTTATTCACTGGTTCCACTGCTGGCCCATTTTCTTATTCGAGTATATGTGTGTAATATATTACGTGACGCTTCTTCTATAGAAGTAAAACAAAGCGCGTGCTTTCGTGATGAGAAAAGTAGAGTTTAGGGTTTTACGTTTAGGGTTTAGGGTTTCATCCATTATTCCTCTCCTTTTTTTTACCAGCGACGACATCTTCACTTTTAAAATTCGCTTTTCGTAGTAAGCGCTTTAGCGAGAGTATTTTTAGTAATTTTACTTCACCGCGCCCATAAACCGGTCTTCGTAGTCCTCTGTCCAGCTTTCGTCTTTTGATCAACGCGTTGATCAGTGCACACATAAACTCGAGAAACTTCTTTCTCTCTCTCTTGTAATCAAAAAATCAAAAGCGAGACTTTTGGAAAACACACAAAGGATTAACGAACCAGAACGGTGCGTGATTGAGAATAAACTGAAGAGACTTTTTTGGAAGCGCGTAGTTCCGAATTTAAAGAAAACTCGAGAGGATTTTAGAGATCTCGGATATCCGAATCGTCGCGGTTCGTTTATTTCGTTAAAGCACGAAGAAAAAGAGAGAGAGAGATCGTGTTTTTGAGATCTTGAAAGAAGAGACTTGAAAGAAGAGGAAGAGGAAGGAAGAAAAAATGGGCGCAGGACAATCGTTACCTGGCGATCAACAAAACCAAAAGAAACAAGACCAATCGAAGAAGAAGAAATGGGTGCCGCCGACGCCGCCCGAGCGCGTCGGGAAGAAGAAGAAGAAGCGCGGGACAGTTGGGGGGACGGCGTCGAAGTTACCGGCGATCGCGCCGGCGACGAAGTGTAAGTTAAGGGCGTTGAAGCTCGAGAGAGTGAAAGATTGGTTGTTAATGGAGGAAGAGTTCGTACAAACGCAAGAGATGGAGAAGAAAGATACGAGAGTCGAGAGAGATGAGGAGGAAAGATCGAAACTTGATGATTTGAGAGGGATGCCTTTGTCGGTCGGGACTTTGGAGGAGATCATTGACGATAATCACGGCATCGTGAGTTCGGCGATGGGACCTGAATATTACGTGAACATTTTGAGTTTTGTGGATAAGACGCAGTTAGAACCTGGGTGCGCGGTTTTGTTACATCATAAGCATTCCGCAGTCGTCGGAGTTTTAGCCGACGACGCGGATCCAATGGTCAGCGTAATGAAAGTGGACAAGGCGCCGCAAGAGAGTTACGCAGACGTTGGAGGGTTAGAAGATCAAATCATGGAGATTAAAGAGGCAGTAGAGTTACCGTTGACGCATCCAGAGTTGTACGAAGATATTGGCATTAAGCCTCCGAAAGGGGTTATTTTATACGGCGAACCGGGGACGGGGAAGACTTTATTGGCGAAAGCTGTCGCGAATTCGACGAGCGCGAGTTTCCTAAGAGTTGTTGGATCCGAGTTAATCCAAAAGTATTTAGGGGATGGACCGAAATTAGTGAGAGAACTTTTCAGAGTCGCCGATGATATGTCACCATCGATCGTGTTTTTGGACGAAATCGACGCCGTCGGTACGAAAAGATACGACTCCCAATCTGGCGGCGAAAAAGAAATTCAAAGAACGATGTTGGAGTTATTAAATCAATTAGACGGTTTCGATGATCGCGGTGATGTTAAAGTGATCATGGCCACGAACAGAATCGAAAGTTTAGACCCAGCTTTACTCAGACCAGGGAGAATCGATCGTAAAATCGAGTTCCCGTTACCGGATGCGAAAACGAAAAGACACATCTTCGGCATTCATACTTCGAGAATGAACTTAAGCGAAGACGTCGTACTCGAAGAATTCGTCATGGCCAAGGACGATTTGTCCGGTGCCGATATCAAAGCTTTGTGCACCGAAGCCGGTTTGTTAGCCTTGCGCGAGCGAAGAATGCAAATCACGCATCAAGACTTTAAATCCGCAAAGGAAAAAGTGCTCTATAAGAAGAAAGAATCCGTGCCGGACGGGATGTTCTTATAAGTACGTTTCGAGCTCTTCACTGTTACGTACCATAGGAAAAAGAAGAAGAGAGAAGTAGAAGAAGAAAAGAGAAGAAGAAGAAGAAGAAGAAGAAGAAGAAGAAGAGGGAACGGATCAGAACGAGAACGGCCTTGCTTACCGACCGCGTCGTCCTTAGAAGAAGAAGAAGAAGAATGAAGAAAAAGCAGTCATTTGAACTCAGTACAAAACGAATTGAAAACTATATCTTCATTAGTACGCGCACTTCTTCATCAAATCACTTCGTGATCAAAAATAATGACCGAACGACGACGCAATCGTACTAACTTTCCCCAGCACTCGCAATTGACCAATAATACTCGATCGGACTCTGCTTTAAGCGTTCAAATTAAAGAAGAAATCTTAAGTTTACGCGTCACGCGCGATAGTCTGAGCGATAAAATCTTTTCGCTAGGGAAACCTCCAGCAAAGCTCGAGCGAGGAAAAAAAAGTGATGATCGTGATCCGATCAATCCTTCAGACAGGGCGGCAAAGCCAAGCACGAATAGCAAAGAAGACGCGAGAGATGGATCGAGAGCGATCAGAAAACGCGAGAGAGTATCGCCAATGGACGAACTAGAGAACAAAAGGTCGAGAAGACTTTTTGGGAACGTGATTTTGGGCACTTTAAGAAAATCGAGGGAAGCGCTCGAGACGGAGAAAGAGCGAGAGACGAAGAGAGAGGATTTAAGGAAAGAGGCGGAAGATAAACAGGTGGAGAGATCGAATGAGATATTTAAGGATGCGTATGCGAAGTATTGGGAGGAGAAGGAACGAATGATTTTAGAGCAATGCGACGTAGACGCGGAGATGAAGATGAAGCAGAAGAAGTTGTACGAGTCGATCGCGAGAGATTGCGAGAGCGAGATTGCGAATGGGAAGATTAGGACTGATGCGATGCCGAGGGTGTTTTGGAAACCGAGTAAGGAGACTATTCAGACGCAGTCGATTTTGGCGAGGCAGCCAGGTAAAGTGAACGAATGGTTGAAAGCGAAGTTAGTAGAGTGCGAGGACTATTTAGTGAAAATTGAAAACAGAAGAGAAAAGGTATCGGAAGATCGAGAGAAGAGATTAAACGGCGGCGGCGTCGACAACGAAGACGTAGTAGTAGAAGAACCCATGATTGAGGAGGAGGATTTAAACGACGCTGATGCTGATGCTGATGCTGCGGCTATGATGCAATAATTCTACGCTAATAATAACTCTACGAGATCTTTATGATATGGTTTTAAATTCTTTGGATGTTTCTTGAATCCAAGCGCAAAATCACCGTGATTTCCATCGTCATATATTTTCAACTCAGATTTAATTCCCTTTTTCGTTAAAACGTCATGAAAATCTTTACTTTCGCGATGAGGCACGACGACGTCGCATAACGAAGAGAACAAATACGTCTGTGGAAAATGTTCAAAATCGTTCTCACCGCTTTCATAATTGTTCACGATATGAAACGGTGACATTTCTTTAAACTTATCATTCCCTCCCATAGCGCGTCCCATTGTGGATAACATCGAAACGCCGCGAGTGCCTTCGTACTCGAAATGCGTTTCAATATTATAAACTCCGCATAATCCTATAAACGACTTCACTTTCGGCATAATCATAGTTTCCTTATTTCTCTCTTCGTTATTGCTTAACAGCGCCATGGCACATAAATGCGACCCAGCAGAATGTCCAACTAAATGTGTCCTATTCTCATCCGCCCCGAACACTGAAGCCATTCGAAGCGCGAATCTCAACGCGTTCAAAACGTCCTCGCTCTGCTCCTTCGCTCGCTTCTCGGGGAACAACGAGTACGATATCACGGCACAGCATATACCTTCTTGTGCTAATCTATACGCTAAAGGCGCAAACTGCCATCGTTCACCACTCGCCCATACTCCGCCGTGCACGAAAACTGCCATCGGCGTCTTCCTACCCAGCGTCGTCATCAAATCTTCTCCTTCCTCTTCTTCGTTCACTGTTGAGGCCCTCACACTCTTCGTTGATGGTACGTATACATCCATCAAAGCCCTTTCGCTCGTGCCTAAACGATCGTATCTGACGTCTTTCTTTATTAAAACTTTCCTTTCGTGCCTTGATATCGTCCCATGTGAATTTTCTGCATCTTCATCAACTGCGCCAATTTCTTTCCCATTCTTCGCGTTTAAGTATATCAATTTCGCGCTTAGGCCGTACGGGATCAGCTCCAAGAGCCCGAGCGCTTCTCGATAGAAAAGTTTCGCAATCGAAAGCGTGCGCTTGATTTTTAGAACCTTTGTCGGTTGTAATGCCAGGTCTCGAGGGATCGCTTTTATTGCCTCTGCGAAGGACATTTTCTATTTGTATCTACTGATGTGCGGATTGTGATGAAGAATGTTTGCATGAAATATAGAGAACGAGAAGGGAATAAAAGATTTTCGCTATAACTTTGCGGGGCATGTTATTAAATGATTATTTGAATCTAAATGTATACTCATACACTCTTTACTGTTTGCGTTTTGGTTTCATGTTGTCTTCTTTCTTTTCAGTTTTTATGTTCGTTTGCGTGACGCGATTGCGATTTACTCAGCCGCCGAAGCGGACGACGCTTCCTTGGACGCTTTCTTTTCCAATCGTTCGGCCGCTTTTCTTCTCTCTCGTTCTAAGACTTCCGCCTGTAACTCCTTCGCCGCGTTCATTCTCGAAAGGACTGACTTATATAACCCTAAATCACCATTAATTTTCTCCATCGCGATCCCGGACGCGTCGGACATTTTCTTCAAGTTCTCCGGCGACGTTTGTTTAGACATTTCGAGCGCTCGGAAAAACCCAATCGCGATGAACTTATCGTACATCAACGCCTTCGCTTCCGATTTTTGTTTCATGGTAGAAAACATCGGATTCGCAACGATCCCATCAATCGTAGTCTGCGCACTCGCAAACGTCGATAACTTTTCTGCGTCTGATCTCCATTTCTTCCCATCTTGCCCTAAAGCGTCCATGAACGTCGCGAATATCTTCTCTCGCGCGTTTGGATCCGAAGTCTCCGGATACCCCTCAAACAATTGATCGAACACTGATACAAATCCTAACGCGCGCATTTCCTCGTGCGCGTACTTCCTCGACGTCACCGTGAAGTGCATGCCTACTAGTAGTTCCTGTAACACCGTCGCCCATATCGACGGTAACGGGTACGGGTACCCTTTAATGAACCTCGCCTTTGTCTCGGCCACCGTCGCAGGCTTTCCCTGCTGTGCAATCGCTTTTTATATAGAAACAGGAAAAACACAATCACGCGTTTCAGTACGCGCTACGTTTGATTCGCGCTCATCGCTATCGAATAAAAACAAACCACACACACACTGGAAACGCGTTTTCTCTCTTTTTGTATCGCTTTTTAAGATATGAACAGAAAAACGGACCACGATTTGATTGATTCGCTCAATCGAGCGTCGATTAAAAACAACCAGCTTCTACACGAAAAAATCTCGCATCATCATCATCATCGATCGATCGATGCCATTTTCCTTTTCGCTCGTCGAGAGCGCTTTTTGCGCGCGTTAAAAAAATATGGATCACTTTTTTCTTCCATTTTGAGATTCCGCCTGCGTCACCTGCAGATTGGTCTATCCAGAAAACAAAGCTGGGTACTGTGGTGCAAAAACGATTGAATTGAATTACCGTGAACGCGAGCGAAAGTTTTCGCGCGTGACAGAGATCTTTTTTGTCTCAGCGCGTTCCTTTGAACGTTTGAAACCGCGTTGCTCATTTGATTCGTCTGCATCGCGAACATACTGATACGTGGTGCGTTTGTTTTTTGTGCCGTGTAATCTTTTTTGTGTCGGCTGAACAGTAGGGAGAAATTGGGGTCCTTAAAATTGAACGAAAAAAAAGTGCGAAGAAGAAGAGGAAGATTTCTGCGAGAGAGAAGACGCAGGCACGTGCCATTGAATCGTCGTCGCGTGGTAAATCGAGCGATTGTAGTGATACTGGGACTATAGTTCTACGAGCTAGTGCTATGAAGGTAACTCTCAGGAAATCGGCGTCAGCGCGAGCGGTTGGTGAACGAGAGAAGTTTTTCAGTCGCCAGGAACGTTTTGTTTTCGGATTTCCGTAACCGCGTTTGTAGTAAAGCGGTGATGGTTTCGTTCGTCTTCGCCGCGGAGAGGAGTTTTAGGCGTTCGGTTTCGAGGAATTCTAATCGTTTGTTCGTTCGTTCGTTCGTTCGTTCGAGGAGCGTTACGCGTTTTTCGCGTCGGAGTAAGTCTCCGTGTTTTCGTTCGCAAGTTTCGATTTGTTGACGAAGTTTACGTAATTCTCTTCTTAAAAAAAGAATTTCATCGTTCTTAGTACCGTTGTCGTCGTCGTCGTCGTCGTCGTTTTCTTTTGTTTTTGGCGCAGTCGAAGGCGACTGCGAATTCGTTCGCAAACTCAACGCCGCTCTTCCATTCTCTCCTTTCTTCGCAATCTCGCTATTATACGAGTTCTCTTTCGCGCGGTCGATCAAAGCTTTCTTCACCGTCTTCAACTCAATCTCCAACCGCTCAATCTTCGCCGTTCTCAACTCTAACTCTCGTTCGTGTTCGCGAAATACCTCCCTCGCGCGTTCCGTCGCGTTTCGCTCGATCGCGTCCTCGAACATTTTTTTCTTCATCCGGTTGAGTTCGTTGCACTTCTCTGCAACGAACGCGTAATCTTTACTGCGACCAAAATTTTCTCTCACTAAATCTGTCGAGATCTCTAAGAATTCGCTGCGACTGTCTAACAGACTTCGTTCTTCCGACTCGTGCGGCTCGTCGTCTTCTTCTTCGTCGTTCTTCTTCTTCTTCTTCTTCGTCTGTTTTGGATTTCCAATTTCGAATGTTTTGACTTTCCAATCCGTTCTTGAAAGTAACGCGCAGTCGTCATTGGAAACAGGGAAATGCGAATGAGAACGCTTAGAGACGAGGTCGTCGTAGAGGCTATGAAACCTTCGATCGATCTCGAGCGAGGATAAGGTCGTATTCGCAATCGATCTAGCGAAAGACTCGCAGTTCTCTGTTCCTGTCATTCGTTCACAGTTCATTTTGAGGACTTTGGGAGTGTAGCGAGAGAGGTTGAAAACGGACGCGTTCGCGGAGCGTCGGCGTACTTTATGTATTCTATTATAAAGATAACATAGTGTAATGCACACACACACACACACACACACACACACACATCTCCTTCACGTTATTGTGAAGGACGTTTTCGATTGCATCAGTAGTGGCAATGAAGAGATATACAAGTTCGGAGAATCGCATTTACTCTAATATTTAATGCACGCGCAAGTCACGACGCGCGCGCGCGCGCGGCAACTGATCCAACCATCGTCTTCGCGTTCTCCTATTTCAGTCGTGTACGCGTACGTTTTCGTTGGCGATGTACCACTGGCTACTTAAAATAATTTTATAATCTACGCGCCGCGTGGCGCGCGCGCTCGCAACTTTGTACAATTTTTCTTGTCACAAATCGACGCCTTGGCTAATGATCCACATATTAAAATGCGCGTATCCAACGACCATTCCTAACAAGGCCCCGACCGCTACTTGTACTGGCGTATGCCCGAGCGAGTCTCGTAAAGGTCTGCTATCCGTTAACGGATGGTCTCTCGGTAACTCGACGATGAGTTGATTGAGGACCTCGGCTTGCCTACCGGCGTGTAATCGTACGCCCGTCGCGTCGTACATGACCTAAGAACGTGAAGAAGAAGAAGAAGATAAAAACAAATGTTATTTCGTTACAATTAAAATACGAGAGCGCGTGAAACCGAAACAAAACGATTATCGAGACAGTAGACCGCGTCGGTCGTCGTCGTCGTCGTCCAGGCCGAGAGAGCTCTCGACAATCACTGCCCTTAAAAGAACGAATTTCATTCCTAAATCCATACTCGAACGATCGAGATCGTAACGTACCACTAACGAAAACACTAAACATAACGCAAAAATACTCGAATCTAACGCATCCTTCAACCCTATCGCGGTCGTTAGCCCGACCACTAACGCCGTATGCGACGATGGCATTCCCCCACTGCCTACTAAGCGACCCCAATCCACTTTCCCGGTCGTGTGGTAGTGCGTGAACACTTTACAGATTTGTGCGATCGTGAACGCGAGCATTGCGGCGACTAACGCCGGTGAGCCGACTAAGGACGACGCTCCTTTCGCGAGGTTTCCCATTTAATCGCTTTTGTTTCTTTTCGTTTCTTTCTTCTGCTTTTGTGTTCTCTCTTATTCTTATTTCTCTGTTTTGTGTGTGAAAGACCCACTGCTGAAAACTGCGCTTTAATAAGGGTGTTCTAAAAAAACGCCTTTTTTAGAAAGTTGAGGGAAATTAAAACACGAGATCACAAAAACTGCCACGCGCTCGATTACGTGCACACTCCGCGAGAACAGAGAGAGAGAGAAGCGAGAGAGAGAGGGAGAGGAAAGTCGAAGATAGGGTTGACGGGTGCGGTGCGATCATTTTCTGCGTCTTTGTCTGTGTGAGTAAAGTAAAGAAATCGTGTATTAAATAAAACGCCTTTTTTTAAAGATTGTTTGAGAGAAATTAAAACACGCGAGATCACAAAACTGCCGCGCGCGCGATTACATACATACTCTGAAACTTCTTGTGAATAGACGAGAACGTAGTAGACACGTGGACGAGATAGGGGTCGAGATAAAGTAGTGGTTATGACGTACGCGATAGATACCAGTGGATACGATCAGGAAGAAATAGCGAAGATTGAAAAGACTGCAGGGATAAAAATTAGCGAGCTTGACCAGAAAACGGTTTCAATGGCGGTCGCGAAGGCGAAGGAGATCGCGAATAAGTTGTTCAAGGAAGGGAGGTACGAGGAGGCTTGCGTGCAGTATACGTGCGCGATCGCAGGGGATAGGAAGGATAAGACTTTGTTTAGGAACAGGGCAGCGGCGAGGCTGCAGTTGGGAGAACGAGTCGAAGCGGCCGAGGACGCCGTGAAGGCGGTTGAGTTGGATGAGAAAGATGCGAAATCGTGGTATAGGTTAGGGACCGCGTTATTGCAGAATCATGAGTATTTGAAAGCCGCGCAGGCTTTGAATTCGGCGGATAGGTTGATGCCGAAGAGCGCGGATATTTTAGAACGACTCGAATTTGCGAAGAAGATGTACGAGGACGAACGAAAGAGGAAAGAAAAAAGTGCAAAATCGGCGAGACGTGATTTAGCTTTAGAATTACGGAAAGCGAGACGCGCAGATAGAGATCAAGAGACTATTAATCAATGGAAGCAAACGTTAGGTGGTCCAGATTGGGGCGTCGAAGATTACGCGTGGAGGCCGACGTATTTACCAATCGCGCGGTCGAAAAAAATCGATTACGAAAGATTTATGGAAGATCCAAGGAAGAAAGGGATCGTGCATTACGCAATCGGTCTCGCAGAGTTGAGCGCACCAAAAGTTGAAGTTTCCAAAGCGTTGGTTGATTTTGGAAGGTTTCGTGCTTACGAAAAAGTACTCTGTACGCCGCTCACAACCGCGGCGGAGTCTTCTTCTACTAATAAGAAGGAAAGTTCTTCTACTTCTGATACTGTGGCTCTCGTCTTAAGCTCTGGATGCGGTATTCTCCCTGTTCTCGTCGCGAGTAGCGATCGAATCGACCAAGTCATCGCTCTCGAACGCAATCAATTCTTGTATCGAAACTCGAAGCAAGTTGGAAAGGCAAACAAGGAGTTGTTTAAAAAGGTTTCACTCGTCGATCAAAAACTCGAAAGCTGTTTAAGAGCTAAGGATGATGTCGTCGATGATGATGATGCCACCATTATTAACGCCGATGCCGACAACAACAAAAGCAAAATCGATAACAGAAGCAGTCCTATTGAGTTACCGAAAAGGGCGAATAAGATCGTAACAGATTTGTTTGACTATACCGTGCTCGGACTCGGCGTATTGCCGGCTATCGATCTTTGCGGCCAACGCGCACTGGTAACACCAGATGCGACAGTCACGCCATCAAAAATAGTAATCAAAGCTCGGTTGATATCGTTACGCATGGACGCAGTTTCAGGTTTTGACTTATCTGCAATGAATAACTATCGATGGACGCCACAAAGCGCAAAAGTCAACTTATATGAAGAGCCTCACGAAATATTATCAAAACCGTTTGAGTGCTGCGCGATTGATTTGAACGAGCGTTTACAAAAAGCTTTCAAAGACGGTCCACAAAATTTGGAAAGCAACATCAGCGGTGAGTTCGATTACGATAACGTTTGGGAATTTGAGTCGCTTGAGAATGTTGAAATTATTAAAGACGGTTCTTGGAACGCGGTTGCGTTTTGGTTTGAAGGCCATCTCGACGAAACGACGATGATTTCATCCATTCCAGAAAATTCCGCCTCATTTCTCGACGAAAATGACGGTGATACTATTGAAACCACTACAAAGTTGGACGATACTAAGACGATTGAAACAAGAAATTCGTCTTTAAAGAAAACGTATTGCAACTCGTTCAGTATTGGCGTTCAATATCTCGACGACGTTCCAGTTAAAAGAGGTGATATTACACAGATTTCAATCAAACGTGACGCTAATCAAATCTATTTCGAATCAACACCTCCGCAAATGCGCGCACGACACGCGCAGATTCCTTCGTGGCATTATGATATGCTCAACGACGATGGTCGCAACGGAGCGTACGAAAAAGCTATAGCGCGCGCGGTCGAGCGCAAGAAGCAAGAAAAGGGCAGGTGTGAAGTTTTAGACGCAGGTGCGGGCAGTGGTATTTTGTCAATGCTTGCCATGCGTGCCGGAGCCGATTTCGTCCACGCAGTTGAACAAAATGGGCACATGTGTGACGTTGGCGAAGAGACCGTGTGCATGAACGGGTACGGATTAAAAGTAATGTTCCATAATAAAGACGTCCGTCGTTTATTTACGAAAGAATCGGAAGGCTTAATTAAGCATGGATTAAAACCTGATGGAAACCCTCCTGAAATGGAGCGCAAGAGCGATATTCTCGTGTACGAAGTTTTCGATAGCGGGTTAATCGGCGAAGGCGCGTGTCATATCGTCGGTATGGCGAGACATAGGTTGTTGAAACCAGACGCTACGCTCATACCTCGCGCTGCGAAGATGTATGCCGCACCGATCGAATACCGTTTTAAAAACTATGAAACTGCCGACGGTAAGCACGTTATCGATTTGTCATCTGCAAATAGATGGAAATATCGCGATGATTACGAAGGCGTGAATCTTGAAAAACTTCCCAAAGGAGCTTGGAAAGCGCTCGCCGAGCCGAAACCGTTCTTCAATTTTGACTTTTACGATTGGGAAGAAAACATGCGAGCGAAGGAAGAAAAGATGTCGTTCGAAATCACCGAAAAAGGCGTCTTTAACGCGATAGCGTTTTGGTTTGATTTAGAACTCGACGATGAAATCACTTTAACGACGAACCCGTTTGCTGAACACGGCAAAAAAGGCGCGACTTGGCAACAAGCCGTCCAATATGTCGAAGAGTTACAGTTACACCCTGGCGATTCGCTCGAAGTCGTTGCATCGCACGACACCTACGGCATAAGTTTTAGAGTTGATGACTCTGCTCTAGAATTCGATCGCGGTATGAGAAGAACGCGTTGCCCGCTTTACGACGGCACTTGGCAAGCCGTGAACATGCAATACAAGCAAATCACGGATAGTTTGGCTAAATCGGTCGCACAATCACCAGTTGTGTTTCGAGAGACTTGTGAAACGGCCGTTGCACTCGGATGCCGTCCAGGAGACTTAAAATTCGAGAGCTGGGCCGGAGCCGATTTCATGCAAAAATTCATGTCTTAATTATAAACGAAATGAAGATGATGATTGATATATAAAATTTAAATGTGGCTAACATATATATATATTATAATAATATGGTGGTACTACTGTTTTTAACTCTCTCTCTCTCTCTCTTCTCTTAGGCCATGATCATGTTATACTTCTCTGCGAACCTCTTAGTCTCCGCGGCTCTCGCCTCTGCTGATAACGAAGCCATCTTCGCCTCTTTCCATTTCGGAACGTATAACTTCTTCGGCCCAGTTGATTCTCTCTTATCTTTTCTCACAGGTTCTTGTCCATTCGCTTTCAACCACTCCGCTCTCGCATCATCTGCTTGTTGAAACGTCAACTGCATCAAGTCTAACCCGGCTTTTTTCGCCATCGCTTCCAAACCTAATTTGTTCAACGTCTTAATCGCTTGCGTGGAGATGCGTAATCGAATGTAGCGCTTTTGTTCTGGCCAATATACACGTTTGTACTGTTTGTTTTTGTTTCGAGAGAGAGGGAGGGAGAGAGAAAATAGGTTAGTTATGTTGTCTGATTAATATGTGACGGCGGGGGCCGTATTTTTTAAGACGAAACACGTTCATAACGACACAGCTTGCTTTTGAGAACTTCAACATCACCACCGTCAAAATCATCGTCTTAAGCGCAATTGTAAACTTTTTTATCATCGCTCGCGCGCAATAAACACACACGCGCGACGCTCAAAAGAAGACGAAAGAGAGCGCAAAAAAATTGAGCGAACACGAACCTGTAAGTTCGCTTCCTGCTTTTTCTTATTCCTGATATGCGAGAACGATACGGTGTACCCATTGTTCGCCCTCTTCCCAGTGAGTTGACACTTTCGCCCACTGGAGCCTTGAATGGCCTTCGTCGTGATTTCTATTTTCTTCGCTGATACTGCACCGCTTTTCTTTGAGAATACGCTCGATGCAGATTTAGGGGTGAACGAAGAAGTACGCAGAGACCGTGATGCGTGCATCGCTGACTGCATCGTTAATTCGCGACTGAGAGTTGTTTTTAGCACGCGCGCACTTTTGACGATGACCGCGATTTTTCAGCGCAAGAAAGTGTGCAGAGAAAAAACAAAAACCTGAAAAACGGGTTTAGGGTTTAAAAACCCTAAACCTTCCAGAAAGATGAAAGAAAAAAGAAACTCGCCCCTCCCAACAAGCGCTTACTTTATTCCTTCATCTTTCCTATAACACTACATACCACTAATAACAAGAACAACGGTGCCATTACTACGCTCTTTGAGAGAGAGGAATACTGATAACAAAAAAAACCACTCTTTTTCAGCGCTTTTGATCCATCAGAAGGAAGAAAGAATCACGAAACAGGACGAACAAAAATGAACGAATCGAAACAGGATGGGATACAGAAGTTATTACGGGCCGAGCAAGAGGCGAACGCGATCGTGACCGCGGCGAGACAAGGTTTGATTACGTTTAATCGTTGTTTATTATGATTGCTTTGTCTTTTCTTTGCTTATGCTTAATTGTTTATGTGTAAATGTTAAGATATCTATCTATATATATAGATATACATAAACACTCACTGCTGTCTTCTCTTTCCCTTTTAAACTGTATTTCGTTGCAACGCGGCGCGCACGCGGAACTACGAATAGAGAAAACGGCCAGGATCAAGCAAGCGAAAGACGAGGCGGAGGCCGAAATAGCACAATACAGAAACCAACGCGAACAAGCGTATCAGCAAATGCTCATGCAAGCATCGGGGGGATCGGATGAACTATCGAAGGAGTTACAAAAGAGCGCCGCGAAAGCGGAAGAGGCGATGAAGTTTGCAATCGCTAAACACGGCGGCAAAGTAACCGCTGCGGTCGTGAAGCACGTCGTAAGCGTGCAGCTCTGATAGTATAATAAATAATAATTGTATAGTGTGTACGTAGAGTTTTAATAATTTTGTAAATTCATTTTTTTATAATAAAACGATTTCGTTTCTCTACAGGTTTTTAGCTATCTTAAATCACGCTATATACACACAAACACACACACCCACACCCACTCACACACCGCTAGCAATAAACCTCTTCTTCTTCTAATCGTTATTTTTAACCTCCGCTGTAGAATTAATTTTTTAATCCACGCCGCCGCAAAAACCGTTTTTGTACAAAGCCTCATCACACAATACACGCACACACCCTAAACACAAATTTTCTTCTCATCTCTTTTTTCTTACTAATAATACAAACGCACACACACTGGCTCGCTCTCGCTCAAGCTCACTACTAGTACTCGCAGTGTGTTATCGAGCGAATTGCATCCCGGACGACCCCCCTCCTCCTTCACCATTGCTCGCGGCATCGGTAATATCATGGATTGACGAACGTCTTTTGTCCTTTTTATTTAACGAATTCAATCGAATGAAGTACTTTTGCGCGTGAGACGCTACTTGCGTCGGCGTCCTCGATACGACGAAATTTCTCGAAATCGACCTCCAATCGCCTTTACCAAACTTCGTCAATCCGAGCAAGAACAATCTGTGCTCTTCCTCAGTCCATGGTATCCCTTTGCGCCTTTCTTGCTCATGAGTCAATGGTTGCTTACTCGAACCGCCGTTGGAGTTTGAACCGCCAGATTTCTGTGAAGATGAAGAACTCTTCGCTTTCTTCTGATGATGATTATGATGCTTTTGCACGCCTCCTTGCAACGCGGACAAATTATTCTTTCTCGAACTCGGACTTCCTGGGGGAATCTTAAACAGCTCGTGGTTCAAAGAACCGTCAGAGCACGAACTCGGTTCGGACGAAGTCGCATCGCCACCGCCGCCGTTGTTGTTTCCGTTATTATTAGCGTTGTCAAAATGTTGTTCATTATTCCTGAACTCGCCCCGTCCCCACCAGGGCCCTTCGTTTTTATTATTTACATTCGCGCCGCCGAGACTGGCGGCGACGACGACGGCGCCGTTATTATTATTATTTTGATGCATCATGCGCCCGTCCTCAATCGCTCTGATATCGTCAACTAATTGGTTATATCGTTTCCGAATACCATCTGGTGTCTTTGTCATTTGCGAAATTTGTCCCCAAATGTTAATATCGCGCCCATGCGGGCCGTTAGTCTCCTGCGGCTGCAAGTCGTTCATAGCGTGCGAGTTAATCGATAAAGGAACCGACGACTCGAATTGCGCTAAAGAGTGTTCGAACAAATTATCCTCGTTCGGCTGCCAATGATCGAAGAAGTCGTTCCTCTCGCATCCTGATAGCGAAGGTATCGCGTGTAAGTTATCAAACGATGATAATCTATTTTTTTTTCATTAAGAGAGAGTGAGTGAGAATAAACAGTATCAGTATTTGCGCGAATATATACAACGAGATAAACCATTGAAAGTAAGGAAGAAAAATGTTTCGAAAGGGGACGAATTCGTGGCTGTTTTTACACCAAGAGAAGGAATCGTTCCAACAAGAAAACAAAAAAATATAGAATACGGAAAACATACCTCGGGAACGACCCAGTTTGTAAGGTCACCGAAGCCATTTAAACGATAGTTTCTGACTCAGAAAAGTCCTGTTAATGTTTTAGAATAATTTTAATCGTTAGTTTCCGTTCGCGTAGTATTTTTTTTTCTTCCCCTCGCGCGCACGACTTCGATGCCAATTTTCCTCCCTCGCTAAAGAAATCAAATAGGTTACATAGTAGGCGGCAGTTTTGAGTGTTTTCATACGTTCCGATTTAATCGGAACCCATCAAAATCGATTTATCGAACGAGGAATTGCACGACAGAACTCGTTTTTGATTTATTTTTTTCTTTCCACAGTCGCGGCTGATGCGTTATCGATACAGATAAACACGCTGCCAGCGTTACTTTAAAACACGCGCGCACGGGAAAGATGATGAGTAATCAGTACAGTCATCACGCTCAAAAAGAAAAACGATCCCACGGGCGCGTAAAAAAAGTACCTGTCTCGTTATATCGCGCGAATCAGAAGTTCAACGCGCGACGCTGGAAAAGAATTTCAAATTTACACGAGCGCGCGCGCGTGATTAAATTCTTTATATATGAACGCGATGAATAACGCGTTCGCGGAGCACGAGTTTGTGAAGTTTCGAATTCTTTTCCTCGTTGTTTCCAATCATTTCCAAAACAAAAAAAACATTCATCGAGCACGTGTAAAACTGATTTTAGCCTCGTTTTAGTCGTTTTGCTGGGGGAACTGCTGCTGGATCTTGATCTCGTTTACACAGGGCCACTAATATATTTCTGGCTCTCGCAACCGCTCTCGCGGATCGACATCAGAGCGTTTAAACAGGACTTAATCATAGCAAAACGATCGCGAAGTTACCTCTAGCACGCGCGTTGTTTTCGAGCGCGCTCGTTTTTCGAGATATCACGCAATCATCTGTGCCGAATAAACATGGATACGCGCAGAAGATCACTCGATATAGAAGAAGAACTAAAGTTTGACTTTTCAAGAAACACTAATATTCGATCCAAAGAAACTGATTCGCGCGCGGCGTTCGTGATCGTCATCGCGCGAGAAACAAAAACAATCTCGCGCGGTTTTCAAATATATTTATACAGTAGTATGCATACACCCCCCCCCTCTTTTCCTATTCATTAGATAGATATTTCAGGCGCGGACGTCGTGTTTAACGTAATGATTTTATTTTAGTAGATATACGTAGTCGTGTTAACCCCTCAAAAAGCAGTTTAACCTTCAAAAGAAGAAGAATGAAAAGAAGAGGAGCAGAAGGAGGAATATGATGGATTTGATAGATGATCTCGAAGACATCGTACGAAGAGAAAACGCGAAGAACGATCGAGGCGACAACGTAACTCGACGGCGTCGTTCGTTCGTGACGCTCGCGCAGAGACGCGGAAAAAAAGAAGAAATCACGACTGAAAGAGAATCGAAACACGAGATCGAACAGAACAACAACGAAGTAAACGAGGTCCAAAACATCGGCATACCTGGCTCTGGACAGAAGGTACACGTGAAGACGTTCGGGTGTGCGCATAACCACTCGGATTCAGAATTCATGCAAGGTCAATTGAAGGCGTATGGATACGAATTGACCGAATCGGCCGAGGAAGCTTCTGCGTGGGTGATTAATACGTGTACGGTCAAGAATCCGAGTCAGAGCGCGATGAACACGGTTATAGAACGAGCGAAAGAAAAGGAGAAGAAAGTAGTGGTATGCGGATGCGTACCGCAAGGAGATCAGAAAGCGAAAGAATTACAGTTTGTTAGTTTATTAGGCGTCACGCAAATAGACCGTATTGTCGAAGCAGTTGAGAGGACTTTGAACGGTGAACGCGTAGTGATGTTGGAGAAGAAGGCGTTGCCGAAGCTCGATTTGCCAAAAGTGAGAAGAAACGATTCGGTTGAGATTATTCCGTTATCTACTGGGTGTTTAGGGCAATGCACGTATTGTAAGACGAAACATGCGAGAGGGGAGTTAGGGAGCTATGAAATCAAGGCGATTTTAAAGAGGGCGCAATTAGCAATCGAGGAAGGCGTGACAGAGATTTGGTTATCGTCAGAAGATACTGGCGCTTATGGATTAGATATCGGGTCTAACGTTGCCGAGTTGTTTAGAGAGTTAGTGCAGGTGTTACCTACGGATCAGAGCGTAATGTTAAGACTCGGAATGACTAATCCACCGTATATTTTAGCGCACTTACCAGCAATCGCCGAAGCTTTAAGACATCCAAACGTATTTTCGTGGATACATATTCCAGTACAAAGCGGATCGTCGAAAGTTCTGGACGATATGAAACGCGAATATACAAGAGAAGAGTTCGAAAAAGTCGTCGATTATTTATTGGAACACGTGCCAGATATTACAATAGCAACCGATATTATATGCGGCTTCCCAGGCGAAACCGAAACCGAATGGAAAGAAACAATGTCGTTGATTGAAAAGTATAAGTTTCCAGAGGTTCACATCTCGCAATTCTATGCCAGGCCGAACACACCCGCTTTTCGAATGAAGCGAGTGAATACATTAATTGTGAAAAACCGATCACGCGAACTGACAAAGCTTACCGAGTCGTACTTCCCGTGGAAAAAACTAGAAGGTAAAACGATGAAGGTTTGGATTACAGACATCGCTGCCGATGGCGTTTCGTTAGTAGGACACACGAAGAGTTATTCGCAAATCTTACTTCCCGGAGGTGAAGAAAATATAGAGAAATATACGGGTAAAAGCGTAACGGTTCGAGTGAAATCATCGAGCAGATGGAGCTGTAAAGCTGATATATTTGTTAGCTCTGGTAGCGAACTAGAAACGTCGACGACGACGAATAATAAAATAATAGCTCTCACTGAAAGCGCTGGAGATACTACAAATTTGAACAAGAAGTACGGGAAGAAAATCCGTACATCGAAAACGACAACAACAAAAACTTTAACAGACGTCTCGGAAGACTTCGAAGACGCGTATGCGTTACGAGTTCAAAGAATAGATCATTTAAATCGTGCGTTTGAAATCGTGTTCGGGACGACGCTATGTTTTGCGAGCCTCGGTATGCTCTATTCGAAATTACGAACAGCAACATGATAAACTAATAGACTTACTACGTATTTATTATTATTATTACATTAT
>Ga0302126_10000900_pt1 | contig 18368 bp, 21 predicted proteins | sample CB4_20m_MG_FD_203108 | JGI IMG/M metagenome (GOLD analysis project Ga0302126, IMG submission 203108) | Marine microbial communities from Western Arctic Ocean, Canada - CB4_20m | ecosystem: Environmental > Aquatic > Marine > Oceanic | place: Canada: Western Arctic Ocean | collected 2017-09-24 | reverse complement strand
AATTCTCGGTGATCTAAGTAAAGCTGGGGCTGAACTAGGAACAACTGCTGAAATGTATGCACATCTAGACAAAGCGTTTAAAGCCTTAGAGAAAAATAATAAAGGCTCAGTTATAATTAATGATGTACGAACAAACAATGTATCTCTAGAACAGTACGCAAGAAGTGAGATGAGTTCAAAAGATATGGAAAAGTTTTTCTATGGCCCATTAAAGGGTAAAAACATTCCATTTGAAGGTAAAAAATAATTATGAGACTAGATGAATTTTATACTGACGAGAAGGATTTGCCGTTCGACGTAGTTGAAGATACACTTGTGTACATGCGTAATGATCCAATGTTCTATCGCAGGCATTACTTTCCAGCTGTTTCAAAGTTAGCAGACTGCCAGCGTTCGGGCAAAGATGCAGACCCTAAAAAGTATTTAACATCTATGGTTGAAAAAGGATGCGACGACTATTGTCGTAAATTTGATCTTGGAAAAAGTTCAGAAGATATATACACTGACCAAGACAGGAATAACCTTTTACAAAAGATAAACTCTGAAGAAACAGAGAATATTAAAAAGGGCGATTACACGTGAAGATTTTTGAAGTTACTGAACAAAAAAAAATTGCATCATTTGCATTAGGCAGAATGAATCCTGCCACAGTTGGTCACGAACTTCTTGTAAACGCTATTAAACAAGCACCCGGAGATAGTTTTTTATTCTTAACAGACAGAGCTCCTAAACTACCTGATAATCCACTAACATCACAAGACAAACTAGACTGGGCTCGTAAGAGCTTTAACGGTATAGCAGTTGGATTAGCTAAAACTGTACTAACAGCTGCTGATCGATTGTATAAAATGGGTTATAATGAAGTGACGTTTTTAGAAGGCGAGCCAAAACTTCTTAAGATATTACAGGACTATAACGGTGTAGAAAAACCAACGCATAATTATAACTTTACTAAAATTAATTACGTACAACTTTCTCGCGATGCAGCAGCTGACGATGCAACTGGTATGAGTGGTACTAAACTACGCGGATCTGTTACAAGTAATAATATTGATGCGTTTAAGTCAGGTGTTACAAAATCAGCACAGCCGTTTGCTGACGAAATGTTTAAAAAATTACAAGTAGCAATGGGCGTAGATACTTCTACTCAGGGAGCATAGTGGTTTGGATATTGCTACATTAAAACGCCTAGCTGGTGTAAACGAATACAAAGGTTACACAGAATACACTCTTGAAAATATTAGTGATGCTGCTACAGCTAACCGAAAAAAAGAACGTGAACAAAATATAAAGCCTGGTGACAAGGAATGGTTCGAACTATGGTTTGGTCTTCCTAAGATGCAAGGAAGTATTAACTTTAGAGGCCGAAAAAAATGAAAATTAGTGAACTTGATTGTTGGGACGGTTATAAGAAATCTGGTACTCAAAAGGGTACTGGTAAGAATAAAGGCAAACGTGTAAACAAATGCGTTAAAGTAAGTGAGAACGAATTCACTTATGAAGATGATGATGCTTTCTATGAAGACTACGGAGTGCTTTGGTTTAACGAAGATGAAATATTAGACGAAGCAGAATATCAAGGACGTACAGTTAAGCTAGGCAAACCTATGCAAGGTGATGTTAAAAAGTTTAAAGTGTATGTAAAAAATCCGAAAGGTAATGTAGTTAAAGTAAACTTTGGACACGGTGGAAGCAGTGTTAAAGGTAAGGCAATGAAGATAAGAAAAAATAATCCAAAAGCTCGTAAGAGTTTTAGAGCTAGGCACAACTGTGACAATCCAGGACCACGCCATAAGGCAAGATATTGGTCATGTCGCAAGTGGTAGGTAAATAGAATGAGACTACGTGAATTATATGAAGACGGTCGCATTGTAAAAGGTGTCAACACCACTGTTGATGTAGGTGTTAATCAGATACCTATCGAAGCATCAAAGATGGGCTTTACTGTAGACAAAGACGGGCGGCCTCCTACACTAAGTAAAAAAGTTAAAGGTAAGTCAACTAACGTATTATTTAACTTAGGTCTTTCTGAAAGTAATAAACAACGCAACTTAACAGATTTTATTAAATTTTGTAAAGAACAATTAGAGTTAACAACATCACCTTCAATTAAATTTGTTAGTGATACTGAAGATACTACTTTTGGATACTTTGATAACGATAATAAAAATATTGTAGTACAGCTTAAAGGCAGACACCAAATGGATGTTATGCGTACTGTTGCACACGAACTCGTACACTACAAGCAAGACAAAACACTAGGCAGAGAGTTAGATGGACGGGACGGGAGTCCAGATGAAAATGAAGCAAACTCGCTTGCGGGTGTACTATTAAGACGTTGGGGACAAAAGAACCCTACATTGTTTACCGAAACAGTTGACAAGAATACCAAAAGTAGTGTATACTTTACTAATATGCAAGAACAATTAGGTGAAATAGCATCAACATCAGAGATATATGTTGATATGGACGGTGTATTAGCTGACTTCTTTGGAGAATGGTCTCGCCTAATGAAGGTTGATCACTTTACTAAAATTGACAAAGAACATGAAATAGGCGATGCATTACAACGTATTAGAGATACAGACGACTTTTGGTTACGTTTACCAATACTTCCTCAAGCTAAAGAATTATTAACATTAATTAAAAATATAAAAGGTGAATATAATATATGTTCAACTCCTTTACAAGATGATCCTAACTCAGAAAAACATAAACGTACATGGGTAGAAAAGAATTTAAGTTTCTTTCCTCCTAAAAATGTTTATATAACTGATAATAAGCCACAGTTTGCAAAGAATGCTGACGGGACGCCTAATATACTAGTTGATGACTTTGGTAAAAATGTTAATCAATGGGAATCTGCAGGCGGCATAGGATTTAAATATAAAGATCATAAGTTTGAGCGTACTGCAAAAGAACTACAACAGTATATGAAACAACCAGGTGAAATTGCTGGAAATTCTTCAATGATATCATCAGAGCAAATGTTGGCAAAACTGTCAAAAGAAATGCAAGGTACACATACAGGTGCACCTGACCCAAGTTCCGATTGGTCAAAATATGTTCTATCTCATAAGGGGTTTACACTTAAAGATATACAAGTTGATAAGATACCAACAGCAGTAAAAAGCGATGGAATGAGTCAGGCCAATATTGAAAAATATAAAAAAGCAGACACTACAAAATTTCCACCTGTAGTAATAGGCGACGATGGATATCTGTTAGATGGAAATCATAGACTTCAAGCATATAAGTATCAAGGTATCAAAACAATCAAAGCCTACGTAGGCGAAAGCACAGTTGTAACGGAAGATGTTGCTTATGTAGAACCACAGTTTGATGCAGAATGGGAAGAAGCAAATCGTTATCCGTACATAAGAAAACTAGGCCGCGAAGGATGGAGAAAACTTGCCAAGACTGGTAAAACAATAACTGTAAATAATAATAACGTAAAGAAGATTGGCAATACTGGTGCTGATGGCAGTGAGTCCTTGGATGAGTTAGAACCAAAAAAAGTTGAAAGATTTAAAAGAGCAATGGATGCAGGTACTATTGAAATGCCTATAGTAATTAAACAACCAAATGGATCTTACGATCTAGTTGCTGGTAATACTAGGCTAATAGGACTTATGAATACACACGGAGAAGCCAAAGTGTGGTTAGTAGATGCAAATAAATTAAAACAACCAGTTAAAGAATCATTTGATACACAGGTTGATTGGGAAATAGATGATGAAATGACCCAAGGTGACGGTGAAGCATATAAGGCAAACATTGGTAATAAAGAAGTAGGGATTCAATATTACTTTGAAGTTGTCGATGCTGGAGGCTTTCCTCTATCTGGTGTAGATATAACATTTGAAGTCAATATGACTACTAAGAAAACCGGTACTGGAGATGCAAGTACAATATTTGGTGCAGTAGTCAATCATATAAAACAATTTATAAACCAACACGATGAAATTGATGCTATAGAATTTAGTGCAAGTAAAGAACAAGGTTTTTCACGCACACGATTATATAGTGCTATGGTAGAAAAGTTATCACAAGGAACTGGTTTTATTAATGCTAAAACTATATCTAAAGCAGATAGAAGTATAAAAAATGCAGACGTGTTCAAACTTATAAAAAGAAGTGCTGTAAATGACAAAATGGTAGGCATAGACGAAAACTTAGCTGAATCATTAGATAAATTAATTGTAAAACTAGACAACGGTAAGGTGTTTGATATATCTACTTTACCTGGAACATTACAGGAAAAAATAGATTCTTTTAAAGATTCAATAAAAAAAGTATATTCAAAATCTAAAGCCTCTGTACCAAGGTTTAAGGTTTATCTTAACGATAAAATTATAGGATCCAGTGAATCAATAGGAAATGTATACAAAAGAGTACCTGGTGAAGATGAATTAGACGCTATAGCTAAAAGATTGTCACAAGGACAAGAAAGTATAGACGAATGGATTATACCGGCTGCAGTTCAAGCTGGTGCTAGATTAGCTCCTTATACAGCTCTTGCAGGGCCGTTATTACAAAAAGGTTACAATGAACTTGGTAAAAAAATTAAAAAATTTAATAAAAAATTAAAAAAGAAAAAGTAAGGAAAATAAGATGAAAATTTTTGAAATAACAAATTTAGATATGCCAGACTTAGATATGCCAGACTTAGATATGCCAGATATGCCGGATATGCCGAATATGCCAAATATGAATTTGTCAAAGAAGACTAATCCTACAAAGCAAAAGGGTACTGGTAGTCATGGCGTATATAAAATCTTAGATCAAAAGACAGGTAAAGTGCAAGGTCCTAAAGGTATTGAATATTTTCCAGTATCAGCAGACGGTAATGTTATTTGGAATCGTAAAGCATTGCCAAATGAAATTCCTGGAACTATAGGATCCAGAGAAATTGCTATACGTAATCTACAATTACAAGGATTTAAAATAGGCGGTGACCATATGAAGGGTGACAGCGAATATTCAAAAGACACTAAGGGTAACTGGGTTACTAGAAAACAAGCAGGCGATGATGACTGGAAAGTAAACACTGTTGCACCTGCAGACAAGGCTAATGCTGCTAATGATGCATATTATAAGAAAAGAAATCGAGATATTGCAAAAAGAATGGGATTTGACTCGCCAAGAGCTGCTAAAGATGCATTTAATAAAATGTCAACTTCTAAAAAAGCAGAACTTCAAAAAACATACAATCAAGAAATTGATGACTATCAAGTAGCCGATGACGATGACTATCAAATGGTTGATGAAACAACAACATCTGCAAGTATATCAGTAGCACCTACAGGAGTAGGCAAAGTGCAAAGACGTAGTAGTTTGTATAATGCAAACGGTACTATGATAAACGCATTAGATCAAGATAACTTACTTGGCGGTAATACTAAAATAAAGAAGAAGCAGACTAGTAAAACATAAATACATGTAAGAACGTCTTCAAGGAGAACATGATGCCGATTAACAAAAAGAAAAAATCTTCAATTAAGGAAGGGTTAGCTGATTTAGCTCAAGTAGCTGAACAGGATCACGAAGTACAGATGGCAAGGGCTGAGCTGTACAAACTAGCAAAATACTCTATTAAACTTCACGAAATGCTTAAAAACATTAGCGAACAAGAAGGACTAGAAGGTTGGGTCCAATCAAAGATTACTAAAGCTGCTGATTACATTGGCAGTGTGTATCATCACTTAGACTATGATGTTAAGTTTCAAAATGATGTAGTTTCTGAAGGAAAGTGTAATTGTAACTGTGGTAAAGCAATTTGCGAAAGCTGTGGTAAGCCTCATAAAAAGAAAAAAGTTAAAGAAGATGCTAAAGAAAAATTTGAACCACATATGATGTACGATCCTAAGACAGGCAAAAGCAAGCATGCAAAAGTCGAAAAAGATCATTTAGATATGAAAGCAAAAGGTTGGAGTCATGATAAGCCTAAAGATATTAAAGAAGGTGACGGCATCTACCATGATTGTGCAAAAAGTTTTAAACATAAGACATATGGTGAATGTACTGTAATTCCTGGAGAGCATACTTTGCTAGAAGATGGTACAGTTACACACTATGATGCAATTTTTACTAGTTGTGGACAGAAATATGTTGTAAGAAACGTTCCTATTACTAGCATGACTAATGTTATAGCTGAAGGACATACACACGCTTCAAAAAAGAAACCAAAAAATAAATAGGAGTCTAAGATGAGTAACGATTTTTATGATATAAGTGCAAAGATGAAGAAACTATTTCCTTCAAATCCGCAAGCTGATTTAGCTGCACTACAGCAAATGGCCAATGCACCAGCCGAGGCAGTGCCAACCGCAGATTATATCAACGAAAGTGCTACAGTTAAAAAAGGTAGCATGCCGTTAGATATGGACTTATCAAGTTTTACTAGACTAGCAGGTATTAATGAATCTCAAGCAACTGGTCCTTCTGGACAACTAAAAGCAAAAGATGCTATTAATACACAACCCGCAGGAACTACAGGTAACCCTACACAGGATAGACTAGTAGGCGAAGAAAGTTGGAAAGATCTTATGGGAGGAGCTAATCCAGCAAAAATGCCTGACTTAGGGCCTGGTGGTACTTCGGCTCAAATAGAAGATTTAGCTGATCGAATTTCTAAAATTGAAGCATGGATTGAAGGTAGAATTAATGGCACAATGAGAAAAGTTGAAGGCAAAAGCCCACATAAAAAGGGGACTAAAAAGTATAATGCCCATATGGCCGCAATGCATGCAGAAGGAAGTTCTAACAAAAATTCTATTAAAGAAGAATTATTTAGAAAATTGGCAGCGAGTAAAAAGTAATGAAGGTTCTTGAGATATTAGGTGAAGCAGAGGTTGCAAAGCCTAAATTGGATCCTAATGGTAATCCATTAAAAACTACTGATACTATTGAGAAACCTAAATTGGATCCTAATGGTAATCCATTAAAAACTACTGATACTATTGCAAAGCCTAAATTAGGTCCTGATGGTAAGCCATTAAAAATTACTGATCCTAATGCAAAACCTAAATTAGGTCCTGATGGTAAGCCATTAAAAATTACTGATCCTAATCAAAAGCCAAAGTCAAAATCACCTGCTACAAAAAACTGGCAACAAAAAATATTTAGTGAAGACGCATGGATGTTACTCTTTCATTTAGGTAATAAAGTAGATTGGGGTAAGGAAAGAGTTGATAATACAATGATAAGTAGATTAAAAAGATACTATAAAAGTCTTATTTTAAACCCTCATTTTGTAACGATGGAATCTTGGCAACTTGATGTTCAGCTTGAATCTAATTTAGACATTGAAGGTCCATATGCAGAGGACGTATCATCTTCATTGACTAGAAAAGTTTTTGCAAAACTAGGCATTACTATAGGACCTAGTTGGAGACTTAAAGATGCAGAGCTTGGTAGTAATGTAACTGAAAGTTATAGAACCTTTTGGGGGAGGCATCTGCAAGTTATGAGAGGAACAGCAACATCACAGGCTCCTCTTTCTATGAGCAGTAACCCCTCTGATAGTATGCCATTGACAAAACAAGATTTCGGAGATATTGCTGACTTAGATAAAGCTGAAGCTGTTAATATAGCTGCAACTATTAAAAAATACATTCCGCCTACACCTGTTGATTTTATCGCTTGGATTAAAGATAGGTTTTGGAACCCTGGGGCTAATGCATATGATCTTATAAAAGCCGTAGAATCAATTAAACATCCTAAACATTTTGCCCAAGTATCTGTTGAATTCAAGGTGCTAACTAAGGTTGATCTAATGTCAGCATTGAAGAAGATAGACATAGACGATGGTAAAAGGAAACAACTCGACAATTGGTTAAGGTATCTAAACTTGCCAGGCACTAGCGAAAAAGATCCAAACAACTGGTCTAATGAAAGCCGTGACAAAAAAATAGAGATAGTAGTTATGGATGAAAATAATAAATGGAAAGATAATGGAGAACTAAAAAAGTTTATTATATCCTTTGATGAAGACTTTAAAACCCATTACAAAGATGCCTATAATTGGACCCAGGATGGTGGTCAACAATCTCATATTATATGGTCCCAATCGACAGCAGTCGCTTGCAGAAAAGAAGCTAAAAAGAATAAAGGAAGCCTTACTGTAGCACAAATTATTTATTTTTATAACAAAATTTATCTTAAGAACATACTTTCCTCTTATAATTCTTCAAAATATTAATAAAAAAACACTTGACTTTTAGTTAATCTTCTAGTATAATACATAGTAGTATATGAACACAAAGGAGACATACTTATGAGTGACCGTACCTATGGTGCAGAAGAAAAAGCTAAACTAGAACGCCTTGTTAACGAAGGTGTAACTGTTTTACAAGAAGTAGAGGATCTACAAGAAGGCCTCAGAGAAACAGTTAAAGCAGTAGCAGAAGAATTAGATATCAAACCAGGTCTTATTAACAAAGCAATTAAAATTGCCCAAAAAGGTGACTGGGCAAATCATGCAGATGCATTTGATGATTTAGAAACTTTAATTGTTACCGTTGGTAAGGACAAGTAGGTTTGAATAGTATTATAACATTTTTTAAAGATAGCTATAAACTTAGTCCTGTAGCATTTTATTGTGAATTAGTAGAAGCAATGTTCTTAATATCTGCAAGTGCTGTTCTAACCTTTACTGTATTAGATCCTGCAACAAAAATATTTATTCCTATGTACTTAATAGGTTCAGTATTAGGTGTGTGTAGTGCCATTATTAGAAAGGCAGCATTTGTGATAGTATTATGTAGCTGGTTTGTTATTATGAATACAATTGCTATCATTCAACTATTTTTATAGGATTACTAAATGAGTTATGTAGATGCATTTTTTGATCGTGACGCAGATATTATTAGAGCTGTTGAACGAAAAGATGGAAAGAGAAGTTTTACTGAATACCCAGTAAAGTATACTTTCTATTTTGAAGACCAACGAGGCAAGTATAAAAGTGTATATGGTGATCCTCTAAGTCGTATTGTGTGTAAAAGCACTAAAGACTTTCGTAAGGAAGTTGCAATTAACAATTCAAAGAAATTGTTTGAAAGCGACATTAATCCAATCTTTCAGTGTTTAAGTGAAAACTATCTTAACCAAGATGCACCTAAGCTAAACATTGCGTTCTTTGATATTGAGACTGACTTTGATCCAGAGCGAGGCTTTGCTGATCCTAGTGATCCGTTTATGCCTATAACAAGTATTAGTGTGTACCTACAGTGGTTAGACACAATGGTGTGTATTGCTGTTCCACCTAAGACACTTACTATGGACGAAGCAAAGAAAGAACTTGAAGGCATTGACAACGTAATGTTGTTTGAAAAAGAAGGTGACATGATTGACACTTTCTTAACGCTAATTGAAGATGCTGATATCTTGTCAGGCTGGAATAGTGAAGGATATGATATTCCGTACATTGTTAACAGAACTAGTCGTGTACTAAGCAAAGATGACACACGTAGATTCTGCTTGTGGGGACAACTTCCTAAGAAGCGTATGTACGAAAAGTTTGGCAAGGAAAGTGAAACGTTTGACCTAGTTGGGCGTGTACACTTGGATAGTTTGAACTTGTATCGTAAGTACACTTATGAAGAGCGTCATACATATCGATTAGATGCTATCGGTGAAATTGAAGTAGGCGAAAACAAAGTTCCGTATGAAGGAACACTTGACGCACTATACAATAATGACTTCCGAAAGTTTATTGAATATAACATTCAAGATACTGCACTACTTGACAAGTTGGATAAGAAGCTTCGCTTTATTGATCTTAGTAACGAATTAGCACATGCTAATACTGTTATGCTACAAACTACAATGGGTGCTGTGGCAGTTACAGAACAAGCAATTGTGAACGAAGCACATCACAGAGGGTTGCAAGTGCCTAATCGTCAAAAGCGTGATGACGAAGCTACACAGGCGGCAGGAGCATATGTTGCTTTTCCTAAAAAAGGATTGCACAAGTGGATTGGCTCAATGGATTTAAATTCACTATATCCTTCAGTGATTCGTGCATTAAACATGGCACCTGAAACTGTTGTAGGACAAATCCGTCCTGAGATTAGTGACGCTCGTGTACACGAAGACATGTTCTTAAAGAAAAAGAGCTTTGCGGGTAGTTGGGAAGGACGCTTTGCTACTGAAGAATACGATGCAGTTATGGAACAACGCAAGGACATTTCACTTACTGTAGACTTTGAAAATGGTCAGTCAAAGATAATGAGTGGCGCAGAAATATTTAAACTAATATTTGACAGTAATAATCCATGGATGATTAGTGCTAACGGTACTATCTTTACTACAGAATTTGAAGGTGTTATTCCAGGTATCCTAAAGCGTTGGTACAGCGAACGTAAAGATTTACAGAAGAATCTAAAAAAAGCAAAGGATGCCGGTAATGCAATTGAAGTTGAGTATTGGGATAAACGTCAGTTAGTTAAGAAGATTAACTTGAACAGTTTGTATGGTGCTATTCTTAATCCAGGATGTAGATTCTTTGACAAACGTATTGGACAAAGTACTACACTTACAGGACGTACAATTGTTAAGCACATGAGTGCAGAAGTCAATAAGACTATTACAGGTGTTTATGATCACACTGGTGATGCAATGATCTACGGTGATACTGACTCTTGTTATTTTAGTGCTTGGCCAATTCTTAAAAACGATATTGAAGCAGGTAAAATTCCCTGGAGTAAAGAAAATGTAATTACTCTTTACGACCAAGTATGTGAAGCTGCAAACGTAACGTTTCCAGAAATGATGCAAACAGCATTCCATTGTCCAAAGAGTCGTAGTGATGTTATTGCAGCTGGACGTGAGATTGTCGCACAGTCAGGATTGTTTATTACTAAGAAGCGTTATGCAGCACTAGTATACGACATTGAAGGATTTAGAAGCGATGTAGATGGTAAGCCTGGCAAAGTTAAAGCAATGGGCTTAGACCTTCGTAGAAGTGATACTCCAGTGTTTATGCAAGAGTTTTTAAGTGAGATCTTACTTATGGTACTTACCGACGTTCCACAAAAAGAAGTATTAGAACGTATTACTGTATTCCGTAAAGAGTTTAGTGAACGGCCTGGATACGAAAAAGGTAGTCCGAAACGTGCAAACAAAGTTGGCCACTATCGCCGCTTAGAAGAGAAGCAAGGTAAAGCTAACATGCCTGGGCATGTACGAGCAAGTATTAATTGGAATACGCTTAAACGTATGAACGGTGACAAGTACTCGCAAGAGGTTGTTGACGGCATGAAGGTTATTGTATGTAAACTAAAACAAAATCCACTAGGTTACACAAGTGTAGCTTATCCAACAGATGAGTTACATATACCTGACTGGTTCAAAGAACTTCCGTTTGATGACGGAGCAATGGCAGAAACTATTATTGATAACAAACTAGACAACTTGATCGGTGTGCTAGACTATCCATTAGAAGATACTAAGCGTCACAATACATTTACTAGTTTGTTTGACTTTGGTGAATAAGATGAAGATCAAACTAGAGATAGAAATTGATACAGAGAACGAACAGGACCTAAATACTATTGAAGAAATAATTGAAAAGTTGCGGGAACTAAAGGAGATAATGTAATGAGCCTTAATATTAAAGATATTGGTGGAGAAGTTGCTAAAGAAGATGATAGATATGTTGTTAAAGACAATACTACACTAAAAAACTTAGTAGTAAGTAGTACAGAACTACAGCCAATGAAAAGTACTAGCGGCCACAAACACAAAGGGCAAGAAGAAGTTTATTATTTTGTTAGAGGAAGTGGTAGATTAGAACTTAATGACAAAGTTATCAAATTTAGAGAAGGTGACATAGCACTAATTGAGGACGGTGTTTTTCATCGAGTTCATGCAGGACCGCTTGGAGTTTATTTTGTATGTGTATTTGATGGAAAGAGAAAACATTGAAAGTAGGATTTACTTGTAGCACGTTTGATTTACTTCACGCAGGACATGTAATTATGTTACGTGAAGCTAAAGAATGTTGTGACTACTTACTAGTAGGATTACAAATGGATCCAAGTGTAGATAGAAAAGAAAAGAACGCACCTATACAAACTTGTGTTGAACGTTATACTCAACTTAAAGCAATAGGGTACGTAGACGAGATTATTCCTTATAGTACCGAACAAGACTTAGAAGATATTTTACAAATGTATCCTATTAATATTCGAGTACTAGGGGAAGAATATAGAGACAAGGACTTTACTGGCAAAGATATCTGTCGTAGTAGAGAAATTGAATTACATTTTAACAAGAGAGATCACCGCTTTAGTACAAGCGATTTAAGGAGAAGAGTCTGTGAATAAATATGTCTTTACAAGTGAATCAGTAAGTGATGGGCATCCTGATAAAGTTGCCGATCAAATAAGTGATGCATTAGTAGATGCTGGATTAAAAAACGGCGACGAAACAACTCGAGTAGCAGTTGAAACATTAGTAACAACTAATCACGTAACACTAGCAGGAGAAGTTAAAAACTTTAACCTAAGTCTTTACGATGTAGAAGATATTGTAAGAGCCAAAGTTAAAGAAATTGGATACGAGCAAGAAGGATTTCATCATGAACAACTTGCAGTATTTAATAAGTTACATGCACAAAGTGGCGATATTGGATTAGGTACAGACGACTTTGGTGCAGGAGATCAAGGCCTAATGTTTGGTTATGCATGCAACCATACTCCTAGTATGATGCCAGCGCCTATTCATTACAGCCATGCAGTGTTAAAAAACTTAAAAACAAAGCGTGGAAGTATACTAGGCCCTGATGCAAAATCACAAGTAAGTGTTGAGTATAATGGTGCTAGACGTGATGGTGTTGTTAAACGCATTGATCAAATTGTTGTTAGTACACAACATACAGAAGGTAACGTAGAAGAAGCAAGACATCTTTGTAAACTTGCGGCAATGGAAGAACTAGGAGATTTAATTGATGAAAATACTATATGGCATCTTAATCCTACTGGTAATTTTGTTATTGGTGGGCCAGATGGTGATACAGGACTTACAGGACGAAAGATTATTGTCGATACATATGGGGGCTTCGCTCCTCATGGTGGTGGCGCTTTTTCTGGAAAGGACCCTACGAAGGTAGATCGTAGTGCTGCTTATATAGCACGTTGGATTGCTAAGAACGTAGTAGCAGATGAAATGGCAGACTGGTGTAATATACAATTAAGCTATGCTATTGGTGTTAAACAACCTACTAGCATTTATATTGATTCAAACGGACACAATGCTAGTATTGCTAAGTTTATTGCAAACGAAATTGATCTAAGTCCTAAAGGAATCATTGATAGATTTGATTTGTTTAATTTTAACAAATACAGCGAAAACTGTACATATGGACACTTTGGTGACAAAGATGTTCCTTGGGAGAAAATAGGTTGGTAAGATTCATTTTTGATGTTGACGGGACACTTACTCCTAGTCGAGGAAGTATTGATACTGAATTCCAAAGATTCTTTTTAGATTTTATCTATGCTAATCAAGTATATCTAGTAACAGGAAGCCATAGTAATAAAACTATAGAACAACTAGGTCAAGATATATTTAATCAAGTAGCACGAGTATATAATTGTAACGGGAACGACACTTGGGAACGAGGAGTAAACACTTACACTAACGAATGGATTATTCCTCATAATGCTAAATCTTGGCTAACAGAAAAGTTAAAAGAAAGTAGTTTTCCTTTACGTACTGGCAATCATATTGAAGAGCGACCAGGAATGGTTAACTTTAGTATTGTAGGACGTAATGCTACAATGGAGGAACGTAAACTATATGTGGAATACGATCAAAAGGATAACGAACGTAGTCTTATTGCAGAATTATTTAACAAAGAATTTCCAACTTTACAAGCTACAGTTGGTGCCGATACCGGGTTTGATATTGCACCAATATGGGGAGGTATTAGTACCAGCTGTACTATTAGCAATATGGAATGGTTGCATGAACTTGGCAAGCATACCGGGTTTGATATTGCACCAATTGGATTAGATAAAAGTCAAATTATGAAAGACTTTAATAAAGATGACCAAATATACTTCTTTGGAAATATGATGGAACCAGGTGGCAACGATTATCCATTAGCTATAAAAGTATCAGACCCTATACAAGTATCTGATTGGAAAGAAACAAAAGAATATTTAGAAAAGTTTCAAAAGTCAGGTATTGCTATATGAATATATTACTAACTGGACACTTGGGCTATATTGGAAAGTCGTTGTATGATCGTTTGTGGCTACGAGGATACAATGTCCACGGGCTAGATCTATTAGAAGATTTAGATATAACAACATGCCCATTAGAGTATGATGTAGACTTAGTAATACATCTAGCAGGAAAAAGTGGGGTTAGAGAAAGTATTAACGACCCAAGTGCATATTGGATGAATAACGTAGAAGGTACTAAAAGAATATTTAATGCGTTCAGTAAGAAAACAAGAATTCTATATGCTAGTTCAAGTAGTGCATACGAACCAGCACTAAATCCGTATGCTGCTTCAAAATTTATAATAGATCAAATTGCACCTAAAAATTCAGTGGGCATGAGATTTCACACAGTATATTCTAATAAGCCAAGAGCAGGAATGTTTTTAGATAAACTAATTAACGGCACATTAGAATATGTAACAGATCATAGTAGAGATTTTATTCATATTGAAGACTTATGTGATGCCATAGAACTAATTATGGAACATAAAGAATTAAATGGATTAATAGACATAGGTACTGGAGAAAGTATAAAGATCCACACTTTAGCACCAAGTCTTCCGAAGCGTCTAAATACTATACACGAACGAATGTGTACAAAGGCAGACGTTAGCATATTGCAGGGATTGGGCTTTGAACCTAAATATAAAGTAAAAAAGTTCTTGACAAGCAGTTAATTAGGCACTATAATATAACAATACACAATGGAGATTAGGCATGAAAGACATTCTACAAGACGTGGTATCACATACACACGCACTAGGTTTTTTAACATTAGTTAAAGTTACCTCTGAAGATGGAGTAACATCTATCGATTCTATGGCTGAAGATAGGTCAGTAATTTTATCTTCGGCTACACACAATACTGTATCTGAATTTACAGGAACTTTTGGTATGCCAAACTTAGACAAGTTAGCATTACACTTAAAGAATCCTGAATATCAAAAGGATGCAAAACTAGAAGTTGTTCAAGCAGAACGAAATGGAGAAGTTATTCCAACACATATTCATTTTGAAAATGCTGGTGGTGACTTCCAAAATGATTATCGCTTTATGAATAAAGCAATCATTGAAGAAAAACTTAAAACTGTAAAGTTTAAAGGTGCAGCATGGAACGTATCATTTAAGCCAAGTATGGCAGCTATCAGTCGTATGAAACTGCAAAGTGCAGCTCATGCTGAAGAACCTACATTTAATGTTAAGACTGAAGAAACAGCTGGAGTAACAGATTTAATTTTTAGTTTTGGTGACGCAGCTACTCATGCAGGTAGTTTTGTTTTTCAAAACGCAGTTGAAGGAACATTAAGTCATACATGGAGTTGGCCTGTAGCACAAGTTCAAAGTATTCTTAATCTGAATGGTGAATTAACTATGAGCATTAGTGATCAAGGTGCAATGCAAATTAGTGTTGATAGTGGTATGGCAAAATACGACTACATCTTACCAGCTCAGAGTAAATAATGAATCGTGATTTAACAGCAGCACAAAGTGATTATGCACACTTTCTACCCGCACTTAGCGGATTCTATGCAACGTATATAGGTAAACAACGTTACCCTGATCCTGTTAAAGGAATGTACGTTGACCCTGCTCGTATACCTAGTAACTTAAAAAACGGTATGGAAAGTCTAAACTATCTTAATGCAAAAGAAGGAGCGTTCACATACAAGTGGACGCTTTACTCTGCAGGACATGCTGAATTAGACACTAACAAACATAGTCCTAAAGAAGATATGATCCGTAACAGAGATAGAGCTAACACCTGGGCACTCGGTGACTCAGGTGGTTTCCAAATTGGTAAAGGAGTTTGGGAAGGTGATTGGAAAGATCCTAACTGTCCAAAGGCACAAAAAAAACGTGACGGTGTGTTACGTTGGATGGATGCATACATGGATTATGGTATGATCTTAGATATTCCAGCCTGGGTTGCACGTTCACCCGAAGGTGCAAAAGCAACAGGCATTAGTACATATAGTGAAGCTGTTAAAGCAACACGTATTAATAACGACTATTGGCTGAAACATAGAACTGGTGCTTGTAAATTCTTAAATGTATTACAAGGCGAAAATCATACTGATGCAGAAGATTGGTATCAGCAGATGAAAGACTATTGTGATCCAACAGTATATCCAGACAATCATTTTAACGGTTGGTCAATGGGCGGACAGAACATGTGCGATGTGCATTTGGTTCTTAAACGTCTAGTTGCATTGAGGTTTGACGGACTACTGGAACAAGGAGTACACGATGTAATGCACTTCTTAGGAACGTCTAAACTAGAATGGGCTACATTGTTAACTGATATACAACGAGCAGTTCGTAAGTATCATAACCCGAACTTTATGATTACATTTGATTGTGCAAGTCCTTTCCTTGCTACTGCTAACGGACAAATTTATTGCGAACTAGAAACAGAAGATAGATCAAAGTGGGTGTATCGAATGGTACCTAGTATTGACGATAAGGCAATGTCAACAGACACAACTCCTTTTAGTACTGCATTTGTACGTGAAGGCAAACACAGAAGTTTTAAAAACTCTCCTATTACAGACGGACTAGAAGCAAAGGATATTTGTATATATGGTCCAGGTGATCTTAATAAGATAGGTAAAGAAGGAAAGACTAGTTGGGATAGCTTTAGTTATGCGATCCAAATGGGTCATAATGTATGGAGTCATATTAATGCAGTTCAAGAAGCAAACAGACAATACGATGCAGGACACATTCCTAAAATGCTTGTACAAGAGCAATTTGACAGGGTTTTATTTAGAGACGTTGTGGAAGCAGTATTTGCAACTGACAAACGAGATGAAGCAAATGCAGTAATTGAAGAGTTTTCAAAGTTTTGGATGGCTATACCTGGTACTAGAGGCGCTATTGGAAAGAAAACTAAAAATTCAGGAACTTACTTCAGTGCGTTGTTTGACATAGAAGATACAGTTGAACAACCTCAAGAAGAACTTGACGACACAAAGTTAGAGAGTTTGGAAGATGAGCAAGGTTGATAGTTTAAGGAACCGCCTAAAAACTTTAGAAATTAAGCATAGAGAGCTTGACAATGTCATACAATCGTGTTATACTAATGTTAATATAGATGATAATGTTCAAAGAATGAAAACATTAAAACTTTGGTACAAAGACGAAATACACCGACTCAATCAACAACTAATACAAATGGTTTTAAAATGAAACGATCTTATGACACAGGCGAACAAGAAGACGTTCAATTCTTTACAGGCGTAGAAGTTGAAAAGACTCCTGCATTTGGAATGAAGACATTATTTGTTACAGGTGTACAAGATTACTATGCAATTAGACAAAAATACATTAGCGAAGAATGTACACATATCTTCTTTGGTGCTAATCACAGTTACAATCCAGTTAACTCAAATGACTTTAATCAGTGGGATGCATTAATTACTCTTTTCTTAAAAGACGACATTTTATGTAGCTTAGATATTCCAAGCACAATTGACCTAGAATGGTTTATGGAAGGCGGATTAATTGAATACAATAACTTTATTCCACAACTTCGTGTAGTTGTTCCTTACATTAAACAGTGGGGATACAATGCAATGGTTAAAATTGACGACAAAGGATTTAATGCATCTAATCCAGGAGTCTGGTGCCATAGCTTACACGACTTAATGGATAGAAATAAATTTACACCTTGGTCTAAATACGGCCTTGACAACATATTAGAATGACTGTATAATGATATTACGTGAAGGATATTACGATTATATGCTCAGACGAATAAGAGAGGAAAATAATAAAATGGAAACAACTACACAAGAACGAAGTATTTGGGTAACCTTTAAGAAAGAAGGTATACACTTATATCCTGGAGCAGACACTGATCCTAAACTAGCAACTGGCGATTGGGATGATGTATCATTTCTTGGATTTCCTCATCGTCATATTTTTCACTTTAGAGTACGCATTGAAGTATTCCACGATGATCGCGATATTGAATTTATCCAATTTAAACGTTGGATGGAAAGGTTGTATGCACAAGATGTAATACAACTAGATCACAAGAGCTGTGAGATGATTGCAGATGACTTGTACGAAGAAATTTCTACAAAATACCCTGGCCGTTTTGTAGAGATCGAAGTCTCCGAAGATGGAGAA
>Ga0302126_10000895_pt1 | contig 18440 bp, 16 predicted proteins | sample CB4_20m_MG_FD_203108 | JGI IMG/M metagenome (GOLD analysis project Ga0302126, IMG submission 203108) | Marine microbial communities from Western Arctic Ocean, Canada - CB4_20m | ecosystem: Environmental > Aquatic > Marine > Oceanic | place: Canada: Western Arctic Ocean | collected 2017-09-24 | reverse complement strand
GGCAAATAGACCCGGCAAATAGACCCGGAAAACATTTGCCCCAATCGATCTATCCGAGTTCTCAGATGAAGCGCCTGTTTGCCTTACATTGGCGGCGGGCGTGAAGCTTGGGCCCTAGACCCCTTAGCTACGTTGTAATTGGTTCCATTATTGGCGAAACCCGGTTTGCCGACTTGCAAGAGATTAGTCACATCGGTTTGCCCCTCGTAAGTCACGAGCGTCATGTCCGACCTCTCTGCCAAGATACCAATTAGTCCGTTCCTGGCTAAAAATTGTTGGTGATTGATCGCGTGGGATCGAGGCGGCAGAGACTTATTATCGTGCTCGATACACCTATAGGATGTTTGCCGATAGTTTCGTGGAAAGACTGCGTTTTAGCATCGACGCGAATTGGTATGGCGAGTTGCCGCGTAGCTATTTTTTCGATGTTAACAATAAAATGAGATCTCATTCTGGCATCGTAAGTAAAGAACTCCTGGCAGGGTGGTTTACCACCCCTTTGGTTTTTGAATGAGAGGTAAGCTACCCGCAGGGGGCTAGAAAGGAAGCTCTTAAAGCAGGTCATCCACCCCGGCTAGTTAGTTGCGGCGGTCCCCTGGAGGTTTCGCAAGACCATGGTTTAAATAGGTGTTTATTTTTTTCCTTGATCACAGTTTCGCACTTTTCACGACAGCGGTGGACGATGGTTTTAGGATCATTACCCCCGACGTTGATCCCTGGTTGGATAAACCCCAACAGATAGAGTGATAGAGCGGCAGCGGTTGCTAAAACTGATCAAGAGTCTTTTTAAGTCGCGCAACAAATACCCCTGAGTTTAAGTATCCAAGTAAATCGTAAAATTTCCTTTGGTGCGACAATGCCATTACCTTTGTCTGCTGTTTTTTACATTGAAAAGAATACGCTATAGAAATAGCAAAACCATCTTGCTAGTTACATTTTATTACGGGCTTTTTGTGTATGACTGAGTGAATGTTGCGGATTCGAATGGTACGAAGACTGGGGTAGTCAAGAGTTACTAGTAGTCACAGATGGTTACTTAGTGGCGCATCTCAAGTTACATCAGTCTTTTAAGATCCCCGCATGACTCGTCAAACTACATGTGTTCAAGCTTGCGGATTAGGCTCTCTAATTTCATACAGGTTACTGAGTATTTTGAAGCGTCGAAATAAATACCGCGCCAGAAGAACGTGGAAAGAAACCACGAGCTGCTACGTTGGTGCAGGACTTCACGGGTTGGTGCCGTGCTTTTGTTGTTTCGCAGGGATCAACTTTAAGACGACTGAAGTTTACGATTCAAGATAAGGAAAAGTAAAATGGAAACGTTATCAAGGATTTTGGCCTTTCGCGACCAGAAGGGTATGGATGAGCAAGAAGATTTATCGGTTGAGTACGTTTCGGTAGAGAGCCGAAGGGAATTTCGAAAGGCTTCCGACGAGCGTATGATTGTCCAGATCACCAAGTCAAACCAAAAGCATTTAATTGGCAAAACGATGAAGTGTAAAGTGGTCGACGGATCGGCCCATGGTGTCAGGTTTGTTGCAGAGGGTTATATTCCTGTTGGCTGCCAACTTGACCTCTGGGTTGATAGCTTATCGAGCATGGAAAAATATTTCCTTTCCGGTGAGGTTTGTTGGACCCAGAAAGCAGGCGAAGTTCCTTGCGCGATGGGAGTCAGATTGCAGGAAGGATCTGCGACTGACATCGAGAACTGGAAAGCCGTCCATTAGGTAGGCTAGTGATAAGCTGGTTTGGTGCTCGCACTCCGGCAATGCGGGGGCTGTTAGATCCAGGGATCGGTATACCTGACAAGAAGCAGCGCTCTGGTCTAGGATCAAACAAGCGGCTTCATGCTTGAAGTCCCGTGTAAATATTCTTCGTTGTCTTCTCTTCAGTGAACGCGTCACTAGCGGTGACAGTATCCCCTAGGTTTGTGTCCCGTTTTATTTCACTACTACAGAGCAACCCGAGAACCGGGTGTGGTAAATCGGCACTAGTAATTGCTCGTAGTTACAAATAGTTACTTAGTTAGACGTCTTAAGTTACATCAGTCCTTTAACATTGTTTTTAATTCCAAAGCCGCCGCTTTTACGAAGTAGCAAAGCAGGTTGATCACTCCAGTGTTGGGATAGCACTCCATTCAAAAAGTGTGCGTCAGACCACAGTTTTAGACAGGTAACTCATACATAATACCCAGTGGTTAGTGGTTAGTGGTTAGTGGTCGGGAGTATCTTCATATAGGGGGGGTGTCGGTCAGGCTTCAAAGGGCCGGTGCCGGCGAAGTGGCGCTGATCATCTCCAACCAGGTCTTAAAGGCGATCGGCAAGAAAGAAGTGACTGAAGAAGAGCGCTTTTATTTACTGTCGGAGTGAAAAGATGAACATTACCCAACTTGAAGTTTTAGGCGCCAGTAGCCCACAAGTAGATGAAAAGTTAAAACTGCTAAATAGACCCGCTAAGGCAATAGGTTGGCATAGTCCTAATGTGGACACAACAAATAGGGCTCAAAAAATGTCTTTTCAACGAAGACGGGCTGTAGGTTAAACACATGAGTTTTATTGATTACTCGACGGTGATACGCGACATCCTCATAGACTTCACTAGTCTGTATTTTTTGTCTTATGTCATTCTTTACAGAAAATATCGAAATGTGGAGATGTTCGTAGCATCGGCCTTATTTAACATATTCATTTTATTGATCGTGATGACGATCGTCCGAACGGACTTTAACATCGCTGTTGGTTTTGGGCTGTTTGCACTGCTATCGCTTGTGCAATTGCGCAGCACCACCTTTACAAAGACGGAAATGGCATATCTGTTCGGTGCAGTGACGTTGGCGGTAATAAACGGCGCAGGGATTATTGATTTAAGTTTTGTGCTGATTAGTAATGTCGTCGTTATCGTCTCTACCTGGTTTATTGGTAATTGGTCTCTCGAGCACTCGGCGAACTTGATTCGTGTAGACAACGTCAAGAAAATGGCGGTGACACTAGATCACATCGACGAAAACGTTGTCGGTAATCGAGATTTAATGTGTAAGCAGCTTACAGAGACCCTGGGCATCGATGTACAAACCTTCGAGATTAAGAAAATCGATTACGTTCGCGACATGGTGGAAATAACGGTTATCTATCAATTGCCGCCTACAGAGATCCCGCAGTACACGGACAACATCTCGTCCGGATCAGACCTGGCGCCAGATCCCCAGCGTGCATCGGATACGCGGGGTAGTTAGATATGCGAAGCGTGCTAAAAGAATTTGACGCGATTTCACTTGATGAAACTAATCGTCTAGCGAAAATGCTGAGTCGCACTGAGAACAAATATATTTTAAGTTACGAACAGTTTGCGGCCTTGCTTGTTTTAATTAGGGAAGATTATGCCGTACTAGATATCGGGGGGAGGAACGAGTTTCAGTACTCATCCTGTTACTACGATGATAATTTTAGCTGTTACAAAGAGCACCACCAATCGCGTCGCCAGCGGTTTAAGGTGCGTACGCGTGAGTACGTTAACAGTGGTATGACGTTTTTCGAGATAAAGCTTAAGGGCTTGCGCGGTCGAACCGATAAATATCGGACAGATTGCGACACATTTCTAATGCCTAGCATTCAAGGTTCGTACCTTACGATGCTTAACGAACTTTATTTGAAGAATTACAGGAAAGAGATGCGCTTTGATCTGACGCCGTCCTTAATCGTCAACTACTCGCGCTGCACGTTCGTTGCTTTGAAGGGTGGTGAGCGCGTCACCATAGATTTCGATCTTGGCTTTAATCGCCCGTACGAGGCCTGCGATGCTATTCAGGTTGGTCGCGGTTTTCTCATTGTTGAAACTAAATCGGTAGACGGCCGAGGTGCAGCAGACAGTGCCCTGAAAAATATGGGTGTCAGAAAGTCCTCGAAATGCTCGAAGTATTGTATTGGGGCCAATCTGACTGGGCAGGTGAGTCAAAATAACCATTTTTTACGGAACATTAAGCATGCTCAGGAAAATATTATTTCGCCCAATCTAGCGAAAAAAGCACCCAGAGCGGCGCCTGGAAATTCAGTCGGGGCTGCTGTAATAGCGCCCTCAACAGAGCCTGCACTGGCGGCTGTCAGGTGAGGACTATAGACTGGACGATTCTGGGCGTAGGATTGGTTGCCGCAATCATTTGGGCTGCGATATCCCTAAATGATGGTTTTAAAAGTGGAAACGCGGTCATCATCGCGCGCAGTATTTCCATCACTTCCACGATCGATGGGCATGTGGACAATACGCCTCCGGAGGTGGGTGCGCGTATCAGTCCCTCGGAGCTCTTGATTCGAATTCACGATAATCGAATTGATCGTGGACGGTTGACGGATTTCGAGAGCGAGATAGAGTTTCTGCAACAGGACATCAAGAACGCTGCGCGTCAGCAGGTAGATCTAGAAGCGCTGCTGAGTCTCTTTCAGGAAAGAGCCTTGGCGCATGCTGCGTGGGTCGAGAGCGATGTAGAGCTTCGTAAACAAGAGAACATGCAATTGCTGGAGATTGCTGAGCAAACCCGAAAACTCAAGAATGACCATGCAGCCCGAACCGCTGAACTGTATCAAAATGAGCATGTTAGCAGTACGTTGGTGGATATCGCGAATGCCGAGGCAGCAATCGCAATCAGCCAGGAAGAGCTGAGCCGCACTCAGGTGCGCCGTGACCAGTTACAGCAAAGATCCTTGATCGATATTGGCGCGTTCTTTGATAACGGCGACGCAAGTTACTGGGACCGTATGGCGGATGATATAACGCTGCGAAGACTGGACAGCAGGAGCAACATCGCTACGCTTAATGCGCAGCTGGATCGTGCGAAAGCTCAGGCAGGTATGGAGCGTAGCCGAATCGGCTCGACAGTGGAAGAAGAACACCGAGCGCCGTTTGCAGGACTCGTTAACGCGACCTATGTCAGCAAGGGCACCCGTGTGAACCGGGGGGCTACTTTGATGCAAGTTCTTGATTGTACGAACCCTATTGTCATCGTACCGTTACCAGAGCATCGCATTGCAGAGTTCGAAGCCGGTATGAGCGTGACGATATATCCGGTAGACACAGATGATGCACTTGCAGGTAAAATAGAGTACATCAGTAGTGGGCCGCTTATCGGGCACGACCAAACATTGTTGGTGCAAGAAGACCTGACGGTTCGTGGTGTTCGCGCAGTCGTAAGTTTCAGCGATCAAAAATTCCCCGATGAGCCTGAAAGATCGTGTCAGTCTGCCCACCGCGCGGTTGTTGTTGTACACACCTAATGAATCTTTAAATCGGCCTACAGCAGGGTGGTTAAGGCATCCTGAAGTGGTAAATGTAAAATGCCTTAAATGGGAATGCAAAAAATCAAATAGAAGGACTGCGGGCGCGGTTTTTGAGTACTCACTCTGCGGTGCCTAACTCATTTAATATCGTGCGTTGTGCAGAGCCAGCCGAAATCTAAGGATATTTCAGGTTGCGTTTTCTTGTTTTTTGGACGCACCGGCCAAACCTTTATAAGGGTTTTCCAACATTGTGACGTTTATTTCTTCAGTCCCGACTGAGGATGGTAGAGAGTAATTTTTTTAGATCTCTTGGCATGTAAGGTTTTGTGAGGACCGCTGCGAATCCATAGTCTTTATAGTTCATCATTACTGGGTCATTGGAGTATCCGCTAGCCACGATCGCGACAACACTCGGGTCTATCCGCAGGAGCCGACTCATCGTTTCCGTGCCACCCATTCCACCTGGTATCGTTAGATCAAGAATGACCAAATGGAATGATCGTCCGGCGTCCATTGCTTCTTTGTATTTTTGTAATGCTTGGCTGCCGTGTTCAGCGCTCTCAACCTCGTAGCCGAATTTATTCAATGACTTGCCGACCATTTTTAGAATCGACTGCTGATCGTCCATCATTAGAATTCTACTTCTATTGTTACTCATATTGTTCAGCCGTACCGATTGGTGGTCCTTATCCTTGAGCCTTGGTAAGGCTTCTTGTGATGCTGGTAGGTAAATGTCGAATGTTGTACCGACGCCCACTTCTGATGAGACCGTGATGTGGCCATCATGCTGCTGAATAATTGAAAAAGTTGTCGCTAGACCCAACCCATTGCCCGTTTGCTTAGTGGTAAAAAAAGGGTCGAAGATCCGCGACTGGATTTTTTCTGGTATTCCCTCTCCTGAATCTTCGATTGATATCTTGACATAATGTCCAACCTTCAATGGCAGGGAGCGATGTTGACCTAATTCAACCTTTGCAGCGGTCACTGCTAAGTGTCCACCTTTAGGCATCGCCTGTCGCGCATTGATAATGATATTACTGAGCACCTGGCCTATCTGGCCCTCATCCACATTGACCTGATCGAGATCATCCGGTATGGCGTAATCACAAGAGATATTGGATCCGGTGAGTGCAAAATTAACTGAATCTCTTATTAGGCCATGGAGCGCTGAGACTTCTCTGACGGGGGATCCTCCTTTAGAAAAGGTAATCAACTGTTGTGTCAGACCGTTGACCTTGAGGGTCTCTCTTTCCGCGGTTGCTAGAACCTCGTTCTTTTCAGCTAAGTCGTCAGACATTATTGCCAGGCCAATACTGCTTACTATGCTGGTCAGAAAGTTGTTCAAGTCGTGAGCAATACCGCCGGCAAAAATACCGATCGATTCGAGCTTTTCAACCTTTTGCATTTCTTCGCTCATGCGTTTTCGTTCGGTAATGTCAGTTGCCATCCACATAGCAAGACGTCTTCCGTCAGGCAGACTCCCCATCGTCGCGGAACTTAATTCCCATGTCACCTGATGACCAAACTTAGTCGTGATGGCGTAGTCACCCCACATCTTGGCATCTTCAGTTTCAAGTGATGCGAAAATTTTCTGTCCGGGGGCTTCCCCCGTGTCATAGGCCATATCGGCCCATGCCTTGACCGTTGGTATGTCGGTTAGGGTGTAACCCGTAATGTCTGTCCACGTTTTGCTGATCAATAGCACCTCGCCATCATCGGCGTGAAGCATAATCGGGGCGGGTGCATCGATAATGACCCGTCTAAAGCGACGGTTACTTTCTTGCAGTTCGTCTTGCGTCTGTTTTTGCTCTGTGATGTCTGTATGAGTAGAAACAAGCACCGCGCCAAACTCAGGGTGTTCAAACTGAGCGACGCTGGCATAGCTCCAAAACTTTGTGTCATCTTTTCTTTTGTTACGAACCTCGCCTTGCCATCGGCCGGTTTTGGAGATTTTTTTCATTACCTTTTCTGTTGTCTCTTCCCCATTATTTTCTTCAGGTACGTTAACAATGGAAACATGCTTGCCGATGAGTTCATCTGGCGCGTAGCCAAACATTTGGTCAAAGGCAGGGTTCGTGAAGACAATGGCGCTGTCCCTTGAACGGCGGAGGTAAATTCCCTCGGTCATATTGGTAATGACTTCTGCTTGCGTCAGCAATAGCAGCTCAGCCTGTTGGCGGTGAACAATTTCTTGTTCCAAATCACGGGCGTAAACTTGCAATCTCTCCGTGTTTTTTTCTAAGGCCGATAAGTGGCGTGCCTGCTCTTGGACATAGAACTTTAAGACCATAGCGGCGAGAATGGTCATTCCCAAGCAAAGTACGAGTAACATGCCCTGCACAATTTGGAACCTGCGCAGGTCCTGGATTATCGCTTCCTGCAAGGCGGTTTCGACAAAGCCCGCCTGTGCAAGGAAGTCGAGGAATATGGCGTCGAAGCGTTGGTCCATAGCTGACCCAACACCGGACTGCTCCGCCTTAGCCCACCTCTCATCGGCGACCGCCGCGAACTCTTCAAGCTTCGCAAGCACTTCAACGATAGCGTTTTGAAGTAGTGGATCACTTAATGGGACGATGACACTTTCTTCATTTTCGCCGCCTTCAAGCATTGCATCGGCATACCACCCAGCCTTTTTGAAGTGTTCCCGTACGGTGGCAATGTCTTCGGTACTGTCGCCGCTAATCGCTTCCTCGAACCAAAGGTGGCCGAGGGTCGCTTCAAGCTTAATTCCCATTGCTGCGTCAACAAGTGGTACATAACGCAGAGACAATCGAGTCCCCGTGATCAGGGAATAAGTGATTCCAACACTGAAAGTTATGCACAATAGAACAACGACGATGATTGGACGCCGGCTAAGCCCTGGGAGGCGCGTCAGGATTTTCTGCCAAATAGTCATATATTGAGTCTTTTTTTAGGTACTCTGCAGCGGTTCATTCGCGGGAGTGCTGGTACAGATCAAATATTTCTGGCGGCTGGTTTTGCGTGTCCAATAGACGCCTTCCACTTTGTTCACGGGTGATTCACCTTTGTGCTTGGACTGTTCTAGTCCCGCAGTTACAGGCGACATTAATGTGACCGAGCGCCGCCGCAAACACTAACCCGCATAGCTTGAGTGTATCGCTCCAACTAGGATGTATCGCTCGAACTAGAGTTTATCGCTCCAATTAGAGTGTAACATAGGCATCGTGTCATGCGGTTTCAAGCTATCGATCGATCAGCATGCGCCAACTAGTCTGACATCAAGAGCGCAGTTACCGCTTTCTGTTATTGACGTCTTTTACCCTGGTCGGCTAACGCTTGTTGCCAATTTGTGTGTTTCTTCGTGTGCTAAGGTCCCCGTATCAGATCTTGCCATAGGGCCGGCTGGGTCAATTTTTCGTCGATTAATTCAACCTGGTGATAGGGTAATTAATCCGTGCGCTCTTGATGTCATTGAGTATCACGTATAGGCATGGGATTAGAATGAGCGTGATCACGGTTGCAAATAGAATTCCAAAGCCCAGTGAGACGGCCATAGGAATAACCAGCTGAGCAGCCAGACTTGACTCCGTCAGTATGGGTAGTAAGCCAAAGAAGGTGGTAAGAGACGTTAGCATAATAGCGCGGAACCGTTCTGTTCCTGCCTTAATAGCGGCTTCCACGATATCCATTCCGTCAGCGACAGACTTGTTCACGAAATCAACTAAAATAATACTGTCATTCACCACCACGCCCGCCAGGGCAATAATGCCGTAGACCGAGAGCGCGCTAAAGGGAATGCCAACGATAATATGGCCAATAAGTGCACCAATCATTCCAAACGGGATCACTCCCATGATGATGAGCGGCTGCAGATATGATTTCAGTGGGACCGCCATCAAGGCATAAATACAAAACAACGAAAGCGCGGTGGTCAGAATCATACGTTGCGTAAGTTCATCCTCTTCCTGGCTTGCACCACCGAGTTCGATTCGCACATTGGGATGTTTTAGCGCCAGTTGCTCAGAGAAATCCCCTAACGTCACATCGCTTACAATCTTACTGGGTTGCGTGATTGCCTTATTGATATCAGCGGAGATAATAATCGCACGCTTACCCCAGGTACGGCGGATGGTAGAAGGCGAGACTCTGGTTTCAAGTTCTGCCACCGCGGTGAAGGGTACCTCGTCACCGCCACTTGTTCTAATATACATGGATTCAAGGTTACCCATTGATTCACGTTCCTCCCGAGGGTAACGAACCATGACTTTTACCTCCTCGCGGCCACGCTGAAGTCTCTGGGCTTCAACACCATAGAATGCAGCTCGGACCTGACTAGCAAGGTCCGTGAGTGCTAAGCCAAGCGCCTCTGCCGAGGGTTTAATCTTCAGGTTTACTTCAGGGATGCTGCCGGTGTTGGAATTCTCAATATCGTACACACCCTCGTAGGATCTTAAATGTTGATGCAGTAATTCTGCCGCAGCTTCCAGTTCTTTGATATCCGGCGAAATCAGCTTAAAGTTAATGTCTTTGCTATAGCCATGAGACTTCTGCGCACCGCTGATTTGAATGGTTTTCACGCCAGAGAGCTCTCCAACACGCTCTCGCCAGTTTGTCGCAAGTTGTTCTGGGCTCTGTGAAAGTGAATCGACAGGCTTTAGCTCAGCGATGACATTACCATTAGTGTTGAAGACATAAGCGGCCATATTTTTTAAAAACTTATCATCCGCGGGTTGTTCTTCATTGAGTTCAACGAGTGAATGGTTAAGTCGTTCGACAACCTTGACTACCCGTGCAGGCGATGTTCCATCGATCATTTCCACTCGCGCAGAAATAAAATCGGTGGACATGCTAGGAAAGAAAACGGTTTTGATAAAGGGGCCCATTACAAACCCAATGGCGAGTATCAACATACTGATGAACACTGCGAGGGTGGTGTAACGGGCTTTTATTGATCTAATCAGCAGCGGCCGGTATTTCTGCTGAACAAGGTATTTCAGGCCATCAGCGAATCTGTTTTGGAATCTCTGCAATGGTGAATTGTCATTGGGTACCAACGGTTTCATGCTTGCCAGGTGCGCAGGAAGAATGAGCTTGGATTCAATGATTGAAAATAGCAGGCACAGGACAACGACAGAGCCTATGGCTGCTGGCAATGCGCCGAACCCTCCGGGGACTGTTAATAAGGGTATAAAGGTCGCCACCGTTGTTAGCACACCAAATGTTGCGGGCATGGCGACACGCTTGGCACCACGTATAACATTGTCCAACGAATGGCCATCACGTTCGCTGGCGGTTTGTACGCTCTCCCCAATAATGATGGCGTCGTCCACGACAATACCCAGCACCAGGATGAACCCGAAAAGACTCAGTAAGTTAAGCGAACCGTCTACCAAAGGTAGCAGAGCGAATGCGCCCAGAAACGCGATTGGCATACCCAGCATCACCCAGAAAGCTAGTTGCACCCTAAGGAATATGCCAAGGATGACCAACACCAGCACAATGCCCATGGTCATGTTAGAAACCATAATGTTGATTGATTCCGAAAGGTAGGCGGTACTGTTGCCCCATGATTCTATCGAGATTCCATCTGGTAGTGTCTGGCTCCTCTTTTTTACATAGTCTTTCACCTCGTTAGAGATATCGATCTGGTTCTGATCTCCCACGGCAGAAACAGAAATACCAATGCTGGGTTTGCTATTGAACATTGAATAAAATTGGACCTCTACGAACCCATCGGTGATTTTTGCAATGTCCCCTAATGTTAGTCGTGTGCCATCTGATTTATGGATCAGTACGATTTTTTCAAAGTCTATTTTCCGATAAGCCTGACCCTCGGTTCTTAGCAGGATGTCTCCGGAATCAGATCTAATAGAACCCGCAGGTAGGTCCAGAGATGATCGACGAATAGCTTTCGCTACATCATCAAGGCTCAACCCATACTGCCGCAATCTTGACTCTTCTAGTTCGACACTAATTTCATAAGGTCGTGCACCCTGGATATCTGCCTTGGTAACGCTGGGTAAAGAAAGAATTTCATCCTGAATCGTAGAGGCCAGACCTTTCATCGAGACTTCATCCAGATCACCATAGACCTGAACATTGATTGCGCGTGGTTGGGGCTGGTTTCTATAAATTACAGGGTTTTCGATGGACCCAGGTAGGTTGGAAATTCTATCCACGGCCATCTTCACTTCGTCAAGAATAGCCAATGCGTCGTAATTGGTCTCGACGTCCAGCCTTACTTTGCCGGATGATGGATTTGAGAATGACCGCATATCGGCGATGCCTTCGATGTTTCGCACAGCCTCTTCGATTCGAGTAACCACGCCTGACTCCACCTCGCCAGGCGAAGCGCCAGGGAAGGCAACATCTATGGTGATCATGTCGAGCTGAACATCCGGCATGAGTTGTGTCCGTATGGTCGACGCGGAGAAGATCCCAGTCAGAATGATCACGACCATTAAAAGGTTCGCCGCTACGTGATTCCGTGCGAACCAGGAAATAATGCCCTTATGTGGATCAATGGTTGATTCAGTCGTTTCCAAAATCTATCCCTTGAGTTTTCTCTCTGGATTCCTGATAACGCACGGCTGTCCCGGGTAAAGGGTTTTGCGGTACCGTCAGGCAAATTAGCTGGCCGGATTTCAAGCCCGACTGAACCAAAACAGATTGCTCGTCAGCGCGGGCAACCACCACTGTCACAGGTCTTAAGGTATCGTTGTCGTCCACTGTCCATATTTTGTTGTCCCTGCGTAGCGCTTGACGAGGTAATCGAATCACGTTGTCCAGGCGCTTGCCTTCGATAGCCGCTTCAACAAAAGTTCCCATACGAAGAGAATGCTCCCACTTCTGTGAGTATCGGTTGTAGGGATCATCGATCTGAGCGACGATATATAAAACGCGGCTACGTTCATCAAATACGCCTTCGGTTCGTATAATTCGACCCTTCCAGGTATTGAGTTGCCCGCCAATATTGGCAGATAACTCAACCCGTGGCCCAAGGCCTTGAACCAGTTCAACTTCATTTAGGTTCAGGTAAGGTAACTGGCTATCCGGCAGGGGTAAGCGTATTTCGGCAACCTCAACTGAAAAGGTAACTGCCAGGGGCGAACCTGAATTGACGAACTGCCCAATATCCGCTCGTTTTTCTCGAACCATACCATCATAAGGTGCTTTGATGACTGTCCGGTCAAGGTCACCCTGACGTTTTTCGAGATCAGCTTTTGCGAATTCAAGGCTCGCTAAGGCCTCTGCCTGTTGTGGTTTACGCAAAGCGAGATCGGTAGCGGCCTTACTGGACCGCAATACCGATTGCGCTCGCTCCCAGTCTTCCCTCGCGTAGTCAGCCAGGCCTGTTTCACGAGTGACGTTTGTTTCAGCCGCTCTGACCGAAGCTTGGGCGCGCTTCACTTCTGCACGATAGTTTCGGTCATCGATTCGTACCAGCACATCGCCCTTGCTAAAGAATCCGCCGGCGACAAATGCCGGGGAAACTTCAGTTATCAGTCCGGATACTTCAGAGATCAGGGTCGTCTGGGTTCTTGGTGTCACACTGCCCTGAGCAGTCACGGTGATTTTTTCGGTAGCAGCTTTGACCCGCATGACATCCACGAACATTGTTGGTGGTTTTCTATCAATGGTTTGTGGTGGGTCTTTCTGTATGAACATCCATACAGCAGCCGCGATGCTGATCGCGACGATGACAATTGGGAAAATTATTTTTAACGGCATAGGGTTTATTGTACTCTTCATCTGTACGTATGGTTGTACGGATAAAGGTCAGACATCCGTCGCAGACATCCGTCGCAGACATCCGTCGCAGACATCCGTCGTGGACGTTCGTCGTGGACATCCGTCGCAGACATCCGTCGTGGACGTTCGTCGTGGACGTTCGTCGTGGACGTTCGTCGTGGACGTTCGTCGTGGACGTTCGTCGTGGACGTTCGTCGTGGACGTTCGTCGTGGACGTTCGTCGTAGACATTCGTCGTAGAATCGACTTGCTTCGCTCGCGACCAATTTGGGGCGCCGATATTTGACATTATTTTACTTAACGTCTCAATATCAACTTTTCCAGGTGTCATTAATTAAGCTTATTAAGCCGGCAACTATCGTTGTATGATCTGTTGTACGGTTCGCAAATACGCATAGATCAATTGAGGCGTAGACAGGCTTGAATGAAAACCAACGCAAGCCGCTGATTTTGGGAAGCCGTTTGGAAATGTCTGGCGACGGCGGGGCACAGGCGCTTTAGTTTAGGCAGCCTACTTGGGTCAACTAACCATTAATTGTATGATTCAAAAGTAAGAAAATCTTCTGCGTGAATCGATGTTTCACTTGGCGAATCAGCCTACCAAACCTAAGGAGCCTCTATTGAAGCGCGTTTCTGCAGTGGCTAAACTGGTCGAAAGCGAATGAACAGAATTGGTATATTCGTTGATGTTCAAAATATCTACTACACGACTAAGCAAGCTTACGGGCGTCAATTCAACTACCGCAAGCTCTGGGAAAAAGTCAATTTAGGTGGAGAAATCGTCATAGCCAACGCCTACGCGATCCACTCAGGAGACGAGAGGCAACTCAAGTTTCAGAATGCCCTAAAGCATATTGGGTTCAATGTGCGCCTTAAACCCTATATCCAACGAAGAGATGGGTCTGCTAAAGGGGATTGGGATGTGGGTATTGCGATTGACGTGCTGGATGCCGCGCGGAATGTTGATACTGTGGTGCTGCTGTCCGGCGATGGAGATTTCGATTTACTCCTTGACAGGGTGAAGATGCGATCCAATGTCACCGCAGAGGTGTTTGGTGTCAAAGAGCTGACCTCGAATTCATTAATCAGGTCCGCTAGCTTTTTCCACCCAATTGAAGAGGATCTCCTCTTGTAGCGGTGTCTAAAAGCGATGGTTCAGCGAAGACGAGCGCTGCAAGAAAAGGCCTTATGAGTCATGAGCCTTTATTGATGAAAGGGCTTATCTCAACCCTAGACACTGGCGTGCAAGGTCCCATACCTGGACATACTAGCGCTTATCTTTCTAACCTAATGCCACGTTCCTCTCTTATAGCCGCTACCGATCTGGATGGTTTGCGCTGGTCAATATCAGTCAGTGGGGCTATGCCGAGTAGAGTTTTAGAACTTAGCGGCCGAAATTCTGCGTCAGCAAGTGGTTTTGGTTTGCTCTAACGCGAAGTCATGTGCAGGGTCCATTATCTGTTGAATTTCCACCACGTTGCCATCTGGATCCCGACCATAGGTTGCGCGTATTGGGCTGCCTGCAAAGTTGGGCGGGGGGCAATTAAAAGTCATCCCGTTCTGGCTCAGGCGTTCGTACTCTTGATCGATATCTTGTACGTCAAGGCAGAAATGCGTGTAGCCGTGGTTGTTAACCCCATACTCGGGGTCGATAGGCTTGCCGGGTGGATTCACATATTCGAAAAACTCTAGATAGGCATTTCCCACTTTTAACATTGCTTGTTTGGCGTGGGAGTCTTTAAGCCCGACGATGCTGTCGATAACCTCTGAACCTTGTTGCCAGCCGCCCTCGTAGACGACTTCTGCGCCAATAATATCGCGATAAAAAGCGACGATTCGCGCCAAATTGGGAGTAGAAATAGCAACGTGATGAATGCCTCGAATCATAAAGGATCTCTGGGTTGTCTTTAATGTCCGTTATCATGCGGCTAAAACCCAGGTTGATTCAATAGGTTTTACGATATGCAGGACAAAAAAAGCTGGGGCACAGTTGCCATTGTCTTTTAATACGGGGGTCATGATCGTTGAGCCTAGTCTGAGCATCCGGGCGCCTCTGTCAGATGGATTAAGGTCGGGGCTTGCGCGTCTAGTCGATAATGCTAGGCCTTGCCAAATAGAAGCCGCGAAATAGAAGCCGCGAAATAGGTAGCTTGAAATAGTTCGTGCGGAATCAACCGCGTGCGACCGCCGCTTGATGATCGATAGCAAGGTAAGCTCTTTCCCTTTGTTAGCCGATAGCACCTTGCTTGGCTAGCGCATTCATTTCCGGCAAGCTCATGCCGAGTTCCGTAAGAATTTCAACGGTGTGCTCGCCAACTTCTGGTGATACAAGATGTGGTTTTGTTGGCGTGCCTTCAAACCTGACAGGTGTTCTGGGAAAACGCATATGACCTCCTCGCGGGTGGTGACTCGATTCAAGGATGTTCATTGCTAGTACCTGAGGATCATTGATGACGTCTGCGCGTGAATTCGCTTTAGCGACCGGTATACCATTAGCGGCGAGCAGATCAACTATTTCGTCGGTGCTATAAGATGAAGTGTCAGCGCCTAGATGATGTGACACGATGTGCCCATCCCGTGTTTTACTGACCTGGTACATGTCGGCAAGATCGCCTGCGTATTGCACATCATCGCCTTCAAAACTGTAATTCCACATCAGGTCGGGCCAATTGAAATAGAGCCCGGCGTCCAGCATCGACAACCTGATATGCTGCCCGCCAGCACCATTTGCTCTGGCGAACAAGGCCGCTGTAATCCCTTGCGCGGCGATGAGCGCAGTGACCTTATCGTAAATAATGGTACGCACCATTTCAGGTTCGCCGGTTGACTGCGCATCAACGACACCGCTGATCCCCTGGATCACATAATCGTACACCCGTTGTTCGGCATAGGGACCGATTTCGCCCATGCCGCTGATCGATGCGTAAATCAGATCCGCGTGATCTTGCTTCAAGTCATCGTAGCCAAGTCCTAGTTTGTCCATCTTCCCAGGTCGATAATTCTGAATGACAACATCGGCGTTCTGAGCGAGATTGCAAGCAAGTCGTACACCCTCCGGATGCTTTAGGTTGAGCGCGATGGATCTTTTGTTCCGATTAATCATAGAGAAGATTGCACTGAGCCCATTTCGACTAGCGCCAAGCTGACGGATGCCATCGCCCCAGCCTGGAGGCTCCACTTTAATTACATCCGCGCCCTGGTCTGCAAGGATAACTGCCGACATGGGGCCGGACACGACCGAGCAAAGGTCTAGCACTTTAACGCCGGCCAGCGGCCCCGTTGATGTGAGGTTGTTCATGGGTTTTGACTTAGAAAGTAAATTGACATTCTGACTATGCGGTAATCGGGATTGAAAATCACCTTGTCATTTTTGGCAGTTACTGTGGCTGAACATTCGGTCGCGACAGGGTTCAGCTCAAGAGCAGGTGCTTTCCAATTGCTTGACCGAACCGATATCTTCGTTCTACAACTATTGCGCCAACCAGGGGTCTATCAACCGGGGACAGAGTGAAAACACCACGGATGTTCGGAGAGAAATTTCTACCGGTGGTTACAGCGTTATGACAAGGTTATTGTTGTTACAAGGCTTGTATCAGAGTAGTTGGATGAATGAGTCTCTTGTTGACTTGGTTTGCGTTACCATTTGATTAATCGAAACCGTCGCTGCTGTCAGTAATTTTTCAAAATATAACGCTAGAGTCTCGTAATGACAAATTTTGTAAAGCTAATGACCAGGTCACGCAAACCTGACGAGGGCCTGTCGGATCACTCTATTACGCCGTGTCGCGACGATGCACTGAGTTTACTGGCGATCGTTGACAGCCTAACGGCCGCTAACCCAAAGTTGGGTTCAAGGTTTCAAGACTGGCGCCAGCGAGTCCATGATCTGTTAGCCGGACCGGTAAAAGACGACCTGCCTACCGAAAAGCTGTTAGAAGAATTAGCGATGGAGTTTCGTCTTCGGTGGATCACGCTGGCTTTTTCGTTGATTGCCGGCGAGATGAAATCGCCTCCCAGCAATCACATTCCGTTATTACCCATTAGCCGCGCTTCGAATTTTTTGTACGAACGTGTACTGGTACCGGCAGTTGAAAAGCGAATTAAGGCGTCAACCCCTGACATCGAGGGGTGGCAGACAGAGGTCACTGTTTTCTCTAGTGGCATGGCCGCAATTAGCGCTGCAATCACTGTTCTACGTCAAAAGAAAGATAAATACCCCAGAGATAAGACTCAGATTTTGCAGTTGGACATGTTCGGGAGTTATTTTGAAACATTGGATCTTTTAGAACTACTCGACTCCTCAGACCTGAATTGCCGCAGTTTCCAGGATGAGAAACAACTGCTGGATCGTTTTGCTAGTGGTAAAACCGACATTCTTTTTTTGGAACTGATTGCCTACGATTGGCATCAGACAGTAGTTGATCCAACCCGTTTAATTCAGGCACTTGCGGATCGTCCTGGGGACCGCCCCTGGATTCTGATGCTGGATACCACGCTTATTGGGCCAATATTTCAGATAGCGCCCTTGCTGAACGCCTGTGGTGAAAAGAAACCAGTTTTGGTGCTGGAAATACGTTCGGGCTTAAAGCTGGATCAGCTCGGTTTAGAGTTTTCAAACGTTGGCATCATAAAAACGCTGAGCTCGAAGGAACTCGACGATAACCGTTATGTGAATGCCAAGGACTTTCATCGGGATTTGGCCTTTAGCCGGGGCAAAATGGGAACAGCGCTGAGTCTGGCCCAGGTAGCCATTTTGGACGCGCCATGGATTTTTCATCCAGAATGGACTTTAAAACACACTCACTCAGTAATGGACAATAACCGTACTTTAGCGGTCGCACTATCGGGGATACCGGGATTGTTTTCTCGAGTTAATCATCCCGCGCTTGGCCTACAAAGTGAGCTGAGCTGGGCCGAGTCGCCGCTGGTGGTGATGGAATTCCACGGGGAAGAGGATAATGCGGTAAACCATGACCTTCTTCTTGCGGTAATTACTCATGAGGTTCGTAAGCGTAAATTGGTGTTCCAGGCGGGCGCCAGTTTCGGCTTTCGTCATCATAGGTGCGAGATAATCCAACTGTCCGCCGACGACAGGCCCGATGGTCAAGCCCAAGGTTTTTTCAAAATGGCCATGGGTGCGCGCCGTGGCCCGTCCCTCGATGGCATAATCTTGCTCATGCAAGAACTGGCGTCCTTCTCGAATTTTGAAGCGCTTAAGCATGCCTATCCACAGATCAAACCAGAGAAAGAATTGGCTGGTTTCCCGGATCTAACGACAATTCGAATGATTCGTTAGTCTGGGTGTGTTCGCCTAATTTAAGGAGTCTAGTGGTGATGGGGCATGCTTTACACGGAGATCACGTGCCTTAAAGATAAAATTCATCTGAATGGAAAACTGGTTAGAGACAGCGTCTATCTTCTATCTTCTATCTTCTATCTTCTATCTTCTATCTTCTATCTT
>Ga0302126_10000891_pt1 | contig 18518 bp, 16 predicted proteins | sample CB4_20m_MG_FD_203108 | JGI IMG/M metagenome (GOLD analysis project Ga0302126, IMG submission 203108) | Marine microbial communities from Western Arctic Ocean, Canada - CB4_20m | ecosystem: Environmental > Aquatic > Marine > Oceanic | place: Canada: Western Arctic Ocean | collected 2017-09-24 | reverse complement strand
TCTCATTCGTTCGGAGTTTTGATTCCAGGTCCATCTTCATCGTCGTCGTCGTCGTCGTCGTAGCATCATCATCACCACCACTCGATAACGCCAAAGAAATCTCCGCGTCTAACCCACGCAGCTCGTCGTTAACGTCCCAGGACAACTTCACCTTCCTCTTCATCTCATCCGGCGTCGCGTTCTCCACGTCGCCAATAATTGGCAATAAACTAGCTTTACCGCGCTCGTTCTTTTCGTTACATCGCACAAACTTCTCGTAATCCAGTTTTTCTCGCACGTACGTTCGATCGAACCAAGTCTGGTTTAGCGCCACGATGTGCTCTGCGTACGACGCAGTACCTTTCAGGGCATCAATTTTCTTCCTTGCCTGGATCTCCTCTTCCGTTTCGAATGGAAACGAAGAAACTTTCATTTCTCTATCATCATCATCATCATCGTCTTCTTCTTCTTCAGTTCTAGAACGTTCTCCGTTTTCCGTATTCATTATCATCGTCTTCTTCTTCATCTGCGCAAACAAAAATCGTTCTCGTTCTTTCCATGCTCGAACGTTTAAGATTTCCTCGTTAGTCCTTCGCGCGGTTAAGAAATCAACTCCTTCGCTTGACCTGCAGAGGTTCAGTATTCGCACGAACGAGCAGAATAAGAGCGAGAGTATGAGTAAGCGCCTTAGCGCGCTCAAGTTCATTTCCTAGTCAAGAGAAGTCGTTTGTTGTTGTTGTCGTCGTCGTTGTTGTCGTTGTTGTTAGAGGAACATTTTCCCCTACTCCATGATGTGTGGATTTGAAGTGAAGCACTCGCGGGAGATCACGAAGAGCCGGCGTAATGAAAAGGAACGTGGTCGTAAGCGCCAGTGATCGAAAGATGATAATAATTGATACGAACAGAGATATGTGTGTACACGCGCGGATACTATAAAAATAAATAAAAGATCTATGAACGATCGATGCGCTAGAGCGCGAGCGCGCTTTAGAACATGCCTAGAAACTTCTTCGGTTTCTTCGCGGCTTCGGCTTGTGCGGCAGCTTTCTTTGCCATTAACTCTGCTTTCCCTGTTAATCAATAATAAATAGTATACATGTATGTATGTATGTATGTATGTATATATATGTGTGTAGATATATAACGTAGATGTTAGTATAATCGACTACGCGATTTGGGATGTTCTTGAAAGGCAGACGAACGAGACGAGCGCAGATCGAGAGAGAGAGAGGAAACAAATCGAATCTCGAATCACGCGTCTTACGCATCAAAAAACGAGCGAACGCCAAAGCGATACGCGCGGCGCGATCGTACATTTATTATAGTCCTCGGATGACTTCTCCCCCTCGGGCGCGAACATCGATAAGAATCCCCTATCGGGCATATCATTTTTTTTCTTCGCTTCATCATCTTTTCCAGAGGCTTTAACGATAGTGTTCATCGCGGCCGCCGGTCGTCTCTTTTCTCGAGCGATCAATTGCGACGATGATCTATTCAATTGCGTTATTTGCGATTGTATAGCGAACATTATTGTTGTTTTTATTATTCGATTTTATCTTTACGATTTTATCTTTATGACGCTAATCGAGGGAACAAGATTTTATCCATCACAAAGAAATATCTAAAAAGATACTGCCGATGCCGTGTTTCGTTTTTAGATATAAACCCTAAACCCTAAAACCCTAAACCCTAAAAAACAAAAAACTGTAGAGCGTAAAAAAACTCTTCTCACTTTTTGGAAACGGTTACGCCGCGGTCCACTTCAAGAGCGCGAAACATAGCGTAATTAATACTAATAAAACATCGCGCATAGTCGTAGCACTGGTTAAGAAATGGGGTGCATACAATCGACGGCACGAAGCGATCATCGATCGATTGCAACGGGATCATCGTTCGCGTCGCGATCGGTTCATGAACACGAACTCGCGAGACAGTTCCTAGCGATTGGAAGCGCAGATCACGCGAACACGTGGGAGAAAGCGAAGGCTTTGAAGGAAGATCCGAAACCGCAAACGATGAAACAGATAAAAAAAGAACGAAGGATATTCTGGGAAACGATATCGGCGTATGGTGGAGCGCAGGAGTGCTGGTTAGCGTTGAAAGCGGCGCATTTGGAGGTTGAGGACGAGGTCACGGCGAGAGAGATCTTGAGAGCGAGCGGGTTGAAGGTGGTATCGAAGGACGCGCGCGTGTGTTTTGATTCGAAAGGGTTTCAATATTCGATTCCGAGATATGCCGTGTGTGATCCTTTGGAAATAGTAGATGATGATGATGATGATGATGATGATGATGTGGTCGAGGGAGTTGTAGAGGGAAATGTTCGCGTCGCAGAAGAGGACGTTCTTGCGTGATAGAATAGAGAATAGATAATAGAGAATAGAAAGAGAGAGAGAGAGATGTAAATAATTATAATAAGTGTACTGATAAAAGACAAAACATCATCATCATCATCGATTTAATGCAAAGTATTAATGAACGAACGCATCGTCCTCGCGAGTCTTTAAATACGAGCAAAGCAAGTTTGTCGCCGATATAGCGCATTCGACGGAAGTGTTTTCCTTAAAGTTGCAGAAGAGTTCGAAATCGTGCCCGAAACATGCTATGCGGACACCGAACGAATCGCTTTCGAATCGAACGCGGTGTGGTTTCGAATTTCGCAAGACGCCAGCTCTGTCTTCTTGCTTTAAGGAGGCAACGAGCTTTTCTTCGAGTTCCTCGAGTTCTTCGCGTAGCTTATGTGCGGCTAATTTATCGGCTATTTCAGAACTATTTCCTCTTCTAAGCATAGATGCATCGAGAGACGAACGCGATGGCGAAGGTGAGTTACCTTTGTTACTCTCTTGCATCATTCTTGCGGGAGACATTCCGTGGTGACTACTACCAAAACCACCAAAGAAACCACCTCCGGCGCCTTTTTCAGCAGACGACTGTTGCGGAGATAGCTCTAAAGAGTTACTCACTGATGATTCTAAGCTTATGATATCATCACGATCTGCTTCTTCTGCATCTGCGCACGTCTCGCGATAGAAGATATAATTTTTGTTTTCGTAATGTGAAGCCGAGTGCATTTGCGCATAATTCCGAAGAGTTTGTTTTTTCTTCGAACGTTTTTTTTGAATAGCAGACTCATCGTTGTCGTCGTCGCTATTATCGCCGTCGTCGGATGTTTGATACTGACCGAATAAAGGTTTATTGTACACAAAATGTTCGAGCTTTGATACTGCCGCGGCACCACCTGAAACCTCGCTATATTCAGCTAAGCCTTTGGTTTGTTCCAAAATTTCTGGAGCGATAACGTTTGCGATGTCGTTCATGCGATCGGTCGTGGCCAAAAATATCTCACGCATTAGCATGCGCGAATGTAAATTCAAAAAGAGCATATCCATACAATCGTGCGCACGCGATGCCGCATCTTGCGTTTTCGTAACAATCGATAAATACAAGAACTCCTCTTCGTTATTCTTCATAAATCCAACGTCGTCGTATTCATTTAGAAACACGTCGTTCAAACGTACTTTCATAGTCCTAGCGCAAACGAACTTTTCAAATTCTTCACCACTTGGTAAACATATGGACATATCATACGCATCTGTATCACAGAAGCGCTTTTTAAGTCTTTCTAATTTCTTCTTTGTGAATTCTAAATCGGAAACGTTACTCACCGAAGGCGGTGGAGGCTTTACGACGACGCCTCCTCCTGGAAGTACTATTTCTTGAAATCCTTCACTATTGCTTCGTTTATGTTTAGAGTGTTGTTTGTTTTCGTTTTCGTTTTCGTTCGTCGCATTCTTATTAGCTTGAGTCGTACCATCACTATCGTCTTGTCTATTTTTATTACTCTTAAATCTATCGCTAGTTCTGCAGTGTTGCATTAGATACCAAATATCTTCAGCAGAAGGACTTTGTGATATCGATTGATGTTGATATTGTTGTTGCGGTTGATTGGTTTCAAAAACTCCTCGTAACCGTGCACTTGGACTCGCGTATGCAACGACGCCTTTCTTCTCCGTGAATATAACCGCAAAACAAGTCTTTGAATTATCACCACATTTATCTAAACATTCCCTCAATGTATCCGTAATCTTTAGTCGTATATCTTTCCTACAATGCAACGCCTTAAACGTGCGAAAACTCGACGAAAACAAATCCCACGAACAACTCGAAGCGCACGCTTTCAAGAAAACATCCTCTTCGTCTCTTATAAACGCCCTTCTTGCGTCGAACCTCGACTTCTTCTTCAAATTCATCTCTATCGCGTCTGAAAACAAAAAAATAAACGCTTTCTCGATCAAATCAAGTTGTATGCGCAGCATGTGTTCGTTCTCCATTGGAACTGTCGAAACGGCGCAAAAGCGTAAGCGTCCTTTTCTGACGATTGCGAGGCGCACGATATGCCCAGATTTCGTCCATTTCTCGACGTACTCTAATCTACCGCTTCTTTTCAAGTGACTCTTCCTACTACTCACATCGTTCGTTCTTAAATCACGTCGTTGCTGTTGTTGTTTCCTATCTCGTGTTTCAATCGGTGGAGATTCGCTATAATTACTATCACTATCACTATTACGCGTCTCGTCGTCGTCATCGTTTTCGTTAGGGGATTCCCCTCCAACGACAAACTCATCCTCTTCCTCTTCTTCCTCCTCCTCTTCTTCAGCGACGGCACAGATAGCCCCAAGCAACCCGATCAAACTCGCTAACGACCCTAAATCACCGTACCTCGACCACACCGGTCTCCCAGTATTCGTAAACACGAAAAAATGTTTCCTCTTCTGCTCGTGCATGAACGCATCAAAACCGTGTTCGTTACCAGCCTCGTCCTCGTTTGTACGTGAAATCGTACTCGCGTTCGACGCGCTCATCCGATCTCTATCGAACGACCAGTAATCATCGCAATCGTGCTTCTTCTTCTTCTTCTTCATTTTTCGTACGATTACTCTCTTTTGCCCCCAGATGGGTTTAATTAATGAATACCACGTTATTAACAACGTGAAACTTTCATTCATCACTTTCCCCTAAACCCTAAACCCTAAAACACAAAAAGTTTGCTTATTAACATCTTTCCATCAGAAACGTATCGCTGGAATAACATAAAAACATATTCGTTTCGTTGACCGTAAGGAAAAGAGAACTGAAAAAATGGACTCGCGAGAGTGCATAGAACAGGTCGAATTCAAGTTCGGTAAACAGATTTTAAAGATCGACATCGATCTCCAGCAACCCGGTTTAGCGTTGAAGACGCAGATATACTCGTTGACTGCGGTACCGCCAGATCGGATTAAGATAATGGGCTTAAAAGGGGGGAAGACGATTAACGATGATACAGATTTACGGAAGTGCGGGATCGAAGAGATCAAGAGGAAAGGGAAGAGGTTGATGATTTTAGGAAGCGCGAGCGCGATCGAGAGAGCGAGTGATGAAATCGTGTTCGTTGAGGACTTACCCGAGGAAGAGCAGGTTGGGGCCAGTTTAGGGGCCAGTTTTAGGCCAGGAATGCAGAATTTAGGGAACACGTGTTATATGAATTCAGTGGTGCAATGTTTGAGCCACGTGAAGGAGTTAGGGGATGTCTTAGATCATTTCGGTGGCGATGCGGCGAGTACGAGCATGGCTAATAATAATAATAACAATAACGAAGGCAGCGTCGCGTTAACGAAAGCGGCGAGGGATTTGTTTCGAGAGTTGAAGCAATCGAAGCAGGTTGTCATTCCGTTTAGGTTTTTGAGCGTTATGAGGCAGGTGTTTCCGCAATTTGCAGATCGCGATGAACGCAGTGGCGTTTGGTTTCAGCAAGATGCGGAAGAGTGTTGGTCAGCAATCGTGAACTCGATCGCGAACGCGTGCCCGAAAGTGAGAGAGATTTTCGGCATCGCTTTAGAAACTGAATTGAAATGCGTTGCGAATGGAGAAACGAGATCGGAGAGCGATGTCGTGAATTATTTGAAGTGTAATATTTCGATTGAAGTGAATCATTTGGCCGACGGGTTCAAGTTACAGCTCAACGAAACGAGAGAAATTGGAAACGAAATCTTTGAAGGGCATTCGAAGATCTCTAAATTGCCTTCTTATTTGGTGGCGCAAATAGCGAGAATGTATTTCAAAGTTGATATCCAACAAAAGGCAAAGATCTTAAGATCTGTAACGTTTTCGAATTCTCTCGATGTGTACGATTTCTGTAGCGATGAATATAAAAAGGTGTTGGACAAAGGACGAAAGTTACGAGCGAAAGCGATTGAAACAAACGTCGATGAAATTTTTGGCGATTCGCAAGATCCAGATTCTTACATAACCGGTCATTACGAGTTAATTTCTGTTTTAACACATAAAGGGAGATCGGCTGATTCGGGACATTACACCGCTTGGGCAAAAAATTTCATAATCGATCAGAAGACAAAGAAACCTGTCGATTCTTGGACGTTGTTCGACGACGAAACTACACACGAGAAGAAGGAGGAAGATATTTTAGCTCTCAAGGGAGGTGGCGATCATCACATGGGATATATGATGGTATACAGAGCGATTTACGTTAAAGATCAGTGGAAAAAACAAAATGATGGAGAAGAGGCAATGATTGTGTCATCGGAAGTTTAATATAAATTAATTATAATTTTTAATAAAAAATTCATTCTCATCTATTGGCGGTGGCAAGAAGCGGAAGAAATGTTCTATTTCGTGACCTTTCTGTTTGTTCTTTGAATCGTACATTTTTCTGCAAAGGATGCATCTTTTCTTTTTTCGTTCTCCTATACTCTTATTCTTATCATTATTATCATCATTAGTAGTATTTCTTCTTCGCTTATAAATCGTCAAATGATGCACCGTGTCCATCCAATCCGGCAACGGTACGCGTTTCACTTCTTCGAATTCTTCTGAAAGATATTTGAACATCTCTCTTGTTCCAGTGTTTTGCATCTCGTCTTCTCCGACTATTGCTACTGTGTCACCTCCTTTGAAGGTATTGATTGAAACAAAGGCTTTGATTGAATCAGATCCCATTTCATTGTCTGGCGGCGGGTAACATAGTAAAAGCGCCCTTTTACGATTACTATCAAATTTCTCAATAGCTTTTAAGGCGTCCATTTTTATCACGCCACTCGTCGTTTTCGCATTCGTGTGATATTCATTCCCTTCGTTCGGATTCAAATCAGTTGCAATAGTATCGATTCCAAACGCGTTCATGGCATTTGCCCAAACACCTTTACCGGCTCCGATCTCGAGCCATCTCAAGTTTTGAGCTTTCAAGGCTTTTAAAGCGGCTGTAGTTGGAATTGCATAGGCGAAAAGCCACGTTGACCACGCTCTACAGTTTTCTGACATTTTTATCCAAGACGTATTCTCGAGAATATGATCTAAACAGTTTACATGAATATGTTGTTGTTGATGATGATGATGATGATGTTTCCACCTATTGTTTTTACGAAACGCTCTGAGCGTTTCTTCGTCTAATAATTTTTTATTATCATCATCGAATATCATAACGCATTCAATGAACTTTGCCAACTGTAAGCGAAACATTTTGATTAATAAATCATCGTTATTATTATTATTATTATTATTATTATTATTATTATTATCATCAAAATAGAAATCTGTCTCTCTATTAATCTCATCTAATCGTTTAAGCCACCGAAAATTTCGAGGAAGTAGAGTCGTAAATTTGTCTCGATACGCAATCGCTTTTTGTATTCCGCCGCCGTAGCCCCAAAACGCGGCAAAACACATAAACTCTGTGTAATAATTCTTATTCTGTTCGTTTGCCAATCTAGCAATGCGCTTGTCGAATTCGTATAACAAAGTCACTTTACTTTCAATAGTTGTCGTCGTCGTCGTAGTAGTAGCTGGTCTCTTTATTGTTTCTCGTTTCTTGTTATTTATGTTGCCCATCTTTGCCATCGCGCGTTCCATAGGATCTAATAAGAAAGCACCATCTTCATCTCCATAGTCTTCGTAATCTCCATCACTTTCTTCGTCATTACTACTGTGACGAATAATCTCTTCCAACTCTATGACATCTTTGTGGCGGCCAATACAGTTACTGTTCTCATCGTGAAGCACATCTAACGCAAAATCAGTCCTTCCTAAATTTATTGCACATAAGCGCGCACACGCAATCGTAGAAAGAACACCACCATCATCATCAGAGTTACCATAAAAATTACACGTCTTCATTCGTTCCCTCGTCTCTTCGTTTATTTCCTTCCACAATTTATCTAAACTTTCGTTTTTTAATGCACGCTTTTGTGATTTTGTTTCGGAGGAAGACGAGGAAACTATTACTCTCAAATTGCCGTAATAAACGTGTGGGAGTAAGCATGCGAGGTTTGCTATGTCCATTTTTGAGGCGTTGATGGTTCTCATTCATTAATAATGATGTTTTTTTTGTATGCCTTTCTCTTTCTCTCTTTTGTTGAGCATTTCGCAAACGGCAAAAAGTTTAGATTTTATTTTCATTAAACGAGCGCTGGAATAACACACACACGTGGCACGGTGCATTAAAAAAATAGTCACATCACACGTACGAGAAACTTTGTTCATCAATAATAAAAGTACACAGAGAGATACGTCGTGATTATTAAAAATGGAATTAATCAAATAGAAATTTATAGGATTGCCATCCTAAATATTATTGTTATTATACTTTATTACTAAACCCTAACGCAACGTAAGTAGGAGATACTGTTGAGAAGCAGGAAACCAAAGATTGTGAGTTCGATCCTCACCTCGTTCAAGAATCAGTTATGGACGTGTGGCCCAATGGATAAGGCGTTGGTCTACGATTTTTTTTTATTTCTTTTTCTTTTTCTCTACAAACAAAAGTAAACCAGCGCTAGCACTTATTAATTACGATTGAAGAGGAAAAGATTTGCATTTGCGAAAATGCGCGATTTTTCTGGAGAGAAAAAAAAAGGAAAGAGAAAACGAGCAGAGAGGATTTGATTTGCTTTTGCTAATAATAGTAGTATATATATATATTAATAATAATAACAATTAAGAAAATTATTTCACTAATCATCATACTAAAATTCTACATCCCTTTCTTGAACCTGCCTAGTTGTTGGCGACCTTTTTGAATAGGAGCGTTTCGTCTTCTCGTCGCGGCGTGAATGCGCGCGGCCAACGGTAACTGTTTCTTCTTTGATTTCTCTTTATTCGAAGCACCGCCGGTCTTTTTCTGCTTTCTCTTCGTCGATGATCCGAATTCGTTATCGACTCGACCGGCTACGATTGAAGCCACTCTCGTATTCTTATCGTGCGCTTTACGAAGACCGATTGCGGCTAAAGCGTCTGGATTCACGCGACGCTCGGACGCTCTATCGGCTTTACGCATGACTAAACGCGTTAAATCGGTCTCCGCGGCGTTCTTCGCCTTCTTCGCACCCATCTTTTCCAAGTTTTCGTTCAACTTATTCTGTGTACGTAAAGCTTTAATTTTTTTGAAATCTTCGTCGCCGAATACGCGCTCATGTTCTATTGGATTTTCTTGTTCTAACATTTTTAGCTCCTCCTCTTCCTCGAGTTTTTCTTCCATTTCGGCCGATTTCTTGGCTTTTAAAACGGCAATTTTATGTCTCCTTTTCAATTCGGCCAATGTCACTTTCCCGTTCGCTCTCATTTTTTTCGTCACCGGTAAGATGTCGTTCTGCTCTAACTCGTTTTCGCTCAGTTCAATTTCTTCTTCATCAATTTCTTCTTCATCAGTTTCTTCTTCTCCTTCTTCACCATCACCATCATCTTCATCATCATCACTATCATCATCATCATCATCATCGAAACTGTCCATATTTTCTATTTCCTCCACTAAACGTTTTCGTTTCAATCTTTCCATTTGCAAAAGCTCGGCACCGTCGACACGGTCGCTGACCACCTTACTACCGTACGCTTTAACGCTCTTTTCTAAATCAGCTCCTTTACCTCGATCTTTCTTTTCCAACAAATTTGGAGCGAGTTCTCTGAATAAAGCAATCAAACCTCTCGCCGCGATCGCCACTGGCTTATCTCGAGCTTTTTTATACTGCGATAAATCTTGAAGCAAGTCTTCAGTCATGACCAAAGGCGTTCGATTACAGATCTCGCGAACGGAGTTAATACCAACGGCTACTACTTCCGGTCGCGCTTTATCGTGTACAAATTGCGTCACTAGTTGACGAAGTAAAGGTTCAATTGCATCTGGCGGTACGAGCTCGTGACACGCCGTCGCCGCAGCCGCAAGAAGTTTCGTAACCTATTATTATAAAAGGATTTAAAATGTTAGTAAACAGAAAAATAAGAAGAAAAAGAAAAAAAAGAGACTATATATCTATAATTATTCTTGTCATTTTAGGCGTCATTTACTAAGCGGTGGTTCTTGAATGCGTCATGTTATGAATGCGCTCCGCCGAATTTTCTGCATCATTCGCCAAAAACAATAATAACAAAAATGAATACATAAACCTAAACATACAAAAAAAACAACAATAATAATAATCTTTAACGTACATCGCGCTGGTTTGGCTGAATATATCGTTGCAAAAATGGATAAAAGTTGAGCAAGATCAATTGATGTAAACCAACGATTCGCGAGACAACTTGTAAGAGCAACATCTTCGTCTCAAACGCGACGGCGCCTTCTTTCAGTTTCTTAAAGAGCATTTCGGCGAAACCTTGCGGGTTATCGATGAGTTGCATCGCCGCGAATCTCGCTTCACCGTCGTTGCCTTCGGCTTTAGTTTGCTGTTTTCTAACGCTTGCAATCATACGTTTCAGTTTTGCTTGTTTCTTACGCTTGGAAGACGCGACTCCCTAAATATTAAAGAATTTTGCATATTATTAGTCATGTTCAGAGCGAGAAAGAGAATAATCGAAACACACACGCACACACACACACACAACATATGAACAAAAACGAAAAACAACAACACCTCAGCGATCTTGGTGATTAGTGAGTCGTCACGGGGATCTTTCACCCTCGAGAGTAGCAAATATTTAATCTTAATCTTCATCGGCGCGTTCGTTCGTTCATATTTTCCGTTCTTCTTCTTCTTTCTAAAACCAAAAACACACACAAAAACATAACAAACATAACAAACATTAATGAAAATACCTTATGATATGCTTTAAACACGTCATCTTTACTGACGAGTTGCTTCCCTCCCTGTTTCGTATTATTCGCATCTTTACCATCTCCTTGATCGTCATCAGATTCACTATCGCCTCCCTCGGCGGCTGCTTTCTCTGCGGCTTCGTCTTGACCGAGAAAGAACTTCAAACCGGCGCATAAGATCTTCGGATGATCGTGATAACACGCCTCTACGACTAAATTCACAGCCTTTGCATCGTTCCAAATATTCCTCCTATACAACTCAGTCACGATCGCTAAGGCTTTCTTAGCCGCGACGACGTTCTCGTCCTTCACCGCGTCTCTCAAGAACTGCCTCACTACTCTGTTATACTGTTCGTTCTTCTTCAACTTATTCGCTTGCTTCGCGTCGTTCACGACATGTTTAAACACTATTTGCCGCAACTGCTTATCTGGAACACGAAACAGCTTAAAAAAGATCGGTAACGCCCTATTCACGTCGATCGAGTTCTTATTCCTCAATAAAATCATGGCCTGCACTACCCTCCTTCGTAGGTTCAGGTCCAACCTCGTGCAGTGCTCGTCGATCAGTTCACATAAATGTTTCGGAAATTGTTCCATGTCCTTCTGGTAGACGCGATGCACGTGTGCTAGGAAACTCGTTAAATCAGCAAAGTTCTCGTAATCCGCGTTCGTGTTGTTCGTGTTCGTGTTGTTCCCGTTCGCGTTCTTCTGCCTGGCACTCATCGACGACTGCGAGAAGAACACTAATTGTAAAGCCTTGAAGTGTTCGAGTTGTAACAGGAAGTCGTCTCGGTAGCCGTTCGGGTCTTTCTTACATCTCGACTGTAGCTCGAGTAAATCGATTTTGCCCATTTCTTACGCTCTTCTTCTTCTTCTTCTTCTTCTTCTTCTTCTTCTTCTTCTTCTTCGTCGCGTCTGTTTTGTGACGGCACAGCCGCCTCTCCCGAAATCTCTCCATGTGTCTGCTAATTATTTCCCACATTATTTCCCATTTATTTCCCACATTATTTCCCATTATTTCCCACTTGTATTTCCCATTATTTCCCACATTATTTATTATTTCCCACATTATTTCCCACATTTATTTCCCATCAGCACATTATTATTTCCCACATCACTGTCAGACTGATGTATCGTTTTCCAAAACAAGAGGAGAGAGGTTAAGAGAGAGAGAGAGAGAGATTTAATACAGTAGGGCGAATAAAAGACGAATAAATAAGAACAAGAAATGATCGAAGAAGAGGAAGAAGAGCGGGAGAAGGAGAAGAAGAGGCGAGAGAGGATGGAGAAGGCGCGGGAGATGATTAAGTCAAAGAATTTAGAGAAGAAGAAGAACGAAGAAGAAGGAGAAGAAGAAGGAGAAGAAGAGAAGAAGAGGCGAGAGAGGATGGAGAAGGCGCGGGAGATGATTAAGTTAAAGAATTTAGAGAAGAAGAAGAACGAGGAAGGGGAAGAAGGAGAAGAAGAAGGAGGAGGAAATGATGAGCGCGTAAAAACGAGTTTCGTGATTGAGGCGAATCCGAGGCTGATGAGTACTAGCGCTCGTACTGTTGGATCAGAGAGGTGGAAGAAGAAGAGCGAGAGGAATTTTGAAAACGAGAGTAACGATGAAACTGATGTGAAAGTAATCGATAAAGAAAACGATACAGAAATAGATCCTTTAGATGCGTTCATGCAGAACGAAATAAGGCCAGAGATTGCGTTGAAAGAGAAAGGAGAACGCGAACGCTTTGAGCGCGAGAGAGAGGAGTTAATGAAACTCGATTGTAATAAAAGACAGAAAATGATCGATAAATTAGTGAATGATTCAGATGATGAAGATTGCGATGAACAGAAACCTGTTGAGGTGATATCAATACCGACGAAGATGGTCAAGTTACTAATCGGAGCGCAAGGCGAAAACATCAAAAGGCTTCAGAGGCAAAGCGGGTGCAGAGCGCAAATAAGGAAGAAGACAAAGGCTTTATATGAAGGATTTTCTGGACAAAAAGTTGTTTTAATCGATGGCGACGATGATGATGGTGACGAGAAGAACGATGAAAAGACGATGATTGAGTTATACGGCGACATCGAAAGCGCGAAGAAGTTCAAGACGTTAATAGAGGAAATGTTCGCATTGGCAAAGAGTAAGAAAACGGAAAGTCGAAGGAACGATCGTGAACGTCAACAAGAAAAGAAACATCGCGAAAAGAGAATGTTTCATTTACGTCACGCAGCCGATTACGAGCGCTTGGGCGTCCCCTTAGGCGCTCCTAAAAAAGACATCGAGAAAGCGTATAGGAAACAAATGCTTCTCCTTCACCCTGATAAACATTTAACGAAATCGAACGAAGAACGTCTAGAAATGAACAAACAATACGAAAACATGAGGACGAGTTATGATAAACTCATGAACGTCGATGAAGATAACATTCAAGAGACTAAGTCGTTAGCGAAGAAATCTCACGCCGACGTTCTCGAAGAGCTCGTACCGAAAGAAGAAGAAGAAGAACAACGACGACAACTCGAGGAGATTAAACGTAACGTCGTTCTCGCCAGAGCGAAAATATTGTTCAACGAAAACAATGTTTAGTATTCTCTGTAGTAGTAGTAGTAGTGAGAGTAGTAGTAGTAATTTAGCCATCGGATACAAACCTGCAATGCGAAATTACAAAACGAAAGAGAGTGATACAGTTGAACGAATTAAGGAAGAATTTAAGGACTTTGACTGGGTTGTAGAAGTAAATCTGGACGACGACGAGAACATCCACCTTGGACTGTTTTATCAGCAACCCAGTCATAGTTTTTAAATTCTTCCTTAATTCGTTCAACTACATCACTCTCTTTAGTTTTGTAATTTCGCATTGCAGGTTTGTATCCGTTTTTTGGGTCGTTTACGAAACAAGATACGGCGCGGAAGATTTTATTCAAGACACAAATAACAGTGTTTCGTAGTACGTTATTATTATACCCATCAAGTCCGTATATGAAGAAGAAAAAAGATACTGAATAATAATACTCTCTCTCTCTCTCTCTCTCTTCCAGTGCGGTCGTTTAAAGACGAGACAGTACAAAGTAGTGCGCGCATAGAACATGGGTTGCTGCAATTGCTTTACTCGGAAAGGATTATGGTTATGTTGGGCGTTCAACGCCGTACTCGTTTCAATACATTCAATAATCGCGGTCTCGCATGGGGCAGTTTTGGACAAGCTAATCGTGAATAACAAAGCCGCGAACGCGATATTGGATGCCATGATTGCAGGAATAACATGCACCGTGTTCTTGAACGTTGGCTATTTGATAATCACGGCCTTGATTTTGTTAAGGAAAACTATCGCGTTGAACGGCGCTGGAGCTAACTACGGATTCCAAGTCGGATTGAGTTTTATGATGTTCTTCCAAATGGTCCAGGTCGGGTTCTGTCTGCAGAGCTTATTGCCTTGGATCGATGAGTTTATCGCGCCTAACGCTGGTTCGCTGTGGAAATCGGACGACGACGCTACGCATAAAGCGTTAGTTGCGTTTTCGTATTTGTGCGCAGTCAGTTATTTAGCGCTCACGGTCGTGTTCGTTTGCGGTTCGGGCGCCTTAATGAATAAGAACAACGCGTTGCGCGTTGAACCGCCCGGCGCGATTCAACTCGAGGAAAATAGTAACAACGCTCAAGATAACGCCGTCGCGACTGGAAACGATAATAATAACAATAATAGCTTTAGATACTAGATATGCAATCGAGCGCTCGAAGCGCATATAGCGCGATATATATACACAACAACGCCTAAAGTTCGAGTTCATGCTTTGAAACTCGTTCTTCACAACAAAACTGCAATCGGTTCGCGCTACAAAATAGAACAAAAAATGAGCACCATGATAAGGCTCATAAAACCTGAGACGATCGTCTCGCTCGAGCGCTCGCCTTTTTTGAAGTTCTCGCATCAGAGGCTCGCGTTCGAGTCCTTGCAATGCACGCATTCGGTTTTCCCGAACATATCTAACGGTTTGGAAAAGATCGGCGAAGAAGAACGAGAAACGATCGCAGGCAGGAATGCGAAATCAATAGAAACGATCAGTGGGTCTTTATTGAGCTCTCGCGAAGAGTTTCAACGGAAACTCGAACGGTCGTGCGAGAATGAAAACCTTGAATACGTTCTGTTAGTCAGTGGGAACGAGAGAGGAAACGAGCGTAGTCGAGGTAGTTTTTATAGAAATCAACTTTTGCGGACGACGGAGATGTTACAAATCGGGCGAGAAATGAAACGCGATGGAAGATTAAGTGAACGAGTGAAGTTTGCGGTTTGCGCGAATCCAAACGTTGAGAGAACGTCGGCGGAGTATTTAGAGAACAAGGTCGAGTGCGGCGCGGAATTAGTTATAACGCAACCGTTTTTCCATCTCGAGAGATGTAACGCGTGGGTTTCGAGCGCCCTGAGCAAAGGTTTAATCGATGTGAATTCTGGAAATGATGGTAGTAGTCGTGGTAGTGGGGCGAAATTAGTTATCGGCGTATGCGCGCCAGCCACGGCGAGCGACGTAGCGTTCTGGGGAAAGCTCGTCTATACAGCTAGTATGCAAGGCGCAAAAGATAGATCAGCAAAATGGATCAGCAAAACTAGATCAACACCAAAGTCACTCTGGGACATTATACAAACTAACACAGACGAACCGATTGTAAAACTCATGCATGAATATGAACAACGCGAACGCGAAATGGATTCCGAAACCTATCGCGATTGGATTTTTGAGCGATGCGAACTAAATACCGTCGCCGCTCTCGCGAACGAATCGAGCAAAGGCGTTCATTTTATGCCCATTTCTAAAATAGGATATGATATTTGTAGACGTTTATCCTGTCGCACTAGAGAATTCGAACAAATCGAATGTGGAAGTAATTAACTGCATATATAAATACTGGTTAACTGGTTATTAGGAGCTTTTTTTTGTTGCTGTTGATGAGCTGCAAATCCTACACAAAAAAAACGCTCTACTTTACACTGACTTTAAGTATGCCCTATTACTTAGTCTATTTCCACACGAGACTTCTCGATTTCAGGTTTATATGTTTCAATTTAATCACGCAATGATCGTTAGATTACGCGCAATCAAATTAATTCTCTCGTCAATGTTTTCGCAGCTTAAAAACGGATTCGGGCATTTCTTCTTCGTTGCCGAAATCCCCTAAACTTTTATGAAAATTGTTAAACATATACTTCTTAATAGCTTACTCTCTTTCTTACTCTTTCTTACTCTCTCTCTCTCTCTCTCTCTCTTAATTTTGATTAAACTGAACGATTGAACATAAAAAACAACGACAGAGTGCAAGAGTTCGAAGCGGTCGCTAATTTGTATGGAGTAGGAGATGGATTAGAATGGATGAATGTCTCAAACTGTGATTGGAATGATTCAGTGACAAATAACGATAAGAGCAATAATGAAAATAGGACGAGTTTTGAGCCGATTCGCGTAGTGAAATTACCTTCGGACGAAGCAGCGGAGAATATCGTGAAAAGGACATCTTTAGTGAAATTTATAGCGCATTTATGGGGATATGGCACGAACGATGAAGAGTTACGAAAGAGCGTATTCGAAGGCCGAGATGAACATTTTTTGAGCGAATCGATGACGTATAAATTGACGTGTTCAGATTTTGGGAGGACGAAGAGTAATTCGGCGGAGGAGATTAGGAAGAGACTTGAGAATTTAGTTCCTGATGCGTTCCAGCCAAAGGCGAAGGTTGATTTAATGAATCCTAAAGTAGAGTTCTTATCCTGCGAAGTCTCCTCGAACGAGCAAATAGATTTAGGATTTATTGGAGTGAAGAAGTATTTCGGCAGAGTCGTCGCGAAAGACCAATCGAGAGCGCGTTTGAACTTGTTAGATTTGAAGAAACGTAGGTACTTGGGACCGACATCGATGGATGCGCACATGTCGTTGATTATGTGTAACATGGTCAACGCCGATGAGAAAAAATATGGGATGATTCTAGATCCGTTTTGCGGAACCGGGAGCGTTTTATTGACGGCGGCGGAACTCGGGTGTTTAACTTGCGGTTTTGAAATCGATCCGCGCGTGTTAGAGTTTGGGAAAATATGCAAAAAAACTGGCGAGAAAATAGACGTGTTGACTAATTTTGAGGATTACGGATTCCAAAAGCCCGTGTTTTTGATTCGAGGCGACGTACATAAATCACCATTGCTCAAGGGAAGAATTCATCAAATCGAGGGTATGTTTCAAGGAATCGTTGCCGACCCACCATACGGCGTTCGTGAACGAGGTCGTAAATCTCAATTCGGTGGCAGACAGAAAAAAACAGAGGAAGATATGAAAAATCATTTCGATAAATTACAGGAGGGCAAATTCGCGACGAGCGAGCATATTCCATCCACTGTGAACTACCCGCTTTCGGAAATCATGGACGATCTCATCGATTTATCAGCAAAGACGTTACCAGTAGGCGGTCGAATGTGTTTTTTCCTCCCAGCCGATGTACATCAGGCGAATCCAGAAACTGATTTCCCTTCACATCCTTGTTTAAAAGTAGTCGCTCATTCGTTACAAAACTTTTCGACCGCATGGGGGCGGCGTCTCGTCACTTACGAAAAAACGAAACCGTTTGACATAGAAGAACACCTAGAAACGATTTCACAAAGAAAACTGGCGCGAAATTTAGACACCAAAAACGGCGTCAAAGATCTCACCGAACGCGTTCGCGAGTTCGTCTTTGAAGACGAGCGCTCGGCCGTGAGAAAAGAGTTCAAACGCGACAACGTACAAAAGTTCAAGCTCGAACGCGAAAGCGGCATAGTCGTCGATAGAGAGAAAGTCATCGAGAGAAGAGAACGAGCGAAGGCTTTGCGAGTGAAAGATATCGCTTTAAGAAATCGTGGTAAGAGGACGTAGTAACAGTACTGCAGTAGCGTAGTCGTAGTAGTAGTAATAGAACATTTTAAGTTTCCCGCCAAAACGCCGAATGCCTACTTATTAGGTATATTCGATTAAATATTCTCAAGAACTTCATTGATTACAAATGCTCAAGAGCCGTTCGCTAAAGTTTCATCGATTTCGTCAAACAAATAATAACAATCGCTCGAGATCACGAAATAGCGTACTTCTCGCTCTTTATTCTCATCGAAATCGTTCTTCGTCAGCAATCGATGATTTTAAAGAAAACAGCGAAGAAGAAATTCGTACTGTTTTGAAATCCGTTGTCTCTAAAAATCATGGACGAGATAGACGACGACATGAACTTGGACCTCAATTAATTAACAACATAAGCAGCAGCAGCGGCAGCGTGGGAAATAATAACTATCAATATGTTTCAACCGCTAATGCGAGTATGAGATACATCGATAGGTCGTTCCTATTACTCGAGCGAGTTATGAAACCGTCGGTTTTCTTAGTGCTCTTGACGAGTTTCGTTGGAGTGGTATTTTGCGTGTTCTTCGCGGCTTTATACGTTTTCAAAGAGGTCGTTACTGCGTGTAGG
>Ga0302126_10000888_pt1 | contig 18562 bp, 15 predicted proteins | sample CB4_20m_MG_FD_203108 | JGI IMG/M metagenome (GOLD analysis project Ga0302126, IMG submission 203108) | Marine microbial communities from Western Arctic Ocean, Canada - CB4_20m | ecosystem: Environmental > Aquatic > Marine > Oceanic | place: Canada: Western Arctic Ocean | collected 2017-09-24 | reverse complement strand
GGTGCTACAACAGAAATTGAAATGAAAGAGAAAAAAGCACGTGTAGAAGATGCACTTCATTCAACTCGAGCAGCAGTTGAAGAAGGAATTGTTCCTGGAGGAGGGGTTGCACTTATTAGAGCTCTTGATGCAATTTCTAAAACTAAAGGTGACAATGCTGATCAAGATGCAGGTATTCAAATTGTACTTCGTGCAGTTGAAGATCCGATGCGCCAAATTGTATCTAACGCAGGAATCGAGCCATCTGTAGTAGTAAATAAAGTCATTGATGGTAAAGGTAATTATGGCTTTAATGCTGCGAATGAAACTTACGGCGACATGGTAGAAATGGGCGTATTAGACCCTACCAAAGTAACTCGCTCAGCACTTCAAAATGCTGCTTCAGTTGCTGGGTTAATGCTCACTACTGAATGTATGATTGCTGATCTTCCAAAAGATGATGCTGCTGCTGGCGGTGGTGCTCCTGATATGGGTGGTATGGGTGGTATGGGTGGTATGGGTGGTATGCCTGGCATGATGTAATTAAATATTATATTTAGTTAGTAAAAAAGGTCTCGTTTGAGGCCTTTTTTTATAGCTGATAAAAATTAATTGCTGTAGCATTACTACTCATGAATTTACCTCAAGAAAATACAAAATTTTTAGAAAATCTAAATGAAGAACAAATTAAAGCTATAACTTTAGATAATCAGTCGGCTTTGATACTAGCCGGTGCCGGAAGTGGAAAAACCAAAGTGCTTACTTCAAGAATTTCTTGGCTTATTCAAAATCAAATAACAAATCCAACAGGCCTGCTTGCTGTGACTTTTACAAATAAAGCAGCTAAAGAAATGTTAATGAGAGTGACTGCTCAGCTTCCTATACACACAAGAGGTATGTGGGTTGGAACATTCCATGGTTTATGTAATCGCATGTTGAGAATTCATCATAGAGAAGCAAAACTTCCAGAAACATTTCAAATTTTAGATAGCTCAGATCAATTATCAGCAATCAAAAGACTTATGAAAGCGATGAATATTGATACTGATACATTCCCCCCCAAAGAGATTCAATATTTTATTAATGGAAAAAAAGATGAGGGAATTAGATCTATTAATGTTAAACCATATGATCCGCACACAAAAAGAATTAATGAAATTTATGGTGAGTATGAAAAGCAATGCCAAAGAGAAGGGGTTGCTGATTTTCCGGAATTACTTTTAGGGTGTTACGAGTTATTAAAAAATAATATTTCTATTAAAGAACATTATCAAAAAAGATTTAAGCATATTTTAGTTGATGAATTTCAAGATACTAGCGAGCTTCAATACAAATGGCTTAAATTGCTAGCAGGTAAAGATAATTTTGTATTCGCCGTTGGTGATGATGATCAATCCATATATGCATTTAGAGGGGCAAGAGTTGGGAATATGCAGGACCTTGAAAGAGATTTCAAAATTAAAAATATTATCAAACTTGAACAAAATTATCGCTCTAAAAATAATATCCTAAATGCTGCGAATGCAATAATAGATAACAATTCAAAGAGGCTTGGAAAAAACCTTTGGGCTGCATCTGGAGATGGTGATCCAATTCGTCAATATATTGGCATAAGTGACTATGATGAAGCTAATTTTATTCTAGACGAAATAAAGATGCTCCACCGAGGCGGTCTAAACTACAGCCAGATTGCAATTTTATATAGAAGTAATGCTCAATCTCGCGTTCTAGAACATGCCATTGTTTCTAATAATATCCCTTATCGAGTATATGGGGGCTTAAGATTCTTTGAGCGCGCTGAGATTAAAAATGCCTTGGCTTATCTTAGATTAATTTCAAATAAAACAGATGATAATGCTTTTTTAAGGATAATTAATTTTCCGACAAGGGGTATTGGTGCTAGAGCTATAGAGCAGTTGCAAGACCAAGCGAAGATAAGCAATTGTTCATTATGGCAAGCCGCGAAAGAAATTGAATCTCAAAATGAAAATATTCAAAAAGGGGTGCCATTTTTTGTAAGATTAATTAAAAACTTAGAGGATGAAATTCAAGGCACCTCCATTGCAGAGTCTATAGAATCTATCGTTACTCATTCAGGTCTGAAAGATCACTACCTAAAAGATAAAGATGGGATTGATCGCGTATCAAACTTAAATGAATTAGTTTCTGCAGCTGTAACTTTCATAAATACTACTGAGATTGAAAATGAGGCACTCACCTTAGTAGAGTTTCTTAACTTTACCTCTTTAGAAAGTGGTGAACTTCAAGCATCAGCTAACGATGACGCTCTTCAGTTGATGACTATTCACTCATCAAAAGGATTAGAGTTTGATACAGTATTTATTACTGGGCTTGAAGATGGTTTATGTCCGCATGAACAAAGTTTATCTGAATCTGATGGCTTAGAAGAAGAAAGGCGATTGATGTATGTAGCGGTAACTAGAGCGAAAAATAAACTCTATCTTACTTTAGCCCAATCTAGAATGCTTCATGGTCAAACTAGATACAATATTCCGTCACGCTTTTTAGATGAAATTCCTGATCAGCTTGTAAAAAGACTCAACTCTATGAAAAAGCAAGATATTATCTCCAGTGTAATAAAAAAAGCTCCTCGTTCTGAATCCAAACATGAAATAAAATGTGGTGTGGAAGTTACCCATCCAAAATTTGGACAAGGAATAGTAATCGGATACGAAGGTAATGAAGATGACCTACGTATACAAATTAAATTCTCTACACATGGCGTAAAATGGCTAGCAATGGAATTTGCTAAACTTACTGTAACTTAGTTTTTAATGGCTCAAAAATATCCTTATATGTGACATATTGAAATATAAACAATATTGAAATATAAGCAGTAAAAGATACTAGTAAAAAAAGACTTGTTAAAAATGATATAGAATTTTGCCCCAAAAATGATAACAATGAAAAGAAAAAGGTTATTAACAAAATAATAATAACAAAACTTCCTGTCAATATAGCCCACCCCAGTAAAAGTGGTATAGAAAACATTAAAGTGCCTGCTAGGCTAGATTTAATTGCTTTCATAGCTCCGTATTGGTTATAAAAAATAAGCATGGGAGAAAACCATGTTGCCATAATAAATGGTATTGAAATCAAAATAAGCTTAATAAAGGTAGGTTGGTATTTTTCACTAAACTCAGTTATTGATTTAATTTCCTCAGTTTTTGGGCCAATGTCAGCATAAAAAAACATTGACAATAATGTTGAAAAAATAAAAGTGAGTCCGCCTATAAAAAGAAGGGGTCTAAATTTAATTTTTAATAAATTAAAAATATGCTGAATATCAAAATTTCTTTTTGCATCTAATTCTCTATAAAAATGAATATAAAGCAGAACTATGAATGGATAAAGAAAAATTGTAATTGGTGAAATAAATTTTAAGCCTGGAATTGCTGGAATAAATAAAATTATAGTTATGTATAGCATCCCCAAAAATAAAGACTGTCTGACGGATTGCCTAAATAAAAACAAACAACTCTGTATCCAATTTTTTACTTTAATTAGCATAATTCTCCATAGTCTGTCGATTAACCAAGATGTCTTTAAAATGATTTGGGTCTTTTATAGAAGTAATCTCACCCTCTTTGGCATTATGAAAATCTTCTAGTCTGGACAACCAAAACCGGAGAGCCGCAAGCCTTAAAGCGCTATTAAAATATTCATTCTCATTATCTGTAAGCTTTCTTTCCGATTGATATCCTTTAATAAACTCCGAATACAATAATTTATTAATTTTTCCATCATCGTCTATACACCAATCGTTAATAGCTATAGCAATATCATAAATAAATTTCTCATTGCAAGCATAATAAAAATCAATAAATCCAGAAACCTTATCATTAAAAAAGAGTACGTTGTCTCTAAAAAGGTCTCCATGAATAACTCCTTCAGGAAGTTCAACTTTGTCTATTTCTTTATGGTAATTGATTTCCAATTCTATTATTTTTTGATCTTCCAGAGATAAATATTCTTTAAGGTTTAAATACATACTAGATATCCAACTTAAATCCCTAGTATTTTCATTTGCTTGTGGAAAATTATTTGTTTTTAAATGTAGCTTCGCTAAATATTGGCCAACTAAATAACAGTTCTTTGAATCCCTAATAGATATTTCTTTTCCATCTAGAAAAGAGACCATTAATGCAGGCTTATCCTTCAACAAACCCACTGCTTGACCATTATTATTTTTAATAGGTCTCGGACATAAAAAATTTTTTTCAGTCAAATAAGTCATTAAATCCACATAAAATTGAAGCTCTTCGATATTATTATTATGCTCAAAGATTGTCAAAATGTAATTTGAATTAGGCATAAAAATTACGTAGTTAGAATTAGTAACTCCAGAAGAAATACCTTTAAAATCAATAAAATTTTCAAAGTTAAATTTCTTCAACCATTCGCTAAGTTCAGTTGGGTTAATAGATGTATAGACAGCCATAAGTTAAAAAGGGCTACCCCTTGCTCTTAGAAAATTATTAAAATTCGAATACTACCCATTGAGGAATAATCAAAGGCTCTGCAATACTTTCCATCCTTAACCATCCACTTCCTTCAGTTTCTTTATAAAGATAATAAGGTGGTGCACCATCTGGAGTTACTTTAACCATATAAAGATGTCCATTAAGTCGATATTCTTCCGTTGTACTTTCACCATCTCTTGTAATTGTAACTTCAGGTTCATTTGTATAGTCAGATTCAAAAGTAGACTCAGGAGGAGTAACGTCCTCTAATATCTGAGTCTCTTCTCCAAAAGAGAAATTTGAAATCATTAAATAAAAAACAAGTAACAATGACCTTAAAAAATTATACATTTAATATTTCCTTAACTGTAACCTTGATTCTATCAAAATCTGACATAATCATACAAGCAACTAGATGTTAAAATAAAAACCAATATAAACTAACTTATTACTGTTAGTTTATTCATGAAAATAAATTAAGCAATCAATATTATGAAAACATTATTATTAGTAGATGGTTCCTCATATTTATACAGGGCCTTTCATGCATTACCTGACTTAAAAAATAAAGAAAATCACCCCACAGGAGTTATCTATGGTGTCTTAAATATGCTCCGCTTGACTCATAGTCAATTTCCATCTGATTATAGTGTCTGTATATTTGATGCGAAAGGAAAAACTTTTCGTAATGACATATACAGTGATTACAAAGCTAATCGACCTAGGATGCCGGAAGAGTTAGCAATACAAATAGAGCCTCTTAAAAAAGCAATAGCAGCAATGGGGTGGCCGATGATGATAAAAGACTCTGTTGAGGCTGATGATGTTATTGGAACTCTGGCAAAAAAAGCAAATGCTAATAAAATTAAAGTTATTATTTCTACTGGCGATAAAGACCTTGCCCAGCTTGTAAATAGTGAAACTACATTAATTAATACAATGACCAACGAAAAGCTTGATATCGATGGTGTAAAGAATAAATTTGGTGTGCCTCCCTCCCTCATAATAGACTATCTAACAATAATTGGAGACAAGGCTGATAACGTTCCAGGTATAGAGAAAGTAGGTCCTAAAACTGCACTAAAATGGCTAAACGAACACAAATCACTCGAAAAAATTGTTAAAAACTCTTCTACGTTTGAAGGTGTTGTTGGTGAAAATCTCAGAAAAGCAATTGACTGGCTTCCAACTGCAAAAGATTTAATTACTATTAGGTGTGACTTAGATATAAATGTTAATTGGGATAAGCTTGTAAGAAAAAGTCCTGACAATAAAATTTTAGAAACAATATACAAAGAATTTAACTTCTCGAGATGGCTTCAAGATCTTCAACAAAAAGATTCTGATGGTAATGTAATCATCAAAAATAAAATAGATAACATCGAATCAGTAAATAAAATTTCGAATTTCAATGATAAAAATTCATATATAACAATTAATAATGAGCAAACGCTTAACCAATGGATTCAAAAAATTAAATTAACAAGAATTGTTGCGATTGATACTGAAACAGACTCCCTGAATGTGATGTTAGCTAATTTAGTCGGTATCTCAATGTCAGTTGAGCCTGGTTCAGCAGCGTATATTCCTCTAAAGCACCAAAGTGCAGATAATTTTATTCAATTAAATTTAGATTTAGTAATTGAAAAACTAAAGCCTATTTTAGAAGACCCTAAGATTATTAAAATTGGTCAGAATATAAAATATGATGCCCATATTTTTCTTAACAATGGAATTAGCCTTAAAGGGATTGATGAAGATACGATGTTGATGAGCTATATATTGGAAAGCAATCAAAGCCATGGTATGGATAAATTAAGTAAGCGGTACTTAGGGCATGATTGTATAAGTTATGAATCTCTTGTAGGGAAAGGGGTTAAGCAAATTACTTTTGATCAGGTATACATTGAAGACGCTGCTCCTTATGCAGCAGAAGACGCTGATGTCACATTACAACTCTTCCAGCACTTACAAAAACTTTTAAAAGAAAATAAAAGGCTTCAAAAGGTATATAAAGAAATCGAGATTCCTTCAATGCAAGCACTGATTAAAGTTGAAAGAAATGGGGTGCTTGTAGACTCAAAAATATTACAAAAACAAAGTCATGAAATTGGGGAAAAATTACTTACCTTAGAGAAAGAGGCTTATCTTCTTGCGGATCAGCCTTTTAATTTATCATCACCCAAACAACTCCGAGAAATACTTTTTGAAAAATTAAAAATTAAACCCCTCAAAAAAACGCCTACCGGAACACCATCAACAAGTGAAGAAGTTCTTCAAATCCTTGCCCAAGACTTTCCGTTACCTAAATTAATTTTAGAGCATCGGAGTCTATCAAAACTTAAAAACACATATACAGACAAATTACCAAAAATGATTAACCAAGCTACTGGTAGGGTTCATACAAGCTATAACCAAGCAGTTGCAATTACTGGAAGATTAGCTAGCTCTGATCCAAACTTACAAAATATTCCTATCAGAACTCCTGAGGGTAGAAAAGTAAGGGAAGCGTTTATTGCGCCAAAAGGGTCGATGATAATGTCTGCAGATTATTCTCAAATTGAACTGAGAATCATGGCTCACTTATCAAAAGACAAACGCTTAATTCAAGCATTTAACAATAATGAAGATATTCATAGAATTACAGCCGCTGAGATATTTGAGACATCCTTAGAAAGTATTTCAAATGAACAAAGAAGGTATGCAAAGGTGATTAATTTTGGACTTATATATGGCATGAGCCCATTTGGCCTTGCTAAAAATCTTAATATTGAAATAAGTGCTGCAAAAAATTATATTGATCGTTATTTTAGTCAATACCCCTCAGTCAAGGAATACATGGAAGATGCAAAACATACAGCTAAAGAAAAAGGATATGTTGAAACTTTTTTTGGGAGAAGGCTATGGCTTCCTGAAATTAATGGCTCCAATGGAATTATGCGAGCTGCTGCAGAGAGAGCTGCAATTAATGGGCCAATGCAAGGCACTGCAGCGGACCTAATTAAATTAGCTATGATTGAGGTTCATAACTGGATCCAAACAGAACCTAATATTAAGGGAAAAATGATTATGCAAGTTCATGATGAACTCGTTTTCGAGGTTCCTAACAATGAAGTACAAACATTTAAAAAAATGATTCCTACGCTAATGGCGGGAGTTGCATCATTATCTGTTCCACTAATTGCCGATATTGGGGAGGGTGGTAATTGGGAGCAAGCTCATTAACACAAAAAATTCCCTACATTCATTAGATATATCTCAAAAAGAAATCCATGCTGTCATTATAGGGGATGAAATTTTATCCGGAAAAAGAGAAGATAAACACCTTAAGCACTTATCTAAAACACTTAAAAATTATGGCTTATGGCTTTCAAAAGTTGACTATATTCCAGATGATTCAGAGGTAATCAGAAAAACTATTCGAGAGAAAATTGGATCTATTGTTTTTTGTTTTGGAGGAATAGGTGCCACACCAGATGATTGCACTAGACATGCTGCAGCACTTGCTCATGAAAATTCTATAATTCAAAACTCTGAAGCAACGCTACTTATTGAGAATCAATTTGGTAAAGATGCATATCCAAAAAGAATTTTAATGGCGAATCTGCCAGATAAAGCCGAACTTATTCCTAACGTTATCAATAATATTCCAGGTTTCTTTGTTAATCACCATCATTTTATGCCAGGCTTTCCTGAAATGGCATGGCCAATGATTGACTGGGTAATAAATACTCGCTACAAAACTCTTATAAATTTAAGAGATTTTGAAGACCAATCAATTTGGCTTGATGATTTAAGCGAAAGCCTGTTGATTGACATAATGAATGACATAAAAAATAAAAATAATGAAATAAAAATATATAGCCTTCCTAAATTAAAGCCAAATAAAACATTAGAACTTGGAATAACAGGTGCCCCTAAAAATGTTAATAAAGCAATGAAAGACCTTAGGAGTCAGCTGAAAAAATCAAAATTTAATTGGCGTGAAAATTAAACTTTGATAATCATCTAATTGATTATAAAATAAGCAGTTACTTACCAATAAATAATTTTAAAATATGCAGATAGGTCCTCATAAACTTAAAAATAATTTGATTTTAGCTCCTATGGCTGGAGTTACTGATCGGCCATTCCGAATGCTATGCAAGCATTATGGCGCTGGTATGGCTGTAAGTGAAATGGTTACCTCAAATTCCCTTCTTTATGGAAGCGAAAAAACTCTGTTAAGAGCAAATCATGAAGGAGAAGTCGCGCCCATCTCTGTTCAAATTGCTGGTGCTGATCCAGATATGATGGCAGAAGCTGCAAAATTTAATATGGCAAAGGGGGCTCAAATTATCGACATCAATATGGGATGTCCTGCAAAAAAAATCTGTAACGTTATGGCTGGATCAGCACTTCTTCAAAAAGAAAAATTAGTTGAAAGAATTCTTACTGCAGTAGTTAAATCTGTTGATATACCTGTAACTCTAAAAATAAGAACTGGATGGGATAAAGAAAATAGAAATGCTTCTACAATAGCAAAAATAGCTGAAGATTCAGGTATACAGGCTTTATCAATGCATGGTAGAACAAGAGCTTGCTTATATAAAGGTGATGCTGAATATGACACTATTGCTAATGTTAAACAAATAATAAGTATTCCAGTTATAGCTAATGGAGATATTACGACTCCAGAGAAAGCAAAGTTTGTTCTTGAATATACAAAAGCAGATGGAGTGATGATTGGTCGAGCGGCACAAGGCCGACCATGGATATTTAGAGAAATTGATTATTTTTTAAAAACTGGTGAGCATATGGCTCGACCGACCATTACTGAAATAGAAACAACCACAATTCAACATGTAAGAGATTTATATGATTTTTATGGCGCAGAGAGGGGTCACAGAATTGCAAGAAAACATATCTCTTGGTATACAAAAGGGCTTAAAAATTCAGCTCAATTTAGATTCAATATGAATCAAATTGATGGAACCACTCAACAAATTGAGTTTATTGAGCAATATTTTAATGAATTAAGAGAGCTTGATGAATATATTACATATGAAGATTCTGAAAATGAACTTGGGCTTGTTGCCTAATGAGTAAAGCTAATCTGTCTAATGATATTGATATCCTATTAGATCAATACTTTACAGATTTATCTGGCGAAAATCCTAATGGTGTTTACGATATGGTTATTCAATCTGTAGAAAAGCCACTTTTACTCTATATTATGAATCTTGCAGAAGGCAACCAAAGTAAAGCTTCTGATATTCTAGGCCTTAATAGAAATACACTTAGAAAAAAACTTAAACAACATAAAATTGAAACATAAGATGATTAAATTAAGCAGAGCCTTAATTAGCGTTTCTGATAAATCGAATATTTTAGAATTGGTCACAATACTACAAGACTTCAATATTGAAATTATTTCCACAGGCGGGACTGCCACCCTCTTAAAAGAAAATAATATTAAAGTTACTGAAGTTAGTGAATATACTCAATTTCCTGAAATGCTTGATGGTCGAGTTAAAACCCTACATCCAAAAATTTATGGTGGAATCTTAGCTCAAAAAGACAACACAAAGCATATGGAAACACTTAAGGAAAATGGTATTCCTCAAATTGATCTTGTCATTGTCAACTTATACCCCTTTGGGTCAACAATTAATAATCCTAAATGTAATTTAGAACTAGCAATTGAAAATATTGATATTGGGGGACCCACGATGGTTAGAGCTGCTGCGAAAAACTATAAAAGTGTAGCCGTGTTAACCAATCCTGATGAGTATGATAATTTTTCTAAGCAACTAATAGAACATAATGGCGCGCTAGACGAAGTATATCGATTCAAACTTGCCCAAAATGCTTTTTCACATACAGCAAATTACGATAAAGTTATTAGTGAATATCTTTCCAAGAATGATAAACAGGGAAGCTTTCCTAATACTTTAACTCAAAACATGAACAAGAAAATGGATATGCGCTATGGAGAAAATCCTCATCAAGCAGCTGCTTTTTATGTAGACCCAAAAATTCAAAATGGCTCCCTTGCAAATTTTAAACAAATTCAAGGTAAAGAACTATCGTTTAACAATTTAAATGACTCAGATACTGCATGGGAATGTGTTAAGTTATTTTCTGACCCTACTTGCGTAATTGTCAAACACGCAAACCCTTGTGGAGTATGTACTGCTAGAACAATTAAGGATGCTTACAAAGGAGCTTTTTCAACTGATTCGACTTCTGCATTTGGTGGCATTATTTCAATTAACAAAGAAATGGATTCAGAAACTGCTGAATTAATTATGAATCAATTTATTGAGGTCATTATTGCTCCAAGCTATTCAGAAGCAGCATTGAATATTTTTAAAACAAAAGTAAATATCAGATTATTACAAGTTGAAATTAATACATTAAAAAATAATTTGGATTTCAAAAAAATAGGTGGGGGGTGGTTAGTCCAGACAAGCGATGATCACAAACTAGACATTAATAAATGCAAAGTTGTGACTAAATTAAAACCTAGCGCTGAACAGTTAGAAAATTTAAATTTTGCTTGGGAAGTTGCGCGACATGTTAAATCTAATGCAATTATTTTTTGTAAAGATAAAAAAACTCTTGGGATTGGTGCAGGTCAAATGAGTAGAGTTGATAGTACTCGCATAGCTGCAATAAAAGCAGAAAATGCCAACATATCTCTAACCGAAAGTGTGGTTGCCTCAGATGCATTTTTTCCCTTCCGAGATGGCATAGATGTTCTTGCAAGTTACGGTGCAAAATGTGTTATCCAACCTGGAGGTAGCATCAAAGATAACGAGGTTATTGAAGCAGCTGATGAGCACGGCTTAATAATGATATTCACTGGCATAAGACACTTTAAGCACTAAATATGAAAGCTCTAATCATTGGTAATGGAGGTCGCGAACATGCACTAGCATGGAAAATAGAACAAAGCCCACTTGTTAAAAAAGTTTTTGTTGCTCCAGGTAATGGCGGGACTGACTTAGAAGAAAAAATAGAAAATATTGATATTGATATTGATGATATCGATCAATTAGTTTTATTTGCAAAAAAAGAAAAAATAGATCTAACAATTATTGGCCCAGAAGTGCCTCTTTCTAAAGGAATTGTAGATACGTTTATAGAAAATAAATTAAAAGTTTTTGGTCCAAAAAAATTAGCAGCCCAGCTTGAAAGTTCCAAAGATTTTGCAAAATCTTTTATGGATCGTCATAAAATTCCCACAGCAAAATATAAAACATTTACAAAGATCAAAGATGCTCATAGATATATAAATGAAGAAGGGGCTCCGATTGTAATTAAGGCAGATGGGCTAGCTGCTGGAAAAGGGGTGGTAGTTGCAATGACTGTTCAGGAAGCATTGGTTGCCGTTGATTCAATGCTTGAAGATAATTTATTTGGCGATGCAGGGGCTAGAGTTGTTATTGAGGAATTTTTAACAGGGGAAGAAGTTAGCTTCATTGTTATATGTGATGGTAATTCCATTCTTCCTTTAGCATCAAGCCAAGATCATAAAAGGCTATTAGATTTAGACTTAGGTCCTAATACAGGTGGGATGGGTGCTTATTCCCCTGCTCCCATTGTTACCCCAGAGTTACATAGAAAAATTATGAGTGAGGTCATTGAGCCCACTACTGAAGGTATGAAAAAAGATGGTATAGAATTTTCGGGGTTTTTATACGCTGGCTTAATGATTGATAAAGATAATAATATTAAAACACTTGAGTTTAATTGTCGAATGGGGGACCCAGAAACACAACCTATTCTTTTTAGGCTTAAAAGTGATTTATTTGAAATACTTTTAGCTGCAGCAAATAAAGATATTAAAAATTATGAAGCTAAATGGGAGGTTGGTTCAGCAATAACTGTTGTTATCGCTGCAGATAATTATCCGAATCAACCTAAAATTAATGATGAAATATTAAACTATAATAATAATAATAATAATAAAGATGCCTACATATTTCATGCTGGCACGATATTAAAAAACAAAAGAATCTATACAGCTGGTGGGAGAGTTCTTGGTGTAACAGCGAAAGGAGATTCATTAAAAAATGCTCAAGAAATGGCTTATGCCTTAGTTAAAAAAATTGAATTTAATGGTATGCAGTACAGAGCAGATATTGGTAACAAAGCATTAATGAAAGACTTATGAAAAATCATAGGTTAACTCGCTTTATTCGTCGAGGAGGTATTATCGCTTACCCTACTGAATCCTGCTTTGGGCTTGGATGTGACCCTAAAAATAAAAAAGCAATAAACAAAATTATTAAACTTAAAAAAAGATCACGTGATAAGAATTTTATTCTTATTGGCTCATCAATAAACCAATTTGATACCTTTATAAATCCATTGAATGATATTGAAAAAAATAAATTATTTTCTAAATGGCCAGGGCCACATACATGGCTTATAAATGTAAATAATCAATGTCCCAATTGGCTAAAGAGTAATTCTAAAATAGCATTAAGAATTCCATCTTTTTCTAAGTGTCATGATTTAGTTAGGTCAATTGATATGGCTATTACATCTTCAAGCTTAAATTCAAGCGGGAAAATGCCTCTAAAAAACTATAGAGATGTTTGTAGATTTCTTCCCAAGCAAGTTAAACTCATTGGGGGGCGAATAGGTAAAAATAAAAAGCCTTCAGTTATTCAGGACTTTAAAACTAAAAATATTATTAGATCATAATGGCTATTGAAATTAATAAAAATGCAATTAAAGATTACTTAACCGGCCTTCAGGCAGAAATTGTTGAATCTTTACAATTAGTCGATGGGGAAAATTTTTTAATTGACTCCTGGCAGCGAAAAGAAGGTGGAGGTGGAACAACATCTATTTTAGAGGGTGGAAATGTATTTGAGCGTGCTGGGATTGGATATTCATGTGTTACTGGCTCCAAACTTCCAAAGTCAGCAACTGATGCTCATCCAGAAGTAGAGAATAGAAAATGGGAGGCTATGGGCGTTTCGTTGGTCTTTCACCCCCACAATCCTTTTGTTCCAACTGTACATATGAATATAAGATTCTTTGTAGCTTCAAAGCCTGGAGAAGAAGATGTTTGGTGGTTTGGTGGGGGAATAGATCTTACTCCCTATTACACTTTTGAAGGAGATGTCATTCATTTTCACCGAACACTTAAAGATACATTAGACCCTTTTGATAAAAAACTTTACCCAATGTTTAAGAGAAATTGTGATGATTATTTTTTACTTAAGCACAGGAATGAAGCTCGGGGAGTTGGTGGTATTTTTTTTGATGACTTTACTGATAATAATTTCAATTATTGCTTTGAGCTAATAAAAGCTATTGGAAGTTCGCTTACCAAAGCTTATTTGCCAATTGTACAAAAAAGAAAAGGTACTAAATTTTCAAATAAAGAGAAAGACTTTCAACTTTATCGAAGAAGTCGATATGTAGAATTTAATTTACTACAAGATCGTGGAACCTTATTTGGTATTCAATCAAAAGGGAGGGTAGAATCTATACTAATGTCTATGCCACCATTAGTTAAATGGTCTTATGACTGGAAAGCGAAAAAAGGAAGTGCTGAGGATAAATTATATACCGACTTTCTGCCCCCTAAAGATTGGGTTTAAATTATGCTAAAAAAACTTTTAAGAAAAAAAAATATTAATTCCAAGCCTGATGAGAAATTAAATCGTTGCCTTACCTCTTTTGATTTAACTCTGCTTGGTATCGGTTGTATTATCGGTACGGGAATTTTTGTATTAACAGGTATTGCAGCTGCAAATCAAGCCGGCCCCGCTGTAATTTTATCGTTCTTAGCTTCTGGTTTTGCTTGTGCTTTTGCTGCTCTTTCTTATGCTGAGTTATCATCATCTGTAGGAGGGTGCGGGAGTGCATATGGCTATACTTATGTTGCTTTTGGTGAATTTATTGCATGGATTGTTGGGTGGATACTTCTAATGGAGTACGGTATGTCCATTGCTGCTGTTGCAAATGGCTGGTCTGGATATTTCAATAATGCACTTATTGCAATGGGTATTGGATTGCCTGATGCTCTAACAAAACCACCAAGTTTAGGTGGATTAATAAATCTTCCTGCCTCTCTAATTATTTTAATGATTATGGCTTTATTAATTGTTGGTATAAAAGAAAGTGCAAAATTCAATAAAATAATGGTAGCCGTTAAAGTTTCCGCGATCTTAATCTTCATTGCATTCGCAATGTTTAATGTTAATCCTGAAAATTGGAGTCCCTTTATGCCATACGGTTGGTTTGAAACACTTCCTAATGGTAAAACAGTTGGGGTTTTGGCTGGGGCATCGATTGTCTTTTTTGCATACGTCGGTTTTGATGCAGTTTCAACTGCAGCAGAAGAAGCTATCAACCCTCAGAGAGATCTACCTAAAGGGATAATTAATTCCCTAATTTTTTGCACTATTATTTATATTATTGTAGCAGCTCTTTTAACAGGAGTTGTGCCATATCAAGAGCTTAATGTTTCGTCACCTGTCGCATTTGCTCTAGCAAAAATTGGTTTTCCATGGGCTTCTGCACTTGTTTCGATTGGTGTTATTGCAGGACTTGCGACGGTAATGCTAGTTTTATATTACGCACTAACAAGAATTATTTTTGCAATGAGTAGAGATGGTTTGCTTCCTACCAGTCTTAGTTTGGTCAACCAAAAAACTCAAACTCCTATCAAAACTATTTTAATTTGCGGTATTTTAATATCCACAATAGCTGGGTTTACATCTTTAGGCACGTTAGCAGAAATTGTTAATATCGGGACCTTGTCTGCGTTTGTAATCGTTTGTTTGGGTGTGATTTTTTTAAGAAATAAAGGGCCCAAAGATAAAAATACTTTTAGGAATAAATGGCATCCAGTAGTGCCTGTTTTAGGAATTATTTCTTGTAGTATGTTAATGATATTTTTGCCTATGCAGACTTGGATAAGATTTCTTATTTGGATACTAGTAGGTATCGGGATGTACTTTGTTTACTCTTACCGAAATAGTAAGTTAAATTAAGCCTTTATTTGAGATAATTTATTAATTCTTGAATTGGTTGGCAATTAAAATTCTTGAACAGAATATTCTGTAGCAATGCTATGTGATAATTTAGGATAAATGACTACACTATTTTCTAAAAGGTTAGCAGTTTCTACACAAATCATCCTTCGCCATTCGTCTTTTTCACCCATATCCCCCATGGCTAGTGCCTTCTCTTGCCATGGCGTCCAAACAACAGTTGAATTACTATTAGATTTTTTAATGGTAATAACGCGATTAAATTTTTCATCTTCAATATAACAGTCATTACTATTAGTATAAACACGATCAAATTCATTGTTAAAAGTAATCGAGTTTTTCTCAATTCCACGACCAAAATCATCTATCTTGTCGGTGTAAATTGAATTTTCTAATCCAGTGACTTTTATATTTTTAATATCAGATATATAAAAATATGTATGGTATCCCTCACTTATTACAAACGGGCTGTCGGATAAATTTGTGGTTTGTAAATTTAAATATAGAGTTTCACCAACTACTATAGTTAATATCAATTCGAAAGAATACGTTAACTGCTTAGTGACTGCTTCTGTGGGTAACATCTTTAAAATTACTTTCGTAGCTCCATTTTTTAATTGGGATGATTCCAATAACTTCCATGGTATTACCCTAGCAAAACCATGCACACAAAAACTATCGTCAGTTGGGTGTTTGCCAAACCAAGGCCAACAAATAGGAACTCCCCCCCTGATTGATCTACCTTTTTCGTAGCGAGCACTTGAGGAGCGCCATAAAACATCTTGATTAGTTGATTTAGGTCGCCACCAATCAACATGACCTCCTTGGAGTGCAATTCTTGCCACTGCTAATGAGTTATCAATTTCAATAAATTGAAGCCCATCATTTCCATCAGTAATCTTAATACTCTTATTCAATCTGGATTATCTTTTTTTTAGTTGGTTAATATCTCTAACAGCGCCTTTGGATGCGCTAGTAGTCATCATTGCATAGGCTTTTAATGCATCTGTAACTCGTCGCTCTCTAGGCTTTGGGTGCCAAGGATTTTTACTATTGTTCATTTCTTCTCTTCTTAGTAATAAATCTTCATTTGTTATTTTTAAATTAATTTTTCTATTAGGAATATCTATTTCTATATGATCTCCTTCTCTCGATAAAGCAATCCCTCCACCCTCTGCAGATTCTGGGGATGCATGACCTATACATAAACCAGACGTTCCTCCAGAGAAGCGTCCATCTGTTAATAAAGCACAAGACTTACCTAATCCTTTTGATTTTAAATAAGCGGTCGGGTACAACATTTCTTGCATACCAGGACCACCTTTTGGCCCTTCATAGATGATAACTACAATATCTCCAGGGATTATCTTATCATCTAAAATTGCTTCACACGCTGTATCTTGAGATTCAAATAATCTAACCCGGCCAGAAAATTTTAATATTTCTTCATCAACTCCAGCCGTCTTAACAATACAACCATCTTCTGCAATATTTCCATAAAGAACAGCTAGGCCTCCATCTTTACTGTATGCATGAGCAATATCTCTTATGCAACCATTATCTCTATCATCATCTAGAGACGGCCATACTTTTGCTTGACTAAAAGCTTCTGTTGTCGGTATTCCGCCTGGTGCAGCAAGATAAAATTCTTTCACTACATCTTCTTTAGTTGAAATAATGTCCCAATGATCAATTGCCTCACCAAGAGTTTTCGAGTGAACTGTATAAACATCTTCATGCAATAATTTTCCTCTTTTTAGTTCGCCCAGAATTCCATAAACACCTCCAGCTCTATGAACATCTTCCATATGATATTTTTGTGACGCAGGGGCAACCTTTGCTAGGTAAGGTACTTTTCTTGATATTGCGTCAATATCTGACATCGTAAAATCAACCTCTGCTTCCTTAGCAGCAGCTAATAAATGTAAAACTGTATTTGTTGATCCTCCCATGGATACATCTAGAACCATTGCATTCTCAAATGCTTTTTTTGTAGCGATGCTTCTCGGTAAAACAGATTGATCATTTCCCTCGTAATAGCGCTTAGTAATATCTACAATTTTTGCACCTGCATTTAAAAATAATGATTTTCTAGCGGTATGAGTAGCTAAAGTACTTCCATTTCCTGGAAGACTTAAGCCAAGAACTTCCGTTAAACAATTCATTGAATTTGCAGTAAACATTCCTGAACAAGAACCGCAGGTTGGACAAGCTGATACTTCCATTTTTTTTAGATTATCTTCTGAAACACTTAAATCTCCAGCAGCGATCATCGGAGAAACTAAATCAATTTTTTCAATTTTTCCTCCGTTCTCTTCCCAATCTACTTTGCCAGCTTCCATAGGCCCCCCCGACACAAAAATCACAGGTATATTAATTCTCATAGCTGCCATAAGCATGCCTGGTGTTATTTTGTCACAATTTGATATACAAACCATTGCATCTGCCCAATGAGCATTAACCATATATTCAACACTGTCTGCAATCAAATCTCTGCTGGGAAGGCTATAAAGCATTCCATCATGCCCCATAGCTATTCCATCATCTACCGCAATAGTATTAAATTCTTTCGCAACTCCACCATTTTTTTCAATCTCGCGCGCAACTAACTGTCCCATATCTTTTAAGTGGACATGGCCAGGTACAAATTGAGTAAAAGAGTTCACCACTGCAATCATTGGCTTATCGAAGTCGCCATCTTTCATACCTGTAGCTCGCCAAAGTGCCCTAGCACCTGCTTGATTTCGTCCATGAGTCGTTGTTCTAGATCTATATTCTGGCATTTGAATCTCTTATGATTTATTTGTATATTAGAATTTTAACTTATAATGGGGAAATAATGCTTATTCATCCTCAATTAGACCCTATTGCTCTTCAAATTGGCCCCTTAAAACTTCATTGGTATGGATTAATGTATTTTTTTGCTTTTTTATCCTTTATTTATCTAGGTAAAAAACAATTAAAAAAAATATGGTGGAGCGACATAAATGAAAAAATTCTTGATGACACTTTTTTTTATGGTGCTTTAGGTGTAATTATGGGGGGAAGACTTGGTTATGTTGTGTTTTACCAGCCTAATTATTACCTATCAAATTT
>Ga0302126_10000887_pt1 | contig 18568 bp, 7 predicted proteins | sample CB4_20m_MG_FD_203108 | JGI IMG/M metagenome (GOLD analysis project Ga0302126, IMG submission 203108) | Marine microbial communities from Western Arctic Ocean, Canada - CB4_20m | ecosystem: Environmental > Aquatic > Marine > Oceanic | place: Canada: Western Arctic Ocean | collected 2017-09-24 | reverse complement strand
AACTAATTCCTTCTTTTGTTGTTGTTGATTGTTATTCGCTTGTTTAGTCTGAGTTGTCTGCGTTCCCGCCATTATGTATATTATATATTATTATTATTATTATTATTATTTACTTATTCGAATAGGAAGCGATTGTGAAATTTTCTGCAGCGAATGGGAAAAAAGAAGGAAAAAAGAAGGAAAAAAAAAAGGGAGGGTATGGAACTGTTTAGGGTTTCATTGGAAAAAAAGAAAGAAAAAATGAGTCAAACATATCTTTCTCTTCTTCTTCTTCTTCTTCTTTAAGTAGTTCTCCCGTGTGCCGCGAAGAGATGGAGCGCATGAACGAAGCTTCGGAATATATTCTGAAGAGTATTCGTGATAAAAGTCCGAGCGCGTTGAATGGAAGTAATACAGAAGTTGCACATCGTCTTCAGTCTAATGACGATGATGATTATGATGGTTTATTGGTTTGCACATTTTTAAGCGAACATTTGCGAGAACTAGCACTTACTACTGTAACGACAACGACAACGACAACAACGACAACTGCTGCTGCTGCGAATGATGATGATGATGATTGCGATGAAAGTGAATTCGCGAGAGCGCGAGCGGCGATGAAGTTACTAAAAGCACTTTGCGAGTTCTTGAAATATTTAGACCAGCAAGAGCATGAGTGCAAATCAGAGAACTTGCTAAAAGTTTTCCAGAAGAGGAATAGACTGAGACAGAAGACGAGCGCGGCGTACGCCGTCGGGAGTTTGATTAAGAACTATGATTACAGTGAATATGATAGAACGAGTGATGATAGGGATGGTTTGGATATTATTGAGACTCGAGCGAACGCTAACGCGCGTGGAAGAGCGGAGCTCGCGAGCGAAACAATAGCCATTACACTCGCGAACGAGATACTACCAAACGCTCTAGCGCGTTTAAGAAAAACAGAAGATGATGATAGTGATGATAATGAGTATAATGTGAATGTTTGGTATGTAGCTAGCGTAGTGAGAGCTATTAAGGCGTTAGCTATGAAAGCGATATGGCCAGAGCGCGAGTTGGATACAGTCGTGAAGACGTTATTGAGAGAATGCGCGTTTTATGAATATAAGAAAGATTCTTCGGTCGATTTCAATGATGATAGAAAGGATAAAAACGAGGAAGTAAATGATGATGATGATGACGATACAGACGACGAGTTTTCAGAAGAGAGCGATTGGTCGTTACCTTTAAACTTCCTCAACGACGACGACGACGGTAAGAACAAGAACAAGAACAAGAACAAGAACAAGAACATCAAGAACAAAAACAATAAGCCGGTGAAACTGTTGAAAATCGAAGCACTGGCGGCGCTAGGTTTCATGGCAAAGAAGAATCCATCGGGAATGCGTTCTAGATGGCAAATCGTATTCCCTCGCGAGTTCGCTACATCGTCTATGAAGAAAAATATGCAGACGAATAGCAATAGATCTCTTTTAGCTTCGCAGAAAACGCTCGAAAAGTTGATGGTTTTTCAAAGAGATTTATCAGTTCGTTCGGCGGCATGTTTTGCAATCGCCTCGTTTTTAGATTCAATCGAAGCGAAGAAATATTTGGCAATGGCTGAGATGAAAGAGGAGAAAAAAGGTAGTAATAATATAATCTCGTCTCGTCGAGCATCGTTCTCTACTGTATCGATGTCTTTGGGAGAGAACGCAGTTTCGTTATGCGAAGCGACTTCTTACGCTTGGGAAAATCTTGGAAAAGAAGAACTTGATTATTATTGTAGCACTACGACTCAAGAAGAGAAAAGAGAAAAGAACAACAACAACAACATCAGTAAAAATAATAATTCAATAGCCTTGAACAAAGCTGGCCGCGATAAGTTTATAAGTTGGTTGAGCATCGCGACGGAGAAAATAATTGACGCTATTCCGTTACCGAGATTACCGAAGCGCTTGTTGCCAGAACTTTCAAATTCTATAAAGTCTGCGCTGCATGTAGATTATTCTTTATCGAAAGAAACGATCGTTCATCGTGGGATAGGAACACAATCATCATTATCATCAAATATCTCGCATTGTTATCACAAAGAAACTCCCATTTTAAGATGTCTCGGAGCCGTTCTTAGTGCAAAAATCGGGTTTGAAAGCGATACTATTGGATGTTCGAACGCGAGAGCATTTAATGAGGGAGAAATTGCGTTATTGTTAAGCTCATGCGCATCGTTATGGACAAAAGCGGGAGCACCGCTCAAGAAGCGTAAAAACTCGTTGACCGATAGAGAAGTTCAAGAAACGTGCGAAGCTTTCAAAGCGTTGCAAAAGATAGCAACGTCCGAGAATGCGTCGAAAATTTTGTTCCCAAACAAAGAATACGCCTCCATGCTTTCGCCAAATATCTTGTTGAAATCTGAAGTACGACCGACGCAGAACAAAACGAGCAAAGTTGCCGGTGAAAAAATATTACACGCGAGCGTGAAATTGCATTGCGCAATGCTCGCAGCGGTTGGAAAAAAGACAAAGAGCGGGGAACTTTTGTTTAGCGCTGATATTCGATGCGCGTTATGGGAGAATTTTATTGACAACGCACTTCCAGCATGTCTTTTAAATGCATCCGATGAAGTCACACAGTTAGTTAAAATTGCCACGCTGCGTTGTTTAAGTGAAACGACAGAAATCGTGGTTGCGGATTTGCAAAACTCGAGCAACGGTTTTGCTCGAATCAAGTCAGTTTTTGAAGCTCCGCTTGACATTTTGCGAGAAAGCCGTCGCCAATATCCAAGTGCAACTCGCGCAGAAGCCATGAAAACACTCGCATCGCTACTCATTTTAGATCCGAAATACTTTTCTGTGCAAGAAGTCCTTTCGAGTGCGTTCATTTGCGTCGAGAAATCTATGCATCAAGAAAGGACGAGTCAAGATTTTTCGAAAACGTTGGAAACGAACGCTTCGCTATGTGCGGCAAATATTGCCTTGTGCATCTCAAGAATAGATGACGAAAGTGATATTACCAAGTCGTTGTCAGCAAAGCTGACGAGTTCATTTTACGATTGGTCTGTCTCGAAGGGAGACAAAGTACGCGCGAACTTGGCTCGAGGTTTAGGATACGTCGCAAAAATGCGCAACTTGGAAGATGATGCCCTCGAACAGATTTGCGAAGCTCTGTTATCGTGTGCCTCTACTGGATCTGTAAAGACGCAATGGAACTCATGCGTAGCGATTAAAATCTTGTTTGAGAACGAACTTGCGCTTACGAAGAAGACGTTCTCCTCTCGTGGCAATAACGCCGGCGTTATGTTGACTCGGCTTTTGCTCACTTTAATCAAAACGAGCGAGAATTTTAAAATTCGAAGAGAATCGCTCGCTGCTGTTTCTAAAGTCTCGCGCACGTTCTTAAACGATCGAAATTCGTTTTGTTACATTGATTGTGTTCGAGTTGTGCTAGAGGCGCTCGTCCAAAGTGAAAAACAGTTGGAGCTGAATGTCGATGAAGTCGTGCTGAGTATTCCCGCGCGGGCGAAGTACATGGAAGAACTCAAAACGCAAACTGCTTCAACTTTTATTCACTTGTTATCGATCGGCGGCAGTGACAATGTGAAAGATGCTGAGTGTGCGAGAATACTCCAAGAGCATTTGCCTAAAGTGAAAGTAACCATAAAGAATGCTTTGAATAATGGTGATGATGAAAAACTGTTTTTGAAAGCGCAATCTTTCTTAGATTCGCTCGAAAACCATCAAAGCCATCGGGAAGTCGTATTGCAAAATCGCGAAGAAAACAAAATAGAGGCGACAGAAGAGCAAACTAATAGCAATAATAAGAAGTAGTTCTAGATAAGATTAAGATAGTATTATAGTCAAATTAAACTTTAGATAGATAGAGAGTAGAACATCACAAACAATCTTCTGACAATCCAAATATAGTAGTCGTGCCTCTTAACTCTCCCGCTACAAAGGCCATTTGGTTTGGATGAAACGCCATAGCAGTGACGTGACCGATGCGTGCTTTCGTCGTCTTGTTCGTATACAACACGTCGCCAATCTCGTTTCCTTCGACATCCCATACTTTTATAGCGTCTCGAGAGGTGCCACCGATGATATACGGCGCCACTGGGGTAGAGATGAGCGTAGTGAGTAGTCTCTTCTTCACCGGTTGGGGTTGTTGAAGTAGCTGACCACCTCCCAGAGGCGACGGACGATTCGGCTTTGTATCGCTAGCGTTCGATGATTCGATTTCATTTCCATCTACCGCCGTTCCTTCGTAATCTTTACGAGCAACTGGTATTCCAGATACGTTCACCATAGAGAACGGTATAGCAGCGTTTCTCAAATCGCAAAAATGCACGTCACCGTTGTATGAACCCGTCGCGACTAAATTCCCGACACCTCCAGGTTGTAGCAATATAGAGATTACTGGATCTTCGTGCGTTTGAATAACACTCAATAATCGAGCTGGTGTTCGTAAATCGTATGATAACACGCTGCCATCATTCGCACCAACCATCAAAAGTGCACCTTCTGCGGCCAAAGACGAAGCCGCCGATGGCGTCACGAGTGACTCGAGACAAAGTTCCCGCGACGCGTCCCAAACATTCAGTATAGGATTTGGAAGAGTATTACCAGCTGCATAGAGACAGCCTGCAGCTTGTTGCCAGAGAACAACTGCATTTGTCTTTGAATTCTTTGGATGATGACTCGAATGATGATTGCCCCATTCAGCACTATCTTCCACGCTGAAAGTTCCGTAAGTTTTGTACGCTCTCGGTCGAGATTTCAAAGTTCGCCACGCAGCGACGAGAGTTTCTTCACCTCTTCGAAAGTAATCACGCCATAACTTGACGGTCCCATCCGATCCGGCGCAGAGCAACATGGCATCATCAAGTTGATTTACGAGCGCTAATTGTGTTGCTGAACGCGTGGAAAGTTGCGCATCAAATGCGTTAATTATTGTTTTTGATGCGTAGTCATAGACTCGAATCGTTCCTCTTCCACTCGATGAAGCGATATTTGGTAACAACGGGTGCATGACGACTGCTGTTGGCGCGTTGTGTCGCGAATTCTGAACATTTTCATGCGTAGCTATAACGTTTGTGAAATCAAACAAATTCTGTTTCGCGCGTTCTTTGCCGCGATAAATCCTTTCAACAGCACTTTGACGACGTTTGCGACGGCGGAGCGGGTCAAGAATCATATCTTGGCGATGTTGACGTTGTGACAGAGTTACGCTTTCGTACGAATAGTCTTCGATGTGGAAGCGACCGCCTTTGTTACTTAAGTCATCGCCATTCAAAAATTCTTGTTCGTTGTTTTTCACATTAAAAGAATTCGCTGTTGCGACCCGTTTTGCGCGAGCAAAGGAGCTCCCATAAGCGTAAACGTAATCCTCCTCAGCCGAAGATCCCGCATCACTATAATCGTCGTATGAATCTTGATCATTGTCGCTAAACGTTCCTTGATCGCTATCGCTATCTTCTGAATCTCGATCATCGTCCTCAAAATCTGTCGTTTCTTCTTCTGGTTCTAATAACGATTTTGAAAAGTGCTCTCGCGACGATTCGAAGAGTCTCGAGATCGGAGGTTTCACAGGCTTCCCTTGCAACGACGCTTCGTCTTTTGCCACGTTAAATAAATCGTCATTATGAATATCATACGGTGTTGCATCCCGAGTAGCGGTGTTGAATTGCTTGTTCTCGTTCGCAGAGTCATTAGAGTCTTGTCTCGCGAGAAAATTATCGCTACTATCACTACGCCCTCCCATGTTTGATTTTGCTGAAGATCTTCTCGCTCTCGAATTCAATTCTTCATCGTTCAAAGACACTCGTGCTACTCTGCTGTTGACGTTTCTCGCAAGTGTTTCTGATACATCACCGCCGACACTACGCGCAATATCTGGATTAGAACCTGAGGTTTTGAAAGTATTAAAGAGAGAGCTTGCAACTCTTCTGAGCGGCGATTGAGGCGGCGATTGCATCATCGCGGATGTTCTGTTTAAAACATTCAAAGCCGGTGGCGAATTCGCCGGTAAATCTACGCCAGAAAACGCATGACCAGTTGTATTAAGCGAAATAGAACTTCGAGAAGTTACAGAGAGTCTACCGAGACTACGCTCGCCAACTCGATCAGATGAAGTACGTTGTGACATGTTCGCATCTGGAGACTTTGAACGAGCGCTAACGTCATCACCACTCTCACTCACGTTATCATTATTATGAATATCGAGAGAACCATGTGAACCGTGTGGGTATGTGCCGAGTAATCTTCCACCCATTTGAAGCAAGCGGCTAGACCAAGAATCCACGCGCTTCAAAGTTTTAACTTCGATTTTTCGACCATTACGATCTATAAGTTTCGTTGTATTGCCGTATAATTTGTCCCCGTAAAGAAGTTCATTTGCTCTTCTGTGTGAATCTTCTCGTCTCTTCATAAGCTCACGTTGTATATTTGCCTGTCTCCCGGGTCTAGCGCCAAAGGTTTCTGCCCGCGTCGCGGCCAAAGAGATTGGATGCTTTGAATGCAATTTTGAACTTAAAAGCGCAGCTTGCCCGCAGCTCGCAACTCTAGGCGAAGGATCGACAGCTAAATCGGCTAAGGCGACTAAAATGGAATAACTCGTTCTCTCTTCATCGCGGTAATCGCCAAGATTTTTCGTCAAAGATGATGGCGCGTTGCTTCGTTTCGAGAAATATCTTCTATTATTATTGGCACTATCCGGTTGTTCATCTGTGAGCGTATCGCCACTGCTCCCTTTCTGCGAATCAAATAATTTCCCATCAGAATCTACTTCATCATGGTCAGGCAATTCATGGTCTTCGTCTGCTTCATCGCGACCTAGTGCAGCATCGTTGTTGTCAAATCCATCGTCATCATCTTCTGATTGTTCGACTTCAGAGTAAGATGTATTCGCAAGATCGTCGACATCGTCTGAATCACTTTCCGCAACGCGACGCATGTGCGAAAAATGCTTCGAGCCATCGTGAGAACCACCTGACGAAAAAGAATACCGCTCTGCAAACCCACCTAAATTGCTCAAACTTCGTTGCCTGTCCTGTCTACTGCCGCCCTTTGTATCGATGGGTATTGAAAACTTGTTGTTGCTGTCATATTCAGAATACCTTCTCTGCTTTGATGGCTTGACTGACACCGTTGATCGAGCAGAGTCACTAACGAATTCTTTATTAACGAGACCGACGATATTCCCTCCGCTACTATGAGCCCCAGTTGACCCCCCACGATTTAACTGTCGCTCCTGCAGTTTCGATTCGCGATGTTTCCTCCATTTTTGCGCAGTGGCTTGAAAAACTTCGCCGTGCCCTCTCGCAAATCTTCCGATTGCGATAGCCATTTCACATCTCGAGCTCGTACACGAGTCCGAACCGAGTTTTGCGAGAATCGCCGTTGCGACATCGCGCTCGTCGCTATATTGCTGTCGCCGCAACTCGAGGTTACGTTCGCGTTCTTCGTGTAATCTCTGCTGTTCTTCATCTATTTCGTGATTTCTTGCATTATCTGGAAAATCAATGGTTTGGTCAAGGTGCGAGTGCGTGTTCACCGACACAGATCGAGTGTTGTGCTGCCTGCCCTCGTCAGAGCCTTCTCCAATTACGCCACTCAATTTTCTTCCAAGGAGTTCCGCATCTGATTGAAAGTCATTCATTTCAACTCCTCTCGATACAGATCTTGATTGTGGTCGCGACCCTCGAGATGCTGGTCTAATATTATCGTTACTTCCTGGGTTTTGACTAGCATGTTGTCCTAAATTGAACTGAGAAGATGCCATTTTAAGTTCTTCGATTTCTTTTCGTCTCTTGTCTCTCGCTTCTCTTTCTTCTGGAACGTCGATCATCGCACCGAGTGCGTACGCTGCTGCCGATCTAGCCTCTGGATTCTGGTGCGTAAACATATTAGACAAAGCTTTGACTGCGCCTGATCGAAAGGCAACACGTCTTGCTTCGACGTTGTCTTCACATAATTTTGCGAGACAAAGACATAACCATTTTGCTAGTAAAGGACTTGTTGCTTCTCGCGAACCTCTGGGATCACACGCTCTCGAAATATGGGCTAGCAAAACATCAACAAGGCCCCCTTTTAGACACGCTTGTTGTCCTTTGGGATGATTATCGCAAACCGATGCTAAAATAAATGCCGCCATCGCGCGCTCTTCTGCTGGAATATTTGGAGCGTCGAGAAATCGAATGAAATAAGCGTGTCCTGAATCTTTGACTAAATCGACTTGACAACTCCGGTCGAACGCAAGAATCTTCGTCCAAATGAAAACCAAAATTTGTCTTAAATCTGGTGCAGTCGTTTGAAGAAGTTTCAAAACGTACGGGAAAATTCCAACCGATAAAGCGAGATCAACGGCCCACGAACCCATGTCCAGAAATCGACCTAATAAAACAAGCGCGCGAAGCCGATGCGATTGAGAGAGCAGAACCTGAAGAACAATAGGAAGTTGCTCGGGAGGATCTTTTGAATCATCGCCGCGTTCGAGCCAAACTTCAAAAGCAGTGAGCTGTTCTGAAAAAAAAGAACTTGGAATGAAGTTCGGATATGTCGTCTGAGACAGATCTTGGCCATTTGCGCCGCTGTTGTTTTCACCTCCTTGCGAAGCAGCCATTTTCTTCTCAGCCTCTATCAACGCCGGAATTTGAAGTAAACAGTTCTCAACTGCCATATCCCACGCGAGCCACATCGGATGTTGATGCGTTGGTGGCAACTCTGGAATTGAAACTGGTGTGCAATCATTCGCGCGCATTATTCTCTCTGCGAGTAAAAAGTTTCGAAATAAACTCGCCAAGAGTAAATCCTGTCGAAAGAGTTGTTGAAACAAAGGACGCGGTAACACGTTCCACGCTATAGTATCAGTGATTGCGGTAAAGATCCAATTCAATTCACCGAGCGGCGTTTTTCTGTTATTTTGCAAGCCCGGGATTTTATCGATGATATCTTCGCTAACTCCGCTTTCACCTTTTAATACAGATCGACTGACGAACCATTGCAAAGCAATTTTAATAGGTGTCGTGAGACAAGCAGTAAATAAATCTGCGGGAAGTTCTACGCTTTGCGGCAAGGTTTCGTCTTCGGAACACGCAGCGAGAACGATGCGCTCTTCTTTAATAGCCGGTGTTGTCGTGCGTCTTGATAACGGTGGGAAATTAGAAGCACTAAACGCGCCAGATGGCTTTGCGCTCCGAACTCTTCCCTCTGTCTCGATACTATTTGTATTATTGTTAATCATGTCTTCCATTGTCCCATCGTTGTTTTCATTCACGGAGGCTAAATTGTCTCCAGAAAGTGAGCGATTGTTCGATTTTGATGATGGATTATTATCGTCTTCTATTTGCCTACGTTTTCTCTCTTCATTTATCCACAAGAACGATTTGACGATTGTTCCAGCGCTTGAGCAATCGAACAAGTAAATTGCTGGCGCTCCCGTCCATTGCTGCACGTCATATAAAGAAAGCGGAATATACTGCGTGTAATTTTTATTAAAGACCCAGATTTCTCCGTTTTGCGTTGGTCGCGGTACACCGTGACCGTTATAATGAAACAAAACTCGTTCTTGTTTTGCGCTTCGTCTGCACGAGAGACATAACTTTTTAACATCTTCTACGGTTGGATCGAGCTGTAATCTATATTTCGCCCGAGGCTGCCATCGTTCATATTGAGCTTGCAAAGCTTTTCCAATAGAATCTAACGCCCTTTGCGGTGGAGTTGCTAATGGATTTATCCAACACTGCGCGAGCGCGCACGGAGACACTTTCAAACAATCCGGAGGGTCAACGCCTATGTTCAAACATAGAACTAACGCGACTGATGTCGTCTTCATCCTATCTTTCATTCTCCACGACGAAATATTGACGTTATTACTATCTCGAGCTATCATCGGCATACTACCATCCCCGTTATCATTTTTTACTAAATCTTCTTCGTCTTGATGAGTGGCAAAATAATCTGCATCATCGCCCGAATCATCAGCATCGTCATCTTTGTCCCCATCGCATCTAAAATCATCCTCAATCGTCAACTTTTCTAAATAGCTCGACCTCGCTCCATTCAATAACATCTCTCCATATTTCTGCGCCGCAATTTGCCTTTGCGTTTTCTGCTCAAAAGACAAGCTACTGTTTAAATTTTGTTGTTGTTGTTGTTGTTGTTGTTGTTGCGAGTGATAACTCGACGAAGTCGTCACCGAATTCATTAAACCTCTATTCGCGACTCTTGAATTTCTTAAATTCTCTTGCGCCTCTTCTCTCGCTCGTTCGAGAGCTTTCATTTTCATCCTCCTCACGCTCTCTCTGTTTTCATGAACATCGCGCGATACTTCAGCGAACTCATGTCTACTCTCCGCGAAGAATATCGGTTGTTGATAGCGTTGTTGATCCTGTTGTGCGTAATACTTATTATTTTTATTATTAGATCCTTGTTGTCCAGTAGCATACCTATTGTTATTGTTACTATTGTTTCTCTTATTCGTTCGACTTCTCGACCTGCTCCTCGTCTGATTATTATTATTCCTATTATTATTATTATTATTATTATTATTGCTATTCCTCCTATTAGTAGTAGTAGTAGTAGGAGTAGTCGTATTAATATCATCGTTCGAGTCATTCGTATCATCTCTCGAATTCGTATCATCATCATCATCATCATCTTCTTCATAGACTGACCCCTCTCCATCTAAATCTCGTCTTTGCCGCTCTTTTAGCCCTTCTCGCTCGTTACCTGTTTGTTCGTTCTTACTCACGAATCGTTCTTGTTCTTCGTTCTTATCATTCTTAACAGTCGTAGTAGTAGTAGTAGTTTCCTCTTCATCATCGTCCCTTCGTCGTCCATGAAAGGCGTCGTCGGAATCAGGTTCCGACTCATCTTCCGCAGAAGAGGAACTCATTTATTCTCTCTCACACTAGCGCCGTATGCGCGATCAATTCACTGCTCTATCTGGCTATAGCACGGTAGTAATTCTTATTATCAGTGTTCCCTCTTGCTTAATGCGAGAGACAATAAAGGTTTTTCTTTCAATGGAGTTTTTCTTTCAACGACTCGCTGATGCTACTTTTTTCCTCTTTCAAAAACGAACAACTTCCTTATTATCAACTTCAATTCGAGTTTTAATTAAATATTTTTACATGAAATGAAAGAAGAAGAACAACGGTTCTACTCAGAGAAACGTGATTAAGAACGATTCGAAGATCGAGGGCGCCGCAGAGTCGTGTTTTCCACGCGTACTACGAGTTGAAGGTGTTGAAAAGGTTGAAACCCTAAATAAAAGTGCACTCTTCACTGTTTTTCTTTTCATCAAAACGAGAGTACTGGAGTAGTAGTCAGTTAGGTCACAAAAGAGATGAATACTACTACTGCCGCTGCTAATGGTGCTCCTGTTGATCAGAACGCGCACGCAATGGTCATTAAAGTACACCCAGTAGTGTTGTTATCGATAACGGACCATAACCTGCGCTTAAGAAATAAGAACGACTGCGACTGCGCAGACGCAGACGTAACTGGTGTAAAGAAGAACAATAAAAGTTCGAGCGTGAATACGATCGGTGTCTTGTTAGGGAAAGAGCGAGAGGACTCGCAGGAGAAAGGGAAACAGACGTTTTCGATCGTTGAATCGTTCGAGATGGTCCTAGTCAATAACGATCGCGATGATAATACTGGTGATGATGTTAGTATTGATAAGGAGTTCGTGCAGAAGATGCGCGCGCACTATAAGGAAACGTTCGAAGATCTGGATTGCGTCGGGTGGTACCATTGCTTTGACTCTTCTTCTGCGCAGACCATGGACGATCAAAGGAGGACGAACGAGTTAAGGAGGGCTATTCATGAACAGGTCAATGAACAGGTTTCGAAGGCTTTGTTAGTAGTGAATAACGAAAACGAAAACAACGACGGCGGCGAACAACGACAACAACAACAAATTATTAAGGCGAAGTTTGAGTGCCCGATGGTTTTCTTAGCCGTCGACGCGAGAGTATCGGCATCATCGGCCTCATCTTCGGTAGTTTTAGAGACAACGAAAGCGACGGCGGGGACGATGAAAAAGACGCATTTACCGGCAAAAATGTATAGGTTTGACGACGAAAACAGCGCGTTTAGTGAGATTTCGTATACCATCGATGCGAATCCGGCCGAGCGAGTCGCCGCGGAACACGCGAGTAAGGCGACGACCGGCTCTTTAGATACGAAAGAGTCGAGAGTTTTAGCGTATTTGCAAGAACAACGAACGAGCGTGAAGGCTTTGAGGGATCGAGTTAGTACGATGTTGGATTTTTTAGAAACAACAAACGCGAACGCCGATACTACTACTACTGAAAAGAACGACGACGACGACGACGACGAAAATACTACGTTTGAGATCCTAAGACGCATAAACGCGATTTGCGCGCAAAAGAACACGCTCTTACCGAACGAAGAAAAAGACTATAGAGAAAAGAGCGACGCTATGCTCGTACAAACGCTATCGCAATTAACCAAAGCGTGCGCGGATACGGAAAGCTTTGCTAGAAAATTCAACGCCGTTTATAAAAGGGACGAAATCGATATCGAATCCGCTTCCGGAGGAGGCGGTTTAGAACGCTTCGGAATGCAATCGATGATGATGGGAAGTGGGGGCGCCGGCGGTAGTCAAAAAGCGCGCTCGGGGAGAGACCCGGCTCCTTCGCTTGGTGGTAATATCCGTTCGCTCCGTGGAAGACGAGCGACGACGACTAGCATGCAATTAGATTAAAATTAAGTTCGCGATATAGTAGTAAGCACACATTAATAAATATACGTACATACGTACAATTAGCGCATGGATCGCTAAAGCGAGATAATCACCTAAATGCAAGGAAGAAAAGTAGCAACCAAACAACAGGCGACAAGGTTTTTTTGGTCAACTCAAATTCCCAATCATCGACTGATCAAATTAATAAAAATTTAAAATCAAAAATGATCAACACAAATAAGATCACGCGCACGCGCACACAAATGTCTGAGAGAGGATACCAAGGAAAAGAAGCGAACCGTCGACCGCGTGGTGCAGGACGAGGTCACGGCGCCGGTCGCGGTCATTTTAATCATAACCAACAACCCTCGGTGCATAAAAACGTGAGTAGTAATTGGAAATCATCCTCATCGACGGAGAAAAATAAAAATAATAAAAATAATAATAAACGAGAGAACAAATCGCAGCACGAGCAGCCGGATTCTATAGCGAGTATATTAGACCAACGAAAGCGTCACATTAATGGTGTTTTATTGCAAATGAACGAAATCGTTAATGCAAAGAACGGTGCGAAGTTAACGGAGAAAGAGGTGAGTGATTTTAATTTTTTCTCTCTGTAGTTTATTGTTTTTTGCAACCGCCTAATTAAATCTCTTTGACCTTCTTATTACTCGTGTTTTATGTTATATAGGAACTCTACTTAAGTAAGCGTTTGTTCTACGAAGGCATGTTAAACGAGCTCGAACACATTACACCGATGTTAATGGAAACAGTGATCAATAGGGAAATCGCGGTCGGTTTAGCAAAAATGGGAACGCAAGAGGAGGAAGAAGAAGAAGAAGAAGAAGAAGAAGAAGAGTTTAATGAAATCGGAGAGACGACGAAAGAGTCGCCTATTCGTTCGCCTTTGAAGTTTGCGAAAGGGATTTTACCGCCTTTGCCGCCAACACCGCCGAGAGATTCGCATGCGAGAGATGATAGAGAAGAGAGTAATGTGCGAACGTATGACAACGAAGATATGAGGAAATTATTGATGTTGTTATATTTCGCGAGGCAGTTTGATGTGGCAGACGCGGCAACGGCTGAAATCGCGCTCGCGAGACGCGTTCAAAGAGACGGCTGTATTAAACATCACCAACAGTTCGTTGGGAAAAAGACAAATGATAGAGATCTTTTGAGACCTTTGAATGAAAAAGATTTAGATGCAATTGTGATTGCTGGGCGTGCAATGGTGTGTCCAAGACGCGACATTGAACAGCATATGTTGAACATAGCTATAAACGCGAAAGCGGCTAAACTTTTCTTGCGCGGGGGCGGCAAGAAGCAACAACAACAACAACGACGAGAACGAAGAAAAAACGTAATAAATGAGGCCATGGAGAATAAACCTGATTTTAAAAAGCTGTTTTTCGATACAAATCCAAACAAAGAGAGAGATTCTGAATTTTCCATCATTGGTGTGATGAAAGAAGATCAAATGAGCGGCAGTAGCGGCGGCGGCAAGAGAACGGTAACGAAGGAAGAATTTGAGGCAATAAATGGCGCGAGAGAAGCGATTACTATCATCATTGCAAACACACCTTCTTTTGTGGACGATTCGTCATCGTCTGAAGACAATACGGAGTATTCTTACGACGATGAAGATATTATGGTGCCCACGCTATTAGGGGACTCGTACGAAGGAGGTAATAATACGTCGAGAAAGTTCTCGAGAGGAAGTCTTGTTCTCGTCGTTGGTTCTGAAGGAAGGAAGAAGAGAAATAATTCGGCAAAGGGTCAAAAATTTCAGCACGCGATGATGATTGCATCGCCACCATCGATTTTGACTACGATGAATGATGATGATACTGAACAAACTGAGTGGGGTTCGCACAAAAAAGCTGCCGCTGCCGCGCAAGAAGAAGAAGAACAACAGCAGTTGTTCGATTCGCCCGCGAGAAAGAAAAGAACAAATAGGGGTGGAAAGAAAAAAAAAGAAAGCAAAGAGCGCATGCGCGCAGCGAGAGCGAAAGAAATTGTCTTGGATATTATTACTACATCAGAGTAGGAGTAGAATTAAGGAGTTATATCTTAAATAGTTTCAAAAGCAATATATAAGGCAGATACACACACACACACACACACAAACCTCTCTCTCTTTTCATCTCGCGCGCGTTTTCAAACTAACATAAAGGAGTATCATTTCAAATCGTCGTATCAAAGTAAAAGTACATTCTTAGCAACGCATGCTAGTTATTTCGTCACTGAAGCTGTCCGAATTTTCCATTCTTTTCGGTGGCGGCGTTCGAACTGATTCCGTGTTCACCGAATTAGAGTTGTTGTCGTAGTTGTCGTTGTTGTTGTTGATATTACCACGTTCGCAGTCGTTGTGATGTTGTAGAGAACAGCAATTTGGGCACTTCCGCGCGCTCTCTTTAATCCACGTTTGACATTCAACGCACTTTACTAGCGGTCCGTACTTAAAGCTCGTGAACATGTTCATCGGAATAACGACTAAGTAATACACGAACAACAAAGTGAAGAAAGTCTCGATCAAAACTCCAAGGAACCTCCCGTATTCAAACACGCTCGAGTTCACGTGAAACGTCATATCTTGAAGCTCGCGCGCTCCGCCCGCTAACGCAATCAACGGCGAAATAAACGCATTCGTGAACGAATCGACTATGTCTTTTATGCAGCCACCGACTATTAATCCGACGGCTAAACCTACCGCGCCAGAACCGACGATAAACTGCGTTAATCCTTGAAGTTTAAACACCTCCGTCGTCTCTCTTATTCTCTTCTTTATGTGCAGAGAGCCTTGCAAAGGTCGCCCAGGCGCAGCAGCAGAAGAAGCTTTTCTGTTTTTGTTCTCCGCGTTCGCGCTGTCTCTATCGCGCGAGATCTCGGGCGACCTCTGTAACAAAGGTTTCAACTGCCACGTGCGTTGAGAAGAATTTCCTGAATCCGCTGGTGATTGCTGCCCTGGATTCTCTTCGCTCTCGTTCTTGCGATTACTCATTATCGTTCGTCGTCTTATTTCTTTTTTTTTCTTCGCGCGCGTATTTTATGACCAACGAAGCGAAGATTTCAAAAATACTCATTTTCTATTTTAATTAGGTATTTAATAATACTCTAATCATCGATCTATGCCAAGCGATCCAAGCGAATATTCATGTTCACTGATACTAACAAACGAGTACTACTACTACTGTACTACTCTGCTACTTTCGCGTCATCTCGCTTTTTAACACTAATAATAAAGTAATATTACATTTTCTATTTTAACTAGGTACTTAATAATACTCTAATCATCGATCTATCTATCGATCTATCTATCGATCTACGACTATGCCAAGCGATTCATGCTCACTGATACTAACAAACGAGTACTACTACTACTGTACTACTCTGCTCCTTTCGCGTCATCTCGCTTTTCAACACTACGCAAGAGATCGAACGAAACCTTCCTCGCAAACTCTAATTTATGCAAGTAGAACATCCTACCCGAGAACGGGATTACGATGAACAGGAAAACGAGGACGCAAACGCGCCTGAACGGTTTTTTTCTGATGAAATTCGGGCACATTATCGCCTTAGGCGTTGCTTCGATTTGTTTTTTTTCACTTTGCGTCGTCGTCATCGTGTTGCGTTACGACGTTGTTGTTATTTATTCCTATATTTACCGCGGCACATGAATAATCACGAAACTATAAATTTCTGCCGCGCATGCTTATTAAAAGTCGTCATTGGAAAGAGATGACGCAGCGCCTATTTCAGGCAACGAACGAGCGCATTAGTAACAGTAGCGCTACAACAATCGCGCAAAAAAAATTAAATAAATCTCGTCAATCTTTCATTCGCGCTATTTGTGCACTATCGACCGGGTCTTTTTTATTATCGCGCGTACACGGAATAGCACTGATGGCGCAAGCTTCCAATTCTGGAGCCAATCAGGAAAAGTATTCAGGTACTGCGACTGAAAGAATGAACGAGTGCAAATCACGAGCGCGAAGGTTGACTGAACTCGAGTTATCGAAAGATTGGGACTCCGAAGTCAGACCGAGATTGCTATACGCCGCTGGATTGAGAGATATTAACGCCATGAGCAGGGTCGGTACTGGATATACTGGGCACTGTTTCAACGATTTTAACCACGTAGATGCGACGACGATGATATTAGACGTCGCGGATTCAGAAAACGAGGGTAACATAAGAGGTATTGCGAAAGGGAATCAATTGGGCGATGGAATTCGAGCCGCGTCTTTAGAAGATGCCGGACCTGGTGGGTCCTGGTGTACGTGTTCCTTAGGCGCGAATAGCGAGCCACCGCACGACGTCGCTCACGTACAATTCAACTCGAAGATTGCGTGGAAATTAGTATGGGTACCAGGGCAGAATAACGATTTCTCTCGATTCGTTCTAGTCGACGATGAAGGGAAAAAGTTGACGACCGGCGTACCAACTGGTAACATACCTCACAAAAGCGAACGCATGCAAAACTTCAGAATGTTAATCGGAGGCAGATACGCCGAATGCGCGAAGGAGTATTCTAACGACGCCGTCGATGGCTTCTCCGCTCGATAATAATAATAATACTGAAATTATTTTGTTCTCAAGTCGTTTGCGCAAAAGTTTTCGCGCCGAGAGCAAGAACAATTACACAATCGATAATGTTGCTGTTGTTGTTGTACAATTTTAATCCAGGTATCGAAGGAATCCAGCCGCGTGCAAAAGCTTAGTAGTGATTATATTCCAAATCATTGGCCAGACTACTTTGTTGTTGATGTAGGGTCTGATCAACTCGTTGATAGTCTGGCCAATGATTTGTAAGAATAATCCCTCTTCCCAACGGAGCTATCCGCCGTTTTCTTCTGCAAAGGCAGCAATTAAACCATCGTAATCCTTAAATATATTCACAAGTAGCAAGCGTTAATAAACTCTTGAATACCTAAATTTCAATTTTACCTAACTTTAATTTAATAAATGCATTCTTCATCATTTATTTGAAAAGAAAAAACGAACGAATTTTAAATGAATCGATCGATTAATTGCTCTCACTATCAGCACGCTCGCTCGCTGAGATCACCGCGATCGTTATCAACACCGTCGTCGAAAGTTAGACATCATCGTATCGTTAAGAAGAGTAGTTCGGATAACGAGTTCTCTGAACTAGCGATTTATAGGCCTGGGGATATCGTAAACGATAAGTATGTTTGTAAGGATGTTTTAGGCGTCGGATCTTCGGCGGAGACGCTATTATGCGAATTCTTAGACGCGAATGCGAACAACGCGCGCGAAGAAGTCGCCGTGAAGATTCTGACGTGGAAGAGCTTACAAAGACGGGTCAGTAATACTACGGCAACGACTTCTTCTTCTTCTTCTTCTTCTTCGGCTTGGAAGGCTTTGGATAGTTTCGAGAGAGAGTCGAAGGTTCTGCAGAGCATAAAGTTCAAGACCGTGCCGGAATACGTGGAACATTTCGAGATCGAGAAAGGGAAGACTGGGGACTTGGAGTTTATATTGGTACAGAAAGTAGCGAAAGGAAAGTCTTTGATTGATCTAGTCGAGAGCGGAACGTTTAGGCCTAAGGAAGAATTCGTGAAGAAGATGTTAGTGCAATTGTTGGAGACGGTGAGCTATTTAGAGAGTTTAAGACCGCCTGTTTGGCATAGAGATATAACGCCGAATAATGTTATAGTAGATTTGGAGACGGAGACGATTAGTTTAGTTGATTTTGGAGCCGTGGCGGAATCTGCCGTGAGCGGAGGATTAGAAATGACGAGAGTTGGAACTTCTGTTGGGACGTTTGGGTATGCCGCTCCTGAGCAATTGCAAGGCAGAGTCGGTAAGAAATCGGATCAATATGGCGTCGGCGCGACTATTTTATTCGCAATGAGTGGATGTCCACCGAGCGCGTTCCCAT
>Ga0302126_10000886_pt1 | contig 18572 bp, 10 predicted proteins | sample CB4_20m_MG_FD_203108 | JGI IMG/M metagenome (GOLD analysis project Ga0302126, IMG submission 203108) | Marine microbial communities from Western Arctic Ocean, Canada - CB4_20m | ecosystem: Environmental > Aquatic > Marine > Oceanic | place: Canada: Western Arctic Ocean | collected 2017-09-24 | reverse complement strand
CCAGCACACTCTAACATGTCAAAGTCGTGGTTATAATCAATGGCGTCTTCGCCGAGTCTCGGCGCTCGTCCAGCGTCAGTCGTTAATCCACTCGGCGTTGAAAAACTTGTATTTTCCTTCTCCTTCTTCTCATTCGTCGTCGTCGGTGACGGCGGCGAATCGAGCTTTGAATCTTCATCAAATTGTGATTGTAATTGTTCCGGGACTTGCTTGAAGATCTCTGCGATTTCCTTAGTCAAACGCATATCGATATCGTTCTCGATTTTAACAATCATCTCTCTCGATGAGATGTGTTCGCTGAGATGCGCACGAGAAGCTTTTGCGTGCTCCTCGGCCTCGACGACTTTCTTCTTCGCTTTCTGCGCGAAAACCTGCGCTTTCGCGGCTGCGATTTCGGCTTGCGCGACGGCCTCGATCATCGTCTCTTCCGCGTGCTTACTCAACAAATCCGCTTCTTCGTTAAGTTTTTCAATTTTCGCCTCCATCTCCTCGATTTCTTTCAAGCCTTCGGTCACCATCGATTCTTGCTTCGGCTTCTCCTCTTCTTCCGAGGAGACGTCAGAACGAGAAGAAGAAGAGGAAGAAGAGGAAGAAGTTTCGTCTTCCTTTTTTTCCTCCAAGAACTTTTTAGCCCCTTCTTCTTCTTCTGTTGCGACCTTCACTGAGCTGTTATCAATAGTCGCACTGGATGATGATGATTCCTGATCACGATCATCACCATCGTTACTATCGAAATCGTCAGCCAACTGCGGATCAACAGCGCGCTCGTTCGCGACACCATCAACCTCCATACTCTTTCGATCTCCATATCGCTCGATAGTTTTTGTATCCGTCGCAGTATCGGAAATAGTACCTCCGGTTTGCGCGCTCGCTGCCGTATCTTGATCTGCATCAAAGCTCGCGCTGCATATCGAACATCGCAACGGTTTAACTACAGTCGATGATCGTTTGATTTTGATCACGCGGTGCTCGATCGAGCGCCTCTGTGCGAGTCTTTCGAGCGTTAAAGACGTTCTCGAATACATTTTTTTTATATCGCGAACGAAAAAATGAGTGGCTCAGCAAACGAATTTCACATTAAGCAGCAAGCTTTTTCTTTCCTCTAACAACGAACTCGTAAACTAAAACGGACGAACACGCGGTTATTAAGTGACCTAAAATAGTTCGCTTTAAAAAGCCTTTCCTTCGCAAAGGAATATCAGGGTGAATAGGTAAAGTCATGCATCCATGCAAAGCTTGTTCGGTAGTAATCTTCCCTTCGAGGATTAAAGCGCACGCTTGGAATATCGGGGCGTCGACTTTGAGTCTATTGCATAATTTCGCAGCCGCTGGCGCGGTTGCGACGCCTTCGGCTACGCCGGCTAAAGTCGAAGCGCGCGATTCTAAAACTTCTGTGATGGATTTATTTTCCGAGGAAATTGCATATCCCACGGCTTTGTTGCGACTATCCGCGCCTAGACAAGTTAACATCAAATCACCTATACCGGCTAAGCCGCCTAAAGTGGTCGCGTTAGCGCCCATCGCGATACCAATTCTCGTAATCTCGCGACTTCCACGAGTCACTAACAAAGCTACGGCATTAACACCGAACCCCATACCTTCCAACCCACCGGCTAAAATAGCAATAACGTTCTTCAATGCGCCTCCAATACAAACTCCAACGACGTCGTCCGAAGGATAAACTCGGAACGAATCCGACGCAAAAAACGAAGCCGCTCTTAACGCTAACTTCATATCCCTCGCGGCCATAACCGCTCCACTCGGTGTCTCATTCATCAACTGCTTCGCGAACGTCGGACCGGATAAATACGCCAACTTCACGTTGTTCATTTTTCGATCGTTCGTTCCTCTATAAAACACTCGTTCAAGCAGTTCGCACGCGAGCTCTAACGTTTCAGTCTCTAACCCTTTCGAAGTGCTTACGAATAAAACATCCCTATCGCTCGGTATAAATTGAACTAACTCGCTTAAAAACGATTCCGTTGACTGTAAAGGTATCGCGTGCACGATCACATCGCACGCATTCAAGGCCTCGATTGGATCAGTCGTCGCCGTGATGTTCTCGAGTAGTTCGAATTCTTCCAAATGATATTTGTTCCGATGCTTTATGTTTATTGATTCCATGACGTCTTGACGTCTCGTGAGGACGATGACTTCCGCGCGAGCGTTCACGCGAGCGACTAACGAGGCCATTGCGGTTCCGAACGATCCAGAACCGAAGATTACGATCTTCATTTCGTTGCGTTGCCGGTTTCAAATCGATTTTATGTGGCCATCAGTAGAATAGATATTAAATAATATTAGGGGAGCATCAGTAGAGTTCCAAATATCCAAAACACCTAACACATTTTCCTTACTAATAATAATAATAATAACAATAATCGGTTGATACTGTATTAATATATATCTCTATATCGCAATAAAGATGGCCTCGAAGACGGTTAAAGCTGAGAAGATTAATTGGAGAGTGGATATACCGGTCGCATCGAAAAATGCATTCGATCAATCTTCTTCGTCAGAGCAAACAAAATCGAAGGTTAGTTTCAAATATGCTTCTTCTTCTTCTTCTTTCGTTTACCTAACCCCTTCTTCTTGTTGTTATGAATAGGCAGAGGCAGTTCTCACGATAGTAGGCGATGATTATGATAGTCAGAAGAAGAAGATCGATTTTAGGATGAACGAGGACGAGGTTAAGAAGTTTCAGAGTAAGATGGATGGTTTCGCGAAGAGGGTGAATGATTTGATGGAGAGATATGAGGATAGTACTAAGAGGAAAGAGTAGTACTGCGTGTTTGTGTGTATTTCTTATCGTTGATTGTATGTAGTAGTAGTTTGTGTGTATTTATAGTACATTGATTTTGTAATATAGTTCAACGCGCGGTTCGTCGCGTGACCGGCGGCGTAAATTTTGAATTCTACGCTTTGAAAAGTAGTTTTTGTCTCAGAGCGTTCATTTTTGCATCGATTGATGCATCGATAGCGTCTAAACTTGAGAGAATTCGATTGAGAGTATCAATTTTATGTTTTGGAACAAGGTCGCTTAATGAAGATAATGAAGAAGAAGAAGAAACATCGCTTCTTCCTGGTCGCCGTCGAAGAAGAGCCGGCGACTTCTTATTGATAATCGCGGCTTCTTCTTCTTCATTAATCTTCCTCAAGACGCGAGAAAACGCGCGCGTCCCGTTCACTCTCGCACCATCCATATACTTTAATCTATTCTCGCATATGTCCTCAATCACTCTTCGCGGATACTCCTCGAGCTCGCATACTGGGCACGCGCCGCTCCCATCGACCTCTTTCAACTTCAAATTTCTCAAGTTCACCATCGATTTCAACGCTCCTAAACCATCGAATGATCTCACGCAGTGTCCTACTAAACTCAGTTTTCTCACGTTCTTGCACAGCGTCACGAAATCTAACGAAACCTTTTCTATGCGCAACAAAAACTTTTCTCTTCCCAAACTCTTTACGCGCTCTCGTTCTTCGAGTTCTTGCGGTACTTTCACTCGCGTCACGTGCTCACAATCGAACTCGTTCGATATCCACAAAACGAACGAACACGTCAATGCAGTGCTTATCGTTCGTTCCATTTTCGTTACTGTTATTTCTCGATTATTTTCGCATCGCGTCGCCGCGCATCGGGATCTATTTTTAGAGCGCTTCCGTTGCGCATATTTTTTATAACTGTAACGAACTTCTTTTATAAAACATAACGATCTCAATCGGAAAGCGTTAGTGTTACGATGATTACGAATAATAATAGTAATAATAATAATAATAATAATAACGAGGAAGGAAAAAAAGAAAAAATGACGTCATCGATTGAAATAAACTCCAGAGTAGAAACACTCGATGGCCATCGCGGGTTCGCCAGATACTGCGGGGAAGTTTCCGGTCAACACGGCACCTGGGTCGGGATCGAATGGGATGACCAGAACAGAGGGAAACATGATGGAAGACGCGATGAAAAGAGATATTTCGAATGTAAACGAACGAAAGAGCGTCGTGAATGCGATGGAAACGATGATGATGATAGAGAGAGAGGAGGAGAGAGCAGAGCGAGTTTTGTGCGAATACAGAAACTTTGTGATGGCGTAGATTTCGTTGAAGCGGCAAAGGCGAAGTACGAGAGCGACGGCGAGCTTGAGAAACATTTACGATTTGGAGATCGGTATTATAGTAAAAAAGGGAATGATGATAGTTATAGTAATCAAAGTGGGGTTGAACGAAAGCGAATTGATTGTGGAGGAGATGATTCGGTGAGCGCGGAGCTAATGACGAAACCGAGTTTAACAAAGGCGTTGAACGAACTGGAGAGGATATTGCTTCCGAATCAAAGAGTGAATAAGATAGTATTGCCACTGGTGGTTAGGGAAAGAGAAGAATGTAACGATGATGATAATGATGGAGCAAAGGTAGCATCATCATCATCAACATCTTCATCACTTGAGATGTTGAAATCGACGTTCAATTTGAACGCGAAGCACATAGACGTATCGGGAAATTTGTTGACAAAGTTTTCGGAACTCGCAAAGATCGGCGAGTGTTTTAAAAAGCTCGAAATTCTCGACGCCTCGGATGCATTCTACGATGAAGACGAAGACGGTAGTAAAGGAGAAGATATCTCGAGCGCTCTCGCGAGAGATATTACGAATACAGCCATGCAATTTCAGAATCTCAAAACGCTCGCGTTGAATAGGACGCGAACGAGTTGGAAAAAAGCGCTTCTCATAGCAGAACACGCGCAAAATCTAGAAGAGTTACGTTTGGATTGCAACGGTTTGCGCGATATACTTAAGCTCACGAAAGAGCATGCTGCGATATACTTTCCAAATCTCAAAGTGTTAAGTCTCGATGGAAATAGGAACTTAAAATGGGACAATATATGGTCGTTGCGCTTCTTGCCAAACCTGGAAACTTTATACGTGTCAGAGTGTTCGATCGAACACATCTTTTACGATGATGATAAAGATAAAGAAGAAGGACGATTATTTTGTTTTGAAAACCTACAAGGTCTCTTTGTTGGCAATAATCGAATACAGTCGTGGCAATCTGTCGATGCTCTCGATAGGTTTCCGAAACTCTCGCGCGTGCGACTATCGGCGAACCCATTCTGCGAAAGCGATAGCGCCAGTCGTCACGAAATAGTCGCGAGGGCGGGGAATCTAGTTTCATTAAATGCATCAGAAGTCACAGAAAAAGAACGCAGGGAGAGTGAAATCAGGTATCTGCGCAACGTTGTCGCGGAAGTATCGTCTACATCATCATCATCAAAACTCGATGAAAAAGAATTAGACGCAAAGTTTGCTTCTTTGGAAGTAAGCGCTCAACACCCTCGCGTAATGGCTTTGAAAACTCTGCACGGCGAAAGAGCGTTAGCCGGTGTACAAATGACAAAAAGCACGCAATCGCAGCAAGAACTCGAACGACTGACATTAAAAGACAACGAGAATAACAGCGGATTAGAAACGCATTCCTCGATATCGTTAGCGCTCACTTTATCTCGCAAAGGTAAAGCGTCAAAAAACCGTACGTTTCCGAAAAACGTCACAGTCGCGAGAGTGAAGACGACGTGCGAAAAGTTATTCGCACTGAAACTTGGCTCCAGTACGCTCATGATTAAAGACGTTCGCGGTGAAAACAACGACTGCGATAACAAATTAATCGAGCTCGAACCGGACGACGATACGCTCGTCTATTTAGGCGTCCAAAGCGGTCACGAAATTTTCGTCTTAGATTAGTTCAGGCGTAGCAGTATACATATTCAGAGACGTTGCTATTTTCACTGTTATTACTATATGCTGTTACTATTCTCACTACTCGCTATTGATCATGTTTCCGTTAAAAGAAAATCACGAAAGCTTACAATCAAGGGTACCTCGTTGACCTCGAGAGGGGGAATATCGCCAGCCCTTCAAAGATTCGAATCGCTACAAATCATCCACGCTTGCTTTTAATCAATCAATCGATTCGACTCATAAAAATGTTACGAACGCAAAAACACCAATCGCAACAACAACAGCAACAACTCATCGCGACCGCTGCTGAAAGTAAAACCTTAGGATGTGCCTTAATTCCTTTAATAAATAAGCTCCAAGACATCTTCGCACAATGCGGTCTCGAGGAACTTTCCGAAATCGACCTACCGCAAATCGCGGTCGTCGGCTCGCAATCGAGCGGGAAGTCATCCGTTCTGGAAGCATTGGTACGCATGTTATCGCGCGTAGTATGAGGGCGGTTTTTTCCTTTTTGTTTTCGCGCTATTCGTTCGACGACGATGTACACGAGAGAGAGTAAACGTGTAGATATTTCCTTTTTTGAAAACGAATGTTTTGTTCCTCTTTTGAACGAAGAAGGGCGGATGTTGCGAGAGAGACGCGTTTATGATTGTAGCGCTTTATTTTTACAAACTAACGATATGAACGCGATGATTTAATTGCACGCGCGCGTGTGTGTATGTGTATAGGTTGGACGAGATTTTCTACCGAGAGGACCGGAGATATGCACGAGAAGACCGTTACTTCTACAGCTCGTACATACTCCGAATCAACAGCAGGAGTACGGAGAGTTCTTACATAGGCCCGGGGAACGCTTTACGGATTTCGAACAAATAAGGCAAGAGATTGATATGGAGACGAATAGGGTGACTGGAACGAATAAGGCGGTATCGGATCAGCAAATCAGGTTGAAGATTTGCTCGCCGAACGTTTTGACTATGACGTTGGTCGATTTGCCAGGGATTACGAGAGTACCGGTCGGCGATCAGCCGAGAGATATCGAGAAGCAAATTAGGAATATGATTCTGAGTTACATAAGGAGAGATTCGTGTTTGATTTTAGCTGTTTCGCCTGCGAATTCGGATTTAGCGAATTCAGATGCGTTGACGTTAGCGCAGTTGGTCGATCCAGAGGGTTTACGTACTATTGGCGTCATCACAAAGCTCGATATTATGGACCGAGGCACTGATGCGAGAGCGTATTTGAAGAACGAAGTCGTTCCATTGAAACTCGGGTATATTGGAGTCGTTAATCGATGCCAAGCAGATATTGCCGGTAAAGTATCCATGGGCAAGGCGAGAAACGCAGAGAGTGACTTTTTCGAGTCTCGCAAGGAATACGCAGAAATCATTGGCAGGTGCGGCATGAAAGCGTTGGGTAATACCGTTTCGCGCTTACTCTCCGAACACGTCGCTCGGTTACTTCCCGATTTACAGAGAAGTGTGTCAAAAAGACGCGATAAAGCTGCTTTAGATGTTGCAGAGTTCGGCGAGTGTATTCCAGACTCTGATTCCGCGCAAGCCAGTGTCGTTTTGCAGAAAATCCATACGTTTTGCAACGCCGTCGATGGCGCCGTGCAAGGAAAATCGAAAAACTTGGCCACGGATTCTCTTGAAGGTGGTGCGAGAGTGCATTACGTCTTACAAGAAATCTTCGTCAAAGGCTTATGTTCTCTCGATCCGACTGCGACTTTGTCGGAGGAAGATATTCGAACGGCTATTCAAAACGCAGCCGGGACGAAAGCGGTGCTTTTACTCCCCGAAGAACCGTTTGAAATCTTAGCCAGGAAATCCATCGAGAAAATGTCCGACCCGTGTCATCAAGCCGCTAGATTGGTCTACGAAGAGTTAATCACGTTAACCTCGAACTGCGTGAGAAGAGAAGTATCAAAACAGTTTCCAAAGTTAGCCGAGGCCATCGAAGAAGCTACGAGAGAGTTTCTAAAAAACGGCTTAGAACCGGCCGAATCGATGATTACGAATCTAGTCGATTGTCAACTCGCGCACATTAATACGATGCATCCAGATTTCATTGGAGGCGCGCGAGCGCTCGGTGTTGCGCAATCGCAACTAGAAGCGAGAAGGTTGAAAGAGCGCGAGTTCGTTGAAGAAGCTAAAGAAGAAGCGGCGAACAAGACAAAGGCAAGTAATAATAAAGACGAAACGCACGAGTTGACGCCGAAGCAACTTAACAATAAATCACCATTGAAAACGAAGAACAGTAGTGATTATAACAGAACGGAATCGGCGTTCGATGCTTCTGCTGCACATTTCGATGATAAAGAGAACGGATCGGCGGAACCGAAAATATCCTGGATATCTAAAGGACTTTGGGGTGGCAACAGTGGTACTTCTTTGAATCATCACAGTGGGAAAGAGTTTTCGCAGAAAGTCGGCGGGGTAACTAACAATAGCAATCGCAATCGAAGCGAATCGCTTAGACAATCGATACAAGAACTGAATTCTGCGAATCACTTCAGTCACTCATCGGGCGGCATCGTTTCTTTGCAGTCGCCGCCAGGAATCCTCTTACCGTCGCAAATCGAAAACGACGAAGAACTGCTTCAAGTTCTCGTCACGAGAACTTTGCTCTCGAGCTATTTTAAACTTACGAGATCGGTTCTCTCTGATATGGTACCAAAAGCAATCATGCATTTCTTAGTTAATTCAATCGCAAGAGGACTGCAACAGCATTTGATTTCTACTTTGTACCATCCGAATGCAGTAAAACAGTTACTGGCCGAGGATCCGGATTCGGCCCGCATGCGAAGAAACGCGAGCGACAGATTAGCAGCGTTGAACAAAGCAATGTCGGCCATATCTGCATTTCATGCTGAAATAGTGTAAAAAAAAAAAAACCACGATGACAAAAGAATATATATTTGTATTTATTAATATTACTATATCACCTATTATTGAGTTGCTTTAGATTCATAGTCAGAGTCGGAGTCGGAGTCACTAAAATAGACGTACGGGTTCTGCAAAACTTCGCGACGCGGTCTAGTGTTCTTTTGTTGCCTTAACTTTTCCTTCTCCTTTTCAAGTACTTCGAAAACTCTTCCGCAGGAATCGTTCAAAATCGCGAGTGCGTGCGCCAAGACGGCGCTAGATTCAACCAACCCACCTTCAATGTGCGTCACGACATTTTTCCAAATTTGGCGCTCGGCATCCGAACGCCAAATTTGTTTTGAGTTTTTCGTCGCAAGCGAATCGTCTCCCTCATTGATGGGAGGAGAAATTGTCTCCCACCATTCTTCGTGTTCGGCTTCTTTTGCGATTGCTTCTTCGTTCTCATCATCTTCGATGTCAGTATTATTATTATTACCATCGTCGTCGTCGTCGTCGTTATCACTGTTCTCCCCCTCTTCGATGCTCTTTAAGTCTTCAATTTGCATGCTTTTTATTGAGACGACATCTTTTCGACCCATAGCTCCAGCTTTAGGTTGGTCACTAATAAGAAAAGCCGCAGATTCAATCTCGTTTACTGCTACAGCCAATCCCTTCAAATCCAAAACGGCTGGCGAATTTCTGGGTGTTAAGTTTCGCCTCCAGTCAGTCCAGTTCGCTGCGCTTTGAGGAACTGGAGCGTCATGAAGTTCTAAAGAGGAGGCCAGAATGGCGAGTTCACGTTTCACGAAAGTTATCGATGCATCTTCGTTGGATGCGCGTGTGGATTTCGAAACGTTCGTGGCTTCGTTGTTGCCGGCGTCTTCTTCATCGGGAACATCTTGTTTAGTAGTACGAATGCGTTCTTGAAACTTGTTGTGCAACGATTCGTAGTATTGCAATAACTTATCTTTGAGTGCATTTTCATTCGTTCCCTTTTCGTTCAATGTTACCACTAACTTGTCGATTCCATCAATAGAGTTCAACGAAGACCAAGCTTCAAACTCATTTTTCGCACGAGGATTGAATATCAAAAATATTGGAGCACTAGAATACGAATCGCGAAAACCACCGATCGAGATGTAGTAACGTCTACCATCGCGATCTCTGCCAAGTTCAGGAGCGCGTATGTACGACTTCATTAAAGATGACTGAATTTCACGATTGAATTTTTCCTCTTCTGCGACCTTACTTCTTTGAATTTCCCGTTCTTCTTCAATTCTTTTTTGCTCTATGATATTTTTCTGTCGTTCCGTTAAGTTGGGATTTAAGAAGTCATTTTCTCCATCTTCTGTATTTTCTAGATCGTCTATAGCATGTGTTCGATCGTTTTCAACCTTTTTAGTAAGAGGATGTAGTGGTTGATTCTTATTCATTCGCTTTTTCTGTAACAACTTTCCTTTCGTTTCACCCATCATTTGAACTCTTCGCTCTATTGCGTCTCGGACGAGTTGAGAATCTAAACAATCTTCGCAAAGTAAACGCAAGCAATGAGTAAGGTTTGAACGAGAAACATCCTTCCATCGCGTTTCCGAAAGTCGACGAGCGACTATTAACATTTCGTCGTGCGCAGCTTCACTGTTATTACTAGCACTGCTACTACTTGTTTTCGATTTGTACCTGAAATACTGCGCCAATATTTCAAAACAACTTCCCAATTCTAAAGTTCGGTCCCAAAGACTGGCTAAACGCCCGTTTGCGGCGGTCGTAATGGCCACTCTTAGAACTCGCTCAAAAAGTGCCCCTAATCTTTGATCAGTTGGATTTGACAGCTCGTACGAAAGCGACTGAAATGCGGGAGGCAAAGGAAATGTTACGTCTCGGCCAACATAGTCCATAAACGCAGAAATTTCAATTTCGGCAAACGTATCGTCATCTAGACCTGCAAAGTCGCCAGTGAAGACGTCCGGGAATGGATCACGATTATCGAATTCAGAGATAAGTTTATCTAATCGCTTCAGAGTGAGATCTGGTATTGGAGCATCCTTTGAAGCTTTTTGTACGCGCTGACGCGCATTGCGCAGTTCTTCTCTTTTCTTTATTTCTTCTTCAGTCAATTTCGGTAGCGCTTGTTCCACTTTGAGTCTCTTGCTAGTTTCTACTTCCATATAGTCCAAAGCATCTACATCTTCAGAATAATCGTATTCGTTTTTCCTAATTGAATCGAGTTTTTTGCTCAAAGACGCGAGATATTTAATTTCTTCCAGCGCAATGTTTGCATACTTTAAAACTTTACGTCGTTCGCGATCTAGCTCTTTCGATAGTTTAATCGGGCCAAATGTCGTGAGTTGGAATTTCTTTTTCTTTATTCGCTGCTCTTTTCTCCATTCCTCTCGAAGCAAATCAATTTCTTTCTTTTTTTCCTCTATTATTCTTTTATGTTTCAAAAGAGCTTTACGGTCGTTCGAATCGCCATTAAAGGCTTCTTCGTCTTGGCTGAATTCAAGATCTGCTGGTTCTGGATCTTCCACGAATCTTCTTTTTTTGCGTTCTTCTTGAATATAAGCTTCCTCTTTCGCGACGAGAACGTCTTGCATGTGTTCAGCTTTTTCTTGCGCTTCAAAAGCAGCTTCGATTTGTTGACGCAATTCGTCCTCTGTTTGTTTCTCAATGAACTTTTTCAGTTCTTCGTTGTCCACGTTAATTAGCTGGTTTTGCGATGCAACTTCGTGATGCACGTCGTCTTCTCTCGTTGTTTTATTCGCATGACTACCCATTCTTTTTTTTATCTTTTGCAGTTCGGCGATATAATGAGCTTTTTGGTCGCTATTATTATTATTATTATTATTATTATTATTACGCAAAAGTTTTCCTTTCCTCGTCGTCGTCTTCGTCGTCGGCGGCGGCGTTGTTGTTGTTTTTTTCTGTCGTTTTAGATGTTCGCGTTCTTTAGTTGCTAGTATTATATTCTTTTTCTTTGTGTTCTTTCTCTTACCTTCTTTTTCTTTATTACCATCATCATCATCTTTGCTCTGAATAATATTATCCTTAAACGCCGTCAACACGTACTCGCCTCTACCGATTCTCGTAAAACACTTCTCTCCCATTATGCTACAAATCGTATTCTTAGGCTTCAGGCTATTTTGCCAACATTTCGCTAATCCATTCTGTTCTGAAACTTCTACGATATCATCAATAGTCATTCCATTTTTCGCATCTTTCATAGCGACGAAGAGCGCGTGTCGAAGACCTCCAAAACGAAATTTCGGGAACCCGAGCTCTCTCGCTAGATTTTGCATCTCTTCATCAATCTCTTCTTTTTCTTCTTCTTCTTTATTTGCTCCTTTGCCTTTGTTTACTATTCGTGCTAAACCGTCGTCGTTATCATCATCGCGGTTGAATTCTAAAGCATTGCCATAATCACGCGTAGTAGTACTATTCATTTTGCGTTTCTTTTTCTTAACGACCGCCGCCGAGGAAACTTTGACGCCATCATCTTCATCGTCATCGTCATCGCCATCATCATCGTCGTCGACTTCCTTAAAAAAATCGGCATAGTTCGGTCTCTTTTTCTGTCTCCCGCTCTCTCTCCTCGCACCAATACTATCGCTCTTCTTCTTCTTCTTCTTCTTCTTCTTCTCGTCGTCGTCGTAATCTTCGTCGTCTTCCTCGTCCATTTTCTCGTCATCGCGATCGATGACGTCTTCATCAACAACAAGATCTAAATCTAAATCGAAATCATCCTCAACAGCCTTCGTAAAGCTCAATCCATACCGATATATATACTCCGTATCCATCCTCCAATGGCCTCGATCGAAACTAGCGTGTTTCCTCACGAACTGCTTCACTTTCTCGAACAAAATCTTCCTCTCCTCGCTTCTTTTCCGTTCACCGTTATCCACGACTGCGCGGTCTACCGCTCTCGTTCTCGGCTCTTTCTCGAGCTGCTTTACGTACAGATCGGAGACTTCCTCGAGCGTTCGCGCTTGGTTGAAGTGTACGAACTTCGAGCACTCCTGCTCGGAGAAGTTCATTTTTTTATATTCACTCCTCGTTTGTTTCGATGACGATAAATATGATGATTATGACGTCGATTCTGCCTGCCGGTGATTATTATAAGTAGTACTAGTACTAATAGGTTTATGGACGATGCAGTCGTTGGCTATTATTATATGACGTTGGATGTGTTGAGGCGTTGTTTTTCTTATTAGCAATTCCGAATACTATAGCGCAGAGATTCGCTAAAATATATACTTCGAGCTTTCTATTTGGCCCAGAAAATGCTCGTAATTAATTCCTCTTAATCTCTCGCTCTCTATTTCGCACTCGTTCGTTCGCTCGATCACTTCCTCCTCCTCCTCCTGCTCGCGTTTTAACGACGAACGGAACACAGTTTTATTCTGATTGCGTCGTGGGCGGTTTTCACTGCGGCGGCACAAAAAATTGGTCTAAAAAATCACTTTTTTTTCTTTTGAACCAAAAAATTGGTCTAAAAAATCACTTTTTTTTCTTTTGAACACCTTTTTAAAAGAACTTCTTTGTGGAAACGTGCACTTTCAAAAGGAGCTCTCTGGAAACCGTCGAGGCGAAACAAAGTCGGTTAGGGATACGCAAAGAAGTTCGATGTTAAAGTACCGAAGAGACTTCGCCGAAGACGTTGTTCTGTCGTGCGCTTGCATGGAAGCGAACGGTTTTCTCTGCCTTATGAGGCACAAAAAATTGGTCTAAAAAATCACTTTTCTTCTTTTGAACACCTTTTTAGATCAATTTCTTACGAAACAAAAAGTCGGGAACGATCTGCACTTTCGAGGACGTCTAACAACACGCGCATTAACGCACGCACACGTGAAGGCGAACATGTCTCGGCAAAACAAAGTCGGTAGGATACTCAAAGAAGTTCGATTGAACGCTTCAATGAATAGGTTGAGCGCGTTCGCTCGTAAGAATGACTTGCCGAGGTACGTTTTCCGTTGCAAGTCTCGATTTTTGTGTTCAAAGCTCGATTTTGCGAGACGCGAATTGCACGAGGCGCGATTTTGTTTTTTTCTTAAGCGCGCGAATGCGAAAAAGGAGCACGATCGATGTGAATGGAATTGATCGCTGGGTGCTTTTTTGAACGCGATTCGTTCGATCAGTTTTATTCGGTGTGATGTGTGCGTGTGTGTGTGCTCACGTACGTAAAGCTCTGCGCGATTTGATATTTCCAAAATCGCTCAAAGGAAGAACGGCTCGTTCGTTTCGGTTCAAGTTTTGAGGGGATGACGAGAAAAGTAAAATAATAAACCGGCAACAACAACGATTGGGGCGGTTAAAAATACTAATGACTAACTAAACATAACTTTCACCTCTACACGCGAACGAACCGTGTACTGTTATAACGAACAAAACAGTGCGCACCCAGCAGGCGCGAGGAACGTGTCGTTACAAATCGTCCAACAACGCATGAAGTCCGTGTCGAATATACAGAAAATCACGAAAGCGATGAAGATGGTCGCCGCGTCGAGATTGAAACCGGCGCAAGATAAAGCGATCGCATCGAGGGGTATGGTGTTGCCGTTTTACAAACTTCTAGGGGATTTACCGGCGGCCGAGACCGCGAAGACGTTGATCGTGCCGATTTCGTCCGATAAAGGTTTGTGCGGGGGGATTAACGGGAACGTGATGAAAGTATCAAAAGTTTTGTTTCAAACGACGACGGCTGCGGAGTCTGAGTATTCCATTGATATCATTGGCGATAAAGCGAGAGGTTTAATGCAACGTACGGAGGGAGATAAATTTTTGAACGTCATCGTAGATTCGACGAAGCAACCTTTAACGTTTGGAACCGCTTCGGCGTTGGCCGATCAAATCTCAAAAGATAACGAAGGTAAAGCGCAAATAATTTACAATAGATTCGTGTCTGCGATTTCGTTCAAGCCAACTATTGCGACGATTCTATCTGGTGAAGAGTACGAGAAGGCTGCGGAGAACTTGGAGAACAAATTTGATTCGTACGAAGTCGAAGGACCAGATCGCGGTGAATTTTTACTCGATTTGGCAGAGTTCAAAACCGGCGCGGTGATGTACAACGCGTTGGCGGAGAATAATACGTCTGAGTTGGGCTCTAGAATGCAATCGATGGAATCATCCTCGAAGAATGCCTCGGAGATGTTACAAAGGTTGACTCTTTTGTACAATCGTACGAGACAAGCTGCGATTACGACAGAGCTTATAGAAATTATCTCTGGTGCTTCCGCTTTAGAAGCGAAGAAGTAATAAAGAACGCGCACACACACACAGTTAAGTCGATCAGCAGAATATATAATTAGCATTTGTAACATTTAGTAACTATTAATTAGCCATATAATAATATAATTATAATAAATCTCACGCGTTGACACTTGACTACTATGACTGATCATTCAATGTCTCGATTGTTTGGGCACGGACCCGGCGACTGAGGTCGTCGTCGCCGCTTCTTTCAACGCATGAAACGTACTCACCGTATCTTCGAAAACCTTCGATACTCCCTCTTCGATTGATGGTTCGTTCCCAACATTTAAAGGGGCTTTACCATCAAGCGCTTCTTCTATGTTCCCTGATAAAATTAGAGCTATTGGGTGCATGACTTCGACGGATTCGCATAAAATTTTCACGCTCGCGGTGATCGGAGCGGCTAGAATCATTCCGGGTATCCCCCATAACATCCCCCAAAATATCAAACACAATAGAACCGTGATTGGGTGTAAATCTAAACCGTCACCCATCAATTTCGGCTCAACGACGTTCCCAATCGTGAAATGCGTTATTCCCGGAAGCATAATCGCCAAACAAACGTGAAAGATATGAACATTCGAACCTACTAAAACAACTGGCAACGGCAGCACGGTTGCGATGATAGGTCCGACGTGCGGAATGAAATTCATGACGAAATGCAAAACGCCGAACACCATCGCTAACTCGATGTGTAACGAAAAGTAAATCAACGTACAAACGCACCCGTTCAAAGTACTCACGAAAAACTTCAACAAAATATATCGCTTAATCCTACTCTCTATTCTCGCCCACGTCCCTTCAATTCTCCTATTCGTCTTCTGCCTTCTTCTCCCTTCTAATAAATAAATCACAAAAATTAAAACCAAAACGACGTTTGATAACAAATCGAGCACCGCGTTCAACAAAGCGTGCGTCGACTGCGCCACCATCTTCGCCAACGGTATATCTTGCAACTGACTTTCGATGACGTCTAAATCGATGTTCTTCTTGGACATCGTCTCGCCAGCTCTATTCGCGAGTCTTACTACGTATCGCTCGTACTTCTTCGCGTCTTGCACTAAATCTTTCACCGAATGACTTATTATGAACAACAACGAACATAACACGCTTAAGCCGAAGAACAACGCGATCGTAATCGAGGCCCCGTGCGGTACTTTCGCGCGATGCGTACAGAAATCGACTACGGGTGCCAATGTATACGACATCATCACCGCGAGAACGAGCGGAACTAACACTCTTTGTAACCAATATAAAGCCGCCGAGCACGTTATGATCGAAATCAAAAGTAAGCACATCGTCCGCACTCGCTCGGAGGAATGAGATACGTTCTCCATCGCGCGCGCTTCCTCCTCATCGATCTGATCGTTCGCATCGTTGAACGATCGCGCGTATCTCGGTGATTGCTGTCGTGGCGTGCTTTGCGCAAACATTCCAGCGAGCATATATTCACTCACTTATTCACTTAATCAGTTCTGATTCCAATCCTGAATTTCCAAACGCGCGCGTTCTTCTTCCTTAGTCAGTCGCGATTATTTATCAAAAAATAATCCTAAAATTCGCGAGCTCTCGAGCGTCGAGCGAGTGCGAAAAGGCGTTCGATTCGATGTTTACTCGTTCTACGGTCTGTAATTAATAAATTATAGTCTTATTTTTGTTGCGAAATGGAAACGTTTGAACAAAGAGGCAACGGTATAAAACTTTTGGGTGTGACTTTTAGAGAGTTTATTCTCTTTTGTCGTTGAGAGCATGTGCGCATAAAAAATGCACCGCTGCGCGGTGAGTTTGTGTTTATTTTGTTCATGTCTAATATATTCTTCTTATCAGTTTTAGTGTGTTATATCGTCGCTCTTCTTCTTCTTCTTCTTCTTGAATAGTTCTCTCTCTCTTTCTCTCTCTCTCTCTCTTTCTCGCTCGCGCTTCTTTTTGTATGTATATCGTTTCTCTGCGCGTGGCGTAGGAAAACAAAATTTTAATCGTACAAATCGTCGTCGTCGTCTGCAGCGGCGGCGGCAAAAGCGTCTGCGGCTGCGCCGCCAGCTGGTTGTTGCGCCTGTTGCCCACCTTCCGTCGGGAATCTGAAATCACCGACGTGCCCCCTAGATTGTTGTAAAGTTTGCGAAAACGCTTGGTATTTGCGAATATCCGCGTCTGAAACCGAACGTCTAGCAAACTTCATGGCTTCCTCAAAGTGTGCTTTCGTGATCTCTGGCACTGGATCGACGTAGTTATCTTCTTCCATGGCGCCTTCTGGTTGTGCGGCCAATTTGCGTTCGCGTTCGATGTCCTTCTCGATGCTTTCGCGAATGGCGTACTTACAAGCGCGTTGGCAAATTTCCGTGATATCGGCGCCAGAGTACCCTTGAGTGAACTTCGCGAGTGTTTCAACGTCCACATCGTTCGCGATTGGAGACTTTCGTAAGTTCGCCTTGAAGATAGAAATTCTCGACTTTTCATCGGGCAAAGGGATGTAAATCAACTGATCGAGACGACCTGGGCGCATGAGCGCGGTATCGATAATATCCGGTCTGTTCGTAGCGCCGATGATAAATACAGTCTTCTTTGAATTCATCCCGTCCATTTCTGTGAGAAGCTGGTTCAACACGCGGTCCGCGGCGCCTCCGGCATCTCCAGCTGAGCTACCGCGTTGGTTTGCAATTGAATCGAGCTCGTCAAAGAATAAAACGCACGGCGCGGATTGGCGCGCTTTATCAAAGACTTCTCTGACGTTTGATTCGGATTCACCGAACCACATGGTCAACAACTCTGGACCTTTTATGGAAATAAAGTTCGCTTGGCATTCGTTCGCGATTGCTTTGGCCAACAAAGTCTTACCGCAACCTGGAGGACCGTAAAACAAAACACCTTTACTCGGAGCCATGCCAAATTTCTCAAACTTTTCTGGGTGCTCGACAGGGTATTGGACGGTTTCTTGCAACTCGTGCTTCACGGTTTCTAAGCCACCAACATCGTCCCATGAAACGTTTGGAACTTCGACTACGGTTTCTCTCAACGCCGATGGGTTTGTTTGCGCCATTGCAGTTTTAAAGTGCTCGTTCGTGATTGCCATGGAATCTAAGATTTCTGCGTCGATTTCGTCGTCTTCGAGATCGATCACGTCCATTTTTTCGCGGATGCATTGCAACGCAGCTTCCGTGCACAACGCGGCCAAATCCGCGCCAACGAAACCGTGCGTATCCTTCGCAACAATCTCCAAATCAACGTCTTCTTCGAGTTTCATATTTTTTGTGTGAATGCGCATGACTTCGAGACGTCCGATTTCATCCGGAACGCCAATATCAATCTCACGATCAAAGCGACCGAAGCGACGCAATGCTGGATCGATCGAGTTCGGTCTGTTTGTCGCCGCCATCACGATGACGTTCGAACGCGCTTTCAAACCATCCATCAACGTTAAAAGCTGCGAGACGATGCGTCTCTCGACTTCGCCGTTCGTCTTATCACGCTTCGGCGCGATCGAATCGACTTCATCTATGAAGATGATCGCAGGCGAGTTCTTTTCCGCCTCTTCGAACGCTTTACGTAAATTCGATTCGGATTCACCGGCCAATTTGGACATGATTTCTGGACCGTTGATTAAGAAGAAAAACGCACCGGTTTCGTTTGCGACTGCTTTCGCGATCAACGTCTTCCCCGAACCTGGCGGACCGTAGAGTAAGATCCCTTTCGGCGGCTTCACGCCAATCGTTTTAAACAA
>Ga0302126_10000883_pt1 | contig 18596 bp, 9 predicted proteins | sample CB4_20m_MG_FD_203108 | JGI IMG/M metagenome (GOLD analysis project Ga0302126, IMG submission 203108) | Marine microbial communities from Western Arctic Ocean, Canada - CB4_20m | ecosystem: Environmental > Aquatic > Marine > Oceanic | place: Canada: Western Arctic Ocean | collected 2017-09-24 | reverse complement strand
GACGCCGACCTAACAGCCTCTCTCAACGAACTCTCCACAGTGCGCGATGCCATCGCCGCCGAGAAGATTCCGCTCATCAGCGAAGTCTCCACCCTCGAAGACGACGTCCGCCAAAAGAGTGATGAGCTCAATCGCCTGCGGCGCCTACGTGACAACAGCGACCTCGGTCTCAATCGTCTGCGCGAGCAAGTCGAAGCGATCCAATCGCAAAACGAATACGCCGGCAGCCTGCTGGACGAATTCGTGCGTTCCTTCGAGACACGCATCGACTATAGTGAGACGCAACTCTACGCAGCAACCGCCGAAGAAGCGCGCCTCGCACTCGACGACTCCGACATGTCGACCAGTGATCGTTTCGACAAGCAAATCGATGTTATTGGCGTCGCATTGAATCGTCTAGAGCAACTCGTCGGCGGTTACACCTTTGAGGGCCGCGCGCTCGCACCCAATGGTGAAATCGAAGACGGCACCTTTGCCGCATTCGGCCCGACCGTTTATTTCGCGTCCAAGCAATCTGAGCTCACTGGCGTGACTTTTAATAAGCTCAACGCTGCCGAAGCCGCCATCGCAGTGCCAGGCGATTTCTCCATCGGCATTCGTCAACTCATCGAGAGCGGCGCAGGTCAAATCCCAGCCGATGCCACACTCGGCAAAGCACTCAAGATTCAAGCAGGCAACGATAGCATTGCAGAGCACTTGGCCAAAGGCGGCAGTGTCGGTGTCGTGATCATTGCCCTCGGTGGCATCTGCTTACTACTCGGCATTCTCAAGTTCATCGAAGTCACGCGCTTCAAGACACCCAAGCCAGAAGACGTGCAGCTCGTGCTTACCGAACTCGCAAACGGCGATCTGGCCAAAGCAAAATCCGCCGCTTCAGCTATTCCCGGAGCTGGCGGCGCACTCCTCACTGTCGGCGTCGAATATGCCGACGAGAAACGCGGCACGCTTGAAGAGATTCTCTACGAAAAGATTCTCGCCGTGCGTCCGAAGCTAGAACGCTTCCTGCCCTTCATCGCGCTGACCGCTGCCGCCGCACCACTACTCGGCCTACTCGGCACCGTCACCGGTATGATTAAGACCTTCAACCTGATCACCATTTTCGGCACCGGTGACGCGAAGAGCCTCTCGTCCGGCATCTCCGAAGCGCTCGTCACGACTGAGCTCGGCCTGATTGTCGCCATCCCCGCACTCATTTTGCACGGACTACTCGCACGCATGGCTCGCCAAAAGATCGGTGACATGGAGCAGACCGCAGTCGGCTTCATCAATGGCGTCGTCGCCACTCGCCACAACAAGGACTAAGGTTAGCAGCCGTTTTCGATGTTCGAAAAAATCATAGGCATTTGGTTAAGCGGCGGATGGGTAATGATCCCACTCGCACTGCTTGCCGTGCTCATTTACTCCACCGGCATTCAGCTATTACTTTTTCTACGCAAAGGTAATATTCAGTTGGGACACGAGAGCGAATGGACAAGCTGGATCTACGATCCCTCGCAAGCCAAAGGGCGCGCGGGAGAGATCATCCGCTACACACAGGAAAACATCTCCGAGTCCAAACACGTGCGCAGTCGTTTCGAGGAAGTGCGCCAAAGCATGTTGCATACGATCGAGCGTCGAATGACATTCCTAAATACCCTGGTCGCAGCGGCCCCTCTCATGGGTTTACTCGGCACCGTCATCGGTATGCTCGGTACCTTCGCAGCGATTTCCAGCGGCGGTGGTTCCGAAACTGCAGCAATGGTCGCCGCCGGCATATCCGAAGCACTCATCACCACCCAAACCGGCCTTTTTATTGCCCTACCAGGCATCTTCCTCGTCCTCATTATACGCCGCCGCAAGCACGCAGTCGAAGCCGCCCTCGCCCGTATCGAAGCCCTCAGTCTCACCAAGCTGAAACTCGACTGATCATTAGAAAAACAGAAACGCTGAAAATCTGAAATTACCTTAAACTTTCCAACCTTTATACTTTCCCACTTTCATACTTCCCCACCTTCATACTCCTAATCTCCGAACTCACTCTCACTAAAACACTACCGATTATGATTAAGAGCAAGATTACGATTAAGAATCCCAAACTTTTTCACCTTCCTACTCTTAGACAGTCCCACCTTTAAACTTTGCTTCCTTCCCACCTTCATACTTTCCCACCTTCATACTTCTAAAAAATGCGCCGCAACCTAGCATCCGAAGACCGAGACGACGTCGAGATTAACCTCTCGCCGATGATCGACATGGTATTCATCCTGTTGATCTTCTTCATTGTCACCACCGTGTTCGTCGAAGAGACCGGCGTCGAGGTCAACAAGCCCGAAGCCTCTGCCGCCATACAACTTGAGAAAAACAGCATTTTGATCGCCGTCACCGCGAACAACAAAGTGATCTACGGTGGCCGCGATATCGGCGTCAGTGGTGTCGCTCCGATCGTCAAACGTCTGACCCTGCAGGATGACATCCCGGTGATCATCCAAGCCGATCAAGGTGCCAGCCACGGCGTCTTTGCCCGTGTCTATGGCGAGGCCAAACTCGCAGGAGCGAAATCAATCAACTTTTCCACCAAGCGATAATAGCACCCCCGAATTCAACAGATGTCATCGGTCTACAAATCTCCCAAAGACAGCAACACGCGCACGGTCGGTATATTGCTGGGCATTGCCGCCAGCATCTTGATTTTCCTTGCGATCCCACTGACTCAGATTTTTACCGAACATAAAAAGGTGCCCTCCAACATCGAGACGATCGAAATGTCCGCACCACCGCCACCGCCACCCGAGGATGAGCCTCCGCCACCACCGGAGCCAGAAGAAGAAGAGCCACCACCTGAACTCGATACTCCACCGCCGCCCATCAGCCTAGAGCAACTCGATCTGGCACTGGAACCAGGCACCGGCGACTCCCTCAGTGGCGACTTCGCCCTGCCAAAAGTTGATCTCAAGCAGAACCTCGGCAGCCTCGACATCTTTGATCTCAATGACGTCGAAACAAAGCCACGGGCCAGAAAACAAACACCACCCAAATTCCCGATAGACGCGACTCGACGCGGAATCAGCGGTTATGCAGTCGCCATATTTGTGGTCGATGAATATGGCAACGTCATCAATGTTGATATTCCAAAATACAGCGATCGAATATTTGAACAACCCACGATCGACGCGATTCGGAGATGGAAGTTCTCCCCAGGCGAAAAAGACGGTAAAGCCGTTAAAACACGTATAAAAATCCGTATTCCTTACGAAATCGAATAAGCAGGCCACCAGCAACTTTCGACTCTCAATTTATCTAGTACCACCTTCTCATGAAAAGTATCCTACATTTGCTCCTCGGACTGAGCCTCGCAGCCAGTACTCTCAGCTCTCAAACCTCACCGCGCAATCCAACCACAGACATGTGGAACGACCCCGACTTCATTAAGTCGTTCACCGGCAGCTACGGCATACTTGCCGAATACGAGCCGCCCATCTCCAACGATGAGAAACTCGTGTTGCGCTCATTGATGAATGCGATTCGATCCAATCCGAAGTCTGCCATCACCGCACTGGAGCCACAGATCAAACCCAATACCAGCGCCGCCTTCGATTTCATCCTCGCTAATCTCTATTTCCAAGATGGCAACCTCGCCAACGCCGAGAAATACTACAACCAAGCCACGCGCAAATTCCCAAACTTCCGCCGCGCCTATAAGAACCTCGGCCTGGTCCAAGTGCAATCGGGCAACTACAAGGCCGCGGTTAAAAGCATCTCCAAAGCCATGGAGTTGGGCGAAGTCGACGGCCGCTCTTACGGACTCCTGGGCTACAGCTACCTCACTCAAGAACTCTACTATCCCGCCGAAACCGCCTACCGCCAAGCCATCCTGATGCAGTCGGGCACCCTCGACTGGAAACTCGGTCTCGCACGTTGCTTAATGGAAACCGAACGCTACGGCGATGCCATCGCCCTATTTGACACACTGATTAAGCTCCAGCCCAACCGCGCCGATTTCTTGCTGCTGCAAGGCAACGCCTACATCGGTAAACAAGAGCCGATGGCCGCCGCACGTAACATCGAGATTGTCCGCCGCATGGGTAAGGCCGAACTCGCCACTCTCACCCTGCTCGGCGACATCTACATCAACAACGATGCCCCAAGCCTTGCTCTCGATGCCTATCAAGCCGCCCTGCAAGTCGCCAATAACAACGACAGCAAATCACTGATCCGCGCAGCAGAGATCCTCACACGCAGTGGCAGCTTTGCCGAAGGCAAGACGATGATCCGCAGCACTCGCGAACGCTTTGGCGACCAGCTAAGCGATGCCAACGACCTCACGCTCCTCACTCTCGAAGCAAAAATCGCCCGCGCCGAAAACGACAACGAGACCGCCCTCACCGCGCTTAAGCAAATTATCGAGCGTGATGCACTCAACGGCGAAGCGCTGATTGAACTCGGCAACATCTATGCCGCCCAAGGCGACTTGCCCAAAGCGATCAACCGCTTCGAGCAGGCCGAAAAGATCGAAGCCTTCGAGCGCAAAGCACTCATCGCCCACGCACAAGCACTCGTCGCCAACACCGACTATCAAGCCGCCCTACCACTCCTGCGCCGCTCACTCTACATGCAGCCCGACAACAACCTTGAAGACTACGTCAAACGCGTCGAACGAGCCGCCCGCGATAAAAGGGTATAGAAATTAGAACGGAGCGCTCGTCCGTCGAAAATGGACCTTGAGGTCTGGCAATACTGGCAGACTGTCTATATTCTCGATCATCGCAATCCAACAAGGCATGCGCTCGCTGCAACAAAGCGGTTGGGAGCACATCAAAAGAGGCACCACCACCCTTGAAGAAGTCATGCGCTTCGCTGAAATCGGCAGCGACGAGAGCGAATAAGCCATCCGAAAGTGGCGGCACTAAGCCTCATTTAGATCACAAAATGAAGCAGGCAACTTAGGATGCGTCCATGCGTGCTGTGCAGTCTCTCGGCTTGCAACAGCTTCGTCGCATTCGCTGACATTATCGACCTTAACGCGACAGTGCGACCCCACCCCCGGAACGAAAGTGCACAATTACAGCGCTACACTGATAAAGATCATGGTTTTACGTAATTGATGAGTCATCCCCTTTACTCTTAGCTGTAAGTAGGTCTCTTAAGCGTAATAACGTATACGATGCCTATTTATTACTGGTAAGTTCCCCATTAGGCGCATCTGCAACAATGACGCGTAATTGCCACTTACATACCTCCTCAACAGCACCCCAAACAAATACCATGTTTACTAAATACCTCGCCGTCAGTTCAACACTGATTCTCTGCACTGGTCTCGTCACCTCACACGCAGTAGACGAATCAGACTCGACTGCCGTTGAATCAGCCCCGCTCTTTCAGTTGCCCGATACAGAAACGGACACAGTCGCTGAATCCGCAGGCATCGCAGAGGTCAGCGAAGACGGCACCGCAGCCTTTACCATCCCCGACGCAGAGAGCGACTCGGAAGACAGCACCTCCGATGCATACGGCATGGCTGATCCTGCGTTTGAAGACGATGAATCCGAAGATGAGGTGTACCACATACTCCCCGACTTCGTCGTCTCCGCAGAGTACGACCGCGGCTACTACTCAGCCAACTCTCTAGCGGGCACACGAACCGACGGACTGATTAAAGACACCCCGATGACAGTATCAGTGGTTAATAGCGAATTGATGAGTGATTTGAATCTTTATGGAATTGATGATATCGCAGGTCTGATTGCTGGTGCCGAGACGGAGGAAGATGGCTTCACTAATCGCGCGATTCGCTTTCGTGGATTTCGCTCTAATTTCCAACTGTTCGAATTCATGCCGCGTCAGATTTCACAAGATGGATACAATGTTGATCGTGCTGACGTTGTACGCGGCGCGAACAGTCTGGTGTATGGGCAAGCCGCTCCAGGCGGAAAGGTCAATTTTTTGGCTAAAACGGCACAATTCAATAAAGATAAAACCTCGATCGAGACCAGCGTGAGCGATAAGGACCTCTTCCGCGTGTCCTTCGATCACAATCAGGTGATCAATGATAAATTAGCCGTGCGCGTAATGGGGGTTCATGAGGAGCGTGAGTTCAATCAAGATTTCAAGGAGAAGGAGTTTAACGGTCTGACCGTAGAAGCCACCTATCGACCGACCGAAAAAACTCAAATCAGACTCCACTTGGAAGGAATTGATGAACGCCGCAACAACCCTGCTGGCACATACATCGATAAAACTGGGCTACAAGGTATGAGCGGAATCCCCGAAGGCCTACCCGCCACTCCGGACATCGTTGACTTCTTGCCCAATGCGCTCCTTGGCAGCATTTTCGACGCTGGTGCAATTGACTATTATACTCGGCCGGATTTGAACACCAACTCCCCCCGCCCCATCCTGATTCAATTGGACTCCAAGCAGGACATCAAAGACCTCTATAGTGATATCACTCCTGAAAACTCCGGAACGCTGAGTTCACCCGATGAAGAACGGAATACGGATGGATTCTTTTTTATCGGCGACATCACTCATGCGTTCACCGATGACCTGCAGTTAAAAGTCGCGGTGATGCGCGAAGAACAAAACACTGAATTACTTCAAAACACCGACCGAGCAAATCTCTACGGTTCGCTTCAATTTGCAGGAGTGAGGGCCGCTGCCGATGAGGTGGGAGGCGTTGATGCAGAGAATAGCGATCGCCTCTTCATCAAACCAGCCTGGCAGCAGAAAGAGAGTCGTGATGAAACCAGTGCACTGCGCAGCACGCTCTCATGGAATACGGAAATCGCAGAATCCAAACAACAGATTCTATTCGGCCTCGATTATGACCGACGCGATGGCTCCGCAAAGCTGGAGACACTAGTCTACGAGGATGTAGCAAACTCAGGGGATTCATTCCCTGGCAATCAAGTTGCGAAAGATTACTACCAACTTTCGACAGGCAGTTATAACTATTTTGACACAACGACAACCAGTAACCTCACTGGTAATCCAACTCCTTCAAACCAGTTCATAGCGAATGGCATCGGCACCTTCCTTCCAGAGCGCGAAGAATCCGCAACGGTTGAGACAAAAGCAATCTGGACGGCCATACAAGGTAGCTACATGAGCAGTCGACTCCATACGCTTGTTGGCGTGCGCTTCGACATGATGAATGTACAGTCTAGTTTTTCTGACATAAAGACAGGCAGCGTCGGCGGCGCTCCGAACCCGAGTAAAAGAGAAGAGAATTACACTCAAGCCAGCCCCTCGATCGGCGCACTGTTCTGGATCACTCCTAGTTGGGCCATCTTTGCTAATTATGCGGAGTCGATTGAGTCGCCCACTGGATTTAGCATCGACCCGGAAGGAGACATCGTACCTCCGCAAACTGGCAAAGGCTTCGAGTATGGCTTCAAATTCGATTTATTAGATGGCAAGCTCAACGGACAAATCTTAAGCTTTATGATCGAAAAAGAAAATGACACTGGGCGGCTCAGTGATATCGTGCTGCGGGAGATCTATCCAAATCTAGTAGACGATGCCGGCAATTTCTCGAAGGCCGGAGCTAACGTTGCGGGCACCACCGTAGAAAGCAAAGGGTATGAGGCGGATATATACTACAACCCCACATCCAGCCTCTCGATCTTCTTAGGCTATGCCTATTTGGACACAGAAACCACAGAATCACCGCTAGGTATCAACGACGGAAGCACCGTGGCTGGTACCTCGCGTCACAGTGCAACCTTCACAGCACGTTACAGCTTTAAAGACGGTGCATTAAAAGGCTGGTATTGTGGCCTGAGTGAAAAATATCGATCGAAGTCTTTTTTAGGGAACTTCTACGAAGACATTGCCTACACAAATCCTAAATTTCCAGAGCGTAACAGAATCGACTTTCGCGATGGTAGATCCGATATCCTACCGGTCACTGATGGTGTTACTGGTGAAGTTAAACAGCCCAAAAAACATAAAGTCTACCTCTCTGATCACTTGGAGACCTCAGTATTTGTTGGTTGGCGTGGCAAGCTCTTCAATAAGAGTCGCACCGCGCCAGTATATAACTTCCAGGTTACCGTGGATAATCTCTTTGACGCGATCGACTTGGTCAATCGAGGCAGCACTGCGTTCTATACTGAAAACAGAACCATCAGCCTGAAGGCTAGCGTTCAGTTCTAACTGCCGACATGTAAAATTATCACTCTTGTAATATTTGTTAGACCGATGAGGGATTGTCCTCCCATCGCCACCAAAATTCTGCTATAAGCAACTTATGAAAACTAAACTCCTACTCGGACTCGTCCTCGGAGCCAGCGTCTCGACCCTTAATCTGAACGCACAGCCCAACTTAGAATCGATACGCGACGTACTCGATCAATGGGTGCAGACCAAGCAAATCACCTCTAAGGAAAAAAGTGATTGGCGCCTGGAGAAATCCATCCTAGCGGACACGCAGAAGCTCCTCAGCAGTGAGCTAAAGCGTCTCGAAACATCACTCGAAGACCTCAAAAACTCTGCCACCGCAGCGGACGAAGACCGCAGCAAGTTGACCGCGCAAAAGGAAGCGACCGCAGAAGCCTCTGCAGTGGTCGAAGGCAGTATCCAAGGGCTCGAAATACAGATGAAGCGTATCGTGAAGACCCTACCAACCCCATTGGTAGAAAAGATCAAGCCACTCATTCGCCGCCTGCCGAAAGACTCAGCCAACACCAAGCTCTCCCTCGGCGAGCGCGTGCAAAACATCGTCGGCATCCTCAGCCAAGCCGACAAGTTTAACGCCACCATTACACAGACCAGCGAATCCCGCGAACTCGACAGTGGCAAAATCGTCGAAGTGCGCACCCTCTACTGGGGCTTGGCAATGGCCTACTACGTCGATGCATCTGGTGCATACGCCGGCATCGGGCATCCTGGAGAAGACGGCTGGGAATGGCCACAAATCGAAGGTGCCGGACCACAAATTAAACAGCTCTTGGCTGTCTATGAAGGCAGCGAAGGAATTCAGTTTGTCGAAGTCCCCGCCCGCATCAACTAAAGCCTTTTATCAGCGCAAACATGCAAGCCATACCTAAAACGCTCCTAGCTCTCGCACTGACCACCCTCGCCTGGCCATGCAGCACACATGCTAAGACGTTTGACGCCGCCAGCAACCAAGCCGACGCCGACCTAACAGCCTCTCTCAACGAACTCTCCACAGTGCGCGATGCCATCGCCGCCGAGAAGATTCCGCTCATCAGCGAAGTCTCCAGCCTCGAAGACGACGTCCGCCAAAAGAGTGATGAGCTCAATCGCCTGCGGCGCCTACGTGACAACAGCGACCTCGGTCTCAATCGTCTGCGCGAGCAAGTCGAAGCGATCCAATCGCAAAACGAATACGCCGGCAGCCTGCTGGACGAATTCGTGCGTTCCTTCGAGACACGCATCGACTATAGTGAGACGCAACTCTACGCAGCAACCGCCGAAGAAGCGCGCCTCGCACTCGACGACTCCGACATGTCGACCAGTGATCGTTTCGACAAGCAAATCGATGTTATTGGCGTCGCATTGAATCGTCTAGAGCAACTCGTCGGCGGTTACACCTTTGAGGGCCGCGCGCTCGCACCCAATGGTGAAATCGAAGACGGCACCTTTGCCGCATTCGGCCCGACCGTTTATTTCGCGTCCAAGCAATCTGAGCTCACTGGCGTGACTTTTAATAAGCTCAACGCTGCCGAAGCCGCCATCGCAGTGCCAGGCGATTTCTCCATCGGCATTCGTCAACTCATCGAGAGCGGCGCAGGTCAAATCCCAGCCGATGCCACACTCGGCAAAGCACTCAAGATTCAAGCAGGCAACGATAGCATTGCAGAGCACTTGGCCAAAGGCGGCAGTGTCGGTGTCGTGATCATTGCCCTCGGTGGCATCTGCTTACTACTCGGCATTCTCAAGTTCATCGAAGTCACGCGCTTCAAGACACCCAAGCCAGAAGACGTGCAGCTCGTGCTTACCGAACTCGCAAACGGCGATCTGGCCAAAGCAAAATCCGCCGCTTCAGCTATTCCCGGAGCTGGCGGCGCACTCCTCACTGTCGGCGTCGAATATGCCGACGAGAAACGCGGCACGCTTGAAGAGATTCTCTACGAAAAGATTCTCGCCGTGCGTCCGAAGCTAGAACGCTTCCTGCCCTTCATCGCGCTGACCGCTGCCGCCGCACCACTACTCGGCCTACTCGGCACCGTCACCGGTATGATTAAGACCTTCAACCTGATCACCATTTTCGGCACCGGTGACGCGAAGAGCCTCTCGTCCGGCATCTCCGAAGCGCTCGTCACGACTGAGCTCGGCCTGATTGTCGCCATCCCCGCACTCATTTTGCACGGACTACTCGCACGCATGGCTCGCCAAAAGATCGGTGACATGGAGCAGACCGCAGTCGGCTTCATCAATGGCGTCGTCGCCACTCGCCACAACAAGGACTAAGGTTAGCAGCCGTTTTCGATGTTCGAAAAAATCATAGGCATTTGGTTAAGCGGCGGATGGGTAATGATCCCACTCGCACTGCTTGCCGTGCTCATTTACTCCACCGGCATTCAGCTATTACTTTTTCTACGCAAAGGTAATATTCAGTTGGGACACGAGAGCGAATGGACAAGCTGGATCTACGATCCCTCGCAAGCCAAAGGGCGCGCGGGAGAGATCATCCGCTACACACAGGAAAACATCTCCGAGTCCAAACACGTGCGCAGTCGTTTCGAGGAAGTGCGCCAAAGCATGTTGCATACGATCGAGCGTCGAATGACATTCCTAAATACCCTGGTCGCAGCGGCCCCTCTCATGGGTTTACTCGGCACCGTCATCGGTATGCTCGGTACCTTCGCAGCGATTTCCAGCGGCGGTGGTTCCGAAACTGCAGCAATGGTCGCCGCCGGCATATCCGAAGCACTCATCACCACCCAAACCGGCCTTTTTATTGCCCTACCAGGCATCTTCCTCGTCCTCATTATACGCCGCCGCAAGCACGCAGTCGAAGCCGCCCTCGCCCGTATCGAAGCCCTCAGTCTCACCAAGCTGAAACTCGACTGATCATTAGAAAAACAGAAACGCTGAAAATCTGAAATTACCTTAAACTTTCCAACCTTTATACTTTCCCACTTTCATACTTCCCCACCTTCATACTCCTAATCTCCGAACTCACTCTCACTAAAACACTACCGATTATGATTAAGAGCAAGATTACGATTAAGAATCCCAAACTTTTTCACCTTCCTACTCTTAGACAGTCCCACCTTTAAACTTTGCTTCCTTCCCACCTTCATACTTTCCCACCTTCATACTTCTAAAAAATGCGCCGCAACCTAGCATCCGAAGACCGAGACGACGTCGAGATTAACCTCTCGCCGATGATCGACATGGTATTCATCCTGTTGATCTTCTTCATTGTCACCACCGTGTTCGTCGAAGAGACCGGCGTCGAGGTCAACAAGCCCGAAGCCTCTGCCGCCATACAACTTGAGAAAAACAGCATTTTGATCGCCGTCACCGCGAACAACAAAGTGATCTACGGTGGCCGCGATATCGGCGTCAGTGGTGTCGCTCCGATCGTCAAACGTCTGACCCTGCAGGATGACATCCCGGTGATCATCCAAGCCGATCAAGGTGCCAGCCACGGCGTCTTTGCCCGTGTCTATGGCGAGGCCAAACTCGCAGGAGCGAAATCAATCAACTTTTCCACCAAGCGATAATAGCACCCCCGAATTCAACAGATGTCATCGGTCTACAAATCTCCCAAAGACAGCAACACGCGCACGGTCGGTATATTGCTGGGCATTGCCGCCAGCATCTTGATTTTCCTTGCGATCCCACTGACTCAGATTTTTACCGAACATAAAAAGGTGCCCTCCAACATCGAGACGATCGAAATGTCCGCACCACCGCCACCGCCACCCGAGGATGAGCCTCCGCCACCACCGGAGCCAGAAGAAGAAGAGCCACCACCTGAACTCGATACTCCACCGCCGCCCATCAGCCTAGAGCAACTCGATCTGGCACTGGAACCAGGCACCGGCGACTCCCTCAGTGGCGACTTCGCCCTGCCAAAAGTTGATCTCAAGCAGAACCTCGGCAGCCTCGACATCTTTGATCTCAATGACGTCGAAACAAAGCCACGGGCCAGAAAACAAACACCACCCAAATTCCCGATAGACGCGACTCGACGCGGAATCAGCGGTTATGCAGTCGCCATATTTGTGGTCGATGAATATGGCAACGTCATCAATGTTGATATTCCAAAATACAGCGATCGAATATTTGAACAACCCACGATCGACGCGATTCGGAGATGGAAGTTCTCCCCAGGCGAAAAAGACGGTAAAGCCGTTAAAACACGTATAAAAATCCGTATTCCTTACGAAATCGAATAAGCAGGCCACCAGCAACTTTCGACTCTCAATTTATCTAGTACCACCTTCTCATGAAAAGTATCCTACATTTGCTCCTCGGACTGAGCCTCGCAGCCAGTACTCTCAGCTCTCAAACCTCACCGCGCAATCCAACCACAGACATGTGGAACGACCCCGACTTCATTAAGTCGTTCACCGGCAGCTACGGCATACTTGCCGAATACGAGCCGCCCATCTCCAACGATGAGAAACTCGTGTTGCGCTCATTGATGAATGCGATTCGATCCAATCCGAAGTCTGCCATCACCGCACTGGAGCCACAGATCAAACCCAATACCAGCGCCGCCTTCGATTTCATCCTCGCTAATCTCTATTTCCAAGATGGCAACCTCGCCAACGCCGAGAAATACTACAACCAAGCCACGCGCAAATTCCCAAACTTCCGCCGCGCCTATAAGAACCTCGGCCTGGTCCAAGTGCAATCGGGCAACTACAAGGCCGCGGTTAAAAGCATCTCCAAAGCCATGGAGTTGGGCGAAGTCGACGGCCGCTCTTACGGACTCCTGGGCTACAGCTACCTCACTCAAGAACTCTACTATCCCGCCGAAACCGCCTACCGCCAAGCCATCCTGATGCAGTCGGGCACCCTCGACTGGAAACTCGGTCTCGCACGTTGCTTAATGGAAACCGAACGCTACGGCGATGCCATCGCCCTATTTGACACACTGATTAAGCTCCAGCCCAACCGCGCCGATTTCTTGCTGCTGCAAGGCAACGCCTACATCGGTAAACAAGAGCCGATGGCCGCCGCACGTAACATCGAGATTGTCCGCCGCATGGGTAAGGCCGAACTCGCCACTCTCACCCTGCTCGGCGACATCTACATCAACAACGATGCCCCAAGCCTTGCTCTCGATGCCTATCAAGCCGCCCTGCAAGTCGCCAATAACAACGACAGCAAATCACTGATCCGCGCAGCAGAGATCCTCACACGCAGTGGCAGCTTTGCCGAAGGCAAGACGATGATCCGCAGCACTCGCGAACGCTTTGGCGACCAGCTAAGCGATGCCAACGACCTCACGCTCCTCACTCTCGAAGCAAAAATCGCCCGCGCCGAAAACGACAACGAGACCGCCCTCACCGCGCTTAAGCAAATTATCGAGCGTGATGCACTCAACGGCGAAGCGCTGATTGAACTCGGCAACATCTATGCCGCCCAAGGCGACTTGCCCAAAGCGATCAACCGCTTCGAGCAGGCCGAAAAGATCGAAGCCTTCGAGCGCAAAGCACTCATCGCCCACGCACAAGCACTCGTCGCCAACACCGACTATCAAGCCGCCCTACCACTCCTGCGCCGCTCACTCTACATGCAGCCCGACAACAACCTTGAAGACTACGTCAAACGCGTCGAACGAGCCGCCCGCGATAAAAGGGTATAGAAATTAGAACGGAGCGCTCGTCCGTCGAAAATGGACCTTGAGGTCTGGCAATACTGGCAGACTGTCTATATTCTCGATCATCGCAACCGGACAATTGAAGCATCCGAGCGTCGGATAGAGGTTATCAATATAGATGAAGAGAACATCGAGGTGATCCACAGCGCAGACGTAAACCGCCGAGGGTGACATTATCGCTGCTGACTGAACGTGCGCCTTCCCAGATCACGATATTCCGCGAGCCCTTCACAGCTGCAGTCTTGGAGAAATCGACTTTGCTAAATGTCCCGCTAAGTTCACCAATACAATCCCTCACGGGGCCACCATGAAACTGCAACTAACGGAAAGTGTGTGGCGGGACTACGTGGTATAAAAACACAAGTTGGTGATCACGGATGGCTGTAATCGGCTTGCCAGTACTGAATAATGCGCTACCTGCACTGATCACCACTTGATTCAGTGAATGGCGTCTGGAACTAAGAATGTCTAAACTTCACGCACACTTTCAAAGTTAGATCAATGCACCAGAGCCAACCGAGAGTAGAGACAATAATTGTATCTCTCTGATCAGGGTCTTATCGGAGTTCAAATTGCAATCAGATTAGGTGAGCACCGCCACGAGCTCGCCCATGATCAGCTCAACGCTGACTTCAGTGCCAGATTCTGCAAACGGAACTGTATTACCTTCGATGGGCAAACCATCCACAATCAGTTGCGCCACGCCCTTGCAGACGTGATCTGGGTTTTTAATCTGAATATTGTAAGTCACACCACGGAATTTCCGAACTACAGAGAAGCCATCCCACGCCTTTGGAATACAAGGATCGACTATCAATCCGCCGTGCGAGGGACGCACACCAAGAATGTATTGTGTTGCGGCTTGATAGGTCCAAGAAGCCGTGCCCGAAAGCCAGCTATTGCGGCCAAGGCCAAATTGTGAGTGCTCATCGCCAAGGATATTCTGCGCGTAGCAATAGGGCTCGATCTCATACGACTCAATCGAGTCGTTCTTCGAAGCAGGATTAATTTGAGAGTAATATTGGAAAGCGCGATCGCCGTTGCCCTGCATCGTTTCGGCAATCATGATCCACGGGTTCGAATGCAGGAAGATACCGCCATTTTCCTTGGCACCAGGAGGATAGGTGCTGACCCCTCCTTTTTCAGGATCGAATTTGGTATAACCAGGGGCACTTAGTTTAATCCCGTTCACGGTATTTAAATGTGTATACACCGAGTCCAATGCAGTTTTTGCACGTTCTTTTGTAGCAAACCCAGACATCACCGGCCATGACTGACCATTGGCAAAGATCTTACCCTCTGCATTTTCTTTTGAACCCATCGGCGATCCGTCTTCTTTAAAATAGCGAGTATACCATTCACCATCCCAAGCATGCTCATTCACAGTATCACGCATAGACTTCCAGTCCGCTTGCAAAGCAATTACAGAATCGGCAGCGCCTAGATACTCACATAAATCTATCAATTCACGCAGTGCCACTCCATAGAGGTTGGCATTAAACAAACTTTCGGCATCACCGTGTAAGTTCACAGTATCATTCCAATCGGCGAAGCCTAGAAGTGGTAAACCGTGTTGACCCACATTTGCCTTGGTGTAAGCGACAGAGCGCTTTAAATGCTCAAGCACGGTTCCATCTTCTCGCAAAGAAAGCTCCTTTGAATAGAAAGTAATGACCTCGTCGAGAAATGCGTAATCTGCGGTTTCTTTAACGTAGGAGCAGACGGCCAGAATTACCCAGAGGTGATCATCGCCGTACACCCGCTTGTTCCCTTCTTCACGAGAGTCGCCCTCATTAGCTTCCATCGTTAATGGAAAGAATTGGTGCATCGCACATCCATTCGGGTTTTGAACACTCAGCAATTTGCGCAGCAACGCCTTTGCCTCCTTTGGCGCACTTGCCAGCACCCCCATCACATCCTGTGACGAATCGCGAAAACCGATACCCCGAGCACCATAACCGAGCTGATACAACGAAAGATAGCGTGACCAGTTGAGCGTGGTATGGCACTGCCGCGGGTTGTGCACGTTGACCATCGAGTTAAACGCAGCGTCCGGAGTCTCACACTGGAAGGCGTTGAGATAGTCATCCCAAAAAGAATGCAACCCAGCGAAAGCCTTATCCACTTCAACCTCGGAACGATATTGCACCATCATATCCCCAATAGCGGATGGTGCCCCCTGTCCTAATTGTGTAATGATTCGACGAGATTCGCCGGGTTGCAAAATGTTTAATTTATGGAGCAAAGCTGCGATGTTGTTACCGCGGCGTGCTTGATAGTTTGAGAGTTGCTTATTTTGTAATTCCTCTGGCCAGCGCCAACTACCGTAGCCCATATTCCCGAGTAGTTTTTCGCGATCGGTTTGAAACGAATCAACTGCATGATTCGAGGTGAAGAAATTAGCTTGAGCATCCTTCTTCATGAATGCCGCTTGCCGTAAAACGACATGACCGCCCTCTTGATGCTCTGCATCGACTTGCATCGTTTGTGGCACCCAGTCAGCATTCACCAGCTGCTTCAAAGCATCGAAGTGGCTAAACTCAACCACTGGAATGACGTCCAATTCCAAAGCTTGGTCTCCGACATTGCTGACCCGTATATCACGTACCACGACATCCGCACCAAGTGGCACAAATATGGTGACCTCAGTGCGCACACCGTAAACTTCGGATGTAATCTTTTGGTACGAAAGTCCTACACGACATTCATACAAATCCATCGCATCCAGGGTAGGCGCATAGAATGGTGAAAACACTTGATAAGATTCATCCGCGCGTTTGATGCGAATAAAGAGCGACTCACCCTTGAAATCAGAGTCAGGCATTTGCGGCACATATTTTAAAATACGATTCAAGGCAGGATCTTGCTTACAAATCAATGAACCACCAGTGTGATCCACGATTCCACCAAACGCCAAAGTTCCGATATAATTTATCCACTTTGCAGGTGTGCGTGGATCTGTGATAACATATTCGCGATTTGCGTCGTCAAAGTAACCGTATTTCATAAGTAGTAACTGGATTTTAAAATCAAAAAAGGGATATTGTAATTGAGATGTTGTTTGATCCGCAGACCGTTAACGAGCCACTTATACAATCAAAAATAAACAAGATCTACTGACGAAGTGCACCGTATTTGAATTTCGGATACTATGGGCTTACAGAGACTCGTCCGAAACCTTTACTGCCCGAAGGCAGATTTTCCTTCACAGGCTGTCCAGCTGGAGTATTTACAGGCACTTCAGGTATCGTTGCCCAGTCACCCAAATCAGTGGATAATTGAACCGCATAATTAATGACAGATGTATCGCGGGTCGGCGTAAACTCGATCGCTGGTTCGACTCCACTTAAGTCAATTGATATAGGGCTCGCCGCACTCGCAACCATCGGATCAAGACCAAACGCAAACTCATAGAAATTGTTTAGACCATCACGATCCGGATCCTCGAATTCGCCTCTTTCAAGAACCCCCTTCCATGAATAAGCCGAGGCAAAGGCATCATAAAGTGTGCCGCCCGCAAGAAGCTCTATCAGTTTTAAGTGGTCGATACTGAGCGACGTGCCTGCAGTACTCCATGCGCCAGTCTTCGCATAGATTAACTGGCCTAGGTTGTCACCCGCAAAGGGATACGATTGGAGGACAGTACCGTTGATTATAAAATCGACCTCATCAGCATCGAAATCGAATTCAACCGCAACCGTGTTGCTGCCAGCTTCTACCAAATTAAAAGTCTGCACTTCGTCGTTGGCACCTACTGCCGCATAGCGAACATTCACACTACTTGCCGTTATTTCGACAGTCAGCGCGACGACCTGACTTGGGTTTGGGGAAGCGTTGTTGTTTAACTTGAGCCTCCAAGTATCACCTGCGCTCGCTGCATTCACATCCCAAGATGTAAACTCAATCTCTAGACGATATTTCCCAGTCGAGATCGGCGTGGCATACATATCATCAGACACAAGTGCATTTGCAGTATTTCTAGCGGGTAGCTTTCGCGTCTGTATGCCACTGTCCCCAGACAACACAAACTGACCTGATCCGTTGGTTTTATCCACAGAATTAAAACGCCACTGGCTTCCCCACGAACCAGTGTTAACCAAATCATTGAGATCCGTGTTAGGGGCTTCAGAAAACTCCCATCCTTCGCGTAGGGTCGTCGCAGGTGAATTCGGCAATGTAAAGGTCACCGACGCGGTGTCGGTTTGCGCCGCAGCATCTTCAATCGTGTAAGTCATCGTTACACTGCCCGCAAAGCCATCAGCTGCTTGATAGCAAATCCACTGTCCGTCGATAGTTGCTGAGCCCGTAGTCGGTTGCGTAATTCCAGTAATTTCAATTGCGCCCTCCCCTTGGTCATTGAGTAAAGGATTAAAGCGACGTAATTCACCAGGAACGGTCGTGACGATGTCATTGACTGCACTGATCGCCCAGGGAGCGCCATTCGCAGACAGTGTGAGCGTCTTGTTGCCAGTATTACCAGCAGACCAACCGCCGAGGTTTTCGGATTCGACACGGTAGCGATACAGTCCACCAGGCGTAAGATTGAGATCGCGAAAGGTCGTCGTGCCGACAGGCACATAGGCATGTTCGCGGAAATTGCTTTCAGTTGGAGAATAGCGGTAGACCACCGAATGGGATGCGTTACTGGCATTCACAGTCCAGTTCAGCTCAATCGTAGTTGGAGACAGTTCGGTTAGCGTAAGCGCTGAGGGGTCGGCATCTGGTACAGCTGGCAATGCAGCGATGATACCATTATCAACAAGGACCGCTTGCTCGTTGGCCCAGGTATAAGGGCCAGGCTTGGGCATAT
>Ga0302126_10000881_pt1 | contig 18637 bp, 11 predicted proteins | sample CB4_20m_MG_FD_203108 | JGI IMG/M metagenome (GOLD analysis project Ga0302126, IMG submission 203108) | Marine microbial communities from Western Arctic Ocean, Canada - CB4_20m | ecosystem: Environmental > Aquatic > Marine > Oceanic | place: Canada: Western Arctic Ocean | collected 2017-09-24 | reverse complement strand
GATACGGTCGGCTCTTTCTTCTTCTTAAAAGTACTCGTCTCTTCCTCTGCGCTTTCTTCTTCTTTATTCTTATTCTTATTCTTGTTCCCTAGGAACTTCATCGATACGTTCCTGTGTATTACGCGCTTCTCAGTAAGTAAACATCAGCGATGAAGTAGTACGACAACGCGAGTTCTAACGAAGAAGAAGATTTTTTATTCAAAAGAGAAATTTATGAAAAAAAGGTAAAAATGAAAAATGGATTATTTTAGTATTTATTTGAAATGAAACCCTAAATCATACCAGTAACCCCTAAAAAAAGATATCGTCCTTGTCATAGATATAAATAATAAATAACGCGAGCAGAATTACTCGAAACCGAACGAAACGAATGCGATCGGCAACTGCTCTTACCACTTTCGCTACTGCATTTACTGCTCGCGGATATCTTCCTCATCAAAGGCTAGCGCGAGACGCGAGTGGACGAACAAAAAAGAGACTAAAAAACGAGCGTCATCTTGGAAACGCGTTAACCGAACACGTTGAAAAGTTTGCGCTATCGAAAGAGGAGGAATGGGAATCACCGGCGAACGGGTTGAAGTATACGCTGCAAACACAAACCATGAGTGATGTCGGGAAAACGACGCACGTTATTCGATCGCTGGATTGGGATCGCGATAGATTCGATATCGAGTTCGGTTTAGAGAAAGGGACTACGTATAACTCGTACGTCATCGAGTACGGGGACAATAAGGTCGTTTTAGTGGATTGTTCGCACGAGAAATTTGAGACGTTGTACATGGACGCTTTACTCGAGTTAATTGGGGATATGAAGAGGATTGAGTATATTGTGTGTTCACATACTGAGCCAGATCATTCGGGGTTGATCGGGAAGGTTCTTGAGACGGCGACGAACGCTACCGTCGTCGGCACTAAAGTATGTTTAGCGTTTTTGGATAACCTAGTGCAGAAGGAGTTTAAGCAAATGGTCGTTAAAGGCGGTGACGCGATTGATCTCGGCGAAGGAAGGCAGTTGAAGTTCATACCAGCTCCGAATTTGCATTGGCCGGATACGATGTTTACGTACGATACGGAATCGGAGTTGATCTTTACTTGCGACGCGTTTGGCGCTCATTATTGTACCGAGGACGTTTTCGATCAGTCTTTACAGAAGTTGAAACCGCATTTTAGTTTCTATTACGAGTGTTTAATGAAACCAAACGCGCGAAGTGTTTTAACAGCTTTAAGAAAGTGCGAAACAGATGGAGCGAAGCTTTCGACCGTTTGTACTGGCCACGGCCCGATCTTGAAACTAAACTCGGACGAATTAATTGGTGATTATAAAAAGTGGTCCGAAAAAGCTTTAGAGAAAGCGAAGGCTTCAGTTGCCGTATTTTATACCGCAGATTATGGATATTCCGATAGATTATCACAATCCGTCGCGAGAGGTATCGTGAAAACGGATTGTGAAGTCGCGATGATAGATTTGTCCACGTGCGACGCGCAACAAATCGTCGAAGAAGTCGGAAGAGCATCGGGTATAGTTCTATTGGCACCACCTAATGCAAACGAGGAGATACAGGATAACATTGGCGTTTTGATCGGTGCAGTGAAACCTGGGAAACAAAAGATTTTAGTCGCCGAAAGCTACGGAGGTGATGACGAACCCGTGGATCCGCTTATGCGCAAATTCGCCGAAATCGGTTTACAAGAATCACAATTTCCATTAAAATGCCAAGAAGCGCCTACTGAAGGCACTTATCAAGAATACGAAGAAGCTGGTACAGATCTTGGACAACTGTTGACGCAAAAAGAAAAATTAAAAGAAATGAAATCTGGCATGTCCGCCGACGTCGCGAGAGCTCTAGGAAGAGTCTCTGGTGGTTTGTACATCGTTACCGCCGTACAAGGCACGGCAAAATCGGCAATGGTTGCCAGTTGGATCGCACAAGCTTCGTTCGAACCTTTAGGATTTACAATTGCTGTCGCAAAAGATCGCGCGATTGAATCCTTAATGCAAGTCGGCGATTCGTTCGTCTTGAACTGTTTAGGCGAGGACGGTTTTGAAGCGCCAATGAAACATTTTCTCAAACGTTTCCCTCCAGGCGCAGATCGCTTCGAAGGCGTGGATTGGAAACCAGCAAAGTGCGGTAGTCCAATCTTGGCCGATGCCGTGAGCTACGTCGAATGCAAAGTCGTCTCTAGAATGGATGCGAACGACCATTGGATAATTTACAGCGAAGCCGTCGATGGCGGCGTGTTCAATCAAGACGCTAAAACGGCTTCGCATTTCCGCAAAGTCGCGAGTTATTATTAAAAAATAATAGCGTTTATAATTGCGTGTTATCGTGTATGTGTACATTATATAATATATTATTTAAATTACAAGTTAATAGAACCAGTATACCACGCTAGTTTTTTCTTCTCCGATTCTGACTTCTTCGTCTTTTGGTCTTCCAAAACGCTCTTCGTCGCACCGACGACGAGCGTACTCGTTCTTCCAACAGTCATAACTGGCGTAGGTGGTCTCTCCGATATCTGCGGTATTATCGCCGCACACGTAATCGCTACTGCAGTCAAGGTCCTCAATAAAATGTTTTGCTTCCTCTCTTTCGAAGGGTTCGATTTTATCAATTTCTTTGCCAACATCTTATCGAATTCTTCTGCCTCGTCGTTCTTCTTCTTCTTCTTCCTCTCGTCATCGTTCGTTTCTTCTTCATTAGAAATACTAGCTTTCGTTAACATCACATTCTCATGCGATCGTCCACTAAATGACGCTAAAGAGGAGGAATACGTCAAATAGACCGCCGAATTTCTGGAATTCTTGGATGATGTAGATGATGATGAAGATGTCGTTGATGGTGATGTTGATCGTATTCGTCCATTACCGTGCTCAGTCGATTGCTTAATTGATTTTGAATGTTTTCCATGCGATTGACAGAGTGCGTTCATTCCTTGCGCTAGCAATGCTGTAATCATTTTTGTTCTTCTAAACGCGCGTATTCTATTATCTTTTCGTTATAACCGCGCGCGAGTAAAACAATGCGTGATGACTGGACAGATTTCCAAAACGCAAAAGCAGAAGCAGCCACTTAAAATCTTACCCATAACGCATAACAATAAAGTTTGATCTGGAAAGTAAGTTCTCATTTTTCACAGCGCGCGCGTCGAGCGATTAAATACGCACGCACGCACGCACGCACGCACGCACACACACGTACGAGTATGAATGTATTCCTGAACCCGCAACGAAGTGGAGCACAGAATAATCATAGCCCCTCGCATAGGATTAAAGTACTGGTCAACGATGGACCTAAAATTATTCTAGGAACGGAAGGATGTGAGACGATTCAGGATTTTGTACAGAAAAGATTATGTGATGTTCCGATGCTACGAGAGAGAGAGATTAAGATTTTTCTGCCCGGAGGATTTGAGTTATTAGGGAATTCCCCGATCGATATCGTCGCCCGTGATGAAGAAATTTATATTAAAGTTGTCACTGATGAAGATGACGAGGGAGAAGAAATTAGTTTTGGAGTAGAAGGAAAGAAAAATCGAACTTTGACGGAGAGTTCTCAAGACGAGGATAAAGATAGCGATAGTGAAAGCGGTGATGAAGAAGGAGCCCCAATTCTGAAAACACCGTCAAAGATGTCGTCGAAGCTCTTGATTGCGAGGAAAGCGATGAATGTGAAGAAAAAGACGTCAAAGCCGACGAAAGATCCTCAAGTTCAAAGAAAAGTTACGAAAGTCAATCGTCGTATAGAGCAGCAACCTCTCATTCAGTCTAAGCAAGCAGCCGAAACACGCGAAAAACGATGTAAACAACGAGCAAACAGAAATCAATCTTCTAAAAGAGGTAAAGAAAAGGCTGAGGTCAATCGCGCGCTCAACGACCTCGAGAAATACATTAACGATCTCGCGTGCTCCAAGAACTTTTTTCCTAAAAGTCAATGGACCGCTTGTATTACTCCCTCTTCGATCACTTACATATCGCCCGCCCTCAAAGTTTTCAGGAGCAAAGTCGCAGTTGCGAGAGAACTTGGTCTGTTAGAATAAGAATTACTTGAATTTAGAGAGCAGAGCGCGCAGACGCGTGCGTCGTAAAAACTTTTACGCAGATAAAATTGTAGCCGTAAAGAGAGAGAACAGACGCTACTGACACACAACAGCAGTCGTCGGTTTTGAAAACAAAAACAAAAATAACGAAAGAAACAACAACAACAAACTCGCACTGGACTGCAACCCAGAAAGTTTAACTGCATCGAACTACGAAAGCGACATACGCACAGAGTGATGCCGAAACCAATTACGGGGCTGTTAGGAAGAAAGAAATTTTCACAGCAGTAAAAGAAGACTTCACAAAAGCCGACTGAGGAAGAAAGGATTGTAATGACTGGAACAATCTTTCGAAAAAATACGACGAAACAGACGACAAAGGCTTTAATAAAAGCGCTCAACTTACTCTTGAAGAAGAGTAAGCCTCTGTTTCGTCATATTTTTTTGAGAGGTTGTTCCAGTCCTGACAGTCCTTTCTCCCTCCTTCGACTTTTGTGAAGTGTTCTTTTACGAGTACTGCTAAGAAAATCTCTTTCTTCCTAACAGAACCGTAATTGGTTCTATCATTACTCTGTTCGTACATCGCTTTAGTAATTTGATGCAGTTGAACTTTCTGGGTCGCTAAATTCCTTGGTCTATTTTTATAACGCGTGTAAATAAAAATAATGTAATATCGTAGTAGTGGTCAGGTGGTGTAAACTGTAAGCTCTTTTCCCGCATCATCACGTACACTATTTTTCCCGCCATTTTTAGTAAATATAAGTTGATTATAGTATGAATACGTTCTTAAACTTCCGATCGGATGGCGACCGCGTCATCTCACCTGATCAACACATACAACGATTCAATCACGCTTCTAACACGAACATCAATATCGTTCATCGCGTGAAAGTGATCATCGAGAACGGCCCGAAATTAATCTTAGAAACTTCTGGCTGTAAAACTGTTCAAGATTTTGTTCAGAATAAATTGACTGATATTGGAGAGTTGAGAGGGAAGGAGATTAGGATATGTTTAGGGTTCCAAGGCGAAGGCGAGTTCGAGTTGTTAGGATCGTCGCCGATTTGTATTTTGGAGAAGGATGAGATTGTTCACGTGAAAGTCGTCGAAGAAGAGGAAGAAGAAAAAGAAGAAGAAGAATATCAAAAGCCAGAGCTGAAGAAGAAGAGAATACGACAGCGAAATATTGTAGAGGAAGACGATGAAGACGATGATGATGATGCTTTAAGGATGAAAGAAGAAGGAAATCAAGTTAGCGACGACGAGGGAACCGATGCAGAAGAGGATCGGCCGAGAGTGACAACGGGAAACGTGAAGAAAGAAAAAGCCGTCGTCGACCTCGACGAAAATGGCAAGAAACAGGTACGAATAAGCGTTTTTTTGCCTCAGCTTCCAGATTTGGAGCGCGCTCGAGCCGGCACATTCATGGCAACCGCGCATCTCCATCTATCGAGAGAAACGTTAGAGCGAATGGTGTTTGAAAAAACCGGAAAGGATTTTTCGCTTTGGATGAAACCAAAAGCTGCGCGCTGGAAACTCGCTTTAATGCTCGATAGACGAACGCTGCGAAAAGCGATTGCTGAGGAGAAAGTGAAAGCAGGTGGTGAAGCGGAGAAATCAACCGGTAGAAACGTCGGCGTGAACAAAAAACAGAAAAAAGAGTTGATCGAAGCAACCAGGACGCCAGACGCCATACGCGAAAAAACTACTTTAAACCGTACAAATGTAGCAGACGTAGCAAACATCAAACCTTCGAGTTTAACATTCACGAGTGATACCGAGAAAGAATTTATCAAACGCGAGCTCGATTCGCTCGTGAAATATATCAAAGCGCTCGGGGGCGGTAGCATTGAGGACTGGACCGCGACTGTTAAATTCAGGAAAGGGGGCAAGAGTGCCGGTAAAGGTGATATAACGTTCATATCGCCGAACGAACGTTCGTTCAGGAGCAAATTAGAAGTTGCGAGGTTTCTCGGGGTTTCGAATGCAATCATTTGACGTCTTTTCATTGCTGCTGATGGCCACATAAAATTTTACGCTCGCATTGTTAACCGCGCGCTTGTACATTAAAATCGAAAACAACACCTACTCTCGCCACTGTAATGAACACTTTCCATGACTCTGGACGATCGATGGGTGATATTATAAGAACGCAAAGGACCGATATTAATAGTGATCATCAAATACCTAAAAGCGTGGGAACAGAAATTATTAATAACGCAGAAATTGGGGACGGAAGAAACGAAGATGATCGAGATAATGAAGAATATCGGTTAGGTGATCGACTAAAAAACTCAGAAGACGTTGATGAGAGCGAAGATGAAGTTATACCCGCGAGCGATATAGAATTGGACGACGACGACGATGATGATGATGATGATGAGTCAAGCGAAGAATGTATAACCCCTATCGGGTCAAAAAAAGAAGAAGAAGAAGAAGAAGAAGAAAACGCGGAACTGGAGACTCGGAACGGAACAGGTGAAATCAATGAAGATAAAGAAAGATGTGCATCAATCGCTTTGAGCACTGGTGAACAATTTAAGTTGTCTGCCCTCGTTGGCGGACATTTTTATAGTACACATTCGAAACCGCTCAGCCAGAACCCGAAGACGATTTATGCGCGAGAACATTTGAAATCGCTCAGCCTGAACCCGATGTCGATTGCAGGGAGGGAATGGTTGGAACGGAGAGAAAACGGAATTGAAAAAAAAACGTGCGTGGCAAAGAATCTCAAAGGTTTACCGTGTAAGTTTTCTGCCCTCGTTGGCGGACATTTTTGTGGTAAACATTCGAAACCGCTCAGCCAGAAGCCGAAGAGAAAACGGAGAGAAAACGGACGCTTTTGCAAGGAACGTATAAAACGAAAGCACGAAGAAACGCAACAACCGTCGGCGGTACTTCTTCCAAATGAAACTGAAACCGCACAAATAAAAAAGGAAAGAAAGACGAAGCTCTTCGAAAACAGAGATAACAAGAAAGCGCACGTCGAATTTGCGCTCAACGAACTCGGTGAGTACATCGAAAACCTCGGTGGAGACTTTGATGAAGAATCTTGGCAAATCAAAGTTAAATATCGCCCACTTTCATCTCCTTCGATTCTTTCGAAAAATCACGATATAACGTATATCTATGACAGCGACGAGACTTTCAGGAGTAAGAACGAGGTCGCGAGATTCCTTGGTCTTTTATAAAGTGAATTGAACGATATAAAACTAAAGCTTCGCGTTAGAAAATAAACATTTTTTGATAAATACTGGTAAAATATTTTTTATATGCTGGTTTTGTTTGTGTTTACTGTTACAAAGTTTTAATTATTCTACTTTCAATATCGTATCGTCAATTCGGCTTTATATATGGTTGTGTGTGTGTGTGTGTGTTTATGTTTTTGTTTTAAGAGACCGTTCTTCCAAACGCAACGGCTGAAATGTACAGATTCTTGGCCCATTTTTCCTTCACGTGCGTTCGCGGGAACGCAGACGTACGTAAAGTCTCTTGCGTTTCATCACCAGGACGTCGTCGAGGAATAGAGAGCACGAACGCGGCTTGGTCTGGAGTTGCCGCGCAGCACGTGATTCGAAAACCACAGTCCCATCTTCGGTGAATACCTTCGGATGGATACATGTAATCGAGCTCCGCACATTGATCGACTAAACCAGCGTTACGAGACATGCAAATAGCCCATCGCGTACCACACGTTGCCATAGATGTAACGTAAAAGCCTTCTTTCCACTTTTTGTTAATCCATTTGAACGGGAAAGAGTCGGAAACTTTATACGATTGTTGCGTATACGGCGTTCCTTTGGACATTATGACCAAAGCGGAACCAGTCGTCGAACCAGCTAACGAGGTGATGTAATAGCCATCGTCCCATTGCTCGAGAATCCACTCTTTCGGGAGAAATTGCGTACTCAAGTTCCACATTTGAGCAGAGTATCCAGTACCTGCGTCCATGATCAACGCCCAAAGTTCTTGCGCGCAAGAAACCGACGAAACGAACAAACCGTCGTCGTTCCCTTTCTCGATATGTTGCTCAACTCTGGAATTTGCGACGTTGTAGTGATATCTTTGCTTCATTGGGCGGTGAGCGTTATAAATCGTGATCCATTGTTGCGCTGGAATACCAATGCGTACTTTCTTTTTTGCAACGCCTTTATCGTCCTCTTCCAAATTACCCATATCTCCAGCTTTACGTTTCATGCCAACCTTCTTGGCACCGTCGGTGCTTATCGGTCGTTTCCCAGGTGCGCCGCAAAGTGGTTCGAATAACGCCGCCATAGCTCCATATTTTGGTTCTTCGTCAAATTTCAAGTTAATCACAGCTTCCATGAATGTTCTGTACGCTGGGGGCGAGTAACGACAGAGCGATTCAGCGCAAGTTGCCATTTTCTTTTTACAGACGAGATAGCCTTTATTATCTCCTTGGTACCCTTGCCACGGTAATCTTCCCTTTAACAAGAACAATAACGTATACGCCAACGACTCTAAATCGTCTCTTCTCGAAGCAGTTCTTCCGAGATGTGCGTGTACGGATGCGTAACGAACAGTCCCACGAAATACGTCCGGTCTTTGATCGTAATCGACGTGAGCGGCGCAAACCGGATCTCTCCAACGCGTCGCTAAACCTAAATCAACGAGATAAAGCTTCTTCTCAGTCGGCGTCCCAGGAGGTCCTAACAAAAAGTTCTCTGGTTTAATATCCCCATGTACGAATCCTTTACTGTGAAAATTCTCCAAAATCGCGAGAGCTTCGACTGCGATACAGCTCACCATCTCTTGCGACATCGTCTGACCGCAAGTATTCCATTTATCCCACAAACTTGGCCCTAACAAATCCATGACCATGACGTACCACTCGCCCTGCCTTCCCTTAAAGTGCACTTTCGGTACGCCTAAAATACCCCCTAAAGAGTTATACACGGACCATTCATACGGTGGCCCATAATTACACCCTTTCGACGATCGGTGTTCGAACTTCAAAGCGATCTCGTTCGCGCCCGGTCCTATGTGTTCGTTCGCGCCTTTCGCCGTACTCGTCGTCGCTCGTCTACCGACGTAGACTTGCCCGAACCCGCCTTTCCCGAGTTTTCTTTCGACTATGTATATCGGTGACCCGCCCACTTGTGTCTATACAATTGTGTTCAAGTACAGTCGTCAGCGAATGATGATGATAATAATAATAACAGTAAGAAGAAGAAGATATATATATGCGCAGCGAAAGCGAAAGCGAAGCGTTTCGAGTAAGAAAACGTCGCGAAGAACGACAGAACGAACCGCTAGGTCAAAGAACGAGAGATCCACGAAAAATCACGTAAAAACGGAGTAAAACAAACCATGGACGAACCTTCTCTGGAACTGGAGCCGAGGCCCCGTCCTCATCGGCTTCCGCTTCCACGTTTGGATCGTTCGGTTCTTCGGCCATTTTAATCCTGATTTAAAACTACTGCTACTACCACCGCTCGTTTTCCGTTTCCGTTTTCGTCTTCGTTTGATCTCAAAAACGAACGCCGTGTTCTTTAAACGATTATAAATATCCTTCGCTTTCTTATTAATAAGGACTCTGTATATCTCTCTCTCTCAATCTTTCCAATGCAACACAGCGAACGTTGAGTTTAAAGTCGAGTAAACTCTCGCGTCCTATCGCGTTCGTTGGATCGTTTAATGAATTGAATTAAAAACGATTTTTTTGTGCCGCTTCTGCGTGATGAGATTTAGAGATTGTGATAAGAACCAAAGTCAGCAGCAGGCTCTTTTGTGAGAGATTTTATTTCCAGCAAGAAAGCAAAAAGAGAGTGCACAGAATTGTTAACGCACGCGGATAACAGCGAGAAATAAGCACTAGCGCGAGTGAACCATGGTAAGTACGTGCAAGCGAGTGATTTGGTACGAAACGTGAAAGAGAGAGGTATGATCGCGTGTTAAAATTAATTGAAAGAGTTCAAATCGACGATAGCGCCGCCGCAGACTTCGATAACGACGCAAGAGTTTTCGTTCGCGTCGTTCTTCGTCGATTTGAAGATTTCGGTGTCGTACGCGAGTGCGAGCGCGGCGCCGCACGCTGGTTCGACTAGTATTCTGTGGTCGTTCGCGAATCGTTTACAGGCGAGTAAGGCTTCGGCGTCGGTGACTGTTTTCGCGTGAATTCTTGGCGATTTGCCTTCTCTTTTATATTGTTTTGTTAAATCGAACGCAGATGGTGAGACTTGTGCGGCACCGAGTGATTTAGCGATGGACGTTATTGCATCGAGCGTGATGAGCTTGTTTTCTTTGATCGATTGGTATAGCGAATCGCATCCGATTGTTTCGCTTACGATCACGTCAGTTTTCGCCCATCCGACTTCTCTTAATCCTTGAGCGATGCCTAAGAGTAAACCACCACCACCGCACACGGTACATACAAACGATGGCGGTTTTGTTTCCCCAGCATCTCTTAACTGCGCGCACATCTCGTGTACTACAGTTGCATGACCGGTCCAAGTATCTTCGCCCTCGAACGGGTGCGCGAAAAAAGCATCTTCTTCTTTTGCAATCTTCATCGCTAACTCGTTCGCTTCTGACCATTGCTTCCCATGAACGATAACTTTCGCTTTTAAGGATTTCAAACGATCTCTAATAAACACAGGCGTCGTTTCTGGAACAACAACCGTCGTCTTAACGTTCAATTTTAATCCAGAGTAAGCGACTCCCAAGCCCGCGTTTCCTCCAGAACTACTGACGAACGTTCGCTTCCCGTCTATCTCAACGGCTTTCATGCATGCATACCCCAAACCCCTTAACTTAAACGATCCAGAGGGTTGACAATTATCTAACTTTAAATACACATTTCTCTCATTTATCTCCGATAATACTTGCGAGTAAATCAAAGGCGTGTTTACATGTAGCGGCGACCGAGTTTGGAAAACTTCCTGTTTCATCGTCCCTCTTGGACCGAAGTTAAACCATTCTAATTTCTTAAGATTATTACTATTATTTTTCTGCTGATCATTCGACGATGATGCAGATGATGATGATTCAGATGATTCAGATGATGATGTTGACGCTTTTATTTTATCTAAAGCAATCCTCTTCTTCTTCTTCTTCTGCGTATTCGCTCGAATATATCCGTTTTTTGTTTCGCTCTGTTGAGTCGTCGTCGAAGCGAACGAGGAAGATGAGCGACGACTGCGTTGAATGAAATCGTGCGAAGAGAGGATTTGAGGAGTACGTGCGCTCATTGTTGATAGTAATTTGATTATTTACGTATGTTTTCTAATCGTTTTGAACGTTGCTATTGCTCGGTGCTATGCGTGCTATTTTCTGTGCTAACATTCATTTATGACGTACTCTTCCTCTTCTGGTATTGGCGAAACGATCGACTTCGTCTTCTTCTTCTTCTTCTTTGCGTTCACTTGCATAACTGGAACGCCTCGACTTTCTAAGAAATTTACTAACTTTACTTTCGAGATCACGCGTACGTTTAAACCTCGTTCGCATTGCTTTTTAATCGAGTCAATATTGATCGGATCCATGCGTAAGATTTTCGCGTATAGCGAGCGGTTGGATTTGATGTATCGTGCAAGCTTTGCGTGTAACGCGCAGTTTTCGTCTGCTTGAGTATCGTTTTCGTTGTCATCTTTAGCCGTTGCTAGATTCTGCGTAGTAATAGTAGTATTCTTTCGTTTCCGTTTCGCGCTTTTGTTGTTCATCGTCTGCGTCGATGCGTTATCATTTCTTTGACTTAAACTAACGAGTTCTTCTTCTAACCGTTGCGAATACGCTCCAGCATCTCCTCTCTCGACGATCTTCTCGGTCCAAATCCCAATCAAAGCGTCTATCATCGCACCTCTCGTTAACCGTTTCATACCATGTTTCTGCATTTCCTTCGCGAGTTCTTGGTCCGTTTTTGAAGAGTAATCCGGCGGCGACGAGTGCACGTCGAACTCTTTCCCATCATCATCACCATCGTCATCGTTATATAACGACGCGTCGTCTTCCTCTCTTCTCTCTACATTTCTTCTCTCGGCGACTTTCTTCAGTAACCTCCACGCCAACGGTTCCGGTACCTCATCCTCATCCTCATCCTCATCTGTCCCTCCTTCTTTAGTCAAATCAATCAAGTCACCATCTTCAGCGACATCATCATCATCATCTTCATCATCGTCTATAAGTTCATCGTTCAAATCCCTACAAAGAAACAAACAAAACACACAAAAACATCAATCACGTATCACCGTTTAAAAATCGACTAAAAACCTCTTCTTCTTCCCTTAAAACGAACACGCGACAACAACAACAACAACGAAAAAAAAAACAACAGATCGAAACAGAAACACTCGCTCCTTAAGTACCAAGTTACTAAAACGATAAAACTACTGCTACTAATAATAAATCGCGCACAGTTTAAATCCTAATCTCCGCACGCACTCTCTCTGTGCCTCTTCGACCGTTCGCACTCGTAACTTCTCTTTAACGCGCTGCCAGAACGGGAGTACCATCCAAGCACAGTTTTTTATTTAAACTCTTCACATGTGCACGTTTGTTTTCGCACTCGTAATCTCGCTTATTATGATTTATGACGAGGTTTAGGGTTTAGGGTTTAGTTCAGGGTTTAGGTATAGAGAGGTTTATTAGATTTCTTTAAAAACTCATACAGTCATTTTTAATACGAGCACATAACGTCATTAAAGATATAAAGAACACGTAAACGGGTAAACACGCGCGAGAACGAACTGAACTGAACGAACTGAATTGAACGAACGAGATAGTAATTAATTAGGGTCGCTGAAATGATCAGCGTTGCAATGAAAGCACGATTTCCTTCGTCTTCTTACTTAACCAATTCGAATTCCGTGAAAGATGATATCCAGAACGGCCAAGGTCGCAGTAAAAGTAGTGTTGGTACGAAGACGAGGAAGCTTGGGATGAGTCGGAGAAGCAGTAACGAGAGAGGGGTGTTATTCGTGAGAGCGTCGTCCGATGATGATGATGAGGTAGTGCTGGAGGAGAAGAAGAAGAAGAAGAAGAACTCTGATTTGCTTAGGGATTTCTTAAGGATGGCGAAAGAGATCGATGTGAAGAAGAAATTAAGCGCGTTGCCGGATGATGTGATGAGATTAGTGAACGGGGTCAAGAAGTCGATCGAGAAGAGAAATAATAGTACTGCGAAGACCTACGTAGGTAATGATTTGTACGATTACGGTGATACTTTGAGTGATGGCGTCGTCGATGAGAACGTGAGTTGGGCGAAACAGTCGTCTATTGATGAAGAAGAGAAAGGAGCAAAGACGACGACGACGACGAAAGGTATCAGTAACGACATCGAAGCGATAAAGGAGCAGGCGATTAAAATTGAGAAAGAAAGAGCGGAAAAAGCGAATGCGAAATATGCTATGGCTACTATATTTGCGAGAATGAAAAAGAATGAGAACGAAAAAGCGGCCAAGAACGGTGAAGCGGCGGAAATGCGAGTATACGATTACACGACTACCGCCGCCGACGCTGCTACTGGACCGCCACCATTGCTTCCTCCGAAAATCGATGCGAACACTGCAGCCGCTCCATCGCAGTCTTTGAAACAACCAGAAGTTGAAACGAAAGTGTACGAAGAAACTATCCCAGATTCTTTCAACGTCGAGCTTTTCAAGTGCGTTACGACACAGCGATTAAAATTTGAAGTTGAATACGGTCTCAAACGGGGAACGAGTGATAACGTGTACTCTATTGGAGGCTCGAAAAAGACTGCGTTGATTGATGTTCCCGATAAAGCTTTTGCCGAAAATCTCTTTGGCGAAAATAAACATTCGAGCTCGGATTTCTTGATTTTGCAACACATTTCACCGAAACGTTTGGATTCGATATGTGCGCTTTTGGAAAACAGAAGCGATACTTTGCCTCCAATTGAAATAGTGGTGACTAACCCAGGCGCGAAAGTCATTTACGACGCTTTGAAACCACCCGATGGAGTGAATCCAGGGAGCAACGAAAGACTAATCAAGGCGTGGAAAAGACCTTCGGAACTTAGTGGAAAGGCGAAACTTCGCGCGAGACTTCGCATTATTCGTGGAAATGAAGAGAAACTTGATTTGGGCGATAGAATTTTGAATTTTATGCCATGTTCTACGCCGAGATGGCCCGATGTATTTTGCACGAGAGATTCAAAATCCGGAATCGTGTTTACTTCAAAATTCTTCTCAGCGCACGTCGCAAACGAACGGACTGATGAAAACAATAACCACGTCGAAACGTTCGATTCGGGAGGTCTCGAAAACTTTCAAGAAGATTGGAGATTCTTTTTCGATTGCATGCTCGCACCAATGGCAACACAAGTCAAAAGCGCGCTTTCTAAGCTCAAAGCTTTGGATGATAACACCGCGTATAAACAACCTCGTTTAGCGCCTTGCCACGGACCAGTGCTTCTGAACTCATCCCCAGAAGTCATGCGCGAATACGATGAATGGACGGAAAAACAAATAAAACAAATTAGCGATGTTGCGGTGGCGGTTATATATGCGAGCGCGTACGGAAACACGTCGGCGATGGCACAAGCGATCGCTCGCGGCATCACCAAAGCAGGCGTTGGAGTTGAAATGATAAATTGTGAATTGACCACGGCTGAGGAAATTCAAGCTCTCGCGAAAAGAGTCGGTGGATTTTGTCTAGGCTCGCCAACGCTTGGAGGACACGTGCCCACGCCCATTACCGACGCAATGGGTCAAATTGTAAAAAATTACGACACCGATAAGCCGGCTGGCGTTTTTGGCTCTTTTGGTTGGTCCGGCGAAGCCGTCGATATTATGGAAAATCGTCTAAAAAACGCCGGCTTCGATTTCGCGTTTGAGCCAATTAGATGTAAATTCAAACCAACGGAAGAAACTTTGCAAAAGTGCGAAGAATCTGGAACAGACTTAGCGCAACTCGTTCTGAAGAAATCAAAACAGGCCAAAAAAGCTGAATCCAAACGCGTACAATCGGAGACGTTTTCTGGTATATCGCAAACCGAAGCCGCCGTCGGTCGCATAGTCGGCTCTTTATGCGCAGTCACTGCAAAAAAAGGTGACGTGCAATCGGCGATGTTAGCCTCTTGGGTTTCCCAAGCATCGTTCAACCCACCTGCGTTGACCGTCGCCGTCGCAAAAGAACGCGCCGTCGAATCCTTCATGCTCCCCGGCGGTTCGTTCAACTTGAACATCCTCAAACTAGGCAACGAAAAAGAAACCATGAAAGCTCTATTAAAGGGTTTCAAACCAGGCGAAGACCGTTTCGGTGACATGAAGGTCTCGTTCTCCCCGAACAACGAATGCGCGATCGTCGACGACGCCTTAGCGTATTGCGAATGCGTCGTCAAACAAAGAATGGAGTGCGGAGACCATTGGGTCGTCTTAGCCGAAGTCTCGAACGGGAAGTTATTAGACGATCAAGGGAAATCTGCTATGCATCATCGTAAGACTGGTAAGAGCTATTAGTACTACGAATCAGACCGAGAGTTCGTAAGTAACGCTACTAGTATGTTCGTTGTACAGTACAAAAATTGTATACTATTATAATCCGCACATGTTTTCCAACTTATGCGGCACAAAACAACGCTTTAAAAAACGAAACCCTAAACCATTTCCCCTAAAATTCGTTCTTAAACCCTAAACCCTAAACCTTGAAACACCCACGCGACAGAACACGAGTTCAGAAATAAACGCGCGTGTTAAGAAACGTAAAATAAACCATGGGTCTAGGAAACCTCTGGAAAGACATGAGAGATGATCTCTTGACCTACAGGACCGTAAAGGTATCGTAAACATTAGCTAACGAAGTTCCTGGAGCGAGATCTAGTTTATTCCGTTTTCGGGAGAATTTGAGGAATCCATCCACGCGGTCCGAATCGAATTGGCGTGTTTATTATTTCTCTCTTTTCTTCGTTTCGTTTCGTTTCGTTTCGTTCGACGCGATTTATGATTTATGCACGTGATGATTATTACTAACAATTGCACTCATTTATTATAATGATTACTGATACGTAGTTAGTGAAGACGAAGAACCCTTTGCTAGTGACGACGGATTTAACGTTCAAGTTCCTGATTGCGGTCTTCGCAGTGGTTTCGATGGTCATAATGAAGAATTACCATAAATACGAGACGCCGAACTTATACGCGAAATCACAGTTCGAAGTACCGCACGCGATCGTGCCAAGGTTTACGGAAGATGCAGACGGTACATTACTTATTACGCAAGGATCGATTGATTCGAGTCAAATGATTGAGGATATCATCGTGAACGCGACGTATTGCGGGAACAGCGAGTACGTGAATTGGTATAACTCGGTATACGACGGGAAGTATTCACAGTTGCTTTATAGCACGGATGCAGTGAAGTGCGCGGCGTCTGCGCAATGTACGTCTGTTATTGGGTGCGCGACTGGTGGGTTAACGGTTGGGGAGATGATTAAGTTGTCCAGTAACGGGTTATGGGTGAAGACGTTTTTGCAAGAGTCGACGTTTAGTAGGCAATGCGTCGGATGCGGACAAACTGTTCCTCCTCCTCCTTCTCCTCCTCCACCTTCGCCGCCGCCTTCGCCACTGCCACCACCTTCGCCGCCGCCTGGGACGACTCCGTCACCGCCACCTTCACCGCCACCTTCGCCGCCGCCGCCTTTGCCACCTCCGCCAACGCCTAGCCCACCACCAACGGCGGCGTGCAACGATCACTTTAATTTTCCAACGTCTTGTTCGTATGAAGTATTAGGCATGCGCAGAGCGTTCACTGTAGCTCCAGAAAACATCATGCTTCCTTTAGAATTATATTACCAAGATAGTTTGGGTAATTTTGGTCAGCCGGCGAAAGTTTTTTTCGATGGAAACGAATACGACGGAACCGCCGCTTTGCAAGGCATCGCTCTAAAACACTTTTTAGAAGCAGCTGGGATAACTTTAGACACGTATAACGATTATTTGTGTGTCGTAGGTAAAGTTGAAGCCGATGGTGGTTGTGCATTAGGGTCGACAACTGGTTTGCCCTACCGCATGTCGGGCGTTAAATTACTCGTAACTGTAAAATGGACTACCGTGCATTATACAGAACCTTTAAATAGCGACGCTTGGGCAACGTTAACCGTGAAAGCTATTCCATCCAAGCAATTGCATAGCAGTGGAACTGATCAAGAATATTTAGATGCAGGTAATCCATGGCATTCTCTCGTTTTAGAACGAACTTTCAATGGTGTCGAGATCGTTTACGAATCCGGGGGGTCGGTTGGCGTTTTTGACATTTTTACGCTCATGTTAGCCATCACAAACGCTTTTGTCTTGATCGGTATGGCAACGACCATTTGTGATGCGCTCGGCACTGCGACATCAGATCAATTCATGGACGACAAATACGAAGATGATGGCGAAAGAGCTGGTTTAGAGTACATGCTCGAGATGATTGACGATAAACTAATGCCAGGTTTACCGTTCAAAGTTGATGATTTGAAATTGCGTTCAGAAGATGGCGACGAGGCGACAATGACTTACGAACGCGCTATTCAAGCGCTCCAGATTCAATTGCAAACAATCGAAAATAGACTTTCCGTTTTACCAGAAGATGAAGGCGATTTGAGAGCTCTGCATACTGGACACGCCGAGAAGGTTGAGTATAAAAGAATGAAGCTCGTTCTCATAGAAGACCCGGCTACGTTGGCTTTGAAACAGCAACAACAAACGCCAAGAAGTGCTGGTGCGAGAAAGCGAGCGTTACCAGTGACGGAAGTTATGTTGTACCCAGGAAATCAAACTATCGGTCGAGGTATGGCCGGTATAACTGGAAAAGCAATCTCGAGATCACAACTTACTTTAGCAGTCGTTCGCGAGAAAGTGCGAGTAAAGAGTTTAAGAGATGGACCTGGGATTTTTAGAAACGAAGTTGGTCGATGGGAATCTTTAGCTGCAGAAAAAGCGGCCGTCTTGGAAGTTGGCGATCGATTATGTTTGCGCTTGAGAGAGGGAAGAATTGGCGGCCATGAAGGTATTTTTCAATTGCAGTTCCAAGAGCAACCGAAAGAAGTGGAGGCGCATAAGTCGTGCACGATTTTTGGCTTTGAAGTTTTTCCTCGACAACAGCAACAACAACAACAACAACAAGGAGGAGGAAAGTATGTATAGTATTTATTAAATAAACTTATTGTAATATATATTCGTAGTAATTGTAGTTAAAATCATGAAGGAGTTCACGCCGCCGCGCATGTACAACGGGTGCCGTTTAATACAGTCAATATAAAATACACGTTGTTTATATGATTAATTTTACAATTCGTATTCTACAAAGTGAAGCACAGAGAGCTCTCACTTAATTCCTATATATATTTAAATGCAACAAGGGCCAGCTCATTAAACCATTCTGACTCAGGGGATTCTACTCTACACAATAATAGAAACTAAGAAACAGCAAGAAGCGATATTTCACATCGTAGAAAACTCAATAAAAACGTGATGGAAGTTTTTTGTGTTTTGTTTATCAAGACGACATGATGATGATTACTCCATATCGGCTTCCAAGCGTTTCTTATCTTTCTTGGATAACTTGATCGTACCACCGTTTCTGATGAACTCCTCTTGTTCAATACGAGCTTGTTTCTTAGCTTCGCGAGCTTGTCGTC
>Ga0302126_10000878_pt1 | contig 18669 bp, 11 predicted proteins | sample CB4_20m_MG_FD_203108 | JGI IMG/M metagenome (GOLD analysis project Ga0302126, IMG submission 203108) | Marine microbial communities from Western Arctic Ocean, Canada - CB4_20m | ecosystem: Environmental > Aquatic > Marine > Oceanic | place: Canada: Western Arctic Ocean | collected 2017-09-24 | reverse complement strand
ATTATTGTAAGAAAAAGATTGTCTGCGCTTTGCGGCTCTCTCTTTACTTTATCGTTGTCGCTACTGCTGCGAAATCTCATTATTACCCTTCCCGCGCGCGCGTTAGTTTTTGCATCAGTTCATCATCATCGATCATGGCAGCAGCGACGTTTAATGGAACACTCGCAAAAATAACATCTTCAACTTCCGAACGACAAAAACAAAATCTTTCGAGACGAATAATAAAAGAACAAAGACGACGCAGAACGAATGTTGTGATCAAAACAAAGGTTGTTAATAATAATAATAACAACAACAATTACGATAAACGATCTTTCATTGAAAGAGATGCGGATAAATCAGCGAGAGTTCTACAAAACCAAGAACCTTTGCGTTTCGGTTTCATCGGTTGTGGGGCGATGGCCGAAGCGATGGCTAGGGGTTTTCTTGATTCGAAAGTTATCGAAGCAGAATCAATTGCATGTTATGGGGGTAAAAATCAAGCAATAAATGGTCGAGCCGATCTATTTAGGAAAGATTTAGGCATTGAAAACATCGTCTCGAATGCATCTGCAGTATTGGACGAGTCAGAAATAATCTTTCTATGCGTGAAACCGAATAAGATGATGAGCATAATTGACGAAATCAAACCGCGAGTGAAACCGTGGCACGTCTTTGTTTCTGTCGCTGCCGGAATTAAAACGTCTGATATCGAAAACCGATTAAATATTGGAATCGATTCAAAGTCGAACAAAAATAATAGTAAAAGCGACAAAAACAACAACGCCAAGGCTGGGGGCAAATATAGACTTTTCAATCTCGGTGGCAGACAGAAAACCTCCGACCATAGTGACGATGATTTTGATAACGATGAATACGACAACACGCAAGATTATGATAAAGAAGAGGTTGCTCCTGCGGCGGTAGCGCAACGAAATGAAGGCGAAGAAGTTTTCTTCGACGAACCAGTATACGACGACGACGGCGAAGACAACGAAAACTTTACAAATATTAAAACCAATGAAAACGCTACGCCTATACGATCGCGTAAAAGTAACGACCTGCTCCCTTCCCCAATGGTAGTCAGAGTAATGCCGAATACACCTTGTTTTGTGCGAGAAGGCGCAATCGCATGTTGCGGAGGTAAAACTGCTGATTTGGCTACTGTTGAAATGATTTCAACGTTATTTTCAAAGTTAGGTTTGTCCGTAATGGTAGAAGAAAGTCAAATGCATGCCGTAGTAGGTGTTTCAGGTTCTGGTCCAGCGTATGTTTTTGCATTCATCGAAGCTTTAGCGGACGGTGGTGTCCTTAACGGACTTCCACGAAATGTTGCTCTGAAACTTGCGTGTCAAACTGTGATTGGCGCCGGGAAACTATGTCTCGAAACGCAAGTCCACCCGGGAGAGTTGAAGGACAGAGTGTGTTCGCCGGGCGGAACGACGATAGCCGCTATGCGAGAACTTGAGAGGAACAATTTTCGCTCTGCCGTGATTGAAGCCGTGACTGCATCGGCGGAAAAGAGCAAGCAAATGAATAAAAGTTAATTGATTGATTGATCTTTTTTTTATTCACAAGCAACAGCTGATGGATAATCTTCATTTTTATCTTTATTGTTTCTAATTATTTATTACTTTATCGATACATACGAAGCAAAGCGCACAAGCACACGAATAATGCCAAGTTTCAGCTTTTCATCGCGGTTGTCCACTGCTCATCATGGAGTGAGAGCTATTTATAATAATAATAATAATAATAATAATAATAATAATAATAATGCGGATAATAAACGTCGAAAGAATGTAACAACCACGATGATGATGAAGAAAAATAACAGTAACGATTTTGATTCAACGAGACGGGATGCTTTGGTTTATGGAGCAGCGTTCTTATTCTCTTCGTTTTCATCTCCTGAAAAAACAGAGGCAAAATTACAAGGGCGAACGGGGGGTATCCCGATAGACGATTTCAAGACTTTACCCGGAACGACAATCAAATATTATGACATAAAAGGCGTGGGGGGTAGCGATGCGTCGGTTTCGTTACCAAAAGGTACTAGGGTTGCAGTGCACTACGATTTAAAGTTTCGATCATTAACGATTGCATCCTCACGAGTGGGCGCAGGCGTAACTGGTGGCATTCCTTACGGATTCAATGTCGGGCTACCTAGTGGTTCACCTGGCGGTGCGTTTTTACCGGCGTTCAACTACGGAATACAAGGCATGGGCATTGGAACGGTGAGAAGAATGTTAGTTCCAGCTGAATATGCTTACGGTAAATATCAAGTTCAAGAGATCCCGCCGAACTCTGAGGTTACTTTAGATTTGGAACTCCTCTCGATTGCGAAGAAATGATAGCAGCAGCAGCAGCAGTAGTAGTATTTATATAATTATATAATAAATTTGTATCATCGACTAAGAATGTCCTGAATGAGATCATCGCCAAGCTTTTTATCTCTTTGGAAGTTACGCATGTGTAAAATGGATACGCAACCTTCTTTTGCGACGTTGTTCCCTTTATACTTCTTTGGCTCTCTCAACTCTAAACCAAAGGTATTTTTCTTATCGTTGCCTGATCCAATCATTTCCAAGGTTTCCCGAAGCGCTGCTAGTGAGTTCATTTTCATATATGGACAGGAAGCACATCCTCCATCCATACCACATCCTTCGCCAGAGGCCGGTCCCGGTATAATTGATAAATTTGACATGGCATTGCTCACTATTTTTCCAGAATACGTGCTATTATTTTTTACTTGCGTGATTGAATCCACGGAAACTGGAAAGATAATTTCACACTCGACGCTCGAATCGTTCTTTTCAAGCTCTTCGGAGACGGCACGCACGATCGATGTAACCATACCCGTTTCTGTCCCGAGAACGAATTTCATGCGTTCCGGTACATACGGTTCATTCATTTCTTCTGATTGTTTGCTATAATCGGTGCAATTATTCTTCGCAGAAAAGAATTCTCTGCTAATCCGTTCTTTTTCGATACCAACTCGTATTTTGGCCAAAATGAAATCTAAAATATTCTGAGTCGATCCAACAACACCCATATTTCGTTCGCGGGCTTCCATTGCTAAGGTGAACATTTCTCCCGGAACCTCAAAATGAGCCGCTTGATACGCGTCCGAGTAACAATCTCGCACAACTCGACACACTTCGCCTCCAAACAAGTGATGCACGACGCACGCACCGTCTCGAAAATATTCCATGTTTTCTAAAACTCTCTTTACAGATTTTTGATTATGTTCTGGGTGCAACTCTTTGATTTCTTCGTCCGACCACGTCGTCGATGCACGCGTTAAAAGCTCAACCAAGTTGCCGCCCATGTAGGTATCGGGCCCATAAAATATTTTAATATCAGGAATCTGCGCTGCAGCCTGTAAAACTGTGTTGACTACGTTCGACGAAGTGCACGAAATAGTTGGAACTTTTGCATTCGCGCTCGCTTTCGTATCTAATCCAGTGTTTATGTAAATGACATGTAAAGAATTTTTCGCTTTCCCAGCTTCTCGCAAATATTTTTCATAAGTTTCCGTTTGTGCTGCTTCTGCTAAAGAACAGCCAATTGCATCTGGAGACATTCGATAAACGTTTGCTTCAGGAAAACCAGCATCGTCAATGATTGCTCGCACATTTTCTGACATGAAGTCGACTCCTAAAACGCACACGTTTTCACACTTTTCGTCTCTCACCATGCGCACGGCCGCATCCGCCATGACTAACGAATCCGAAATAAAAATTCTCGACGCGCACTCTGGATGCTTCGCCTTACAGCGCATTAATACACCTTGTACTTCCGGGTCCATATAAAAATGTGCGACAATTCCACACTTTTTCTCAATCAACAACTTTGCCAACATTTCGACTTGCGCGTCGTCTGGGGTCAAATATTTAGCCTGCGCTTCGGCAAAAGACCCTTTCGGTTCGCAACCTGATTTTGTAACTATCAACGACGGGAACGGATCGTTCTGGAAATCATTCAACAAACTTCTAGCTTGTCGTTTAATAGTTTCCAGAGCGTTCTTGAACCCATTTTGTCGAGAATCAATCTTACTCGTTTTCAAGGAACTTTCCGAAACTCCTCGCAAAGTTTCGTTCACGATTGATTCGACATGGACATCTTCGATTATTTGCTTAAGCGTGTAGCCTTCAAATTTCTTCGTTAATAGTCCTAGAAAACCTCGCGTTATAGCTGAATCTGAGTACGATTTAATTTCAATCACCCTATTTCGTTCTTCTTCTGCTGATTTTGACGATGAAGGTTTTGAGATGATTTTCACCCACGTCTGTGAGGCACATCCCATCACTCGATTCGTTTGGTTCCGTTCTATGAGAGGTAACTCGATCATACTATCTTGCGATTGTAGCAGTCTCCTCGTTGCTTCTTTTCTATCATCCGTTTGTGCCGTTGATGTTTCTGTCGTTGATGACGATATTGATGACGACGTTCTTCCTCGTCTCTCACTATTCACAAATTTTTTCATCGCGTTTGTTTTCCTATCATCACCGTTATTGTCATTGTTATTATTGTTACTTCTCGTAATCGATGAGTTCTCTTCCATGCGTCCTCGTCTTCGCGCTTGCTGTAATCGAACAACAGTAGCGAGAGCGAGAGTAGTAGCAGTAGGGGAAGAAAACGCAACCATTTTTTATGAATTTGCAGAAAAACGTGTTATTGATATTTATGACGACGACGAGGAGCATGCGTAAAACGTGTAAAACGGGCTAACCGCTAACAGCAAGCGAATAATAAAAAATGGTCACAGCAAAGAAACGGCACAAAAAAGAAATACTCGAAAAGGGAAGAGTTATCCAAATTTCTCGAACAAATATTGAAGAAAGAAAGAATATAAACGATGATTACTACTACTTCTCCTTCTTCCATTAATCACGTTAAATTTAGTCGTCATAGATATAGCAGCAGCGAGAGCAGTAGTAGTAAAAGTAGTCGTAGCATAAGATTAAGAAGAAGAAGAACGAGTAATAGTACTATTTTGGGTTCATCTTCATCTTCTTCAACATCATCAGCGCAGTCTAATTCTACTCCAACAACAACTACGACGACGACGACGACAAACACAGAAAAAGAAAATGGGCAAAAGCTTTTACAAGGCGAAGTTTCAGAATCGACTGCTTTGCCCGAGAGTTTTTGCATAATCGAAGGCGCGAACACGATATTGGATTTCTCAAAGCTTCAAGTGGATGATATTCAACAAAACTTGGAAAGTCGTAGGCAAAAAGTATTTTTGTTGATGGAAGAGATGAGAAGATTAAGAGTACAATTGAGAATTAAATCGACTGGAAGCGCGTACGAGGAGGAAAATTTGGTTCCAAAGTCAGAGTTTCAATCAGTCGTCCCTGGATTTCCAGTTCTGACCGAAGATTCAATCTCGGATTATCGCATTTATTGGGGCGCTACAGTGTTGTTTTTCTTATTATTTGGCGGTTTGTTCGCCCCAATCGCAGAGGTGAAACTTGGCGTCGGCGGTACTACTTACGCAGATTTTATCAAATTTATCCACTTTCCAAGACAATTGGCTGAAGTGGACCCAATCGTGGCGTCGTTCACGGGAGGCGCCGTTGGTGTTGTTTCTGGCTTTTTTGCAATCGAAATTCGAAGCGCGCAAGAACAACGGAAGAAGGTGTGCATGTACTGTAAGGGAAGCGGATATTTGACTTGCGCAGAATGCGCGACGCCAAACACGTATAAACCTGGGAGATTGATCGACCCAAAGACTGGAAACAAGTGCGTATGCAACGGGTGCCTGGGAACGACGAAAGTTATGTGCACTACATGTTTATGCACGGGGATGGCATTGGTAACAGAACACGATCCAAGAATTGACCCGTTCGATTGAATAAGTAGAAAATTTAAATCTACCAGGTACTGGTACCCTAATACAATTAATATACAAAACCTAATTCTATTTACCTATTTACGCTTCAATCTTCGCAGTCGTTTTTCATCTAATCGCTTTATGACATCGTCTTTAGTTGTAGAATAAGGAGAAGAAGAAGTATTCGTAAGTGGACGAGGGGAAGGTTCATCGTCCAAGGAAGAACTGAAAGATTGCTTCAGCACGGTCGTCGTTTTTCTACTTTCCATCAAATTTAATGCTCTATCTTTATCGATAACGGCTTGCGCAAAAATGTCGCAAAACTCTTTCGAGTCTTCTCTTGTTTCAATTTTGGTTCGCATTACTAAAGCCGGTCGTCTATCTTTTGTTCTTCCAACAACTCTCGCTGGATTCCCGGCAACCATTCCGTTTGCCGGAACTGGTTTTAAAACCAACGAACCAGCAGCTATCATCGCCCCAGACTCGACAATTATGTTCCCTAAAATTGTGCTTCTCGCGCCAATTAAAACGTTATCGCGTATTTTCGGGTGCCTATCGCCAACCTCTTTCCCAGTGCCACCTAAAGTGACGCCTTGAAGAATTGAAACGTCATCACCTATGCTCGCAGTTTCACCGACAACGCATCCCGTCGCGTGATCCATCAAAATACCTCCGCCAAACTTCGCTGCGGGGTGAACATCAACGCCTAGAGCTTCTGAAATCCTAGACTGCAACATTAACGCGTACGTCTTTTGTCCTTTATTCCATAAATAATGTTGAATCCTATGCGCTTGGATTGCATGAAACCCTTTGAACAACAACAACGCTTGCACGTACGAAGTACAGGATGGATCTCTCGAGTAAACTGCTACTAAATCTCTTCGAATCTTGTTCCTCAACTGTTCGCTATCTTCCGCTAATAATACTCTATTAAAAATCTCAATCAATTGCGTAGATAGCAACGTCTTTGTACATAATCGATTCGCAAGCGCAAAGCTCAAAGATTTCTCTAGGCAATCGTGCGCAAGGATTGAACTAAAATAGAACGAACTTAGCATGGGTTCATTCGCCGCTTGCAATTCGGCTTCTTTCTTAAGCTCGCTCCAAAACTGCTCTCGTGACATTTCGTTCGATAAATCTTCGCTATTCAATCTTTTCGGTGCGCGTATTGCGGATTTGCTAGTAGCGTTGCCGTTGTTCGTGTTCGTGTTCGTGTCGTTATTATTAACTCTGAATTTTTGTAGCCTCGAAGATGAACTTGAGATCTCCGTTTTATCTTTTACGTTCGCTCGTGCTTCCGTTTTAAACAGCTTTTCCATCTTATCCTCTTCGTCATCGATTTCCCCGCATAACTCTTCTCCCCACTCCCCATCGTCGTTATAATCATAATCGCCCACTAAATATCTAGGGTGTGATTCGGCCCATAGGTTTGGTTCTGGCCAGGACGATGCCGACGATGCCTGTTCATCTGGTATTCGTTGCGAACATGTCCTCCAAGAAAAGTGGCGGTCGTTCGTCGTCCTCATCGTTCTCACGACGTGCTGAATACATTTTCTCCTTCCAATCAAAGGACTCGACGAGGCAACCTTTACGGTCATCCTCTGAGGCATTTATGACACAGTCGTCGCAATCGCAATCGCAATCGCAATCTTGCTGAATGCGATTCCAAGAGAACGTCAGAGAGAGAAATTAATGCACCGTACTCGTTATTATGATTATGATATATGATTATGAAGAAGATTTACTTTTTTTGATTTCTTCGACATCTTCGTTCTTCCAAATCCAAAATCAGCAAAACCTACTTTTACTCCCCGTAGAAATCTCACGCGCGCTCTTTGAATAATAAGAGCTTAGTAAATAATAATTCAATAATAATTTAATAACAGAGAAAAAATGCGCAAAGTGATTTCGCAGTTATCGTTAGCGTCGAGCAGGAATTTTTCAACGAGCAAGCGTCTTCTCTCGTCTCTCTTCGCATCATCGTCATCGCGACCTTCACAATCATCATCTTCTGCTTCTGCTTCCTCTTCTTCTTTAGATTATGATAATAATGAAACGACGAATAAAGAGCACAAACTGAAAGATTATCTCGAAAATATCATTCGCGAGTCTAACGCATCGTTCCCAAATCTTGAAGGTAAAGTCGTACAAGGCATAGTTACGAAAATCGATTCAAGAAATGGATTTGTCGATGTCGACGTTGGGTTTAAAATGCCCTCATCGTTCGTCTCTGCCGAGTTACCGGAAGATGTGAAATTAGGCGATCGAGTTCCGTTGAGGGTGAAAAGATTGCAAAATCCGTTTGGGGAGATGGATGTCGATTCATCTTCAGTGGACCAGTTTAGAAAGCATCAATTGGCATGGGACGCGATTGCGCAGAAACGGGAGAAGAGGGAATTAGTCACCGGGAGAGTTTTAAATGCTGTCAATGGAGGGTTCGCGGTTGGCGTAGCCGGACACGTCGGGTTTTTACCAAAGAAACTAGCGAGAGACGAAAAAGGGAGGAGACTCGTGCTGGACAGAGACTCGACGCCACCAATTGGGGAAGCAATGAAATTTAGAGTATTGAGCATGAGTGAATCAGGTGGGGCGAGGAATTTTGTCGTGAGTGGGCCCGAATTAGAAGAGAGAGAGCGAGCACCGAGGGAGAAATTTGTTAGTCGACCACCGCGAGATAGGCCAACGACGAATGAGAGACGACCACCGAAACAGAAAAGCTGGGGATAAATACAAAAATATATAGATTGTTGATATACAAGTCGTCATCCCGGGGAAACTCCGATCGCGGACAAAATCACGGAGTCTGCGCGGTTGTGCCTTTGAATAGATATAATAATCTCTCACTAGTTATTTCTCTAGCACGTATGTTTCGGTTAATTTTCTTTTTAAAGGCATCGCAACTCGTCTTTTATTAACTTGTGTAAAATCCAAGTCGGCGTATACAATCCCTGGTTTTTCTTCTAACTCTTTATCGTTTAACTTCTCTCCAAATGGACCATATATGCTAGAATAACCATGTGCTTGGTACGATGCACCTTTAACTCTTGCCGGTGAACACGTAGCGACAAACATTTGATTATCAACCGCCCGACATCGTTGCAATAACTCCCAATGCAAGGGCCCAGTGACTGTATTAAACGCCCCGGGATATATCATTCCTAAACACCCTTCTAATGCGCAACATCTTGCGTATTCAGGAAACCTCAAATCAAAGCAAATACCCACACCAAATTTTCCAAAGTCTTTCGTATTCACAATTGTGACAGCTTTCCCAGCAGTCAGCGTTTTTGATTCAAAGAACGTAATTCCACCGGGAATGTCAACGTCAAATAAATGTAGCTTATGATGCGTTCCAATTAACGTACCGTCTGAATCGAAAATATAGCACGAATTATAAAGTCTATTTCGTTCATCTCTAGTCGGTATTGAACCTCCAAAGAGGACGATTTGTTTTTCTCGTGCAATAGTTTGCAAAGCTAAAAAGCACTCACCTTTTCCAATTTCTTCCGCAAACTTTGCAAAGTATTCGTTCCCATACGGGCAGTTCCACATTTCTGGTAAAACTAAAATATCAACTGATGACGAGCTCGAACTCGTCGCTTCCTCGATATTTCTTTGCATCGTTTTGATATTTTCTTCTTTTGAATCAGTCGTTATCAGTTGCAAGCAAGCTATTCTTGCCTTGTTCAAGTTATTAACGACTTTCTCTTTTTCTCCCTCCTCTTTTGTCCGTGTGGTTTCGGACGAGAAAATGTGTCTGTGCGAGCATTGCAATGAAGAAGGAGAAGAAGGAGATGGATTGGACGACATTGTATTCGTTCCTCTTGTTCTTCTTCTAATGAATAATCTAGTTTCAGATAATAAAAATTGATGATGATGGTGGTATTTGGACAGCATATGAATTAAATTCTGAAGAAATAAATAGATGTGAACTTTCGTAAAAGATGAGAACTTTCGATTAGAATAAACACAATAAACTCTATTAAGTAGTAACTCTTTGATTAAACAACACAGTATTCATTTTTGATATATTAAACTAAACACTACTGTTTTTAAGATTATTCTTCTCTTTTATTTTTCATTCCGTATATGCGTCTGTTTTCATCTCTAATTACAAACACATAAAAAACTCTCGTGCGCGCGTTTTTGTTGGACCGGTTTACGATCCGTGCACCTTAATAAATTCCTTCTTGGAGATTTTTTCGTCAATCAAAAACTGCGCCACATTCTTTCGTTGGTCGCCTTGGAGTTGAATGATATCCCCGAGTTCAGAGTCTTCGACAATCGTCCCGTTGCAATTGAACTTTTTCTTACACTCCTTCAAGATAATCTTCTTATTGATCTTCGGGTTTATACCTTGCAACGTCGTCAAGGATTTTCTCCCATTTCTTTGCTGCGTGCGAATGTGGATGTATTTATCTTGAACCGAGTCTGCGTTGACCTTTTCGATCTTTTCTTTCTTCTGCTTCTTTTCCGCTTCTTCTTGATCTTGATCTAACAAGTCGGCTTGATTCGCGAATGGGTCGATACCTATAACCGAAGGAGAGTGTTGTTTTTTGTGAGTAAACGAAATGTTTTTGTCAGTGAGTGTAAAAAGACGAGATAATTGAAGAGAGCGCGCGTTTCTGTTTCTAATCCTATTCATACACGCACATCGCACACACACGCGCGCGTTCCTCTTCTTCTTCTCTCGACATCGTTTTTAATAATAAATTAGTATAGACAATAATAATACTATTATTATTATTACGATTGCGATGATTCGAAACGAATCTTATTATCTATCGATCACGCATCAATCAGCATAAGCATTTGGAGAGGAAGAGCTCGCGTACAAAAATAATGATTCCAAATAGTCACGAACACGAACGAACGCTTTGAGTAAAACGTACCAAATGAAGGCTCGAGCTCGTCCATATATTGAAAGAAAAACGCGCTTTGTTTGTACGTATGTTAGTTGTGTGTTCTTATTAAAGAAGAAGTTGCGACTAGGGCAGAGAGACGACGTACAGAGAAGTGCTATCTGCTCTGCTGGGAAGGTTTTTTCATGATTTCATCCGAAGAGCGAAGACTGCTGCTTGTGCTGCTGCTGGACTGCTGCTGGAAGACTTTTGTCTTCTTGTTCTCTATACTAGCTGTGAATTTTCTTCTCTACCCATCTATCAGTGATGATGAACCGCGTCTATAATTATTAGAACTAATATCACGCGTATTATTTATTGTTAAACATAAATAATAATATGGGTGCTCAAAATGCACAAACAATAAACAACATCAATAATAATAATAACCAAACATGGCACGATAGACCTTTAAAGAAGGATAACCCAATAGTATTCTTCGATATCTCAATCGGTGGGCAAGATGTTGGGAGAATAAAAATGGAGCTCTTTAAAGATTTAGTGCCAAAAACGGCCGAGAATTTTAGACAATTTTGTACAGGGGAAACGATCGATCAAAGAACGAAACAAGCGATAGGGTATAAGGGCGTACCGTTTCATAGAGTGATTAAAGATTTTATGATTCAAGGAGGAGATTTCGTAAAGGGAGATGGGACTGGATGTCGAAGCATATATGGGAGTAAATTTCAGGACGAGAACTTCATCGGTAAACATACTGGGCCTGGTTTATTATCGATGGCAAATGCTGGGAAAGATGGAAACGGGTGCCAGTTTTTTATCACTTGCGCGAAATGCGAGTGGTTAGACGATAAACACGTGGTTTTTGGAAGAGTTATAGGCGACGGCATGTTTACCTTGCGTAAAATAGAAGCAGTACCAGTTAGCGGGGGAGGAAACGTTCCAAAACTTCCAGTCATTATCACGCAATGCGGAGAGATGTAATGTAATATAGATTGTAGACGTAATATAGATTATAGATTCATCATTGAATGAATTTATTCTCGCTGAGCACGTTTGAATATCGTTTCCAAGAGAGTTTTTCGACTTCGTACTCAATCAGTACTCCATTCTTGTCATTTTCAAAGTCTTGCGGTCTCCAATCATACTGAACCTTGAGAATTTTAGCGCCAGCACCAACGTGCAAGAGAAGCCCACGATCATTTTTGCCTCCCTCTTCCGATAAAACGTGTTCTTTGTACGTTGGAATTGAGAGAGAAGATGCTTTGAGATGTTCCGAGATGCCTCGCGTCTTGGATTCCTCAATTTTCTTCGTAGCTCTTTGTTGCGCTTCACGAAACCCTCGCGTTCTCGTCACGGCGCAGACCTTTTTCACGATTGGAATTCTTTCTGCAAAATGAAGCACGAAATCTCTTAGTTGCATGCCAACGTCTCCTCCATTTTCGAGCGAAAATCGCTGATCAGCAAAAACATCCAAGAGTTGTATCGTCGAAGAAGTAAACGGCTCAAGTCGCGCAGACTCTTTCGTCGCCCAACAATTCCTCTCTGATACATCTGCAGTGTTTTTAACAAACTGCGTATACATCATTCCTTTCAAAAGAGCACTGTCGTTGTCATAACTCATATCGTTGTTGCTTGAAGTGTCAATTTCAAAAACTGCAAAATTCATAGCTTGATTGTTCAAGACTCGGTCGCGAATCGTATCTTCTGCGGTGCACATCTCCGGACATGCAATCCAAGCTTCGCGCTCAATCTCGATTAATTTTGCAATATGTGAGTGTGATAAAGTATTCACAATTTTGAAGTTTCTCTTTCTGAACGTCGCAATAAAGAGCACGTTCGCTTCAAATGATGCATTTTTCAAAGCACTTTGTCCTGAAGACGATGATGTTGCTCTCGAAGACGCACTTTTATCGAATAGGGATACATCGTATGTACCTCGTATTGGATAGATCCCAAACGATGCAAGTTTAAGCAAGAGCACGTGCGCGGAATTTTCGTGCTTATCGATGCCAGTCAAATAAATCCCACCACAGTTGCCTTGATTGTCATCAGCTCGAGATGACGCCGCCAAAAAAGTAACGCTTGTGATTATCTCGTTCGATATTTCTTCTTCAGACTTCATCTCGCGACAGATTTCAGCGACCACGGCATCGAGAGAAATAGAATTCATCGAGCTTGCCAACATGATAACTTTCGCCCGCTGATCATGCATCAATAAATTATTTTTCTCCTCACTTTTATTGTAACGAGACTGAGGAGAATATCTCGCTTTTGACCACGTGTCCAACGCTTTCTCAAAAACGTCTGCGTTTTCCGGAGAAACTCCGAAACAAGGCGAAGTCACGTTTGATTTATGAACAACAGACTTCAAATAAACCCTCTTCTTTTCATTATCCATACCACATTTACTCACCAATATCTTTGAATCGAAAAGGGACGAGGAAAAAGCTTCAGAAACCATGTCGTGGAGTAAAATATCATCTTCGACTCGTTTTCCTTGGATATTTTCGCCATCTTCATCATGGATTGGCGCCTGCTGGAAGAGCGCTCTGTACAAAGATTTAACGAGCTTTTGATTCGCCTCTTCGCTCTCCAAAAGGCAACGCTGAACTTGCTCCTGTTCAACTTCTTTTGTGACGGAAATAGTATTATTGTCTTCGTCGAGCAAAAAAATATTATTATTTTTCTCTTCCTCTGCAGCAGCTTGCGTCGTTCTTTTCGTAGTAGTAAGAACAACAGAGGGACGAGCTGCCGTAGATGAATTATATCTTCCATCAGATAATGCGCTTTGCTTTTCAGAAGACGGCTTTGGAGTCCAGCGACGACTTGCAGAAACCGAAGTTTTATGTTTCTTCAAATATTCTGGATTTGGCTCCCGAGTCGCTCGAAACGTAAATTTTCTCATCGACGATAAGACAATTTCTCGCGCACGCTTTGACTCTGCAGCAAGGAAGAAATCTGCACTGCAACTTAGTTTTTCTTCTCCAAAGAGCGCGTTTCCACCATCTCGAAGCACGGACGGCACGGATGCGAGCGAAAAGTAGATGTTAGATTCATCTTTCTTTTTGTTCTTCATTTCTTCTTCTTCTTCGTCGTCGTCGTCGTCAGAGGCGCGTCTAGCGACGACTGCTCGATCGACGGCATCGAAAAGGAGTTCTGAGAAGAAAGATATCCCAGCAGCAGGACCTCCACTTAATACAAAAAGCGCTTGGTTCGTGACAAAAAACCTATCGCAAACTGCTGAAACTTTTATGCGTTCAGTTTTTGTATCGTTTTTCTCCGAAAGGAAACGCACGCGAGCAACCGCTGGTACGTCAGCCGCTCGAGGCTGAAAAATCTCTTCAACTGCGCTGCTGATATTTTCTTTTAAAGCAGCGTAAAGATAAACAACGTCGTTTCGATCTTCCTCCTCCTCGCAATATTGCACAGACGCTTTTTTCTTCTCAGCGCCTCCCAGCGGCGAGTTTACTCCGTTCGTTTTCGATGAAGTAAAAACGGTTGCGCTTTCCAAGATACCCATAGCCTTTGAGCTCGCGTTTCGGCATAAACGTTTTTCTTCCTGCGTAAGCGCGAAACGAACTTGATACGTTTTTCCATCATAAACGCGTTCTGTTATAATCGTATGATCATCGGCTGATATTTCTGCGTTTATGGTACTTTCATCGTTAAGAGGATCTTCTTCTTCTTCTTCTTCTTCTCGCGATAATAAGTTTTCAATAGCAACATCGTCCTGATTTTCAGAATGATTAAAACAGATCTCAGAATCAGGAGGGGCAATTAATAATAATTTTGCCTCCTCCTTTGAGGGATCTTCTTCTTCTTCGTCGTCGTCGTCGGTGAACAACAAAGCGCGCTGAGGAATTCTCTTTGAATGCCGATTCTTTTCCTCTTCTTCCTCGGCAGAAAAGCGATCGAATGGAGAACGCGGCGAACTTAACAAGTTTACTCTTTTTTGCCGCGACATTGTATATATAAAGAATAAGTTCCCGGGTCAATTCCTAGAGATCTTGCAAAATATTATTCTACTCTCGCGCGCGTACTTTCAATGTATACTTTAAACTCAACGAAAGATCAACGAAAATTGACTGATTCGATTCAATTTATTCTAAGAATCCTTGTCTATTTTGGGATTTATCTTTCGCGATTGGATTACTTTTTATGAAGAAGAATTTAGTTTTGTGTGTGCGCGTGCGTAACAAAAATAATCGTGATGCGTTTTTTTTGGAATTTGCTGATGGATATTATTTTCCCCCTCGAAAATTGACCCCTCCTCGCAGTTGTCATCAGTCGTCAGTAATACGTAAGCGTAATAATAATAATAATAGTAATAATAATAATAATAATAATGGTCGCCGATAACAACAACAACGACGTAGATTTATATAGACCAATTTTCCATGAGAAGCTCGAGCACGTCTCGAACTGTAAATGGACCGCTTCTGATAATGAGAATAAAAACAACAACAACAATAATAATAATAATAATAATAATAAGTCGTCCTCTCCTTCGATCTTGTTCATATTTTTGGAAGATTTAGCGAACGAGATCGCTCTAGAGCGAGAGCAGAAAAATGTAGTAGATATAAACGAAGAGTTTGCTGAAAGAGTTTTATACTCTCGGTTATCAACGATAACATCAGCATCTCAACGACAGTCATCCAATAATTATAATAATAATAATAATATTCAATCGAAGTTTCTATATCTCTTACAGACGTTTCATAGGGCAGATGATGAGTTAAGAAAAAGCACTTTAGCAATGTTTGGGAACGATAAAATAGTCAAGGAAAAATTTGAAGCGTTGATGCAAGAGGTGAAGAAATTATGCGTTTCCTATGGTGGATTAGCATTAAACCCGGACACTGAAATACGAGGCACGCGTAAAGAACCTGGGATGTTTCCAATCACTGAATGGGAGGAACATTACGGAGTCAACGAGTTTTCGCATCGTCTATATACTGGCGAAATGAGTCAACTCTATTTAGACGAGTTTTGTAAAAAGTTTGAAGAAGATGACCCGGAGTTATTAGACAAGATATTTTTGAACGAAAGGCAGTGGACGTTCACAAAAGATTCAGCAAAACCAACAGATCCGTTCACGCTCCAGGGAATGTCAATTCTAGGGGATTTTGATCCCTTTTTCAGAGCAATGTTTATGGTTGCAGCGAGTCCAATCGCGGCGGCGAGGTTAGTAAGACATCCGTTTTGGACGCCGGAAAGACGAAACACTGAAATATTCCCTGCGTTGCCAATGCACGTAATGACTATGCGAAACTTCAACTACTCAAACGCGAGAACATCCGAGGGGTATGTTTTAGGAAAAGATTTCGAAGAGTGCTCAGTTTTAGGCGCTTTCTTTGCACTTTCACCGATGTGGGCGAAGTGTCCGACAATGAATTCGCCCAATGGGAGACGAGAACCGCATTTATTTCCATCGTTGTTTCCCAGCGTAGATCTAGCATGGTCACCTAAGATGAAAATGCGTGTGAGCGAACGAGATAGCGCGCAGAGGACAATATGGATGCACATGGCACGCGTCTATGAAGGACTAAACGCAATTGTGAAGACGTTGTTGAAACACGGCGGATCAACTCGAGATGGTGTTATGAAATGGATATTCGTAAACTTGCGTGTTAATAAAAAGCGAAGCCAACGAGAGCAGCAATTGTCGTGGTTTGAGAATTCCTCGGACGGTTATTTTGTAAATTTTAGCTCAACAATGTTGCGTTTAAGTTTGCCGTTCACGGATATTCTCAATGGAACAGGGAAGCATTTACCAAAAATTAAAGCCGAATATACACTTTCAAAGTCATGTGGGATTACAGACTATAAAGATTCTACGAGGTTAGGCATGTCAGAGAGTGAAGCTCAACAGTGCGTTGAAAGCGGGGAGTTTGAGTTGATGAACGATGCGTCGTGGGGATTTGTCTGCGAATGTTTTTTTGCGACGCACCGCGCAATGCATCTCGGAATCGTTGCGTGTATTAGCGATCTAAAAGAACACCATCGTCACCGAACCATAAGACGTTATACGGATAGAGTGCGTGATCTTCAGGAAGATTTACAATCGCTAGCGGCAAATGACCCTCATCGACGCGAGTATCTAGCAGAACTAGATCAATTACAGCTCAAGAGACATGGATTCATACAACAGGCTATCCTTTGCGATGCGACGTTACTAGATCCGCGATTAGTCTCCGATTGTTTTGCTTTTTATCGTTTGACTTGCGTTTGGTTATTGAACGCTGCTAGAGGTGAGGAACAGATGGTGATATCGACACCGTTGACGGCAACACAACTCCCTGACGAGGCCTCAAAAACTTTCAGAGGGATTCCTGAAGAAATTGTCGAGGACACTTTGGACTACCTAGAGTATGTCATGCAACATGCTGCCAATTCTTCGCATTCTTTGATTGAAAATGAAATTCTGACCGAAGTTGTTGATTTTCTTGTTTTGTTCTCGGGAGCGACTGAGCATATTAAGAATCCATATCTTCGATGTAAGTTTGTTGCGACGATACACGCGTTTTTGCCGGACTTTTCCGGTTCTGATAAATTGGCGCGAGTGATGTTTGAAACGAATGCAAGTGCTTTTCAGTTTCTCATCCCGAATTTACTTAAAATATTCGCAGAAGCCGAGCGAGCTGTTGGTTACTACGAAAAATTCAACGTTAGGAAAGAAATTGGTGATATTTGCGAGTATCTCTGGGGAATCCCAGAATATCGCAGTGGTTGGAAGATTTTTGCCGAAACTCAGTTGCGATTTTATGCACAGTTTGTTGACATGTTAATCAACGACTCGGTGCATTCCCTCGGGGCGGCTATGGAGAGGCTTCCTGAAATTCGTGAAAGAGAGGCGTTGATGGCGGATGAAAATGCGTGGAATCAACTGACAGATGAAGAGCGCACAGATCACCAAGAGAGACACAAACGATGCGAAGAGGAACTGAGATCGGATTTGTTTTTTGCCAACCAAAACATCGAGATGATGGCGTACACGAGCAAAGAAATTGCGTCTCCATTTTTGAGGCCGGAGATTATTAAAAGAGTTGCGGATATGTTGAATTACTTCTTGAGTCATTTGGCAGGACCAGAGAGACGAAAGTTAAAAGTGAAAAATCCGGAAAAGTATGAATTTAATCCGAAAGATTTGTTGACAAAGATCGTGACCGTATATGTCAACCTTTACAAAACCGAAGAGATGATCCAAGGAAGCAGCGATAACATGGAAGCTGACTCGGACAAAACCTTTGGTGAGGCAATTTGTGAAGACGGTCGAAGTTATAAAGATGAAATCTTTTCTATGGCCGTCAACGTCGTCTCCAATCACTGTCTTCTTTCTCCAACTGACATTGAAACCTTTCAAAAGGTCCAAAAAGTTGCTAAGAAAGCGGCTGATGATGCCGTCGACCTCGAAGCGGACTTGGGTGAGATTCCCGATGAGTTTCAAGATCCGTTGATGTGTACGCTGATGAAAGATCCAGTCATTGTTCCAATAACGAAAAGCGTCTGCGATCGCGCTACGATTGAACGACACTTGCTCTCTAATGAAACGTGTCCATTCAGTCGACAACCTTTAAAAGTCGAGGATTTAGTAAGCGACGTTGAATTGAAACGAAGGATTGACGAGTGGGTAAAATTAAAGAAGGACGAGAGCCGTCGTAGTAAATAGAATAATATACATACTACACGGAAGTACTATTATATTAATATAAAACAAGAATATTATTACATATACACGTGAGTGCTTGAAGTGGCCCCTATGTGAGACTTTGCAAAAAAGACTTGTTCTTTCACACAACCCTTGTCTGCTTGTTGGTGCTTCTGCTGATGCTGATGATGTATAACTAATACTCGTAACACTTATTATAACTAATAACACAATATAACACACTTTAGCTCAACGTGTATAACACATTGATCTAGGTTAATTAATAGTATTTATACATTAATAAACCACACACATAACCATAGCTTTACAAGCGA
>Ga0302126_10000877_pt1 | contig 18686 bp, 9 predicted proteins | sample CB4_20m_MG_FD_203108 | JGI IMG/M metagenome (GOLD analysis project Ga0302126, IMG submission 203108) | Marine microbial communities from Western Arctic Ocean, Canada - CB4_20m | ecosystem: Environmental > Aquatic > Marine > Oceanic | place: Canada: Western Arctic Ocean | collected 2017-09-24 | reverse complement strand
GTATTAAGCTCAACAAACGCAACAACGAGCAGTCCTACTTCATCATCGACTACTTTAAATCGTGACAATAACGTAATGATGATGATCATGAAGAGGAAGACGGAAACGTCTCAGCAACAGCGGCAGCGGTCGTCCCCGAAATTATCATCGTTAGGTGTACGACCGGAAAGATTAACGCAAGATATTGCGAAATCGGAGTTTTCGACGAATAACCCGAAACTATATAACAGGAATATGATTAAACACTATACTCCGTATGATCAGATGGAGTCTGATTTGGGTAAATGGGGCGACGCGAGTGCGATGAAGTTATATAAAGAACAAGTGAAGTTAGAGTTTGATCCAGAATCGCTCGGATTACCGAGACATTTTGATGCTAGGAAAGAATGGTCAGAGTGCAAGGGAATAATTGGAACCGTGAGAGACCAGGGAAAGTGCGGCAGTTGTTGGGCAGTGGCGGCGACTGAGATCATGAACGATCGAGCGTGCATTGCGCATGGCGAAAGACAAGAGTTATCGCCACAATACGCTTTATCGTGCTATAGCGCCGGAGCCGGATGCAACGGCGGTAATGTCGTCGATACTCTGCAAGAAGCGAGAGTAAAGGGTATACCGACTGGAGGTATGCTCGGTGATTCCGCGAGCGCATGTTTACCGTACGAATTTGAGGCATGCGATCATCCATGTCAAGTCGCTGGTACGGTAGCGGAGCAGTGTCCGACTACGTGCGCCGATGGCACTACAATCGAAGATTCCATGTTAATCAAGCCAGTTTCGGAGCCATACGAGTGCCCAGAAGGAGATTGGCGTTGTATTGTGAAAGAATTACACCAATATGGCTCAATGGCTGTCACCTTTGGCCCAGTTTGCGAGGATTTTTATGGACACAGACGTGGCGTTTATGAACAACCGGAAGGTGGGAAACCGTTGGGATTACACGCGACTAAAATTATCGGTTGGGGTTTTGAAGGTGACGATGAAGAAACTGGTAAAGGTGGGAATCCATATTGGATTATGGTAAATTCTTGGCAAAACTGGGGTGATCATGGAGTAGGTAGAATAGGCATTGGAGAAATGAACATCGAAAGCGAAGCGACTTCGATTAAGATGTGAGAGAGTGAAATTTGTAAAACAATAATAATAATAAGCGGGAAAGTTTTGATGACTACCAAAAATAATAATTTGAGAGAGGTAATTTGAAACTTTTTAATACTCGCGAGGACGACGATAGTTTATATATATGCACATGAATAAAGTGTATACAGTACCTACTACGGACGTCGTCCAAAGAAAATAATAAAGATTAAAGTTGTAATGATATTATAGATCTCTACTAAAAATACACACGAATACACTCTTTTACAAACGTCGACGATCTCTCTACTACAAAGCTAATGAAAACTCAATCTAAATGATCCATATCGACATCTTCTGTTAATATTCGCCGATGTCTTTCTCTTCTCGATTCGGGACCGAATGTAGTTGACAAAAGTTCGATGAACATGCGCGCTGCTGTCATGAGACCACCACCAGTAATAAATACTAATACTAAGCTACCGATATCAAATCTACCCAACTTTCCTTTTTGATAAACGATTAAATGTATACCAGCTCTTTGTAAATTTATACGTTCGCTTGGCCAATTTTTAAAAACATATTCTTGCGCTCGAACTTCTGTATATCCGACCAAGCGCACGTCCATCTTGCAATGCCAAGGAAACGTCTCAGATCCTTGACCAGCAAGAGCCTTGAAAACATCAAACGGAGAAGTGTTCGAATATGTCAGTTCTAAAGCTAAAGTCAAACCGTTTTGTCTAAGTGTTTGCGTTTTGCCATCGTACTCGTATAATTCATCTGCTTCTAATAAATATTCAAGTCCTTTTTCTCTCAAACCTTTCACTATAACGGACAACTCTTTCTTCTTAAGTTCGTTTGGGTATAATTCGACGTTTCTAATGAGATCAGAAACCCTTATGACTACATCTTTTGGGGTCTCGCTTAAATAATTAGGACGAAATATGGCTCCACCCGGTAATGTTACTTGTAAGAACCCTGCATGAACGCTCCATGAAGTCGCAACATATTCAGGCTTCACGTGAATTGCAAACTGTTCAGTTCCTGCGACTCTGAACACATCTCTTTCAACCTCTTGCCACGATCCACATTCTGCAAGGTTTGCGTTGTTCCTTTCGTTATTTCGTAAACCGCCGGGCCGAAAGTTCCCGCTCGTATGAAAATCATCATCGTCGTTGATACTTCTATTACTACTACTACTGTTACTAATTTTATTATTATTACTATTATTATCATCTTCATTATCTCCTTGTTCGTTCCCATACGTTAACCTTCTTTGACAATTCGTCGTCCTTCGTTGCTGAGATGACTCGATCCATTGAGTCGTTATGAACAACTCTGACTTTCTCACCGGTTTCCCGTTATTATGTTCATCGTCTACGATGTTCCACTCTCTGCACGGTGGGCCACCATCTGCGCAGTATTGCATTTTCTTAGGCTCTAAGTAATCCGGTCTTTGTAGCCATAACGGGATCGGTTGATGTATCGGCGTCTCGTATTTCAAATGCGAGCTCTTAAACAGGATTTCGTAGAAGAAAACGTACCCGATCAATAGACATATCCTAAGAACGAAGTGGGAGTATCCTAACCAGTTCGGTGATCTTAAGCGAACGTATTTATAGGTGACAAACGTGCTAATGTAATCCTCTAAAGCGTTCGAGTGCGGACCACCGCTATTGCCCTGACCCAAGGACGACATCATAATCGTTTTGTCACGACAAATATGATGATGGTGATGTTGACAAAAAAAAGATACCAGCAGTGATGATGATAATCGAGATATTCTACTAACACAATCGTAATATGTATTGATACGACAAAATAAAGCTAAAAACTAGTTTGTTTGATTCCTCTTCTCTCTCTCTCTCTCTCTTGACTAATTATTTAATTATATTAGTTCGCAATAAAACCTTTACCAGAAGACGATCCAGCCGGAATAACCTTCAAGACGTTGAAACGAACGGTCTTGGACAACGGTCTGCATTGGCCGACGACAACCTTGTCGCCTTCCTTGCAACGAAAGCACGGTGAGATGTGCGCGGAAATGTTCGTGTGTCTTTTTTCGTATCTTTGGTACTTTTTAATAAAGTGCAAGTAATCCATTCTGAGCGTGATCGTGCGGTTCATTTTCGTAGACTTGACGACGCCGGACAAAATTCTACCTCTGATGGAGACGTTACCAGTGAACGGGCACTTCTTGTCGATGTAGTTGCCTTCGATGGCCTCCTTCGGCGTCTTGAAGCCTAAACCGATGTTCTTGTAGTAACGCGTACCCGCTTTCCCTGGCGCCTTCTTTCTCGTAGAAGCGGCGAAACTATGTATGTGGTTATTACAAAGAAGAAAAGATGAGAGGGTCAGTAACTTGATTCGATAGAAGAAAAGAACAACAACGCGCAAATATCTACATCTATATGCGCTCGATCACATCTCTCTTAGAAAACAATTATGACAATATTTATTTATTTATTTTCATCATCATTCATCATCACCGAGAGATTGAGGGAGAGCCCTACTTCGCGAAAATCTACTCAATCTCTCTCGCTCTTCCTGAACATCGCGCGAACGTCAATCGATAAATATAACAGCGCATTCGCGTGCAAATCTATTATATCCAATCAATTAACGTAATATATATATGTCCACATAGAACACATATTGCGTGTTCTCTACGTTTGAGAAGCGTAATTCTCTTCCGAAACACGAGCACGGTCACAAAGGAAGCAGCGTAAATCATCATCGCGTTCTATATTGAAACAAATCCGCGCCACGCGAACTTAAAAACGATCGATTTATGATCGATTCACTTACCCTACGTTTACGCCAACCTGCTTTTGATAGCCCTTTTCGGTTTGTACGTCAGCCATTGTCGTCGTTTAGTCTTATTCTGACGCGTTGAACTTCTGAATATTTTACCGCATTATTTGGACATCTGCTCTTTGGGCAGAAAAGGTCTAAAAAAACAGACTTTTTTGAGTTGGCCACAAAAGTCACGTTATTTTAAAGCGCTTAAAAGGGAGAAGAGACGGGCGAAGGGCACGTTTAGTACCACACATAACTGCTACGATGTCGTCGGGCCTTTTTACGTGTTCAATGCGCGTCAGCGTCGCTTCTTCATCAGAGGTACAGAGTCTCTCTTAATCTCTCTCGTACACTGATGGATTGTTCTTTCTTTGACGCTCGTTCTGTCTGTCTCGTCTCTGTCTGTTTCAATCGATCGACCATCTCGCGCGATTGAACGCTTTTCCAATCAAATACACTTCTGATGAGAATAAAAATGAGCCGCAAACTCTGTTTATTACGAACAACGACTACTCACTACTCACTACTCACTACTCACATCTCTCATTATGAAATGAACAAAAAAAAAGGCTTCTAAAACGGCGCAGACGCAAACGAGAAAGAGAGTAATCCCTAGAGCAGCAGCTGCGCCGACGTGTTCTTTATCAATGAAACCGGCGTATGCACAAACTGCAATCACTGACGACGCAAACGTCGAAGGACGTTGCAACAGCTTTGACGAGCGAGAAATGGCGAAAGCGAAGTGCGTTCATCCAGAGAGAACGGATAAGACAAAGTGGTGCAAAGATTGTCCGCGCAGAGGTTAATGTATACATATATCTACTAAGTATTAGTTTGTTATATATATGTATGTATACCATGGTATATTATTAAAAATCGTCATCACCGGCGTCGTTATGAGTATTTTAACGCTTCTCGTGCTTCACGCATAAAACGCCTAAATAGAACAGAGTAAAACAGATTGGAATCCAAATCGAAGCATACGCAAGATTTCGATATTTTTCCCTGTTTTGCAAAGAAAACGTTCTCAAAATGGATTCACCTGTAATTGGTTCGCACTCTGAACCGTCCTCGGTTTGACTTCTGAGATAAAATCGAAACGCTCTTTCTTGCGCGGGCGGGACGTTCAATTGCGTGAACATATCTTCGATACCTTCGGGAGTGCAATGGTCAGTGAACTCTACAGAACCACCGAACTCGTTGACCATTACTGCAGACCAACTCCACTGCATCCAAGAAATTTCGTATAGCCACTTCCAAACTTTCGGGATAGTATCGCATCGAATAAAGAAGCCCGAAACTAACATATTCAACGTCCCAAATACTGGTAGTAAAACACCAGGGCCGATCTCGCCAGGTATCGTGGCGGCGATAGTATACCCAATTAACATGCAACAAATCATATTAATTAAATTCGCCAAGACTACGAACCAATACGATCCATCCAAACCGATCGAAAAATAGATGATGCACGTGTACAAAATTGCGCAAATCGCACATCCTGGCAACTCGATCAATACTTTCGCAGTCACGTAACTGAACGCGCGATAATACGAATCATGAAACTCTTTCGTATAAACCTCGCGTTCCATTTTCAAATTATCAATGAATCCTTGCGCCATGAACATTGGTAAAATGATCATAATGAACAAGATGCCGTTGACGTTCAGTATGCCGCTCATCGTACGATCTTGACCGTAAAAGAAAACTGAGAGCGTCGCGGCCAAAAGCTGATAGACCAAAACGCGAGAGAACCAAAATATTGAGTGTAACCAGTGCACGAAGAACTTGTATCTTACTAAGCACAAGAGCTCGCCAATAAGCGATCTTTCGTATTGCCGCTCTTCAGAAGTCTCATCCGTTGTAGTTGTCGTCGTCATCGCTCCTTGAACAGTTAATGAAGTCCCATTGCCCCACCCGGATTCGCCAGCGAGCTCTTGATTTTCAATTTTTAAATCGCTACTCGCGTAGTGTTGAGCGAAATTAATCTTTTCCTTACTCGACGACGCAGTCGATGTCGTAATCGTACCATCGAAAGAAAGTGCCTCGAGAAGATATTCAGAAACCGAACAACCAGATAACTGTTTTGGAACGCCCTGAAGCTTTTCGAAAAAGTGAACAGGCGCATACCCGGCTCGTCCGAAGTAAACGCAATCTTTGTTCAATAAAATTAAACCGTCGAATGTGTTATAAATATCAGTCGATGGCTGATGGATTGTCGTAACGATCGTTCTGCCTTCTCTCATTTGCAACTCTTTCAACGAAATCATGACTTCTCTCGCCATCGCAGAATCCAATCCAGAAGTAGGCTCGTCAAGGAACATACATCGTGGCTGAGTAAGCAGCGAGCACGCGACTGAAACTCTCTTCTTCTCGCCGCCCGAAACGCCTCTCACTAAGTTATTTCCCAAATACGTATTCCTGCACTTTTCGAGATTCATGGCACGAATAACGCCTTCGACTTGTTCGTACACGTCTTCCCTACACATATTCTCCACGTCAGGTATCTTTATCATAGCCGTAAAAAGAATAATTTCAAAAACAGTCGAGCCTCCGTAGAAAATATCTGCCTGCGCGACGTAACTCGTATACTTCTTAATAGCCGAACTCGTTGAAATTTTACCATCTAGTAAGACTTCGCCCATTATAACGCCTTCAGTCTTTCGTTTCGTGATGATATCGAGTAATGTCGATTTACCAGCACCCGATGGACCTAGAATTGCCCACATGCCCGGTGTTATGACTCCGGTTACGTTTTGTAAAATTGTCTTCTCGAAATATTTCTTTTGTTGCTGTCGTTGCTGTTGTTGATATTGAGAGTTCTGTGGAGGAGGTGCTCCGATCTCTTCATCAGGTTCAGTGAACGGGAACCCAACAGTCGTACTCATGCGCTTTCTTTCTCGTTTCGATGGTGTTTTACATAGTATCTTGCAACCTACGTCGCGTAATATAATCGTACATCCAGGTCGTTGCGATAGTCTTCGAGGTATTATTATTTGTTGTCGTTGTTGTTGTTGCGAATCCAAACTGTTATCACTCACTGCGCGATCATCACCATCATCGTCATCATCATCGCTTCTTCTTCCTGTTTCGGAATTAGCGTTAGACATCGAAATCGATGTCACGTTACCCATTCTTTATCTGAGGATATTTTCCCCTGCTGCGTATTTTTATCTTTCTCTCGTCGAAACAAACAAACAAAACATCCACGTACATACAAAAAAAAAATATACTACTACTACTACTATAATATCATTTTAATAGTGCTCATATAGTATATATACACATATATATGTATCCTATTTCTTGCGAATTTGTTTCCAAACGAAATGCGATTCAGTCGTCCCATCTTTATTCTTTCTCGTTATCTTTTTCTTCACGCCTTTACTGTACGAGATTTCCTTCTCCATCGCCATCTTCAACGTCATCGATTTTAGTTGCTCGGCTCTTTGCTCGCGTTCGTTTAACATCTTATAAGCGCCTCTGTTTAATTTCGCAACTTTCTTCAACCTCCTCTCTTGCTGTTTCATCAACTCTTCTTCATCGAAATCGATTTCGTTCGCGCCTACGCCGACGAGCGCGTCGGCGTCTTCCAACTGTTCAGTTCTCGGTCGATTAAACGCTCTCCCAATCAATTCTTTCGGCGTATCGAAATATTTCGCAGCTTTAAAATTCTTCACATCTTCGTAATCATCGACGAATATCGTATGCGTCCTCTCGTCACTTCCAGCCCCTAAACAATGTAAGGTCTCCTTCATCTTCTTCACTTTATTCAACTCTTGTTGCGCTTTCATCGTGACGTACCTCAAATCTTGCGTCTTCATCACTTTCAACTCATCCTCCGTAAACTTATTCTGTTCGCTCGTTCGCGCTTCGTGTACGCCTTCTTTCGTCTTCGCACGTTCCATCGCGAAATAGTACTCATCAGGGTTTCTCTCCGAAGCCTTTCTTTTCAAGACCTTTATTTGATCCTCCTTCCTGTGGAAATCTTTCGCTCGAAGTTGGTAATCTTTTCGTTTCTCTAGAAGTCCGAGTTTCTGTCGCTCCTGCGGTTGCGAGCGTTCTTTATGCGTCGTGCGCTTTATTGCGTTCCTCAGCGATGCGCTCATTATTGTTTATTATATTCTTTATTATATTGTTTATTATATTGTTATATAGTAGTAGGGATTTTTATTGCGCCGTCAATAGTGCTCATCACTCCTTAAAATTAGCCCATCCTGCCATCTTGTATAATTCACTAATACGTACTACTAAGGAAATAATTTAAGCCGCTGCTGCCTGCTGGCTGCTGCTGAAAAAAAGAACTCTCAACAATCAAGTCATCGTTACAATTTTAGGGACCTGCTGATGATGTGCCCTGTTCGTCTGTTTTTGTGACAAACGAGAAAATTTACGTATTTAGCATCGTCAGCATCAGAAAATGATGCTGGAAACGAGTTGGAAACGAAATTGAAATTGAAAACAATCGTAACGAAACTTCAGCTCGATGATGAAGAAGAAGAGAGCAACGGCAGATATGCATCAATATATATAGTATGGAGTACTTAAATCTATCCGCGCGTTGAGTGAACTGTGTCGATATAATATAATAACGAGAATACGAGCGAGGAGAGAAAAATAAGAATGAACGGTCAAGAGCGAGTTTGATAGAGAGAGAAACGGACGACGACGAGGGAGGGGATAACAGTACTATCAATGCTCTGATTTTAAATATTTGTATACATATAATGAACAGAGAAGAAGCGTTTAGGGTATTAAAGTTAGACCCTCAAACGGCGACGAATTCGGACGTCGAAAAAATGTTCAGGGAGCTCTTGCACAAAGCACATCCTGACAAAGGAGGAACGAACGAGCAGCTTTTGGCGTTACAAAGTGCGAGAGCGGTAGCGCTTGGACAGCAAACGAGACAACAGAACTCTTTTGGTTTTGCAGCATCTGCGCACTCTGCGCACGTCAGTTCGAAGAGTTTTCCGAAGCACTTGAAACTAATGATTGGTAGTTTAGTCCTCGTCGTCGTTGGAATCAATATCGCAAAACGAACGGCGGCGGAGCGGAAGATCGATCGCTCGCCGAGGATTAGAGCAGCCTTAGGATTAGAAAAATAAAGAAGAAGATACTAGTAGGTATGTAAGAGATAGAATATACGTGTTGTGTTGGTACTGGTACAATAATAATATAAGGCTATAATACTAATATTTCATTAGAGCGCGTCGGCAAAAACGACGACTTGGTCTCCTTTCTCAAGTACGACAGAAGCGTTTTTGTCAGGGTTCATTTCAATTTCGCCATTAAATCCGCGCACGATACCAATTGCCAACTCCTTTCTCTCTCGAGCTCTCTCGCATAACGTTCCCCACGTTAGTTCTATTTCGTTTTCTTCTACGAATTGTTCGCGCTTTCTAAAATAGATTTCTTTGCCTTCTTCTTCCACGAGTGATTGTAACAACGCCGCAATAGAGGAATCGTTCAGAACCTGGAATAACGCGGATGCTATTAATGTATCGTTCAAGACGATTTCTAAATTTCTTGAACCATAAATGGTCTCCGCAAGCGCCTGCGTTTGTTCACTATTCATCGAGCACACGACGTGCAACCTATTTTTTCCGATTTCGTTCGCGTGATATTTAATTTTCAAAAGCATCGTTAGCAAATACGCATCTTGTTGCTTCCGCGAAAGCGTCGACGGCGGTAGTAGCAAAAGCGATTGCACGTCTGAGGCAAGAATTGTCTTGATTACATCTTCATCGATCGTGGGGGCGATTTCAACGTGTTTGACTGCAATTTCTCGTCGTTCTTTTCTCGACATTCTCGACATTTTCTTAATCGTCTTTAATATTTCATCTGTTGACGCGGAATACATGGCAATCGACGAGTGTTTCGGCGCTATCGAACAAAACGTATCAAGTACTCCCGGAGCTTCACCATTCCATCCAATGACGGCAACATTCCTAGGTGAAAAGTATGAAGACGAATCTGACGACTCCTTCTCTTTCTCAATTAATCTTCGCATGATTTCAAATTGCGAGCCGATTACAGGCGCATGCAACTCTTTTCTTTTTGTTTTGTTGTTGTCATTTGTGTGTTCAGCGAGCACATCTTCGCAAATGAACAATAACTCGTCTCCTGTTACCAAGTCTTCATCGTTTGGAGCTAAATAAATCTTTTCATCTTTTTTGAAGCCTACTAAAGTGTGTTTTCGGAAAGCTCGCCAAACCGAACTGAATTTTTGGTCTTTGTATTCCGGCGGGCAAGGTAAACAATAGAATTCACTAGAGTCATTTTGCACGATCAAGTCTGAAAAGAGATTCGCGAAACCAGGTTGAATTAATGCAAAACTTTTGATGCGGTCAATTTTCTGAGTCGATGAAACTGTAACAACCCTCGAATTAGAAAATCCATCCGTGGCGGATTCGGCGTATGATAAAAGAGATTTCTCTTTTGCATCATCCGGCTCCGTTTGAACGATGATGTTTTGAGTATTATTACCGGCTTTTAATTGAAGAATAGACGTAGCTTTTCCGGAAGATTTTATGAATTCATCGTCATCATTGTCATCTTCGTTGTTAGTGGCCAAAATCACAACTGTCTTCGCGTCCCAAACTGAAACGCGAGCTAAATCTTCTGATGAACTAGGGACGCCCGAACGTGTAACTATTCGGAATTTATGCCGCGTCGTAAAATTCGCAATCTCCTCATCCATCTCTGCTTTGTCCCTATTTGCTAAAATTGCAACTGGAGATGGGATTGAAACGCCATCTTTTTCGCCAACAGCCATTTGCTCTAGTAACGAATTCATTAAATTTGAATTCCAACCCAAAATAACTGTATGGTCGCGTTCGATTACGCGTGAATTTCCCATACGAACTTCTTCTACTCTGCTCTGTATTTCATCACCGATGATACCAATTAGAACCGCAAACGTGAACATTCCTATGAATACTATTGTATTTGCTACGATTTTACTCGCAAGAGTGGACTCGTCCGTAGAATCGGCTCCGGGAACGTCGTTCAATAAATAGAACGATTGCTCGATGGACTCGGGCCAACTTAAACCGGTCGTTCCCTTATACATAGCTCCGCCTACGACGACGATTGGGGTCATCACGAGTACTAAACTAATGATTTTCCAAACAAAACTTAATCCAGCCAGTTTCTGCATTTCGTACGATATAATCTCTCCCGAGCTCGGTCGATTTCTTTTGTATTGTTGTTGTTGTTGTTGTTGTTGTTGTACAGTCGATAACGCTAAAGCTGACTTTACAGGGAAAGTCGTCGGTGTGAGAGCTGCGAGCAAGATTGCTCCGGAGAATAATCCAACGCTACCAACACATCGTTTGATTCTTCTTATTTGATTCTTATTCTTATTCGTATTCTTATCTTTGTCGTTATCGTTGTTGTTATTCGTTGTCGATGCGTTGTTCGTTAGAGTGAGAGGATGAGATTGCTCTCTTCCTATTCTTCTTATCCTTGTCTTCGTCGTCCAACAAGGTGTGTTGTTGTTAACACTCGTCGATGATAACATCATCATCATCATCATCACGATCGTCTTTAATACATGCGTGTTATTAATGCGTGCGTATGCATCTTCGCGTATTTTTAGTGGTGATATTTTGTTTTACCATAAGTCTGCTCTTTATACTTTTTGTATTCAAATTGTTTCTAAAACAGACTAAAACGGACTATACTACGAGTAACAGACTAATGAATAATGTCCGGATGCTTCAATAAAAGAAGTTTCAGAGCGGCTCTGAGCGCGTTTACGTTCAAATCATCCTTTCTTCCTACTCGGCTCATTTCGGTCTCTAATCTAATTTTACGACTCTTCGCGCATAATAATTCGGCTTGGGTATGCTTCTCTCGCGCTTGTTTTAACTCAAGCTCGCTCGCTTCGCTTTGCAGTTGCAACTTTTGCACTTGCGAATTTTTCTTTGATTGTTCGTCTTTGAGCTTTGTTAACTCAGGTATTATGTCTTGATTGATCGTATGAACGCAATCGGAAGCTTCTTTGAATTCTTTTGATTTAGCGTGCGTTTGCTTGAGAAAATTTAATTCGTTCATTTTACTTTCTAAAATCGCAACGCGCTGTGCTGTATCGATTACGTCTCTTTTTGCGTTTGCCAAATCGGTGTTTATTCTTGCGTTGTTAGAAATCGTTCGTTTTAATTCTGAAGAAGCCTCGCTGGATAAAATTGTAGACGTCGTTTCTTGAATGACCATGTTTTGTAACAAATCGTCTGATGAATTTAGCTCGTCGATGCGAAGTCGTTCGGAGGCTGCATTGCGATACCTCTGCGCTACTTCTCGCATCTTACTAACGAGCGCGTCGTCCGAAACTTTGCGTTGTTCATTTTGCTTCTTTTGCTCTTCTTCGCGTAGTTTATCGCTCAAAGCCTTCATTTCAGCTTTTGTTTTTTCGTATGTTTCTTCACATTCGTTCACAGCTCTCTTCGCTTTTTCGGCCTTCGAGGCTTCCATAGTAGCCTCATTCGTGATTCGCTCGAGCTCTCTTTCAGCATTATCTAACGCTTCTTTGAGTTGCGAAACTTTCTTCTCTGCAATTTTAACTTTTTCTGCGAAAATTTTCGACTTCTCCTCGTTTGCGTTACTATTTTCGACTGCAATTTTAAGAGCTTCTTCGGTTTCATTTGCACGAAATTCGAGTTGCTGTTGTTCTTCAGTAAAAGAAATATCGTTAGCAGCTCTCGCCGCTGCTTCTGATTTTCTCAACGCTTTTTCTTCAGCTCTTTCTTGCGCCCACTTTTGCTCATTTTCTAATACGAATTTGTCTATAATATTCGACGCTTCTAGTTCAGCTTTCGCCCAAGCAGAAAGCGCATCCGAGGATATTCTTACTCGCTCGGCGTGTTGCAACTCTGCCTCATTCAATGCGTCTTCAGCATTCTTACTGTCTTCCAAGAGATGTCTCAGCTTATCCTCCACTTCTTGTGCGTATTCAAAATTATCGTTCCTAATCGCTTCATCTTGAGATTTCTGCAGCTCGGATTGACGAACGAGATGCTCCGTGGCTTTTTCGGCAGAATAAAGTCGTTGGTTGCTAGCTTCCAATTTTAACCGATGCGTATGTTCGTAAGCTAATCGTTTTCCACGCACGTACGATTCAGTCGCTTCGATTACTTTATCAAACTCATCTGATTTTTCCAAGTCTTCTGCTATTTTTTGAATACCGAAGTTTTGCAATATGAAATCTTGATCTTGTGAACCGAATACGACAGGTGAACCTGGAGACACTGGAATAGCATCGGGCGAAAGATCTAGAGTTGGAGTAGCCACGCGCGAGTACTGCGGCGTAAACGGCTCCGACGTAGACTCCTTTAAACTTATGTCAGATTCCGAAGGTGAAGGTGCACGCGAAGGTGAAACCGGACCATCATCATCTTCTATACTTTCTTTATTCTCTCTACTTGTATTGATAGCAAAATCTGGAACAGTATCGGATTCGATTAGAGCGGTTTTTGCAGTTGTTGTTTCTGCATCATCGAATGGAACGTCCTCATTGCTTTCCATCGAAAAAGATGGAACGCGTAACATCTTTGGGTTTTCTAGAGCTCCATTCTCTACAGGAGCATCGGCAACAACGACGACCACGGGAGGTGATACGACGGCTTCTTGTATGAACAGCATCGCGCTTTCAAACTCGTCGCTTTCATCTAAGGCATCATCTAATCCACTGGTCAACTCTTCTTTAGGAAAAAAGCCATCATCATCGTCATCGTCATCATCGTCTTTGCTGCTGTTGTTATTTACATCGAGTGGTGGCGGAGAGGAAAGATCTTGTATAATAATAGACTCAGTATTGATGGAAATTTCAGCCTCGCGGAAATCTCCAAAATCATCTAAAGGTAAAGCCGCTTCAGCAGGTGGCGTAACTTCGAATCCTGCAAATAAATCCACCACCACTGGAGCTGCTGTTACTATTTCAACCGTCGTCTCTTTCGGTGGTGGTGTTCTCAAATCGTTCGTCGGCGCAGCAGATTCTGGAGTTTCAAACATATACGGAGATGATTGAGTAGTAGTAGGCGAACGTATTCCTATCGGCGTCGCAGTATTCATACCCATTTCCATCGCAACCGCAACCGCGGATGCTAGATCTTCTTCGAAATATTTAATTTGCTCCGTCCAAGCAGCTCTTTCGTTCACATCATCACCTTCAATTCGTTTTTCCTCTCTTAAATAAGATTTCATTTGTTCGCCTAGTCTTCTAATCTCGTTAATCCTTGCGAATTGCCTTCGTTCATCGTCCGAATTCTTCTCGAAGCCAATTTCGTTCCTTTGATTCGTTTTATCTAATAAATCTTTCGCTCTATCGTACGTTTTCGATAGTAGTTGTAGTACTGATAAGTCGTCATTATTATTATTATTATCATTATTATTATTATTATTATTATTATTATTATTATTATTATTATTATTATTCTGTTGTTGTTGTTGTTGTTGTTGTTGTTGTTGTGGGTTTACGTTTTGTTTAATCCCAAACAGTTCACCAATACTCGTTCCTTTCTTAAACATCTCTTACTTTTTCACACACACACACACACACACACACACACACTTTTATGATAAATAATAGTTATTACAATATAATAATCAAAGTCTTTGCTGATGCGCGCGCTTGTTTTGTGTCGTTTATTGGTTTTTATAAACATGATTTCCAAATTCCAATTCTCTCAATTCTCTCCATTATTCCTCCCTGCTATTTAAAAAGTTAGGTGTTTATCGATATATATATAGTTTATCAATATATATATATATATTGATGTTCATTAAGTTCTCGCTAACGACAACAATAACGAGAAGGATGTTTGCTATTAGTAATAGTAATAATCAATCATTATCATTAAACCGTTGCTTCTCGTGTTGTCAAAATGGTCTTCTTCTCGCGCAGAAACAACATCGTCAACATAAACAAAGGCACGGAGTTTCTAGGATCAGTACTAGTACTACTACTACTTTCGTTCAATCTGCAACGAATAATAGTAATAGCAATAACAATACTGCTACTATTAATAGTACTAATAATTCATTCGAAGCAAACGAAGACGAGTTATATACAACGAATCAAATAAGAAAGAGATTTGAACAGTTACGAGAGAGAACTTCTTTAGCCGTTAAGATGATGAACATCGATAGACTTCGAGAACAGAAACGGATGTTGGAGGAGGAACAAAACGACCCAAAGTTTTGGGAGGACCAACAAAAAGCGAAGAAGACAACGAAAGAGTTAAGTTTCGTGCAACGGCAATTGAACAAAGGTGAGATTATGGAAGGAGCGAGAGCGGACGTCGAGTTTGCGTTGGAGATGTTAGAGTCTCAAGGGGAGGAGGAAGAGGTAGAGGATTTTGAGGTTTTGAGAGCGGAAGCGATTGAATCGACGAAGGTTTTGACGGACGTGCTCGATGAGTTCGAAGCCGAGAAAATGTTAGGCGGGAAATATGATAAATTAGGATCTGAGTTGTTCATTTATGCCGGCGCGGGTGGAACAGATGCGCAGGATTGGGCAGAGATTTTAGAAAGAGCGTATTTAGCGTGGGCGCAGAAAAGAGGGTTCAAGGCGACAATAACTTCAAGGCAAAAAGGTGAAGAAGCTGGTATAAAATCGACCACGATTGAAATCGAAGGTTTGTACGCGTTTGGGTTCTTGAGATCAGAGAAAGGGACGCATAGACTAGTTCGTTTGTCACCGTTTAAAAAGGGAGATTCGAGTAGGCAAACTTCGTTTGCCGCGGTCGACGTTTGCCCATTGTTTGAAGATGAAAGCGAAGCGAATGAATTAAATATTCCAGAGAAAGATTTAGAAATAACGACAATGCGCTCTGGTGGTGCTGGAGGCCAAAATGTAAATAAAGTCGAAACCGCCGTACGTATAAGACATTTACCGACTGAAATTACCGTGCGTTGTGATGACGATCGGTCGCAAGCGATGAATAAGTCAAAAGCAATGGTTCGCTTAAAAGCAAAGTTAGCAGCAGTATTAGAACAGCAACGTTTACAGGATGTGAAAGAGATTAGAGGAGATGTAGTGAAGGCTGAGTTTGGAGAGCAAATTCGGAATTACGTTTTGCATCCTTATAAAATGGTTAAAGACGTTCGTTCTGGCTGTGAGACCACAGACGCAGAAGGTGTATTGAATGGTAACTTCGATCCATTCATGAAAGAATATTTACGATTTCGAGCAATCGAAGAAGCACAAAATTTGAACAATGCGGGCAAGTAGGAATAACAAAGAACATGATTATTATGATCTATTTAGTTAGGTAAGTAAAAATACATGTATCATGGTACAACGAGCCTTTAACTATAACTAACCCCAGAAAGTATCGACTTCGACTTTTTGTTTATGTCCTCTAAGGCCTCTTCGGCCCGATTTATCTTTCGTGAAATTCCTCGTAGAAACGTGGTTCACTCCTTTAAAAGTTTTCTTTGCTTTCTCTGCTTTTAACTTTGCTTTGATTAAAGTTGGATCATTACCCAAATCCGCCCGACTTCGAATCGATGAAGCCGTCATCGCAGACGGAGCAGGTTGTACTGGCCTTCCCTTTTCATCTAGTTTGTCTCTCTTTCTACCTGCTTCAAGAATTAAAGGTCCAACTTCGTCGTCGTATTTTGGTACGGGTGCGTTATCGTTTAACATGGCTTCAACTTGCGATGCTAATTTTGCGATTTCTTCAGGGTTCAAGTCAAATTGCTCGTCGTGGAATTCATCTTCATCATCTTCGTTTTCGTCTACATCGTCGTCGTTCTTCTCAGCGAGCTCTTCCGGTTCGAATACTTCTTCACTTTCATCTTCAGAACTTTCACTATGATCAACGTCGCTATCATCATCATCATCACTATTACTATTACTGTCTTCGCCTCGTTCCTTTATGCGTTCCTCACGTTCTGCCATTACTTCGTCAATCATTTTTTGATGTTCCGATGTAAACCCACTCGCTTTCAAGATCGAATCGATTGATTTCTCTCCACTTTTTTCCTTCTCGGCAACTTCTGCTAAAATTTCATCAAAATCTGGGTCGGGTTCTCCCATGACATCTAACTCTGCGTCGTAACCATACCGTCTCAAGAAGAACTTATGCAAGCATTCCATATCTCTAGTAAAAAGCATCCTAGCGTTTCTGTGGTGAATAGAAACCATTTGCGGAAAATCAATAACCGTCACCTTCAGTGTCTCCAAATGCATCATTATATTAAACTCGTTATAATCGCAATGGATGAGACCACATAACGCTAACTTCTTTAAAACTTGCATGCAACTATTATACACTTTTCCAGGAGACTCCATCTTCTTCACTTGTGTGAGCGGATATCCGTCCACCATTTCCATTAAAACGCAATGTCTGTTCAAATCAATCGCTTCCGGAACGCTAAATCCTTCCTCGTGCAACGCCTTCATGAACGCGTGTTCTTTCAACGCTGATAATCTAGACAAATATAACCAATTAAAGCTCGTCCTGCGATGTAAATAATCTCTCTTATTCTTAACAGCCTTAAAACTCGTCCTCCCTAATCTATGTAATTTCATCGCCATCCTTTTCCCTTCATCGTTCACGACTTCGTAGACGTCCGACTCTTTCCCTACCCCGATTCTTCTCCCAACTCCACTGATCGCATTTCTCATCGTAAACGCTTTAATGGCTAAAAAATCGTATCCAAGTGGGGTTAATCTGTACCCATCGTATTTCGAGTTATCGTGATGGACTAATTTATGTTTTAATAGTTCTCTTATGTGTTTATACCCACCGCCCTTCTTTAACCCGGCGATTGCGTTTATTAACTGCACTGGCACTATTTCATGGTTCTTCATGCCCATTTCGCACGCTACTAACGTACGGAACGTGTCTTTTTCGATGTACCTTAAGATCTCTACGTCGAACTTCATTGTTCCGTCTCCCTCCTCCTCCTAGTATTATTATTATTATTATTATTTGTTGTTGTTATTGTGTGATTAATTGTTTTTACACAGGTTCTGCCGATGGCGGCTTAAGAAGTGATAAAGTGCAGCAGAGTTGTCTGAAAAATGTGGTGCACATCAGATAATTGTATTTTAAGTATTAGAATATTATCTACCAGTACGTGTATAATAAAGATCTCTCTTCCTCTCAATACAAATGATGAAAATCAATCGCTCTCTCTCTCTCTCTCTTTTGAAAGTTTTGTTTGTTTGTATGTATGTGTGTGTGTGTGTCTAACGCCCGATTATTCCAAACGGGCAAAACGACAAGTGCTGCGCGCGCAATTTCTGCGCACGCGAGCGCTGCTCTATTTCTCTATAATTTCTACATTTTTATTTATCGTTTTGCGGCGATTTGCCGACGGCTGACTGCGTCGGCGAACGCGCTGATGCGCTTAAAGTCGTCGCTTGTCGTCGTTGTACTCCCTTTGCCTTTGCTTCTTTCGCGTAACCCGCTTTCGTCCATGAGGAGAAATAATAAAAGCGTTTGCGCCTCGCCGTAACTCGAAGTGGCTAAATCGTAATTACCGACGAGCTCTTCGACAGCGCCCGAGCGAGTTAAGTGCAAAGCACGGTCGTGAGTGAGCTCTAAACCACATGGTAGCGACGCGTTAATATCGATACCGTGAGCAGATATACCTTTCGAAGCCTTTTCGCATCGCGCGTGCGTTTTAATAAAAGCGCCTTCTATGCGTTTACGAATCGCAGCGCATTCTGCGTATTCTTCTTTTATGTTATTACTCTTTATGGTGCTACTGCTGCTTTTGTTGCTATCTGCCGAATCAGTTAGCGACATTTGAGAAACTTTATCATCAAGAGGGCTTGACGGACCGGCAGAATCTAAATC
>Ga0302126_10000875_pt1 | contig 18696 bp, 17 predicted proteins | sample CB4_20m_MG_FD_203108 | JGI IMG/M metagenome (GOLD analysis project Ga0302126, IMG submission 203108) | Marine microbial communities from Western Arctic Ocean, Canada - CB4_20m | ecosystem: Environmental > Aquatic > Marine > Oceanic | place: Canada: Western Arctic Ocean | collected 2017-09-24 | reverse complement strand
CCTCGATCGCGCAAAGATCCTGGAAGGCTTGCAGCGCTTCGGCATCAGTCGCGTAGCCGAAATCAATACGGCCTTTTTCCTTATAATAGGCATGTTCAGGACCTACAGCAGCGTAGTCGAGACCAGCAGAGACGGAATGCGTAAGGTCGATTTGGCCTTCTGGACTTTGCAGGATCCAAGTCTTGGCTCCCTGAAGGACCCCGAGCTGTCCGCCTTCGAAACGAGCGGCATGGTTCCCGCGATTGATATCGCGCCCGCCGGCTTCAATACCGCTTAGCCTGACTTCGAGGTCTTTAAGGAAGGCGAAAAAGATGCCGATCGCATTTGAACCACCACCAACACAGGCGGCGACTTCGTCTGGCAGCCGGCCTTCTTTTTCTAGTATCTGGCGGCGACACTCTTCGCCGATCACTCGGTGGAAGTCGCGAACCATCATGGGAAAGGGATGCGAACCGAGGGCAGAGCCAATGATGTAGTGAGTGTTACTTACGTTAGTGACCCAGTCGCGCATGGCTTCGTTGACCGCTTCTTTGAGTGTTCTCTGCCCAGCGGTCACACTGCGCACTTCGGCACCACAAAGACGCATGCGGTAGACGTTGAGTGACTGGCGACGCATATCTTCCTCGCCCATGTAGATGACGCATTCAAAACCCATTTTCGCGCACATCGCAGCGGTAGCGATGCCATGCTGACCGGCGCCAGTCTCAGCGATAATACGTTTTTTACCCATCCGCTTAGCAAGGAGTGCCTGGCCTACAGCGTTGTTTATTTTGTGTGCGCCCGTATGCAGTAAGTCCTCCCGCTTGAGGTAAATTTTAGCGCCTCCACAATGTTCGGTCAGGCGATCCGCGAAATAAAGATTAGTCGGGCGACCTGCAAATTCCCGGAGCTGGTGGTCGAGCTCTTTTTGAAATGTGGGGTCTTTGCGCGCCTCGTGGTAGGCCTCGGTCAGCTCGAAAAGCGGTGTCATTAAAGTCTCGGGCACATACATGCCGCCATAGGCACCAAAATGTCCGCGGGCATCGGGCAAGCTGAGTGGATCGAGTTCAAGTTCTGGAGAAGCGGTTTGCATGTAATTAATACGGTTACCGAGGAGCGGGTTTGTCAAGTGGGCAAGCACCATTCGAATCGCTCAGGGTAAACAAGCTTCAAACTCTGCAATGTCCTCCGGCGTATCGATACCGATCGTCGCTTGATCGGTGATGCCGACGTGAATGCGATAGCCGTGCTCCATCGCGCGGAGCTGTTCGAGCTTTTCGATCTGTTCGAGGAGGCCAGGTTCTAAGCTGGAAAAAGCACTCAGGAAATCGGCCTTGTAGGCGTAGAGTCCGAGATGGCGGTAGCAGCGGTTCTGCGCCAGCCATGCGGCATCGACTTCCCCGCTTGTATCCCGAGCAAAGGGCATGGATGATCGAGAAAAATAGAGCGCGTAGCCTTCACGATCGCGCACGACTTTGACTTGATTTGGATTGGCAAAGTCCTGCGGTCGTACGAAAGGAACGGCAAGCGTGGCAATAGCAGCATTCCCTGCAAGGCCAGCAGCAAGGGCACGGATCTGCTCGCCCGTGACGAGCGGCTCGTCGCCCTGCACATTAATCACAGCGGGTGCGCCAATAGCTGCATTGGCTTCTGCGAGACGATCCGTGCCGCTAGAGTGCTCAGCGCGAGTGAGTATGGCGGTAAAACCCGCTTCACTCAAGCAACGCTCAAGCGCGTCGTCGTCTACGGCGAAATAGAGCGGAAACTCAGGTGCCACGGTGCGGATACGCTCTGCAGTCCAGAGTATAATTGGCTTACCGCGCACCTCGTGCAGTAATTTGCCTGGGAATCGCGTCGAGGCAAGACGGGCGGGAACAATAATGGAAGGCATCTTTGACATCTACTTCCCCATCATCATAAAAATCTGACAATGAACAAGGAAATCAGTGCAACCGAAGCGGTTATTTTGCGGGATAAGAACAAAGACGCAGTCTTTCTCGACGTGCGGGAGCACTCCGAGTTGGCTATTTGCCGCATCGAAGGCGCACTCCACATCCCAATGGGCGAGGTCCCAGAGCGCCACGAAGCCTTACCACGGGACGCACCATTGATCGTCTTGTGCCACCATGGGATACGCAGCCTTAATGTAGTGCAATACCTCGAAACCAAGGGCTTCCAGAATGCGATCAATCTCGCAGGTGGCATCCACGCATGGGCAGTGGAAGTGGATCCAGAGATGAAACAATATTAGTTTTCAGATTTCTTTCTATAGGCTCTTCGGAGGAGGCAGGCGTTTACCCCACTTGAGGGCGTCTTATGTTTGTCCGTTCGTATAAAATGTTTTCTAAGAATAGTATATCAAAAATCCTACTTGCACTCTAAAGATACGCTTAATAAACATAGTGCATCATACTCTAGATTTTCTAGACATTACTCAATCTACTAGTTCTTATAGGATGCACAAGATCAAGCTCTTCTTCGTTTTTTCCTAACTACAGGGAATATTTTCAGTGCTGAAGAATCTACTTTTCGCACCTTTTTTGATAATCAAGGCAGAGAGATGAGTGCGAAGCTCACTCGAGTCAGTGGCTACGATATCTATGTTGAGCGCCTTGATGGACTCATTACTAAGGTGAACATTTCGCTTTTTTGTAAAGAGGACCAGGAATTCATCCGAGATTGGGACCGTAAAGAGACTCTCAAAAACGATGCGATCAAGGTGCGCTTCATCACCGATGTAGAAGACAAATCAGGATGGGAGGATAACTTACGCGGGGTCTTAAAGAAGACTTGGAAGGAAAGCTACGAAATCGAACTGAGTAATGAATCCCAGCTAGATCTAAAAAATATCCGAATCGAATACCTCATTTTTAAATTCGAAGATGCCATCGCTGCCCAAAAACGAAGCGAGGGCGAAGTGCACTATCTCACCGGCGAGACAAAGGTTCCTGTGCTTAAAGTAAGAAGCAAAGCCCGCGCCAGCACAAAGAAATTCCCGATGCTGGAAACCAAGCTTGCACCAGGCTTCAAATGGCCAGGTGACGGCAAAAAAACTAGCGCAGATGAGATGCGCGGTATTTGGATCAAGGTCTTTGTCGGCGAAATTCTCGCGACGGAAGTATCCAAACCTGAAAATCTGATGCGCAAGGAGAGTTGGCCTACTTCGAAGTCAAGATAAAGGCACCGTCCCAGTTCTCGGGACCGCCCTCGGAGATAAACTGACGACAGCGAGCAGCAAGCACGGTTGACGGCGTGGTTGGAGCAAATGCGATCGAAGGCTCCAGAATTTCAGAAGCTTCAAATGCTTCTAGTGCGACCGCCCAATCTCCTTCAAAATAATGTGCCAATGCTGCTTCGTAGGCTGCTTTACAAGTCGCAGTGGCTTCGTGATCGATGGACGACTCCCACAGTTCGTATAGCTCGACAGGCTCGTGGCGACCTTTCACCACAACACAATCCAATTTCCGGTAGTTGAGCTCGGCACCATAGGCCAGCGCTGCATGGAGCGTTGTTTCTGTGACCATCGTATAGACGCCATAGCTTTTGCCGCCACTCTCGCAACGTGCAGCCAAATTTACCGAATCGCCCATCATGGTATAATTAAAACGCATCTCGCTTCCCATATTACCAATGACTGCATAGCCAGTATTTAAACCGATCCGAGTACGCATATTGAGCACACTCTCCGGCCACTGACCCGATTGCGTCCACTTTGCCCGTAGGATAGCGTGCCGCTCTTGCATCTCAAGAGCAGACAGACAGGCGCGCAAAGCGTGATCTTTGACGGGCAAGGGCATACCAAACATCGTGACAATCGCATCGCCGACGTATTTATCCAAGGTTCCAGCTTGCGATTGAAAAACTTCGGTCATCGCTCCAAGATACTCGTTCATTAGCGAGACGAGCTGGTCGGGGCTGAGCTCTTCGGAAAGAGTGGAAAAACCTTCGACATCCGAGAAGAGCGCAGTGATCTCGGCCTCGGTGCCCCCCAACTTTGGGTCTTGATTCGACTCCACTATTTCGTCGACCAGTTCTGGTGACACATAGGCTCCGAAGAGCGTCTTGATACGACGACGCTGCCACTCTTCCGAGCCGAGCTTGAGCAAAATGACAAATAGTGCAGCCGTTAGGGTGGATCCGATCGGCGCGACTAAAGGAAGAATCCAATTGAATTGCGCAAAGGCCACAAAGGTAAGCGAGCCATATCCAATCAGCAACAGGATAGAGAGCATCCGCGGCACCCCACTCCCGAGCGCGAGTAAGGAAACGGAAAGCGTAAGCAAACTGATAATCCCCACCGCCACAGTCATTTGAACTCTTAAAATATAGGCCTCGTCCTCAATTGTCTGGTAGAGATTAGCATGGAGGCCGACCTTAGGCACAGGCTCTCGATTGAAGGGAGTTGGTGAAATATCCTTCAATAAAGGATCCACCGCACCGACAAGGATTACTTTGCCTTTAAAGCGTGCAAACCACGCTTCCAATTCGGCCACGGCATCTGCATCATCCGTGGCAGCGGCAGCAGCTAAAGCATCGGCATTACGCAGCACCGCTTGCATGCTGACCCGATTGTTTTGAGTCGTCGAATCCCAAGCTTGCAACCAGTTTACTTCGATTGACTGCTGATCGACCAATGGAATCCTCCGAAAGACCTCTCCCTTGCTCCGGATAATGAGTGCTTCTGGACGAATCTCGACCGCATTATCATCTAGACCGTAAGATGCTAGGAATGTCTCTAGGCCAAGGGAGAAGATCGTCATCTGGTGCTGCATCGGCAGCACATCGGTGGTAAAGCCATCTTTGTCTGTGAGCACCACCTCGTCACCGATCACCTTCGGAAACGGCTCATTCATGAAACTTTCCTTAAAACGCCGCAAACCCTCGATTAGGTGGAAACTGTAACGAGAACTATCCAACTCAACAAACCCGGGTACAAAATAGGGGATCGTTCCACCACTAAGCTCCTCATCAACGTTGGCTAAGCCCAAGCGACCAACATCAAACTGAATGATGGGAAAAGTGGGCGCTTCGGGGAAGGGATTCTCTTTGGGGGCGTAATTCTCATTACGGATTAGAGGCAAGTAGGCGGTATCGAGTCCATATGCTGTCTTCACCCCAGTGTAGGCCGCAGCTAGCACTACTCGCTGACCATAGGCTTCGACCGCCTCTCCCATGAAGGCATCCCCCTTATGGGCGCGCTCAAGATCAAGCAATGCACCTGCTCCAAATTTTGAAAGTATAATATCGATACTGATGACGCGCGCCTCACCAGCACCCAGTAGAGCATGGAGAAGCACCCCAAACTCACGGCGATCCCAAGGGCGGTCTCCCATGTAAGAAACGGTCTCCGCATCCAAATCGACATAGATAATGGGCGCCTTCGACTGCCGCTCTCCGCGCACCAGATAGCGCCAACGGAGCGTCTCTTCTTCAATACCATCGAGCACCCCTGAAAAGGTCAAAAAAAGCCAAATACAGACTGTCACAGTAATCAAACTGAGATACACCATCAACTGCTTCGAGATTTTCACTTTAGTTTAAAATAAATCTGCCTGGTCGGCCGAAGGAGGCTTCACTTCACCGCGAAACGGGGTGACTGGCTTGGCTTCTCTAGCGTATTCGATGACGATCGGCCGACGGGCAGAATTTAATCTATCGGCAACGGGCAACTCAGAAGTCCTGCGGGCAGTCTGTTCGATCACTTGTAAGCAAGCTAAGTATTGCGTAAAGTCACTGGAAGCAGCCGAGTGCTGAATAGCCAAGTCTCGGTAACGCTGCATCTGTTCCTGGGAACGCTCTGTTTTTTCTCCGACTTCAATCGAGGGGCTCGTGCGGGAGCCTACACCCGCTAGACGTTGCCCCATGCGCAGCGTGTATTGCTGACCTTGGAGATCTGTAAAAAGGACCCGCCCTTCGGCGCAAGTAATTATGAAGTCGAAGATCTGACTGCGTGGGTCGAATAAGATCCGCATTTGCCAAAGGGCACGCTTAGTAGTGAGTCGACCGAGCGGCGTCTCAACCAAGAATTGAGACGACTCCAACATGTTCCGATTGTCGACAATGAGATCACCTCCACGGAAGTTTAAAATCATTTGACTCTGGGAAGGCTCTACCTTGTCGGCATTCCATTTCGCTAGTTTAGGCATCACCTGTTCGAAGCGCTCGACTGCAAAACTACCGCTACCCTCAAAGTAAATTGCACTCCGATTTGATGCCGTAAAAAATACTGACGACCCGTAGCTAGCTTCACATTCAATCAAGCCCATAGTCGTAATAGGCACCTCTCCTCTACTTAAGCGGGCAACATCCTCACCAAGTTTCTTGAGATCCACTTGACCGTTCACCTCGTGTAAAGTCAGCCCACCATGAACCCGTTCGCCCGCGGCAAGTGAACATATACAGAGCAACCATGGGGCAAAAGCTATAATCGAGCGAGTCACTTTAAAGAATGAGTAGTTTTTGTTGTAAACGGCGAGCCGCAGTATTTTTGGGATTTATGTCAAGTGCCACGCAAACGGAAATCAAGGCCTGCTCGCGTTGCTCCTCGTCAAGACTCAGATAGGCCGAATAATAATAATGAGCATTACTATTGTTGGGTGCTAATTCCAAGGCTTTAAGTAATGCCTCCTCAGCTAGGTCGGCTTCTCCATAAAATGAGCGCGCGACGCCTAATTGTGCCCATGTTTTCCAATAGAGGGGGCTGATCTCCACCGCATGCTCCGCTGAGACTACGGCTTTCTTGGCTAGATGTTCAAACTCTCCGGGACTTCTAAAATAGAGCTGGCAGAGCGAAGCACTGCGCCCCAGCCAAGCATCTACATTTTGGGAATCAGTAATCACTGCATCTTCGTAGAGGATCAAAATTTCGTCGAGAAGTTTAGCATTACCTGAAACATGCACTCGCATATCTACGACATGCCCCAACTGCTGACGGGCACGCAATTCAAGCGCATGAGCCTCCAGCTTAGTCGAGCTGAGTACGTAGAAAGACCATCCTACGCAGGTCGCCAACAAGAAGTATTCAAGACGCAACACCCGATGCGAAGGTAAAGTCATTTGGCGATTGAAGCTAGTTTTTACCAGAATCGCAAAGGCGAGCACTCCATAAAGAGTCAATGCAGGTACGTAAAAAACGAAATTAGCCGCCATGCAAAGGGCAAAAGAAATCACTCCAGTCAATCCTAGCGATAAAAAGAAGCGCTGTGGTGGCATAATCGTGCCGCGCCTGTTCTTCAGTTTGACCGCAAAAGGCTCTTTGCGCCAAAGTCTAAAGGCACGAAAAAAAACGTATGAACTGGGAATCCCGAACAAAGCAACTCCTAGCAGACCCAGCTGACTCAAGATTAAGAGGTAGTCATTGTGCGGGGTCTCTGGGCTATCCGCTAGAGACACGCGAGGACTTTGCTCAAACGCGACCCTGTAAGCACCTGCGCCCACACCTGTGATCGGATTTTTAGCTGCAAAATTCAATGCCTCGCGCCAAAGCACAAGGCGCACACCCTCCCCCTCATCAGATTGTGCCCGCTCAAGCCCCTTCTCAAAGAGTGGATGGAAAATGGCCATTGCCGTAAAAATGAATGCCGCCACCGAGACCCCTAAGCATGAGTAAAGCAAACAAACTTTGAGTCTACGAAAACAGAACCAGGGAACGGTCGCCACGAGCATTACGACTACGGCAGACGCCCAATAAGACTGGGTTAAGGCGATCCCCACAAAAAACATCAGTGCTATATATAAAGCCAGTAAGCGTAAAATCTTCGGCAAGCGAGTGACACCCGCCATGATCAACAATGAGGGCAAAAGTATCAACAAAAAGGCCGCAAAAGAATTGGGGTCAGCAAAAGCGCCCGTCGCTTGACCAAGGAAGTCAGAGTTTAACTCCAAGCCGTAATCAGTCATTGCGCCAAGTATACTCTTGGGCTCTTGAAAAAACTGATAGAAGCCATTAAATAGGGCAAGCGGTGCAGGCGCTAGACTCATAATGATCAGTGACCACAGATGCGCCCGCGTGCGCACATTATTCGAGAGCACCCACAGTATAATGAATGCCTGCAGCGCATAGATCATCTCATACCAACCCCGCCAAGGCACCGGCGAAAACCAATGCACACTGCACAGCATCCAAAGGAGCGCAGGGACAAACCAAAACGGAATGTGGCTCAATCGCTTTGGGGACGCATCATCAACTGCGAGCCAAATACCGTGCAAAGTAAGCAGAATTGCAAAAAGGGGCAACAGTGCCAACTGTGTATCTGGACGCACCCCGCCCAACGATACCGTGGTTAAGAAAATGATAAGTGCGAGGCAAAGCGTGACCAACCAATCAACAAAATTGCCCCAGCTAAGCCGGCCATAAATGGCAATGTTACCATGCTTATCAACAATTGAGGCCATGCGTAAGGTGAATTAAGTGGGTAAAGATTAAATGGGCAGGCAATACGGTGAAGCTACCAAGGTAAACTCATTATTTCGTCTAGAGCTTGAACCCATACGTGAACTAAGTTTGTCTATTTAGCTCAGATCACTATTCCAATGAAAAAACTACTCTTCATCTTCGCCGCCGCGGCGCTTTTAGGGGGCCTTAGCCTACGCGTCTATTTCGCCCTTGTCCCACCGCCCGAGCCAACGCTTGACGATCTGCTCTCACATATTGTGCCCGAGGAGCTGAATGGCTGGAAAATTATAGACCAAGACATGGCTGAATCGCCCGAATCAAGCGAACGGATTAGCGACTTTTTAAATTTTGACGACGCCCTCTTCCGAATTTTCAAAAAAGGCGATACCTTCGTCGGTCTTTACATCGCATACTGGTTGCCAGGTAAGGCCTCCTACCGCTGGGCGGGTGCGCACACACCAGACACCTGCTGGGTGCTAAATGGATGGGAGCGCCTAGAACGCGAGTATGCGATCCCACTCTCCTGCAATGGATATGAATTTAAACCTGCCGAATTTGGCGTTTACGAGAAAGACGGAAACCCACAGAATGTTTATTTCTGGCATCTAGTTGGGGGGACTCCATTTGGATATTCTCAAAAGGGCGCCCCCAACATCTTTGGCGCTTTACTCGACATCAAAAAATACGGTCTCAACCTGAGACAGGAACAATTCTTCATCCGCCTTTCCAGTAACAAGACAATTCAAGAACTGGAAAGCATCCCCCAATTTAAAGAAATTACCGCCGCGCTAAATCACATCGGTCTTACCATTCAAGAACCGACGAGATAGGCTAAACAACCCTAGCAGGATTCCCGAAGACACTCACAGATTCGGGAACATCCCGAATGACGACAGAACCTGCCCCAAGGGTAGCCCTAGATCCAATCTTCTTAAAAGGTATTATACTCACACCCGAGCCGACGAAAACTTCGTCTTCGAGGACCGTCCCTCCAGTCAAATCGCAGTGAGCACTGATCGTGCACCAAGCGCCGACACTCACATCATGACCCGCAGAACTATGGCAATTTATCATCGTCATAGCACCAATGTGAATATCACAGGTTAGCGTCACTCGCGGACATATCACGACTCCGTCTCCGAGTGTAACGCTACGCCCGATCAACGCGGTGGGATGAACTAAAGTCAAAAATTGAGCACGTGCATCAAGCATCGGTTGGCAGAGCCTCTTCTTGGATTTAACTGAACCAATGCCACAGATAAAATAATCGTCCTCCTTGAATTCAAATTCGGTTATCTTACCGACGACTCCATGGTCTAAATCAAAGCCTGATAGCGCATCCTCGTTATCGTCGAGAAACCCAATGAAAGTGTGTCCTTTGAGCAAAGTAAGCTCATCCATGAGCCAGCCATAAACTTCGCGCCCAAACCCACCAGCTCCCACTATGTAGAGATTTTTCATTTCGTAAGCCTAATCTGCACGATTTTAGAAAGCTCAAATAAAGTATCCACACTTTCAAAATCTGGTTTTCGGAGGATAACGCCATATTCCATATCAATCGTGTCAGTTACAGTTAATATGGCTAAGGAATCCCACGATTTAAGATCTTTGAATCGAGTCTGATCCGTTAGCGACCCGACTTCAACATCTTCAACCGCTTCTTCAAAATTTTTGATGAATGTTTTCAATTCCATAATACGCTACTAGCACAGTGAGATTAGGCCGTGTAGTCAATTAATTCACACACTGCTAGATCGCCGATTTCGACTAAGGCACTCGCCCACGACAGACCAACACCGAAGCCAGAGAGCAAGAGCCGGGTCGATGGCCGATCCGCGATCGCAGTCGCCAACTCCCCGCAGATAGCCGTGGGGATTGAGGCGGAGCTTTGGTTGCCATAGCGCTCGACCGTCTGCATAGGCACTTTAGCGAGATCAAGTTTCAGGCGTTTCGCAATATTACTCAAGATGTAGCGATTCGCCTGATGGAAGACGAAGTGGTCGACGGCGTCGGCATCTATTTCGGCATATTCAAGTAGCTCTTTGACCGATTTTGGCTCCTCGGTGATAGAGAAATTAAAGATTTCTGCCCCATCCATAAAGAGGTTTTCAGGAGAACGAAAGTTCCCTGATTCGTCTTCAAGCACCTCTGCCGTCTCCGTAGACTTGGGATGACGCGACCCACCCGCGGGCACGATCAGTTTATCGTAACCCCCACCATCCGTCTGCAAGCTGAAATAGGCCGAGGGCGCTCCCATAGTTCGCTCGATCAAAGTCGCACTGCCGCCATCGCCGAAAAGCGGTGCGACGGAGCGGTCTTTAGCGTTGACCAAGCGACTGATCGTATCGCCCGCTAATAATAGAATTCGCTCACAGCCTCCACTAGCAACCAGTGAATGCGCTAACCAATGCCCATAAACGTAGCCAGAACAACCGAGGTTCACATCGAGTGCCGCACAATTTTTAGAGAGCCCAAGCCGACCATGAATTACAGCGGCATTACAGGGCTGCAGATAGTCAGGGGTCTGAGTCACACAGATCATCGCATCAATTTGCTGAAGATCCACTCCGGCTTCCTTAATTAAGTGTCGCGCGGCCTTTTCGCACAAGTCCGCTGCCGTAGTCTGCGCGTCGACGACTCGCCTCTTTGACAAGCCGATCGTCTTCTTGAGGCGTTCGAGTTGCTTTACATTACCACCAAACAGTTCTAGCTCGTCATCGATGCATTTCTCGAGCGGAGGCACACAGGTCACAATTCCTGAAATTTTTACATCACTAAAGTGGCACTTTGGCATAATTCTAGAAGATGATAGGAGAAAGCCCCAAGTGAAAGCCCAATTTTTCTGGATTAACAAAGACGTTGCACATCATGAAAAGCTAGCCTTTATTAGATACACTTTGAATGGTTCGTCTTCGGAAATCGGCAGGCACTTCCACTCACACAACAAACCACAGCAGTAAGAAAGGACATACCTTGGACATCAAACTCATCAAACAAGTCGTCGACCTAATGAAACGCTCGGATATCTCCGAATTCGAATTCGAGGAGGACGGCTTCAAGCTTCGCCTCAGTAGTAAGGGTGCCGACGCCCCTCAGATCACCCATGCCGCGCCAGTCGCACAAACGACTGCTCCTTTTCCCGTAGCTGCGCCCGCCGCTGGCGAAGCTGTTGCTACCCCAGTTGAAGAAAAAGGGATCTCCATTATCAAGTCTCCCATGGTGGGCACTTTTTACAGTGCTACCTCTCCAGAGAGCCCCGCACTCGTAAAGGTAGGCGCCAAAGTTAGCAACGACAGCGTCGTCTGCATCATCGAAGCGATGAAGGTGATGAACGAAATTCAAGCCGAAATGAGTGGCACAATCACTGAGCTACTCGTCGAGAACGGCGAAGCGGTCGAATACGGCCAGCCTCTCTTTAAAATTAAAACTGCCTAATCCTGCTGGATTCCATTGGATGTTAAAAAAGGTACTCATCGCAAACCGCGGCGAAATTGCACTACGCATCGTCCGTGCCTGTAACGAACTCGGCATCAAGACGCTCGCTGTCTACTCCGAGGCAGACGAACAGTCGCTCCACGTACAACTGGCGGACGAGGCGATCTGCATCGGCCCCGCTGCAGGTAACCTCAGCTATTTGAAGGCCGACAGGATCATCGCTGCCGCCGAGATTGCGGATGTCGATGCGATTCACCCTGGCTACGGTTTCCTCGCCGAAAATGCCGACTTCGCCGAACAATGCGCACAATGTAACATCAAATTTATTGGTCCCGGCAAAGAAGCTATCGTCAACTTCGGCGATAAAGCCAAAGCCCGCGACATGGCAATCCATGCCAAGGTTCCCGTCATTCCAGGAAGCGATGGTACCGTTGACAACGAAAAGGACGCACTCGAAGTAGCCAAAAAGATTGGATATCCTGTAATCATTAAAGCCGTCGCTGGTGGTGGTGGCAAGGGGATGCGGACTGCGCACAACGCTGTGGCTTTTGTCAAAGAATACAATAACGCACGGAACGAAGCCGAGAAAGCCTTTGGTAACGGTGCCGTTTATTTAGAGCGATTCCTCGAAGCACCACGCCACATCGAGATCCAACTCCTCGGCGACCAATACGGCAACGTCATCCACCTAGGCGAACGTGATTGCTCCGTGCAACGCCGCCACCAGAAAGTGATCGAAGAAGCTCCCTCCCCCTATATCTCCGACGACACTCGCAAGAAAATGGGTCGCGATGCCGTCAAACTCGCCAAGTCCGTCAACTACGAAGGTGCAGGCACCGTCGAGTTCCTTGTCGATGGCAAGGGCGACTATTTTTTTATCGAGATGAACACCCGAATTCAAGTCGAGCACGGCGTGACTGAAGAAGTCACCGGTGTAGACTTGGTCAAAGAGCAACTCCTCATCGCTAGTGGTCAAAAGCTCAGCTACCAACAAAAAGACATCAAGATCACGAAGCACTGCATCGAGTGCCGCGTTTGCGCTGAGGATCCCTCGCGCAACTTTGCGCCATGCCCCGGCGAAATAACCCTCTACTACTCTCCGGGTGGTCACGGCGTGCGCATTGATTCGCACTGCTATAGCGGCTACACCATACCGCCTTACTACGATAGCATGATCGCTAAAGTTATGACATATGGCAGCACTCGCGAACTAGCACTCGACCGGATGGATCGCGCTTTAGGTGAGTATTTGATCCGTGGCATCAAAACCAACATTCCCTTCTCGCGCGCTATCATCCGCGATCCACAATTTAGAGAAGGTAAATACACGACCAAGTTCATCGAAGAATTCTTAGAGCGTGTACCAAAGGACATTTACACTTAAAAGTTCAACCATACAACCAGACACATTATGAGCAAGGAAACCGACAACCAAAACGAATCAGTCATACCGAATGTCTCGGAGGCTTCCAACACCCTCGGGGACATTCGCATCAACCACAGCGTAGTCGCCAGTATCGTTCGCCTCGCCGCTCTCGAAGTCAGCGGTGTGGCTGCAGTCGGCGGTGGCTTTGTCGACGGCATCGCTGAGATTTTCTCAAAAAAAGGTGACGAGCGTGGCGTCCGCGTCGAAGAAGACGAGGTCGGTGACTATCGTATCGAGATCCGCGTTATTCTACGCTTCGGTTGTGAACTCGCCACCGTCGCTACAGAGATTCAAGAACGCATCGCCGAGCAAGTCGAGAAGATGACTAGCAAGAGCGTATCTCGTGTGAACGTCATTATTGATGGCGTGCGCACTGACGATGAAAAGGGCGAAGCAGATGAATGGGGCGACGAGCCACACATCGACTAATCGCTTCTAACTAATTTTATCACAAACACTGGTATGGACTTTAGTGAACTGATCAACGACCTACAGCAACTCACACAAGTGGAGTTTCTCTACGTGGGCGGAGCGATCTTGGCACTCTCCTTTCTCCTAGTCTTACTCGTGCGCCGGCAGCCTAAGAATGTCGTCGCCTACACAACTGAGAATGGCCGCGTGATGGTTAGCCGTCATGCAATCATTGACTTGGTGCGAACCTCTTGTGAGCAATTAGAAAGTGTCTCAAAGCCGCTAGTCAAAATTAAAGGCAAGGGTCAGACTACCCACCTCGAAGTGCGCATTGTCTTACTCAGCGGAGGTCGACTACGGGAAATCGAGCAGACCCTGCAGAGCCACCTCCGCGAAGCTTTAACCGAGAATCTAGGGATTGAATCCCTTGGGAACATCAACATCGTAGCAACTGGCTTCAAGAGCGGAAGCATCGATTCAAACGACCGGTCTAAGTCAAATCCACTGTTTGCTGGAATGAATGAAGCCTACGATGACGTCGAAGGACTCGATTCAGACTCTGAGACGGACGATCAGTCCAAAAGTAGTTGGTAGCGTCTGAGTTTATTTTAATGACCTTCGGGTAGCTCCTAGCTGCAGTTAATCTAGCCTCAAAATGCTTCGTATTTTCGTAAGTTGCGCCCTGCTTGTCTTGAGCGCCTGCAGCACGCAAGAATCAGCCGAGCTTGAAGCCTTCGCCGACGCTTTCACTGAGGCTAGCCAAGCGACCGAGGTCGAACCAATGCTCGCTATCTACGCACTAGAAGGCACGACCGAAAATACAAAGAAATTGCTCAAAAATGCACTCCTCTACGAACTAGGCCTACCGATCCAGAGCATTGAGTTCGAGCCACTGACTGGCTCACCCGAGGAGTCCATTGAATATAGCCACCAAGGCTTGGACTACATAGCCACATTAAAACCCAGCTTGCGCATGCGGGTGCGCTACGAAACAGAAGACCGCTTCGAAAGCCTCTTTAGCATCGGCCAAAACGGCGCAGGTCAATGGCGGATAATCAGTAGCCGACCCATGTAAATTGGCCTTTTTACCTACGAAGCTCCTAGAATAAAAATTCTCCGATAAGCGGGCTCGTCACCTATTTATAAGGCAGCCAAGGCCGCGTTCAAAGTTGCACTCGGGCGCATCGCATCCTGTGCTTTTTTAAGATTGGGGCGGTAGTATCCGCCAATCTCCATGGGCACACCCTGCACAGTGTTGAGTTCGTCGACAATCTTGGATTCGTTGGCAGTGAGTGCCGCAGCCAGTGGCGCGAAGCGCGTCTTAAGCTCAGCGTCCTGGTCCTGAGTCGCCAGTGCTTCTGCCCAATAAAGCGCTAGGTAGAAATGGCTGCCGCGGTTATCGAGCTCGTTCACCTTGCGAGAAGGCGACTTGTTCTCGGTCAGAAACTTCGCGTTAGCGATACCCAGTGTATCTGCGAGGACTTGAGCTTTGGCATTCACGAAGACCGTCGAAAGGTGCTCCAATGAAACACCTAGCGCGAGGAACTCGCCAAGCGAATCCCAACGTAAATGGTTTTCTTTTTCAAACTGCTGCACGTGCTTAGGTGCGGAACCGCCAGCACCTGTCTCAAAGAGACCGCCCCCGTTCATCAGTGGCACGATCGAGAGCATCTTAGCGCTCGTGCCGAGCTCGAGAATCGGGAAGAGATCAGTCAAATAGTCACGAAGCACATTACCGGTGACAGAAATTGTGTCTTCACCAGCCTTCGCGCGTTCGAGGGTGATCTTAGTCGCTTCAACAGGCGGTAGAATACGAATATCGAGACCTTCGGTGGCGTGATCTTTAAGGTAAGTGTTCACCTTTTCGACTAGTTGGGCATCGTGCGCACGCGCCTTATCCAGCCAAAAGATTGCTGGCGAACCTGTAGCGCACGCGCGATTGACAGCGAGTTTGACCCAGTCGCGGATCGCCGCGTCCTTCACTTGGCAGGCGCGCCAGATGTCCCCCTCCTCTACCTTGTGCTCAATTAGCACGCTACCATCTGCATCGACGATACGAATCTTACCAGCAGTGGGAATTTCAAAAGTCTTATCGTGCGAGCCGTATTCTTCGGCTTTCTGCGCCATGAGCCCAACATTGGGTACTGTTCCCATAGTCGTAGGATCAAAGGCACCGTTCTTTTTGCAGAAATCAACGGTCTCAGCATACACGCCCGCATAGCACCGGTCAGGAATGACGTAGTTCGTGTCTTGTTGCTCACCGCCCTTATTCCACATTTGACCTGAACTGCGAATCGCGGCAGGCATTGATGCATCGATGATCACATCGCTGGGAACGTGCAGATTGGTGATACCCTTGTCAGAATCAACCATCGCGATATCGGGGTTACTATCATAGACCGCTTCGATATCGGCTTCGATCGCAGCTTTTTGATCGGCAGGGAGACTTTGAATTTTAGCATAAAGATCACCGAGGCCGTTTTTCACATCCACCCCAAGAACAGTAATCGTAGATGCATACTTTTCAAAAACATCTCGGTAGAACACTTCCACTGCATGACCAAAAATGATCGGGTCGGAGACCTTCATCATAGTCGCTTTCATGTGAAGCGAAAAGAGGACGCCTTCTTTTTTTGAAAGTTCGATCTGCTCGGCAAGGAAAGTACGCAGTGCCTTAACACTCATGAAAGTGCCGTCAAGCACCTCACCAGCTTCAAGTAAAAGGCCCTCGTTGAGTGTCGTCACACCTCCGTCTGCAGCAACGAGCTCGATTTTCGCACTCGTTGCAGCAGGAATCGTGACTGACTTTTCATTAGCAAAAAAATCCGAGTCACCCATGCTCGAAACCGTGGATTTGGAATCCGCGTTCCATGCACCCATACGGTGAGGGTTATTTTTAGCGTATTGTTTGACCGCGAGAGCGGCGCGGCGGTCAGAGTTACCCTCACGAAGTATCGGGTTAACGGCGCTGCCTTTAACCCGATCGTAAGCCGCCTTGATCGCTTCCTCCTCTTCTGTCTTTGGACTATCAGGGTAATCTGGCAAGGCGAAGCCGTTGGCCTGAAGCTCTTTGATGCAGGCGATCAACTGGGGCATCGAAGCCGAGATGTTCGGCAACTTGATGATATTAGCCTCCGCAGTCTTAGCCAGGTCACCAAGTTCAGCGAGATGATCAGCCGTCTTTTGATCCGCTGGCAAAAATTCTGAGAGATTTGCAAGGACACGACCTGCGAGTGAGATGTCGCGCGTCTCGACGGCGACGCCAGCAGCAGCGGTGTAGGCCTCGATGATTGGTAAGAGCGAATGCGTCGCCAGTGCCGGCGCTTCGTCAGTGATCGTATAAATGATTTTTGCTTTGTCGCTCATAGCGAAAATAATGACTGGTGACTTATAAATGCTTGTTAAATGCGGGTGCTTAAAGATTCGCGCAGAATTTGCTTAGGCGCCCAAGGCCTTTTTCAATAACCTCGTCGGACGTGGCATAGCTCAGACGGATGTAACCGGGAGCACCAAAGCCCTCGCCGGGAACGACGGCGACTTTTTCTTCTTCAAGAATACGCGCGGCGAAATCAGCCGCACTGAGTCCGAGCTTTTCGATATTAGGGAAAAGATAGAAGGCCCCTTGAGCACGCGCGCACTCGACCCCATCGATGCCTTGTAGACCCGCAAGGAGCCTGTTGCGGCGGCGATCGAAGACCTCCAGCATGCCATTCACAGCAGCCATCGACTGATCCCAGTTTTGCATGGCAGCAAGGGCGCCATATTGTGCGAAAGTGGTCGCGTTTGAACTGGTCTGACTTTGCAGATTTGCGACGGCTTTAGCGACGGAAAGCGGTGCCATCAAAGTGCCAAGGCGCCAGCCAGTCATGGAAAAAGTTTTACTAAAGCCAGCCACAGTGATGACAGCATCGGCGGCCTCCTTGGAAAAAGATGCGGGGCTTGCATGCTTAACGCCATCGTAGAGCAAATACTCGTAGATTTCGTCTGACATGATGTAAATACCCGCTTCGAGAGCTACCTCTGTAAGAGCCTGAAGCTCCTCGGCAGAGTAAATGGCACCGGTAGGATTAGAAGGGCTATTAATGATGACCATGCGCGTCTTCGGCGTAATTGCTTTACGCAGTTGCTCGGGGGTGATCTTGAACCCGTCTTCAAGCCCCGCGAAGATAGTCTTCGGTATACCGCCAGCCAATTTGACCATTTCAGGGTAGCTTACCCAGTATGGCGCAGGAATCACGACCTCATCGCCAGGACTGATGACGGCCAGAATTGCCAAATAGCAAGAATACTTACCGCCCGGGCTCACCACGCACTGTGCGGCTGTCGTGCCATCGACGCCTTGATTGCGGTATTTCTCGGCAAGAGCCTCACGTAGCGCAGGGATGCCAGGCGCAGGTGCATATTTAGTCTTCCCTTCCTGAATCGCCTGGATGCAAGCTTCTTTGATAAATTCAGGTGTGTCGAAATCAGGTTCACCAGCGCCGAAGCCGCAGACGTCCTCTCCGGCTGCCTTCAGTTCCTTAGCTTTGGCATCGACGGCGAGCGTGGGAGAAGGAGCGATGTTATTCGCCCAAGTGGAAAGTTTTGTTAGCTGTGTCATAAATAAATATAAAAAAACGCTCCTGCAGCATCTGTCATGGACAGTGCTGCAGGAGCGCAGAATCAAAACTTGTGCTTGGGCAAAAGCAAGCCTTGCCTAAGATTAGTCGAAAAAGTGGGTCTACTTCTTCGCTTTGCGCTTAGCTACTTTTTTCTTAGCGGCCTTTTTCTTGGGTGCTTTTTTCGCTACCTTCTTTTTAGGAGCTTTCTTAGCGACCTTTTTCTTGGCTACTTTTTTAACTGCTTTTTTCTTCACAGCTTTCTTAGCGACCTTTTTCTTGGCTGCTTTTTTCTTAACAGCTTTCTTAGCGACCTTTTTCTTGGCTACTTTTTTGACTGCTTTTTTCTTAACAGCTTTCTTAGCGACCTTTTTCTTGGCTACTTTTTTGACTGCTTTTTTCTTAACAGCTTTCTTAGCGACCTTTTTCTTGGCTACTTTTTTGACTGCTTT
>Ga0302126_10000874_pt1 | contig 18696 bp, 28 predicted proteins | sample CB4_20m_MG_FD_203108 | JGI IMG/M metagenome (GOLD analysis project Ga0302126, IMG submission 203108) | Marine microbial communities from Western Arctic Ocean, Canada - CB4_20m | ecosystem: Environmental > Aquatic > Marine > Oceanic | place: Canada: Western Arctic Ocean | collected 2017-09-24 | reverse complement strand
TTCCTAGGGTTTGTATTTCATTTACAAAGGACAACAAGGTTCCATCAGTAACCTCATCCGCAGTAAAGGACTTCAAGGCATCATCAGAGCTACGACGAACCTGCACTACAAACTTACCATTAGCACGTGCCACGGTATCTCCAGTAGCCGCTAAGGTAGCCTGTCGTGTTCCTAGGCTACGAAGTGAGTAAGCCGCCTTAGCAATAAGGAAGTCACCTGTGCGTCCATCAGCTTCTAGTGCTTGAATGTCCAGGGGTTTAATGGCCTGAACGTTTACCCAGCTAACCATTTCCCCAGAAGTAATTTCGGAGCTAGTAAAGTCACGCTCACCATTGTCGCTTGCACGACGCACACGCACAACCTTGGGGTCACCACCAGTTAAACTACGGAGGCTGTATGCCGCCGCAGCGTTAGGAGCAATCTGCAGGACGCTCTCGCCCACTGAGTTCAGCCTACGCTGGCGACCCAGTGCTGAATCAAGGCTAATGTGCATATTAGACTATGTGTAGTGCTACTAGGCCTGTGCCTACGGTTACTTGAGTAAACTGACCGTAGATGATTGTTCCAGCACCAAATGTTTTTGAGGCAAGTGAAGTGCCAGTTACATTTGTAGAAGTAATAGTACTTCCCAATGTTGTATCCTGAAGCATTTGGATTGCGCCAAAACTTTTACCCGAACCTGAGTCACCAGAGTTAGTTAAAATTACTGAACCTACGGAGCTGAACTCCAGTGCGTTATTTCGTGAACTTGCCATAATTGTGTATTATATCACAGGGGGTTACTATCGGGATTGCCGATTTACGTATGTGGAAAATCTTTTGTTAATTGTGTTGTTATTTGAACGAATGTCAATCTTTTCTAGCTCCAAGGCTAAGTAGGTCTGAGCCACCTGCTCTTCGGCTAGGGCCTCCTGTTGTCGGTTCTGGACCCGCAGGAAGTCAGCATACACGGCGTGAGCAATGTAATTAAAGAACTCACCTGGAACTTCGGCGGTTGAATTGTAGTAATCCGATGTTACTGTAAAGGGGGTAAACTGCTTCTTGTAGGAAACAAATGCTTTGCCGTCAGTTGAGTTGGCAATGTTTAAAATGTTGGCTCCATCAAAATCTACGAAGAACTCATACTCCAAGGATGAATTATTTAGGAATGCTTGTTTGCGATGAATGCGATTAAAATCACCAATAGAATCCTTACTTGTTTGAGCATAAGGAATAAGTTGTTTATCGACAACTAATGGAGTGCCAGATACCTTTGCAGTAGTTAAAGTCCACGTAATAACCTCCGATGGGTTATCCTTCTTTGGACTATCAGCTTCAACTAAAAGTGCATCACCTGAGCCTGCCTCTACAGCAATTGCACCACTGGAATCTATGCTAATACTACTATCGTTCTCAATTTCCCATCGACTTGTGCTCGTCCTTTTATATATGACGGTAGAATTAGAAACCTCTTCAAAATTTCTAGTTCCTACAGCAGGATTATAATAAACATTAGTTCCAGCAACTGCACCGCCCGTTCCGTCATCTTGACCAAGCAAAATGTAATTTCCATTTGCAACAGATGAAGAATCTGATGCACCTCCTGCGCCTAAACCGCTGATGTTTAATGAAATAATATCGCGGGCCTCAGAGCTAACAAGATACCTGGGCCATACTGGACTTTCGTCAAATGCCTGTTGAAACCTACGGTTAATGAAGTGACTCAACTGGGCTTGCTCGCCTGTTGCCAGCTGACCACCAGTTCCTATAAGGGCTGATGCTGTTTTAAATAGGTTTCCGTAAGTTCTGGTTGGCATTGTAGTTGCATTGTTGGAGGATGGAAGTGGCTGTAATGTTTCTGTAGGATATGTAATTGTTGTATCAGTTATACTAGACGTATCGTAAGAAAGACTAGGGTCAATATATGTTATTTTAAGATGGGAGTTTTTTGATGTCATCCAATCTGTATACTCTGGGTCTCCCTTGTCTCCATCACTTTCTGTAGGTAATACAACAGGATTACCCATAGGAGCTGAGGATAAGGCTATATCCCTTAAATACTTACGCATTTGTGCCGCAGTTGTAGTTGGATATTTAGACAACACCATTGAAACTAAACCAGCTAATGTTGGAGCTGAAAAAGATGTACCAGTAAACAGACCGCTTAAAAGGTTTAAATGGTTTGCGTCATCAGGTATTCTCATAGGTATACCTGTTCCTGCTACAAAACAATCAATAACAGGTCCCATATTAGAAGTGTCCGTGGCAAACTCACCATTGAGCAAGCAAACTTCTTTTAAGTCTCCAGTATTGGTTACTTCCGTATTACCATCATTAAACCACGAATCTAAATTGCCAACTGTTATTGTATCTTCATTAGCAAAAGTTGGTCTATTAATAAAGTATTCAAGCTCTGTTGTAAATTTTAAATATTTATTATTGTAATCAAGGCCTCCAGGAACATCTAACTTGCCTCTTGAGTTTCCAGCACTACAAATGTGTATAACACCCGCGTCAGTCATTTCTTTTAGCAAAACATCATCAGCAGGTCTTGGATTTCTACAAGTTAAGTTTGTTGACATTCCACTTGGAGATTTACTATCACCTAATGGAAAGTTTTTACCATTTATTGAGTTATATGTTGTACCTCTAAAAGTTAAGTTTTTTACCAATTGTAAACTTCCAGTTTCACCAAAAGAATTAACAACAAGAGTCGGATTAGAGTTTCCTTTTTGTTGATGAAACAATTTAGGAAGAACCCAATAATGTGCGGAATTAACTATCTGCTCTTTTGGAATAATATAAATATTTGATTTTGTAGCTGCACCGTAATCATTATGGCACGCGGCAGCCACAACCGCTTCTGAGTGCTCGCTTCTTGCTGCACTTGTGCTGTAATCTACATTTACAGAAGTAGGAGAATTGGTTAATGTTCTCCAGTCAAATTGTTGTATTCTACTACTACCACTAGTCTTATAACCAGCGTTATCAGTATAAATCATTTTAGACGTAATAAAAATAATATCTACATTTTCACCTTGACCATTTGTGGCATCATAGGTGTAAGTATGCGACTCAGAATCACCACCGTAAGACAGGGCAGTGAAAACATTGGCATCATTGGTATGCCGTATTAAACCCCAGTTTTTATTGTTAAAGTTTGCGTGTACGGCCCTAGACCGTGTACGAGCTAATCTACTGCAGGTTATAGTCCTAGTAGCCATTAGTCGTCAGTAACTTCGTTATTTACAGGTTCAATGAAAGAAATACTAGAATGAGCTTTATATTTATCTAAATCTTCTTCGGCTATTTCTGCAGTAAACAATCTATCACTAGCAACAAGTGGATCAGTAATATAATCAAACAAGTCCATAACGGATTGTTTGTCTGTGTTTTGTGTTACTACTATATTGTAATTCATCGTCGTGGATTACTTATTAGATTTTATTGGGGGTAAGCTCGGGGAACTTCTTATTGTAATACTTTAAAAATTCTTTAGAATGCACGGTCTCCTGACCATACTTCTGTACTAGTCGGAAGTATTCCCGATGAGGAATAGTTGCAACTGGTTTGCCAAGAACTGGGTGTACTGTCCCCTTTAGTGCCTGGGCTTCTTTGGCTGCCTGTGCAACCCGTTGATGTTCGGTCTGCTGCTCCAGCTTAAAACCGTTTTTAATCTCATTCATAAAGGCACGATCAATCTCGCCATCAGAATACTTCTTTATATTGGGAACAATGATATCCATATTAAAAAAGGCGGGGGGCCGAAGCCCCCCAACCAGATCTTAATTAGTTAGAGAACAATTCACCAGCGGTAGGGTAGTATTCGATAAAAACACGAACCTTACCACCATTAGCAAGAGCCTCGTTGGCTTCACCTGCTGATGTGAATGTAATATTTAGGTTATCAATTGCAGCAACAAGGTAAACATCGTCACCTGTGTTGGTAAGGATTGTTCCTTCCGCAACTGGAGTTTGGCCTTCGCACAGTTGAGCTGATACAACCAGTCCATCTGGATCTCCATCGTCACCCATAATTATGGTATATCCAGTATATGTAGTGCCTGATGTTGATGTTGCTGGGACCGTTTTGTCAACGACGACCGATGCCTTGCCAATTTTACCCGCAAGTTCTGAGCCTCCGACAGTTGCGTTCAAAACACCACCAGTTGGTACATCTGCTGCGATGTCAATGGATGCTTCGTGCGTATAGCCGAGTGCTAGCGTTTGAATATCGCCGATCTTTTTTAATGCTAATGTAGACATAATATTATATTTCCTTTATTTGGGGGTTAGCTGATTGCTTGGATGTAACCGTGAGCACCAGGATGGTAAACACCGAGGGTCAATGCACAGTCAACGAATCCACGCTCACCACCACCAAGATTTGGAAGGCGAGTGCTTCCCATTGGGATAAGTTCGTGAACACCGTAGTATTCTGGGTTAACGAGGTAACCAGAACCATTTGCAGCACCACCAGTAACGGCAGGCATACAGTCGGGATTGCCGTTTACGATTGAAACAACACCGTGGTCGGACTCATAGAGGTCAACAGATAGCTTGATGCTACCGCTGTCACCATCATAGTTCACAGAGCGAACATTGTCTGTAGCAGAAGTAGTTGTACGAGCGAAGTCAGCAATGACCCGACGTAGACCAGTATCAGCAACAAGCATAAGATTGCTTGCAGAACCAGTTACGCGGAAAACAGAGCTAATCAAGTCGTTGAGGATTGTTTCGCTAAACGCCGTGCCAGTTGCAGCAATGCTTGAGGCAGGTGTTTGGAATGCAGCGGGAACGTCTCCAGCAGCACCGTCAAGCCAGTCACCTAGTCCACGAAGTTGGCTAGCAACACCAGCACCGTTTTCGATGGCTAAGTCTTGAGTACCAGCGATAGTGGCTTCGATGTCGCGCTTGAGTTCGCGGATGGCTTTAGCTTCAGCTTGAGCAATCTTGGCAGGACCAACAGAATCGACAGCTTCTTGCATATCGGAAACCATAAAGTCACGGCGGAACTTTTGAACACGATTGCCGAGTTTTGCACGTCCAGCGAACTGGTCAGTGAATGCAGTAACGTCAGCACCTTCAGAGATGCCAGCAGTCTGTGGAGCCGAAAGGCTATCAACAGTCCACTCAACATTTGTTGCGGATGCACGTTGTTTATTAGCAGATGAAAGGATAGGAGTTTCTTCTGGAGCGAGAATAGTCAAGACATCAGTCAAGTCTTCGCGGTTAGAAACGCCCGAACCTGTATTAGTGGTATCGAATGTATTTGTGAATGACATTGTATTTAGTTATTAATTGATTATTATTTAGGAGCGGTTGCTCATTTTGAGTTTTCGAAGAGCAGCAAAGTCTCTGGCATTACCCGTTTGTTTAAACCTGGCTTCTAATTCTTTTAGAGCCTTGGCAGTTCTTCCCATCCCTTTTTCGGATTGGGCAGAGGCTGGATTACCTGTCTTGGGAGGATTTAATGTTGGAGATTTTTTATTAACTCCTACTAGTTTACGGCCGTGTATGCTATTTGTAGCGTGGGCGAACCAATAATCTAGTTGCGCGGCGATGTCGGGTGATTCACGTTTCAAAACACTTTTCAGTTTCTTGAATCGTTCGTCTCCTACTGTAGCTTCAAACTGTTTACGTAAGTCGTTGTCATCACCTTCTAGCCAAGATAGTTCTTGCTTCGCTTGGCTGTCGAACTGCTTTGTTAGCACTTCTCCCTCCGCACGTAGCTGAACCTTAGATAGTTGGTCGGGGAGAAAAGTCTTCTGTGCTTTACGTGCTCTTAATAGAGACTGCCGCACATCCTTCTTTGTCCACTCCTTACCTTCAACTTCTGTTACTACATCATCTGCACCGTAGCCATCACTTTCAAAGATCAAGTCCTCAGCCCATTCGACTACTTGGTCAACCTCAGCGGCCTTCTGTTGTAGCTTTTCGATAGTATCAAGATTCCCATATGGGTTGTTCTCGACCTTTTTCGTTTCTAGTGGGTTAGGTTTTTCTTTGAGTCGTGCCTCAAGTTGAGTAAGCTTTTCTTCTGCAGCCTTTCGTTTTGCAGTCAATTCTCCGAATCGAGCTACAGCACGGCTACCAAGCTTATCAGCTAGTTCGCGCAAATCTTCCTCGGACATGTCGTCCAGGTCTAACTGTGAAAGAACATCTTCAGATTGTTCAGATTGCTCTGAGGATTCTTCGGAGGTTTCTGATTCCTCGGTATCTACCGATTCTTCCAAAACTTCTTCAGTCTCCTGCTCAATAACTTCTTCGGCTTCCTTCTCTTGGGGCTGTTCAGTCCCAGGAGCAAGTTCACCAATTCGCCGTTGAGCAAAATCCGTGACGGATATATTTGATTTGTCCACTGATATTTTACCTGCTTCAGCGTCAGCAGTTGCTATTTCTTCTGTCATAATTATTCCACTCCTTAACGCCGAGCGATGGCGATTTTTGAATTATAACACAGGTAGTTACATGCGGTCAGAATGCTTCTTAGAAAGCTCCTGCCAATTTACTAATTGTAACACTTGATCGTAAGTAATAATACGACCTGATACCTGTTGTATATTGTCACTGGTTGCCTCATGCAACTCAGCAATAGTTTCTTCACGTAGTTCGTAAAGCATTTTAATGAAGCGAGCAAACGCCTCGTAGTTATGAAGTGTTTGTATGTCGTCTTGTATTTGCATTATATCTCCGTGGATTGCGTGACGTTAAACAGATTGTAAGTATTTGTCAATAGACCGACACTAGATGCCCTGTGTATCAATCTGACCCATCTGGGCGGGGGCTGTTCCCACTCGTCCAATCTGGGCATTCTGAGCTTGTTGCATCTGGAATGTGTATTGACCAACATACTTCTGTAACCTAGCGGCAAAAGCCTGATCGGTTTGAATGCGCTGTGCTACGTCTGGTTGTTGTCCATATTGCTCTACAACTTGAAGGGCAATCTGAGCACCAGCTTGTCGAGCGGGCATTTCAATACCAGCAAAGATTTTAGCTAAGTCATCGGTAACCTGTTCAACCACTTGTTGTTGTGCGGTCTCGACGGGTTGTAAGATGGCATCAGCCATTACTGGGTCAATGCTTGCGGCAGCAACGTCTAGTAGACTATCTACGTTGAGGCGGTTATTGGCGTTCAACTGATTCAATGCTACGAACTGCTGTAGTTTCTTTTCAACAGTCTCTGGGTCATTGTTCTGAACATCGAAGTTAACCATGATGTCGAAGTTCTCGTCAGGGTTACCCTTATCGAAGACTTGAGCGTCAGGCACACCAGTTACTCGGAAGAACACTTCGTCAGGTCCAAAGCGTTGGAAGCACTTGTAAGCCATCTTGATGACCTCTGCTGTGTGGCTAAGGAACTTGTCTACTAGGAACTGCTTACGTATTTGGCTTATCTGAGAACCCTCATCTAATCCAACTAATCTGTCCGCTAGGTCTAGTAGTGTGCTTTCCATTTCAATGGAACCAGTGGGCGGTGGGGGTGTAGGAGCAAAGTCCAAGTCACCCTTACGGCGATACGGGATTAACCTACCTGGTCCCCAATCGTTGGGAGCCTGACCTACTGGGTGCAGGATTGGAGGAAGTGTAGCTATGCTGTTGCGGTCAACTCGTGAGTCACGCTCAACCTTAACTTGGTTCTGCAATCCACGAAGGACGGATGATACCGTAGTGGTGTCATACAAGCGTTTGCTATCTTCTGATAGCTTGGTAACTACTACTGGATAATCTTCGTATCCATTCAGCAATTCAAACTTCGCATATCCTGGAGCCTGCTCATTACCACTGAACTCCTTGTGGAACACTGTGCAGTAAATGCCTTCTGCTCCATCTTCTGGATCAATTAATCTTTGATACGCATAGCAGATTTCTACCAACTCATCAGCCTCATAGGCATTATCAGATAGGCTTATGCTACGACGACCTTCTTGTTCGCGTTCAATGGAGTCAATGTTTACACCTCTGTATTTCGCGATAATGTAATCTACAAAGTCCTCATCCCATCCATCAGTAACTACTTTATTTTCTAGTTCCTGTGGCGTGTAGTAGGTCTTCCAGAAACAGTATGGCGCACGTTGTGGGTCAGTGACGTATGGTGGGAAAAAGAAGTCACCATCTGGGGCAAGTGTTTTAACATCAGGGGCATTGACTTGTCTGCGAACGATAGGAAGTTCAGCAGCCCCAGTCTTGCGTAGTTCACGTAATGCTTTCTTGGCACGTTTCTTAGTTGTTCCTTCAAAGGTTGCTTGGAGCAAGGTGATGAGCTGTTCGTCATCGTTGCCGTTCTGTATAGCGTCGGCAACTTCTGGACTAACCTGTGCAATTTGATCTAAATCTAGCTGCTGAAGTATTCGTCTGTCTTCCTTCTGCCAGCCAATATATGTAATCAATATACCTCGCTCAAGCAAATAATTAGCTCCTAGCTCCATCTCGCGGTGGAACCTAGGTATGTATCCAGAAGATACCATCCACTTCAAGAAACCAGAAACCACTCGGCTACGAGCAATGTCTCCGCTTTCTACTGGGAATGCCCTGACGTTTGCACGGTTCAGGGATGCTATAAATAAAGATACTAGCCTTGTGATGCGCTCATCAATGAGGTGGCACTCCATATCGGATGCACCCTCCCAAGGGAAAGCATCGGCTCCGTGCTTACGGTGGTCACGGCTCTTGCCTGGCCAGTAGTTCCTGCGGTCATCATAAGATGTCCGACATAGGTCGAAATATGGTTCTAGTTCATTGACCGTTTGGTCATAGGCTAGGCGGAGAGTCTTAATATCTGGCTCGTCCTGTAAATATGTAAGAGACTCGGAAACGCTATCAGTTATCATTTTTTGGTTCTAATCTTTTGTGTACGGATTTCAACAACCGAATTGTATAAGTAGATGATACTCCTATTGTATCACATAGCTCTGCATTTGTCATTGGCACTCCTGTCTCGTGTAATACATATCTCTTTAGCATTTCCCAAGAAGCAAATCGGTCGACTTGTTCTCTGCACCAATTACGGTTTAATGTGATGTCACTGTCCTTTTCGCACATATCTGTAGCTGGTTCCTGTATCATCTGATATTGCCTCAAAGGTTATGATCTTACCAACCAACTTACCCTGCCACTTCCGAGGGACAAGCATAGGTATTTTTTTACCAATCTCTTTGTTGAAGACGTAGTTGTATCTAGGGTTCGGGCATTCGCCTAAGACATCACCAAGATAATGCTTGGGTATAATCTCCTCAATCATAAAGGATTCTTCTAGAATCGCGGTTCCCTCTTCGGTAACCCACGTATTCCTTCCTGTTCCTGTTAATGAACCTTCGGCGAGCTTGTCTTGGGCTATCTCCATAGCTTTATCAAACTCCACCTCCTGTTCAGCTGCAATGTGTATTAATTTCTTTTTGGGCATTAGTATCCTCCTTTTCCTCTAGTTGTTGATTCCATGTTAGTTGTTGAAAAGTAATCTGGTCCCATGCCAGCATTAGCCATGCGTAGGTATCGAAGTAAATCAACGAAGTCCTTTAGTGGCTCGTCCCGTTTACCTTGATGGCCCCAGTTCAGTAGGCTGTATATTAAATTACCGCAGGACTCGTGTATGGACAGCAATGGTCTGTTGCTTTCGTCCACGGGTAAGTTCTGGTTGTATTTCATCCATTCGTCAATAGCCGCGATGCCAGAATCAATGTCCGCTCCGTTCGATGGGACAAAGTACATACCTTTGTCGGCAAAGCTCTCAAACAAATCAGAGTTGTCCTCGTTTTCACGGGCAAAGTATCTGGAGTCACCGATACGCTCAAAGACTTCTACACCAAGTTCTTCCTCAATCATGCGGAACTCATCGACGTAGGACTGAACATCGTATCCAATCTTCTTAGAAGCAGGACCAAACTTCCATCGGGGATCACCAAAGATAGCCCACTCACCGTAGCTGTCACGGTCTGGCCACTCTCTGAGGACAGTTACATACCCCTTGCTATCTACTGCCGCCCACAGGGCAACGTAGTTCCTTGCACCAGCAGGGTCAACCACCTGGTATACGGTATGAGTCTTTTCACTAATGGCTGGTAGTTTATTGCAAGTGTGGACATTTGTGCTAAACGAAGGGAACAGTGTGTTCATGCTCTTGACGGGGATTCCGTAAGCACGGGTCAACACTTCGTCCCTAGCACTGTTCTTTAACTCTTTACGTATGCGCTCATACCCACCGAACGGGTTTAACTCACTATGAAAGTAAACAATCCCCGCATCCTTAGACTTACTGTATTGGACAAAAGGAACCTCCTCGTCGTCTAGCAACTCTGCGTTACGTGTCTTACGGGTCTCTGCATCCTTCAAGAACGAAGCCACGAACGGCGTGTAGCCATCAATGGGGGTGAAGGTCATCAGCATCTTAGAGTTACGGGTAACCAGACGGAATCGCATGGTGTTTACCAAGTCTCCCTCCTCTAGATACTCATCAAGCCACAGACCAATGTTGTGCCACTTGGGTGTCTTACTGCCAATTTCCAAACCCTCAAACTTAGATCGGTTGGCAATGAACTGCGAATAGGTGTGGAAGTAAACGGTAGAACCGTTAGGTAGGATAAAGCTAGCACCAGTAAAACCATTCTTGAACGTGTAGTTCAAATACTCTACGGTGGACTTAGACTTCTTCTTTAGCTCTGGTGGTAGGTAATTATAAACCGCACGTTGTTGCACACGCACCGACGCATCGTTGTCCTGGGCAAAGCATACAATCTCAGCGTTAGGATTCTCTAGTGCAGCCTTGACCACACTCCTAGCCCCCATCTCTGTCTTAGAGCTACGGTTACCTCCACTAACAAAGACAGTGTTAACCGTCTCAAAGAACTTGTCTACGTGCTTCCATCCCTCTAGCTCAAAGCCGTAATGCAAGGGGTCACTCTCCGCTGAACGTATGCGCCCCTCGTGAACCTCGTGCAATTCTGACAGAAGCTTGGGGTCAGCCTCACCTAGAAGAACTATCTCTTCGTCCGTAGGGGCTTTGATTATTGGATGCTTTGTAAACTCAATAGTCATTCTTCTTCCTCGTCGTCTTGATCGCCCTCAAACTCCCACTCAATCTCTATATTTTCTTCACTAATCTCTTCTTCCATCTCACGCAACAGCATCCTTCCAGCTGGCAGATGGTTGTAGTCAAAGAAGAGTTCTCCCTTGTCATCCATTACAATGAAGCAGTAATTCTCAAAATGTTCTCCAAGTATCCCTCGTATCTGGTCATAGATAGGCTCATAGCTATCATCTCCGAGTGACCTAGACATCCTCAACCTCAGCCTCTATTATCTTTGCTTGAGCAATTCTATCCCTCGCTGCTTTGATTGTGGCCTCGTAATCATCTTGGGTAAAGACCTTTTCCTCCCTGGTGATCTGAGAGGCTTCACCACGTGCGGTCATGCTTTGCCTATGGCTGACCTCAAGTATCTTGTTCTTCGCTTGTAGAGCCTTAGAGAGGGCTTCAACGGCCTTCCAGTCTTCTTCCTCCTCTGCCCTACAGATACGAGCCATGGTGTCACTAAGACCCTCTGAGGTGTCCATGTATATGCCACCACTAATCTTACCACCCTCTTCCTTCCAGTCTCCTATGTGGTCACACCAGTCAGACTTTAACCTAGCCACTGTGCTAGTAGAACAACCTGTAAGCTCCAGAATCTTTTTACCACTTGTCCCTACTGCTACCAACATTAAGACCTCCTGTGCCTTAGCAGGGTTACCAACACTCAACGGCGGTCTACCGCTACCACTTGGCTCCCATGACTTTACAAAACTATTGACCGACTCAGAGATTGAGTTCGATAGGTTGGCTAGGGTTTGTTCGTTTTCTTCACTCATCCTTGTATACCATCCGTGTCTTAACTCCACCCTTCTCTTTAACTACTGGGACACCCTTGGGCTTACCCCAGTTAATCTGAGACCAGTTGTCCTCCAACTTCTTATCATCCCTATTTAATCGCCTGGGTTGGCTTCCTTTAGTAGACATAATCCAAACACAATCATACTTACCCTCCTTTGTCAACCCCCCATACAGATTGGCACGGTTTATGCTATAATACTACCTTAGTCAACCATAGGAGCAAGCGTGTAAGCCCAAGTCCTGTAGTCCCCCACTATGAGTTGTAAAAATACGGGTAGGCATAAAGGAGTCCTAACGGACGTAATCGAGCAGTGTTCTGACGAACGGTGTCCCTAATGCTTAGAGGTTGGATAGCCCTGATGAAGCCACGCAAGCTAGCCATAAAATCTTATCAACGGAGTGTATTGACTTAACTACCTCCACTCCTAGTGATCTCTGATTGCTTACTTTCGTAAACCGTTGATATTAGCCCATGGGGCGAAGCTGTGTCTACGCAACAGCACCCACGTATATAGAAGCCTCGCAGGAATATATTTTTTTATAGGGTGGTGGATGTATATACATATCTGAGTAGCGTCGAACCTCTGACCACCCCCACCCCTGTCAAAAAAAGTGGATCGCTTGGCAGTTGCTTGGCAGTTGCTTGACGGATCGCGGCGCAGCTTCACGCGTATAGGTTCTTTTTATTCTAGATTGCGGGATGCATTGTGCAGCCGGTATTCTAGAGCCGGTATTCTAGAGCCTTGTATTGATAAGCTTATTCTATGGCCTATCCTAGGTAGATAAAAAAAGTTAAGATTTGTTGAAAAAAGGTGTTGACACTTAGCAATGCACTCCCGTATTGTGTTTCTATTGCAAGGCAAACCGCTAAGCGAACTAAACTAAACAAAGGAAAAACAAATGACCACACACACAAAAACATTCTCCACTAAATCTCACATGATGCAATTTTGGCGCGACTTTAAAGACGAGCTAGTCGGTTGCCATGAAGTCGGACAGGTGGGCGAATACGTGCTTAAATTCTCTATTAAATAAGAAAGCTTAGCAACCCCTCAAACCTTGCCCGCCTTGTCTTTGACTCGTGCGGGCTTTGGAGTGCCTAAAGATAGGCTCAAACTTAACTAAACAAAGGAAAAACAATGACATCTACATTCGATACACTATGGCAAGCGTTTGACTCAATAGTCAAAGAGAACAAAGAATCTAAATTAGAATCTACTGAGTTTGAAAACTATTTGCACACTGGCGGTATACGCTACGGTGAAAGCTGGAAACGATCATTCGACATTGACAAGCTTAAAGGCCGAAACACTAAGAAGTGTTTACATGTTTACGTTTCGCGTAATACGCTTGGCTTTTACGAGCTTATCCAATACTCAAACTAATAACTAAACAAACACTATTATGCTTTCAATAAAACAGCTATCAGACTCTGATCTACTTAAAATGCGCGTCGACTTGCTATCTGAAGATTCATGCGATTTTGAACATCAGGAAGACATTGCAGAAGACGTAATCAGAATTGAATACGAACTGCGAGTGAATCGTAATGTATCAATATAAACATTAACGCATAAACCATAAACAAAGGAAAAACAAATGAGAATCAAATCAAAGTATAAAGCAAACCAAGTCGCGCAAAATCCAAATGACAAGCTTTGGTATTGCGTAGGCCACACGGTCGGCAAGTATTGGATGCCTTTAAGCGATGGATTCAAAACGCAAGCGGAAGCCGACAAGTGGCGCAAGCTACAAGTTAAGGCCGACAAGGCGCACTTAGCAAGCGTTCTAGGTTGCTCGTTTGATAAAGTAGCCGCTTATCAGTAAACTTTAACCTTGCAATCTATAAAAGACAGATAGAAAAGACAAACGGCACAAATGCCAAAAACTAAAAAACCATAAACTAAAACTAAACATGAGAAAAGTAACAAACGAAATCGCAAACGCCTTTGCACAAGGTGAATCAAAGGCAGTAGGTAATACATGGACAGACGGGCAAACTGTCTATTTGCATGGCAATAAAATCACGGAGCGCACCGAAGATGGCGTTTTTATGTCACTTGCGGGCTGGAATACTACCACTACTCGCGAGCGTCTCAATGGCATTGCACGAGTGCTAGGGCTTGACGTAAGCTTTAATCAAAAAGACTTTGAGCCTTACTTGAACGGGTCGATAGTGAATCCTAGTGAGTGGGTAAAAGTTAGCTAGCAAAGCAAAGCAAATCCAACCTTGCGCCCTGTGTTCCCTTTACGGGGCACGGGGTTTCGAGGTAGGTAAAGACACCTACAAACAAACAAAACGCCCTACAGGGGCACTCACACGCCATTAAACGGCACACAAACCAATAAACAAACTATGAAAACACACACACGCACCTTCGGGCAATACTCAGTAGAAGTCACGGGCGATAAAGTCGCAATCGTCGGCAATTCAAATTCTAACTTCGGGCACTTTTACGAAACCAACTTTGAACGCTTCAAAGCACACGCAGCGGGCGCAGAAAACGACTGGAACCGCCCTCAAATCCTTGGCATGGACTGGGGCTATGGATTGACGGGCACGATCCAGACTTGGCTTTATGGCCTAGTGCTAAACGATAAAATAGAGGCTTAAACTCAAACCATTAACAAACATGAAAACGAAACAACTAATATTAGCACTAGCACTTGGCCTGGTCTCAAACCTATCCGTCAATGCGTCTGAGATCGTCGCAGCAACCTTAATCCTGGAAGCGGGGGGAGAGTATTCCACGGGGTCAATGGAGGCCGTAAACGAGGTTATACGCAACAGGGCGGCAAAGCGCAAGCTTACCACTAGGCAAGTGTGTTTACAGCGAAAGCAATTTAGCTGCTGGAATAGCGGAAGGATCGACCAACTGCTAGCCAAGGCAAAGCGGCACCCGCGTTTTAGCGAGGCCTTAGCTATTGTAAACGGGACCGCTACGAATTACACGGGCGGGGCGGATCACTATCACGCTGACTACTGCAATCCTTACTGGGCAAGCTCGCTTAAAAAGACTTGCATCATAGGCAAACATCTCTTTTATAAGTAAAACAAACCATAAACAAACCATAAACAAACCATGAAAACAATAGACACAAGCGAAGCAATCGAAACCATTATACAAACGCGCGATTTTTGCGGTGATGAAGCGGAAGCCCTAAGAGATTGGGAAGCGGAGAACGGCACACTTAGCGAGCATCAAAGGGCGCAAGTGTGGCAAGGGGTAAAAGAGGAGTGGACGATTTGGCAATTAAAGGCCAAAGTGCAGCACGCTTTGACCGACGCTGAAAGGTTACAAGCCTTTCAAGATATTGAAAACGCCTAACCATAAACAAACCATGAACAGACTAACAGACAATCAAATCCTAGCAATCTGCACGGTTGCCAGCATTATAACGGCAATCATTTGCGCTTGCTATGCCTTGCACAAGCTTCAACTCTAACCATAAACAAACCATGTACAAAATCATAATAAGTTATATAATCGCCTCAGCTCTTGCGCTAGGCTTGCTAAATCACGCCATCAACAAAGCACAAGATCACATAGAGACGCTTGCGGAAGTGCTAGTGCACCACTCGGACACGTTAGAAGATCATAGGGGCGTGTTGCTTCAAATGATCGACGATCGTGCCCTGCCCTACATGTAAAGGCAATGGAAGATATCACAGACAAACTAGAAAACGCCAAGATTTTGATTAATCAAATGATAGGCTCGCACCAAGGAACGCCAGAGGCGGCAACTCAATACGCCATCTACCAACTAGGCTTGCCGCAAGACGTTGCAAGCTCACTAATCCAATACGCAAACCAATTAAACAAACAATGAAAGCATTAGACATAGCAGGAACACAGACCAAAGTTTCAAGTTGCATGGGCTTCGTAGCCTCTGGAGCGGCACGAGACGCATACCGTAGGCTTCTAACAGCAAGCACGGTAGGACAGAGCAAGGGCGAGCAGAGAAAGTCTGTCTTTAGCCGCACCACAAAAGAAGGGACAAAGAAGTAATGAACGAGGAAAGTATATTCGCACGGGCGGTTTCATACGCTGAGAGTTTGAAGGGTAGATACCCGTTGCTCGCAGGTAATGCGCCCGATATTACCGTTGAAGACTTAGTTGCAGACATAAAAAGGGGCGTGGCCGTGACAGAGATTGCAAAGCGCAAGGGGCTTACCCAGTCCAAGCTTTACATGATGCTTAACAGAGCAGGTCTAAGCCCAACGAAAATTAGGAAACAGCAAGGGGCAACTCTGCTCCGCGCACCATCAATGAAACTAAAACAAACATGAAAACAATACAGCAATACCGAAAAGATCACCCGCAACTGTCAGAGGAGCAAGTCCACTCTGCCTATCATATAACAGAGATTGATGCGCCAGAGTTCAGCGTGAGCGGCTTTACACTTATTGCACCAGGCAGGTGTCTCGCCATCCATGAAAACGGCAATATAGCCCCTTTACGGCTCAAGGAAAGCTACTAGTAAGCAGCTGTGATATAATACCGCTTGACAAGTTTCCAAAACTTGTTTACTAAATTCAATCATAGCAGAAATGCTACCGTGTCAAGACGGATCAGTTTAACTTTCCCCGCTTGTTCTCAAGCAACTTTAAACCCTTCCTACAGCTTGACATGTAGGAGGGGTTTTTTTATGCCCATACAGTCTAGCGGAGCAAGCGGCCTCACAGGTTAGCCCAAGTCTGCATAACGGAACCCGAAGCGTAGCTTCTAGGTTCTGGTGGTTGCTAGGTTTGAAATAAATACCGACCTAGCGTAACAGGTGGCTCTTAACGGAGCGTGAACACCGTCCCGTAGCTTATACAGCACTTACCACAGCCAAGCGGGACAACGTGAAAGAGCGTCAGACTCATACGATTTGAGACAAGACAGCAGGATGCGGTTCATTCGTAATGGGTGAACCGTGTCCAAACGCCAAGAGCTACACCGATTTGATTGAGACCAAGGAACCAAAGTTTCTTTAGAAACTAGGACGATTCTTCTTGACCATACAAATACCTTTACCTAAATTTTACGGTATCCTATAACATAAACAAAACTATGAACCTAAAAACAAATACTAAAACCGCCCTCATTGATCTTGAACTGATCTCTTACTCTCATGCAGCTAAGGCTGAGTCTACTGGTACGGGTCTTCAAAGCCTTGTCGAGATGGTAGAGTTTACTATACAAAGTGTGGTCTCTGCTTGCCGCGCACAGAAGCACTACCTCGTGGTGTCTGGACGTGACAACTTCCGCAAGGTCTTGTATCCAGACTACAAAGCAGGGAGACGGGAGAAGCCAGCCCTCTACGTTCCCTTGATGGACAAGCTTGAGGAGTCGAATGCCTCTCGCTGGTGTAAGCACGACCAGTTAGAAGCGGATGACCTACTTGGTATCATGCTTACTAACGGAAGGGTTAAGAACCCAATACTTTGTAGCATAGATAAAGACTTACTTGGTGTCCCAGGTTGGCACTACAACTGGAACAAGGATGACTGGCCTCGTGGTGTAACACAAGCGGAAGCAGACTTTCATTGGTTGGTTCAACTTCTCATGGGAGATTCAACCGACAACATTGAGGGGATGAAAGGGATTGGCATTGCCAAGGCTCAGAAGTTGGCCTCTGCCTATTGTGAAAAGACGGGAACACCACTCGCACCTATCCCTGCCGCACAAAAAATTTACGAAGCGGAAGGTTTTACCCTTGACGCATATAAAAAGTGTCTCATGCTGATCTCTATCTGGAGGTCACCAATGCCAGCAGATCTTTTAGAAAACGAACTTATCTTGGAGGTTTCAAAGACCATCCCAAGCCTATAAACCAAACATGAAAAACAAAACAATAGTGGTATGGTTCTCTTGTGGTGCAGCTAGTGCTGTTGCGGCTAAGATGACGATCGACCTTCATGGTGCTGACAACACCATCCGTATCGTCAACAACCCAATCAAAGAGGAACACGAGGACAATCAAAGGTTCTTAAAGGACTGTGAAAAGTGGTTAGGTGTAACTATTGAATTTGCTGAAAGCTCTAAGTATCCATCTCAATCTTGTGTTGAGGTCTGGGAAAAGAGAAAGTATATGTCAGGTATTGCTGGCGCACCTTGCACCTTGGAGCTGAAGAAGAAGGCAAGACAAGAGTGGGAAGATGATAATCCTCACGATCATATAGTCCTGGGGTTTACTGCTGAAGAACAACACCGATACGATAGATTCAAGAAGTTTGAAAGGGATGACATTATGCCCATTCTAATAGATAACAAGATTACTAAGGCTGACTGCTATCAGATCATCACAGAAGCTGGCATCAGACTTCCAAAGATTTACCACTTGGGGTATCCCAATGCCAACTGTATTGGTTGCGTAAAGGCTACATCTGTTACCTATTGGAACCATGTAAGAAAAGTGCATCCAGAGGTGTGGGAAGAACGCAATGCCCAAAGCAAAGAGATTGGTTGTCGCCTAGTTAAATACAAAGGTGATAGAATTTTCCTTGACGAACTGCCAGAAGATGCAGTAGGAAGACCGATGAAAAACCTAGACTTTGAGTGTGGGATATTTTGTATGGAGCAACCAGAGGAAGAGACTTGCGATGATTAAAACCTTTACACTAGCATGGCTGCAAGTCACCCTCATCTGCTTGAACACTTGGCAGATCGCAAACACTCATTACATCGGAGCTTTAATAGTTGGCTTTCTTATCAGTTTAATCTGGACAATGAATGTAGGTCGAGTAGCTTTATCATCATGGCAAACTAAACTTATCTATTCTTTCGGAGCGATGTGCGGAACAGGCACAGGACTCTTTCTGGCACAAGCCATCTACAACTAAACCAAACCAAACATAAACATGATAT
>Ga0302126_10000873_pt1 | contig 18699 bp, 17 predicted proteins | sample CB4_20m_MG_FD_203108 | JGI IMG/M metagenome (GOLD analysis project Ga0302126, IMG submission 203108) | Marine microbial communities from Western Arctic Ocean, Canada - CB4_20m | ecosystem: Environmental > Aquatic > Marine > Oceanic | place: Canada: Western Arctic Ocean | collected 2017-09-24 | reverse complement strand
TCCGCCAAAAAACACCAAAAATCAATGGAACAAAAGCACCTGCTAAAGTCACTTTATAAGCCGACTCTACCATCCCAAAAATAGAAAGTTCTGAATTGAGTGCATACACTAAAACACAAACAGAAAATCCAACTAGGCTTAACCGCATGACTTTTAACATGCCTTTATCAGTCAAGTTAGGCATAAACCCCCTAACAAAGTTCTCTGCAAACGTAACTGAAGGTGCCAGTAACGTTGCTGATGATGTGCTCATGATGGCTGAAATAACGGCACCAAAGAAGATGACTTGTGCCAGTAATGGTGTGTGCTGCAATACTAATGTTGGCAATACGCGCTGTGAATCACTTTCTGCCAACTGTCCAAAAACAGTTGGGTCAATCATGGTCGCGGCATAAGCAATAAACATCGGAACGAAAGCAACACAGAAATATAGCGTTGCACCAATCACTGACCCCCATAAGGCTACCTTTGCACTCTTGGCTGAAGTAATCCGTTGAAATACGTCTTGTTGTGGAATCGAGCCCAGCATCATCGTCATCCAGCCACCAATAAAGGTGACATAAACCCAAATGTCTGCATTTTCTGGGAAAAAAGTCAGCTTACCTGCGGCCTCAGCCTTAGCAATCACTGGCGCGATGCCGCCTGTCATACCCGCCACAATATTAGCGATGTAAAGCAAGCCGACGATAATAACAATCATCTGTACAAAATCGAGTATTGCGATAGCTCGCATTCCGCCTAAAGTCGTGTAGGTTAATACAATGATTATCCCAACCAACATACCAAGTGGTTGACTCAACACCCCATGGGTGACGATATTAAAAATAAGTCCCATTGCTGAAATTTGTGCAGCCACCCAACCCAAATAGGAAATAACAATCGCAATGGTTGTTAATAACTCTACCGTACGGTTATAGCGTATACGGTAAAAATCTCCCAAGGTGATAATGTTTAACTTGTAAAGTTTGGTTGAAAAAAATAATCCCGCAATAATCAAACACATACTCGCACCAAACGGATCAGCTGCAAGCCCATTAAAACCTTCTTGTACAAAGGTCGCAGACACACCAAACACCACCTCTGCGCCAAACCAAGTAGCAAAGACAGTGGCGATAACAATCGGCAATGGTAAATTTCGACTGGCTATCGCATAGTCTTTCACATTATGGACGCGCTTCGCAGCCAATAATCCAATCGCCACAGACACCATCATATAAGCAATGACAAACCAAATCAGCACGACAAATCCTTTAAAAATCATGAAGCAATATAAGCGGGTAAATTATTTCATAAATATATTGTCAAATCTACGCATATATACTTAACATAATTGTTTTTTATTGTATAATCCACGCCTCAACGCGCCCGTAGCTCAGCTGGATAGAGTACTTGGCTACGAACCAAGGGGTCAGGGGTTCGAATCCCTTCGGGCGCACCAAATAAAACAAAGGCTTACAGATTAAACCCTGTGAGCCTTTTTTTATAGTACCAAAGGCTTATACAATTTCTTCACTAAGTGTTTAAAGTTTGAGGACTACTAAGTCATCAATCACAGCTCTTATAATTACTCTGTTAAAAGTTCAGGAAGTTTGTGGAGACTTAATTACCCATTTTCAGTATATTTTTATTGGAAATAGAAAATATTAACCCCAGAATTTCAATCCTTATATTTAATATTCGTTGTCACATTCCTGACATATATTATCGTTACTATTGAATTGTTCATTGTAATTCCCCCCTTAAGCTCGCTTGTGCGAGCTTTTTTTTAATCTTTTTAAATATTTCTTTCTACATATCGTTTTAAAATCCTTATCAATTAAAAGTATACCTATGATAATTGGATATGACCCCTACCTATAAATTTCGAAATTTAATTAAAACCATTTTGCTGTTAGCATCATTAATTCCCAGTCTAAGTCTGGCAGACACAATTATAGGTGAAGTTATTTTTGTTGCTGATGGAGATACGATTACTGTTATTTCAGAAGGAATTAAATACAAGATTAGACTATCTGGAATTGATGCCCCAGAGAAGAAACAAACGTATGGCGTACATTCAAAGCAGTCTTTAGTTGATATGGTGTCTAAGCAAACTATGTCTGTTAGTTACAATAAGCGTGATAGGTACAAACGCATCATAGGTAAAGTTATTTTAGACGGTCAAGACATCAATCTAGAACAAATAAGAAGAGGTTTAGCCTGGCACTATAAAAGCTATCAACGAGAACAAGAAGTTGAGGACATGGCTTTATATGCGCAAGGAGAGCATTTGGCCCAGAAAGGTAGGCTTGGCTTATGGAAAGATGTGAACCCAATCGCACCATGGGATTTTAGAAAAAAGTAGTATTAATAACTAATAACGATGCGCTACCAGATTAATTTCGAATACGCCAATGCAATTACAACAAACCCGTATTTACTTTCACATCGGCTAATGTTAAGTTAACCACCTATCAATTATTAAGTTATCTGATGAAAGCTTTAGTCAAAAAATATCCAAAAGAAGGATTGTGGTTAGATGATATGCCCATGCCAGAAATCGGGAATAGCGATGTTCTAATCAAAATCAAAAAAACGGCCATTTGCGGCACCGACATTCATATTTACAACTGGGATGAGTGGGCACAAAAAACCATCCCCGTACCAATGATTACTGGCCATGAGTTTGCGGGAGAAATTGTCGAACTTGGATCAAATGTGGATGATTTAAAAGTCGGTGACATCGTTTCTGGAGAAGGCCATATTACTTGTGGTCGCTGCCGAAACTGTTTGGGTGGTCGTATTCATTTGTGCCCCAACACCATTGGTGTGGGGGTGAATAGAACAGGTGCTTTTGCTGAGTACTTAGCGATTCCGGCTAAAAATGTCTTTAAACCTAGTCGCCCAGTAGACCCTGATTTATTAGCGATTTTTGACCCTTATGGCAACGCTGTGCATACAGCCCTCTCCTTTAACATGGTGGGCGAGGATGTCTTAATCACTGGCGCAGGCCCAATTGGCATGATGGCAGCCATGGTTTCCAAACACGCAGGCGCTCGAAACATTGTCATTACCGACTTGAATCAATATCGACTGGATATGATTAAGTCGATATTACCCAGCGTGCATACAGTCAATGTCTCTAAGCAGAAAATTGATAAAGCATTCATGGATTCACTCGGCATTTTTGAAGGCTTTGATGTTGGTCTAGAAATGTCAGGTTCACCGATTGCCTTTGGCGACATGCTGAGTAAAATGATTAATGGTGGCCATATTGCCATGCTTGCCATTATGCCGACAGGTGCTGGTATTGATTGGGATTTGGTCGTGTTTAAAGGGTTGACCATCAAAGGAATTTACGGCCGTGAGATTTTCGAAACTTGGTACAAAGGCCTGATGATGGTGCAAAGTGACCTGCCATTGGAGAAAATTATTACTCACCGTTTCCATTACACCGATTTCCAAAAAGGTTTCGATGTGATGCGCTCTGGTGAGTCTGGCAAAGTGATTTTGAATTGGGAAGATTAAAGGTAGAACATGAGTTTTAAAAGTGCAAAAGCGAGTATCGCAAAAGATTTAGCCGACATCCACGCAGCAGGATTATGGAAAACCGAACGCTTTATTAGCTCTGACCAAAAAAACAATATTACATTAGCCGATGGTAGTGAAGTATTGAATATGTGCGCCAACAACTACTTAGGTTTGGCAAATGACCCCGATGTCATTAATACCGCTAAAACCAGCTTGGATAAATGGGGCTTTGGTTTAGCTTCTGTGCGCTTTATTTGCGGCACACAAACCATCCATAAAGCATTAGAACAAAAAGTCAGTGACTTCTTGGGCATGGAAGAAACGATACTGTATGCCGCTTGCTTTGATGCCAATGGCGGTTTATTTGAATCTATTTTAACGGCTGAAGATGCGGTTATTTCTGATTCGCTGAATCATGCTTCAATTATTGATGGTGTACGTTTATGTAAAGCGGTGCGTTATCGCTACCAAAATAATGACATGGCGGATTTACGCGCTAAACTAGAAGAAGCCAAAGCTAACAATGCCCGCCGCATTTTGATTACCACCGATGGTGTATTTTCGATGGATGGCACAGTGGCACAGCTAGATAAAATTTGTGACTTAGCGGACGAGTTTGATGCCATGGTACATCATGATGATTGTCATGCCACTGGCTTTATGGGCAAGACTGGCCGTGGCGCACATGAGTATTGTGGCGTAATGGATAGAGTCGACATTATCACCAGCACATTTGGCAAAGCATTAGGTGGCGCATCAGGCGGCTTCACCTCAGGCCGCAAAGAAATCATTGATATGCTGCGTCAGCGCTCTCGTCCATATTTATTTTCAAACTCCGTTGCACCTTCCATCTGTGCAGCCTCATTATTCGTACTTGAGCGTCTTGAACAGTCAACTGAACTCCGTGACAAACTAGAAAGAAACACGCACTATTTTAGAAAAGGGATGCAAGCGGCAGGCTTTGAAGTCGGTGATGGCGACCACCCTATTGTCCCAGTGATGTTAGGCGATGCTAACTTAGCGCAAGAGATGAGTAAACGATTACTAGAAAAAGGAGTTTACGCCATTGGCTTTTTCTTCCCTGTCGTACCAAAAGGTAAAGCACGCATCAGAACGCAAATTTCTGCCAAACACACTAAAGCAGATTTAGATAAAGCAATTAAAGCCTTTAGTGAAACACGAGATGAAATGGCCGCATAAAGCACTGTTTATACATTCAAGTCACCTAAACATAGTCAACCAGCAGTCATAAGATGACTTTGTAATTCTTTTACATCAAGACACTCAACCCAGTTTGCTTTTAGTTGTGTCTTGACTTGATCAGCATACCCCCAAGTCACCATCACAAAATCCAGGTGATTATGGTCTGCGGCCAAGCCATCCTCGTAACGATCACCGATATAAATAGCCTGTGCAGGATCGATTTGATAATCGTCCAGTATCCTAGCGACCATTAATGGCTTAGCAGCCAATGGTGGCATATATGTATCTAAAGCAAACACACCTTTAAAATAATGTCCCCAATTTAAATGCTTCATTACCTTCTGGGTAGGAAGGTCACGCTTATTGGTTGCGATATAGAGTGTTGCACCTGATTGGCTTAACGTATCAAGAAGCGCCTCAACACCTGGAAATACAGTGGCTTTTTTATACCCCTCTGTATCATAATGCGCCTTAAATTTAGCGGCTAACTGCTGCAATAGCTCAGAGTCATCTTGCCCTGCAAGCATCCTTAAAGTTGGCATCAGAGGAGGGCCAACCACCTCTGAAGTGATGGTTTTAGATGGTATTATTCCAAGACTAGCAAAAGCATAAATAAAGCTTTCTACGATACTGGGAGCTGAGTCAATTAGTGTGCCATCTAAGTCAAAAATGATATGTTCGTTCATGTCGTATGCTTAAGATATTTAATGGCACTAAGAATAACATTCTTAAGCGTGGTTTTTAACAGCAACGCAAGCTTATTTACCAACAGCCCACTCCAACAAATCTGCAGATGTAGTAGGTGTTAAATCAGCAATATTAAGCCTCTACCTTTGCTCCCACTGTGTTTGATATTGCTGTATTTGCTGCAGTGAAAAAGCCTGCATATCCTGTTTGTCTTGATAGGACAAGTACCGATCTGCAACGTTTTCAACAGTATGCTCAATGGGCCAAATAGGGTACCAGCCTAATTGACTATGTGCTTTAGAACAGCCTAATCTAAGATAGACCGCTTCACGCACCGCATATTCATTATGCTGAATAAGAGCGCTAGCATCCTCTTTGCAATAAGAAGCCAATAAATCAACAACCCAACCTGCCGGCCTAGTATCAACCTTATTCGGGCCAAAGTTCCAATCCTCCGCATAAGCTACCGGTCCATCGAACAACCGCTCTGCCAATAACATATATGCGCCTAAAGACTCTAATACATGTTGCCAAGGACGCGCAGATTCTAGATTTCTAAGGATCACTGACTTAACGGTTTATAAATGCGTTAATCACATCAGGAATTAACCGCCCTTTTGCCCAATCCCCAAGACCGATCACATTGCCCGTTCTTGCCGTGGCGATTGCCACACCATGTTCTGCATATTGCTCAGGGTTGAAAAACGAGTGGCGATACGCTTCTATCACTAATTCAGCACAGCCTTTACTGCTGCTATACGGATCAAAACCACCCATCGCATCATTTTCACGATAACCCTAGTGCCACGCCTTATTGTCATAACATTTATCACTGGTTATAATCAGGACCGATTTCATACTAGAACATTGCCTTTCAAGCGACAGTGCAAGTTAGAAATAAATTAGTTTCAGCTTATCAAGACATCATGAATATGCAGGTATAAGGCGTTAAGGCTAGTGTTGTAATAAAAGATCAGAGTGTTTTAATAGTGTTAGGCATGGCAATAAGGCCTTTTTAGTTATTCGTATACGTACTATATTAAGTATTTATTAAATAGTATAATTAAACGTATATATGAAATTCATGCTGAAGGTCATTTACCTGTGGTTTAAAGTAGACTCAGTAGTAGCTGAGGACGCTACAAAGCGCCTATACAAAGGTAGCCGCGCTACTTGTCTGAGCGGCATAGTCCTCGCAATCTTGTTTACATCATCCATTTTAATAACGAGTACGCCAGAGAAATTTGCTTATATTTGGCTAGCACTCATCATTAGTACTTATATTTTACGTTATGTAGTCAGCATTTATTACAAAGATAAACACCAAGAATTCCCCAGCATTTTTTGGTTGAAAAGATACCGTATTGGAGTGGCCATCACTGGAGTTATGTGGGCAAGCTCCATGTTCATATTCTTTCAACCTGAAGACCAACTCAATCAATCTATCATTCTATTCACATTGACTGGAATATGTGCAGCAGCAGCTTTATCTTATGCAATTGACTATCTTGTATTATCTGGGTTTGTACTACCGATCACATTAGCCATTTTTTTCCGGCTTGCTTTTGAGGGGTCCCACTTCTCTATCATCATGAGCTGTATGGTCATCTTATTCATTATATTCTTCTTGATTACAGCACGTAAAACCAATCAGGCATACGTTAAAAGCTTAATGTTGGCTAATAATGCAATATTAGGAGAAGAGCAAGAAAGAGCTTACAGCAATATATTGGAAATGATTGCCAATAATACTTCTCTGAATATCGTATTAGAAACCATTTTGCTTAACCTTGAAAAGCAACACCCTCAGATGCTGACCAGTATTATGATATTAGATAATGATGGCAGACATCTTAACCATATGGTGGCTCCAAGTCTTCCTGCTTTTTATAATAAGGCAATTGATGGCTTAAAAATTGGGGCAAAGATAGGAAGCTGCGGTGCTGCCATATTCTCAGGTAGCCGTGTAATCGCGCAAGATATTTTAAATCACCCTAATTGGATTGATTACAAAGCGTTAGCAATACAAGCTGATTTACGAGCATGCTGGTCAGAAGCCATTAAAAACTCAACTGGTAAAATATTAGGCTCATTTGCTATTTACCATCGCGAACCAACAACTCCGTCAGAAAAAGACATCCAACTCATTACACAAAATGCAAGCATAGTAGGCATTGCCATTGAACTTGCCCGAAACTCTACAGAACAACGCTTTGCGGCATTATTTTATCAACATACTAATGAATCATTGACAGTAGCAGATCATAATAAAATTATTATTGCAGTTAACCCTGCTTTTACAGTGAGTAGGGGCTATACCGCTGAAGAAGCTATAGGTCAAAGGATTGATATATTAAACTCAAATCGGCACAACGATGATTTCTATCGTGCGATGTACCAATCACTTGATACTACAGGCAAGTGGGAAGGAGAGCTTTGGGTCAATCGCAAGGATGGTAGTAGTCATCTCGAGTGGCTTAGGATTAATACGATTTTTGATGATAATAATAACGCTCTCAATTTTGTTATCCTTGCTACTGACATCACAAAAAGAAAAGAATCCGAAGATCTTATCTGGAAACAGGCTAATTTTGATGGCTTAACAGGCCTACCTAACCGCACTAGTTTTCAAGCCCGATTTAAACAGGAAATGAAAAAAACAAAACGCGCAAACCTATCGCTGGCTTTACTATTTATCGACCTAGATGAGTTTAAAGAAGTGAACGATTCAATGGGCCATCCAGTAGGAGATATTTTGCTTAAGGAGGCAGCTAAGCGTCTAATCAGTTGTGTCCGTGAGTCTGATTCGGTAGCGCACCTTGACTCGATTGCAAGGATAGGCGGGGATGAATTTACCATTATATTAAGTGAATTAAAAGATATCAGTTGTATTGAACGTATTGCGGAAGCCATCCTCAAAAAAATTGCCATGCCCTATAAACTCGGAGAAAATGTCGCTTACATTTCTGCCAGTATTGGCATTACATTATACCCAGATGACTCTGATGACATTAACACCTTGATTATCAATGCAGATCAAGCAATGTATGCTGCGAAACTTGCGGGTAAAAACCGTTTTAGTTACTTTACTAAATCAATGCAAGTGAATGCACAGAAACGTATGCTGCTCACTAAGGACTTACATGAAGCCTTAGAGAAACAACAGTTTCATTTGGTTTACCAGCCTATTGTTAATTTAAGGACCAATAAGATTCAGAAAGCGGAAGCACTCATTCGCTGGCAGCACCCTACAAAAGGCATAGTTACCCCATCTGACTTTATTCCAATTGCTGAAAGGACAGGCCTAATTAATGAGATAGGTAACTGGGCATTTATAGAAGCATTAACGCAAGTAGCCGTATGGCGTCAGACCATTGACCCTAACTTTCAAATAAGCGTTAATAAATCCCCTGTACAGATTTTTAATACAGCTAATAAAAGTAAAGATAACTTTCTTAACTGGGCGACTTATATGAGCGAGCATAATTTGCCAGCCGATTGTATTGCTGTAGAAATTACTGAAGGTGTTCTTCTAGATTCTAATACCGCTGTTATTAATTATCTTTTAGAGTTCCATGACGCCGGCATTCAAGTGGCACTGGATGATTTTGGGACTGGCTACTCATCATTGTCTTACCTTAAAAAGTTCGATATTGACTACATTAAAATAGACCGATCTTTTGTGCAAAATATAGAGTTTGACTCAGATAATATGGTGTTATGCGAAGCCATTATTGCCATGGCGCATAAGCTTAAATTAAGAGTCATTGCTGAAGGTATAGAAACACAGGAACAACTTGATTTACTGAAGTTTGCTGGATGTGATTTTGGTCAAGGCTACTTCTTTTCTAAACCTATATCGCCTGAAGAGTTTGAGAAGTTTACGACTTAAATAGTTACCTCCTGTTTTCATCAGTTTCTAAGCGATGTAGCCAAGCTAATATCTCAGCAATAGCTTGATATAACTCTGGCGGCACATGATCATCTAAATCCACCTGCATCAACATCGCCACTAATTCTTTAGGCTCATGCACGAACACACCCCCACTTTGAGCAACCGCAATAATATGCTCTGCAACGGCACCACGCCGTTTTGCCAACACTTGTGGCGCAAACTCGCCAGATTCATAAGCTAGAGCGATTGCTTGCTGCTATTGATGGTTATCCATCTTGTGCAACTTCCATGGTGTTGTTAAGTACCAAACTTTCTATCGTTTGACCATTGCTTTCAATAGCCTTGGCTAATAATGCGCTCTTGGTTTTTAATAGTTGTAAAGCTTTGGGCTGCTCCGCTAGAAACCCAATACGCATACGCCCATCATGGATGCTAATTATTGCCGTTAATTTACCTAAGTGCGATAAGTGTAAGGTTAACTCACTAGTAAAAAATGATTGCTCACCGTTATCTTCATGCGAATTTTTCGTACCATCATCCTGTTTATTTTTCACATAAACATCCCAGTCCATCTACTGGTTTGACCAAACTTCACCATACCAAGATAGACGTTTCTATTCCAGAATATGCAACTGTTGTGGCAATAGTGTTTGCATCAGATAGTTTGGTTTATTCTGCGGTTCTTGTTTAATTTCAGCTAAGCTTCGATGTCTTTCAGCAAAACCCTTTAAGTGGGACTCATAAAATAAACCACTTTGGCTGATGGCCGTTTTAAGTTGCTATGAAACAACATCTGGTAGATTTGGGGTTTGTGTAAGTACCGCTTGTGCTAAATACTTTTGTGGCACACCGGATGCTTCAGCTTGCTGTAAAGATTGATCAATCAGATGGGCTGTTGCGCTCACATGTGTGGTGCTCACTAACTTTTGCAGACCACTAGATGTCGCAAGATGAGCTACTAAAGCAGCCTGTTGATGTGCTAAATTTGAAGCTCTAGATTCAAGTGTCTGTAGCGGCGTGCCAATACTAGCGGCTGCTGACAAAGGGCTTACCTTGCCGTCAGGACTAACGCCTAATTGCGCACTTGATTTATCCATCGTTATTCATACTCTTTATACGCAGGTTTGTACGGCCTAGTTATTCCGACTCTGCCCATTGAGCATACTATTCAACTTGAGCATCCAAGGTGCCATTAAGTCTCTAATTTCACGGTCATTCGCCAGTATCAATTTGATGCTTTGTAATTTTCTCGCTTGGACATCTTCGCTTAAAGGCTTTAATTCAGCATGGTCTTGAATCTGCTCGTTATAGTCCGCGCAGATTGCTTCAAGCTTAGATAACTCATCCCAGTCATGGTTTCTGGCCGCAGCTAACATTTGGTTAGTCAGTTCTGCAACTGATTCATAAAGTGAACATATATTTTCATAATTCATGATTAGACCTTTTCCATGTAAGCAATTTCATTTGCGCTAGCAACTTCTTTTTTAGGCACCATTTTTACAGCATCCGTTTTACTAATTGCTTCCCATGCTCCTCGCAGCTCTGTCAGTAACTTCACTACTTCATGGATGAAGATAAGTGATCAGGAGCTAGAGTGCCAACACCACCCAAACTAGCACCGGCCAATGTCATCACTAACATTTCTTCAGCATCACTCGCCGGATTCACAGTAGGGATATAGCATAAAATAGGCTCAATTATTGGTGTGAGTGAGCGGAAGAAATCTCTACGCTGAAAGCGATATAAGCTTTTAGGGAGCGCCATCTTAAGTGCCTCGCCATCTTTCAGCCGCACTTCTGTTAGTTTTTTAGTATTCCATCTGATTTTAATACCATCTGTTTTACATAACGTAATCGACTCACTATTTAATAATCTTTTATTAAATAGTGAGTCCAGTCTCTTGTCCATATAAACAAATTTTTTATCTCGGCCACCAATCACGGTCGTCAAACCTTAGTCCTGCCCATAATTAAATGATAAGTTTAGTGTCGTCTTATTTTTAGCAAGCTCGCTTAAAATTTGAGCAATTGCTACTGGATGATGTGTTATAAACTTATTGTCATTGTGTGTAAGTTTTTCGTCTACCATTTACTAAAAATTTCCTTACTTAAGTCATTTATTACGTGATAGCTAACAGTAAAACAATGCGTACCAACTAGTGCTTTACTTTCTTTCACTACAAAACCAAACCGAGCAGAGAAATCAATACACGCCATCTTAGTTTTTGATTACTTTAGCCTATTTAGGCACAAATACAAACTGTGTCAATCGTTAAATATAGATTAATCACTAAAATACAACGCATTGTAATTAAAAATATTATAATTCCTCACCACTAAACAACTATTCACTATTAGGTCAGTATGATTAAAAAACTTTGGGAAAAACTACACGCTTTCGGCCCATACGCCCCACTCATCGCAATGTATATGATGGCATTGCCAATACTATCACTCTCCCGTATTGGTCTAATGCTTTGGCAGTCTGAGCGTGTCGTAGCTACTGGCGCATGGCCAGAGATGCTATTGCAAGGCATCAGAGTTGATATTATTCAACTCGGTCTACTTGTCCTCCTTCCTTTATTGATAGCACCTTTATTTGCCCACAAAAAAGCTTGGCAGTGGTGGAAGCATTTTAGCTATTTATGGGTAGCAATATCTATCGTCTTGCTGATTTTTTTAGAAGCCGCATCACCAGGCTTTATCGCAGAGTACAACGTACGTCCTAATCGTTTATTTGTCGAATACTTAAAATACCCAAAAGAAGTCTTACCCATGCTGTGGAACGGCTTCCGTTTGTCCGTATTCGCTGCCATTGGATTAATCATCATTTCTGTTTGGGCGATTAGAAAATTCATGAAGCCTTGGCTTTCATTTCAACCTCCATTAAAAAATGGACGCTACTGGCTGGCACTACCATTTGTCATTTTCCTCGTTATTTTGTCTGTTCGTTCTACCACGGATCACAGGCCTGCTAACCCTGCTATGTTTGCCATCACAAACGACACCATGGTGAACACACTCATTATGAACTCCACTTGGTCAGTCTTTCATGCCATCTACAATCTGAAGCATGAGAGTAAGTCTAGCGAGATTTACGGTAAAATGGAACTTGTAGACATCATGACTCAAGTACAACTGACTCGCGATATGTTGCACGACAAGCGCCCACTTCTAGGTAATATTGACATTCCCACACTCACAGAGCAAACAGCGTCTATTCAGCGTGAGAAACCGCTTAACCTTGTGATTGTGCTGCAAGAAAGCTTAGGCGCTACATTTGTAAAGTCACTTGGCGGCTTACCAGTCACACCTGAGCTAGAAAAACTCAAATCAGAGGGCTGGTGGTTTGAAAATCTCTATGCAACAGGCACACGTTCTGTACGCGGCATTGAGGCCGTTAGTGCAGGTTTTCTACCAACACCAGCACAAAGCACCGTTAAGTTATCGTTATCACAAAACAACTTTTTTTCTTTAGCCAGTGTACTGGGCAGACAAGGTTATCTCAGTGAATTTATTTATGGTGGCGAAGGTCACTTTGATAATATGCGCAACTTTTTCCTTGGCAATGACTTTGATTCTGTTGTTGATAAACAAAACTACGTTAACCCTGTCTTTACTGGCAGTTGGGGCGTGTCTGATGAAGACCTGTTCAATAAGACGCATGAGCAACTCATGAAACACCATGCCGATGGCAAATCTTTTTTCACTTTAGTCTTTTCATCGAGCAACCATACTCCATTTGAATTTCCAGACGGCCGTATTGAGTTGTATGAACAACCGAAAGCAAGTGAGAACAATGCGGTGAAGTATGCGGACTATGCCTATGGAGCATTCTTTAAAAAAGCAAAAGCGAGTCCTTACTGGAAAGACACCTTATTTTTAATCGTGGCTGATCATGACATTCGTATTAGAGGTAATGACTTAGTACCAGTTAAAAACTTCCATATCCCAGGTCTGATCTTAGGTGCTGATATCAAGCCACGTCAGATCACAACCATTGCTAGCCAAATCGACTTGCCAACCACCATGCTTTCACTCATGGGCATTAATGCACAGCATCCGATGGTCGGTAGAGACCTCAGTGCAGAGCCAGAAGGCTTAGCAGGCCGCGCCATGATGCAATATCAAGAAAACTATGCATGGATGGAAGGTAATCAGACTGTCGTACTCCGTGCGAATAAAGAACCTACTTACGCCACTTATGATAAAGCAAATAAAAAATTGAGTATAAGTGAAAAGCCTAGCGATGCGGAAGCCATGCAGCAACGTGCATTAAGTCACGTATTGTTGCCTTCAGTCTTGTATAGAGAACAACAGTATCATTTACCTAAATAGCATGACATAAGCGTCACAAACAAAAAAGCCTAGTCATCTCTGATTAGGCTTTGATATTCTGGTAGGGACTGCAGTGTTCTCTCCTATACTATATAAATCAATAGCTCACATTACATCGAGTGTTACACATGTATATACTTAGCGTAACAGTTAACAGTGTTTAGATATATACAATATTAAGAATAAGACACAGGCCAGAAGTCTTAAATGAGGGCAAAGCAGACGCTGAAAGTTAGGCTGATGTGGCTACCTTTTTAGTAAGAGCCCACTTCCCTCACATATTTAACAAAATTATTTAGTTTATATTAGCTCAACCTTAAAGGTTTTTATCGGTAACCGCCCCATCTGAAGCCGAACTAACCATCTTGGCGTATTTTGCAAGGACACCACGGGTATATCGGGGACTAGGCTTTTTCCATTCTTTCAACCGTTTCTCGATTGTTTTCTGAGATATGGCCAAGGTCAGCTCTTTAGTAACAGCGTCAATAGTAATTTCATCACCGTCTTCCACAATGGCCAAAGGGCCACCTTCGTAGGCCTCTGGTGTAATGTGTCCAACAACAAAACCATGACTACCTCCTGAAAAACGACCATCGGTAATCAGAGCTACATCTTCACCCAAGCCTTTACCCATAATTGCAGAAGTTGGACTCAACATTTCCCGCATACCGGGCCCACCTTTTGGACCTTCATAGCGAATCACTACAACATCATTTTTAACTACAGTGCCGTCTAGTATGCCTTTTAGGCTATCTTCTTCAGAATGAAAGACGCGCGCTTTTCCGGTAAAACTTAAGCCCTCCTTACCAGTGATTTTTGCGACAGCTCCTTCTGGCGCCAGGTTCCCGCGAAGAATCACCAAGTGACTGTCTTTTTTGATAGGATTGTCCAGAGCGCGAATGATTTCTTGGCCTTCTGGGTAAGCCTGAACATGCTCTAGATTTTCTGCCACGGTCTTACCAGTGACAGTAAGGCAATCACCATGAAGATGCCCTGCATCCAAGAGCATTTTCATTAGGGGTTGTAGGCCACCAATCTCAATCAACTCAGACATTAAGAAATGACCGCTTGGTTTTAAGTCAGCTAACATCGGCGTCTCACTCCCTATACAAGCAAAATCATCAAGCTGTAAATCTACGCTAATGGCATGTGCCATAGCCAGCAGATGGAGTACTGCATTAGTAGACCCTCCTAGAGCGATGGTTACCTTAATGGCGTTCTCGAATGCTTTTTTAGTCATAATATCAGAAGGCTTGATATTATTTTTAACAAGTTCAACCACCGCAGCACCTGCCCTGTTACAATCGTTTAGCTTTACATTCGATGTGGCTTCTTGAGATGAGCTACCTGGCAAGCTCATACCTAAAGCTTCAATGGCTGATGCCATGGTGTTAGCAGTGTACATTCCACCACAAGAACCTGGGCCAGGAATAGCGGTTTCTTCAATATCTTTCAGCTGCATATCAGAGATAGTGCCTTTTGCATGCCCACCAACGGCTTCAAATACGGACACTATATCGGTTCGATTTTTACCCGGTTGGATCGTGCCACCGTAAACAAAGATAGAAGGGCGATTTAATCGTGCCATGCCAATCAAACAACCAGGCATGTTTTTATCACAGCCACCAATGGCCACAATGCCATCGTGCCCCATGCCACCAGACACTGTTTCAATCGAGTCAGCAATAACCTCACGTGATACAAGGGAGTACTTCATACCTTCAGTACCCATGGAAATACCATCTGAAATCGTAATGGTATTATAAATAACACTTTTACCTCCAGCAGCATCTGAGCCTTTACCCACTTCTTCGGCCAAGGTGTTGATATGCATATTGCAAGGCGTGACCATGCTCCAAGTGGAAGCAATTCCAATTTGAGGCTTTTTAAAATCACCATCTTTAAAGCCCACTGCCCGCAACATGGCTCGGCTGGGGGCTTTTTCGATGCCATCGACGACGGCGGCAGAATGCATACGATTTATTGTGTTACTCATGGCTTGATCCTTATTTTGTTGGAGTAGTTGAGTCTTTGTTTTGTGGATAAATAAGCACAACCTGTATTCTCAAGTTCTGCTGAATACTATCAAACTTCTGTCTGCTCTGCCAACTCCAAAGCATCATCCATTTCCACACCAAGATAACGGTCTGTACTATCAAACTTAGTATGACCTTGCACTTGAATTTCGCATCACTTAGCAGTTTCATTATGCGGCATGCTTCAACTGATTTGCAAGCCAGTTTTTCTCGAATTGCATTGGGCTGATATAACCAAGCGTTGAATGTAATCTTGAATGATTGTAAAACATCATCCAATCAATGACTTCATCCAACGCCTCACGACAAAGGGTGACATTATGCTTGATACGATGTGTGATTTGGTAGACAAGGGGATAGTGTCGTTGCCTATTCATGATGCTTTGTATGTTGAACAACAACACATTGAGGATGCTGAAAAAGCCCTTAAGAAGTCCTGGAAGAAAAATCTAGGTGTTAGTTTCGAGCCTTTTGTTGATGTAGACACTCCGTGAGTTAAACAAAGGTATTTCCATATAAAGTGAGTTGATATATATTGGTAATAACTGATGTCTATTTAGAATGACAAATCATATGAAAACACTACAAAATACATACGGCATTAGTAAACAAGGTAGGAATACTATCCGTCATTAATTCTTTTTCCTTACCTTGCAACAATTCAAATAAAATTCCAAATAAGGTCAAAATAAACACTTTCCACAGGTCTGGAGTTAGGTCCTATCCCGTTTTGCCTTTTATAATTAATAACGGCGTTAAGGTTATCCTCAGTATACAGCTCCACCCCTAAACCAAATTTCCAGAGCTGATCCGAGCTGTTCTTTAATTGCAGACTGTAAGGTACACCCTCCCCTTCCACAGTATAGTACAGAGCAACATCAGAGCTCTTGGATATATCTACACCGTACTCTAATTTAGAAAATGGCCTTATAGTTATGCCACCCTCTTTGAACAGGTAGTCTATGTCAACACCAACAGCGGCCCTGGCGTTGCGCATAGTTTGCTCCTCAAAAGTTAACGCCGTGACTGCACCGATCTCACTAAACTTTTTAAATTTCGTGAGCACTATGTCAACCTTGCCGTACGGGGAAATTCTTCCATATCCAGACTTAAAATATTTTTGCTCCAGTGTGCTAGTGTCAATGCTTGGGTCTCTTAATATTTCAATATTGTCGCCCCTCAGTGTTAGTGACCCAAAGATTTGGTCTGCAGCTCGGCTACCTGTTAGCGTGTCCAGTCCGTCTTTACGGATTGTGTCAAATTTTAGATGACCCACTCCAAGTGTAGCTTCAAGGGTTGTGCCGACGTCTTGATCAAATTCACCGTAAACTAAGGCGCTATAGTTGTTAGCTTTAACGTTGGTAATATCGCTCCCAATGTCAGTTTTATCTATACCAATACCCAGTGCAACACCAATGGTACCGTCGCCATCTTCTAGCGGCCTGTCAAAACCCAAATGGATGGACTGATAATTTGTATCTTGTTGAGATGCCACTGAAGTGGCATTGCTTTTACCAAACATGATCTCGCCACTGGTCCATACCGCCCAATCACCTATGACCGGCCCAAATGCAGGGTTGAGCGTGCCGATGACGTCCTCTCTAAGTATTGCAGCTTCATTGATGACGGTGTTTTGGAATTCTGATGTGACTATATTTTTTACGCCATCCAGATCAACCGAAGCGCCGCCGTGGCGACCCTCATCACATGGGTTGTCACCCTTCTGTAAGTTGGCCTGAGCGACTTCTTCTGCTCCTACGGAGTAGTCGATAATACCACCTTCACTTTCATAAGTGCTTGGCTTCACATCATCTATCGACTCTTTAGTGTTTAAGCTGGAAAAGTTTAGTTTTTGACCAACCCTAACCGAGTAAGGTGCATCGATATTATTAGCAGCAGCGATTTCTCTATGATCATAACCATGCTCTAAACCTATACGGTATAAATTATCCCCTTTTTTGACAGTGTATGAGTTTGGGCGCAATAAGTTGGCCTGAGCGACTTCTTCTGCTCCTACGGAGTAGTCGATAATACCACCTTCACTTTCATAAGTGCTTGGCTTCACATCATCTATCGACTCTTTAGTGTTTAAGCTGGAAAAGTTTAGTTTTTGACCAACCCTAACCGAGTAAGGTGCATCGATATTATTAGCAGCAGCGATTTCTCTATGATCATAACCATGCTCTAAACCTATACGGTATAAATTATCCCCTTTTTTGACAGTGTATGAGTTTGGGCGCAAGTCGTTGCTAGTGCTGCCCGTTTTAGGTGAGCTAGTGTCCGCTTGCGATGAGCGGTTGATGAAGTGGCTTATGCAACCGAGCGATCCAACGACACTACTTTGAACGTTGTCCAGCACTGGATCTATAGATTTTGGCGTGTCATTCATAATTTTATCAACCACCCTATTCTTAAAGCGAAGCTTAATGCCTTGATGAGAAGTTTTTGTACTATCTTTGTTGCGATCTAGCCAGCGTAACCGATCATGGACAGCGTCAATGTTGCGATAACCCCAGCGGGACGCCATATTTGACCAAGCCTCAACACTTCCAACGACATCTTTTTTAAGGGTTGGGTCAGGCATGAGGGCGAGGTAAGTCCAATTAAATTCATTGGAAGTAGTGTTGTTGTTGTTTTCAAGGTCAGTAAATTTGTCTGATGCAACTTTGATGCTGGTTGGCCCTTCTTCAGTTGGTGTAAAGGTTGCTGTATAACGTTTATAGACACTACCTATGATAACTATAAATTCTGAGAGCGTTCCGTTTGTTACAGCAACATCATCAACAAAGAAGTCTGACGATGTCTCGGATAAAGTAAAAATTAGAGATATACTTGAGTGATCAGAAACATCTCCGTCGTTAACTTCCGATGCGGTTATAGTTGCCCCTGGTCCAGTCACATCATTAGAAACACTAACAACCCAATCCTCAGCGTCAGAGTTACTATCACCATCCGTCGCTGTAATGGTTAAATCATAGGTATTACTGGTGTCAACGTCCTCCGGGTTCTCAAAGTCACGAGCGATCATACT
>Ga0302126_10000868_pt1 | contig 18755 bp, 15 predicted proteins | sample CB4_20m_MG_FD_203108 | JGI IMG/M metagenome (GOLD analysis project Ga0302126, IMG submission 203108) | Marine microbial communities from Western Arctic Ocean, Canada - CB4_20m | ecosystem: Environmental > Aquatic > Marine > Oceanic | place: Canada: Western Arctic Ocean | collected 2017-09-24 | reverse complement strand
GTGACGCAATGAAAGAGGCAGCTAAGGAACTTGGTGTAGCAATCAAGTGGGGTGCCGCATGGTCAGAGGGTGACATTCGTACATACGAAGGTACATCTGAAGATGCAATGATGAAGTATATTGATCTTCGTCGCAGTGAAGGTCGTAGACCATTCATTGATGGCCCACACTTTGAGTTGATGTAAAGGAAGTAATATGGCTCGTGAATTAACAGAGCGTCAGCAAAAGTTTTTAGCAGTCCTAATGGATGAGGCAGGTGGTGATATAGCTACCGCTAAACTCATGGCAGGGTATTCCGCTAATACTACTAATACTGAAATTACCAATAGTCTCAAAGAAGAGATCATTGACGTAACACACAGCTACTTAGCACGTAACGTACCTAAAGCTGCAATGGCTATGGTACAGGCTTTGTATGACCCAACGGAACTTGGCATTCGTGACAAGATGGCTGCAGCTAAAGAACTACTTGACCGTACTGGTTTGGTTAAAACTGAGAAAGTACAAGTTGAATCTAAGGGTGGTGTCATGCTGATGCCAGCTAAACAAGTACAGGAAGAGGAATAAACTAATGGGTATATTAAAATCAGCGTCACGTGCAGCAATGAAAGCTAGTAAAATAGCATCTAAAAAAGCAGCGGATCAAAAAATTGCAGCTAAACTTGCAGCAGCTAAACTTGCGGCAGCTAAGAAAAAAGCTGCAGTAATGGCTTCAAAAAAAGCTGCAGCAAAAGCCGATGCAGCGTATAAAAGAAATTTAAAAGCATTAGAAGCGTGGGAAAACTCTCGTATTGATGACCGCTGATCCTTAATAAATAGAGTAGTAATATAATGACTAAAGCTGCAGGTACATGGAAGCTACCACAACCAACCGACCTCAAAGAAGATAATGAATGGGTTCCTATCCCACGTGTTGCAAGAACTATTCCATTTGGTTACGAATTAGACCCCAATGATAGCGGAATACTCTTGCCAATTGCCAATGAACTTGATATGCTTGCACAAGCGCATAAATACTTAAAGCAGTATTCATATCGTGAAGTGGCGAATTGGTTAGCCAGAAATACTGGCAGGGACATATCGCACGTAGGACTCAAGAAACGGTTGGACAATGAGCGACAAAGAAAAAACAAAGCTGGAAGCTTACGCCGATGGGCAGAATATGCCAAAAAGGCAATTGCCAAGGCGGAAGAAATCGAGCGTACAAGGCTCGGTGCAAAGCAAAGCAAAGACCAAGAAGGTTCAGAAGAAGCAGCCTGAAGCACCAAAGATTATATATGACGAGTTTGCTCCCGTTGAGGAACAACACAATATTATCTTTAAGCCTAACGCTGGCCCTCAAACTGACTTCCTAGCGGCAAGTGAGCGTGAGGTCTTATATGGAGGCTCTGCAGGGGGTGGAAAGAGCTACGCCATGTTGGCTGACCCTTTACGCTTTATGGGCCACCCAGCCTTCTCAGGATTGCTCCTACGGCATACTACGGAAGAACTACGAGAACTTATCTTTAAGTCTCAAGAAATGTATCCAAAGATTTGGCCCGGTATTAAATGGTCAGAACGTAAGATGCAGTGGACTGCACCCTCTGGTGCCAGACTGTGGATGTCATACCTAGATAAAGAAGATGACGTACTTCGCTACCAAGGTTTGGCATTTAGCTGGATAGGATTTGATGAGTTAACTCAATGGCCTAGCCCCTTCGCTTGGAATTATATGAGGAGTCGCTTGAGGTCTACAGCTAAAGACCTTCCAGTATATATGAGAGCGACTACTAACCCCGGAGGCAGAGGACACCATTGGGTTAAGAAAATGTTTATTGATCCCGCTGCGTATGGTGTATCATTTGACGCTACAGACATTGAAACTACAGAAGTACTACGCTACCCCGCAGGACACGAGAAAGCTGGTAAGGCATTATTTAAACGTAAGTTTATTCCCGCCAGACTAAGAGACAACCCATACCTAGCTGAGCAAGGTGACTACGAAGCAATGCTTCTATCCTTACCGGAACAACAGCGTAGGCAGCTACTAGACGGTGATTGGGACATTAAAGAAGGCGCAGCCTTTACAGAGTTTGACAGAAACCTACACGTAGTTGAACCATTTAAGATACCATCTAACTGGGTTAAGTTTAGGGCATGTGACTATGGATACGGAAGTAAGTCAGGCGTAGTCTGGTTTGCAGTATCCCCAAGTGAACAGCTAGTAGTCTATCGTGAGTTATACGTATCTAAGGTACTTGCTGCTGACCTTGCAGAGATGGTACTTGACCTAGAAGCTGAAGATGGTAACATTAAATACGGCGTACTGGATAGCTCCCTCTGGCATAAACGTGGTGATACAGGTCCGTCACTTGCAGAACAGATGATACAGAAGGGATGCCGCTGGCGTCCATCTGACAGGTCCAAGGGTTCACGTGTAGCAGGTAAGAACGAAATACACAGACGCCTACAGGTTGACGAGTTTACAGAAGAACCTAGACTTGTGTTCTTTAACACATGTACTAACATGGTAGCTCAATTACCTGCGTTACCAATAGACAAAAAGAACCCAGAAGATATTGATACGCACTCAGAAGATCACTTGTATGATGCCTTACGATATGGTATCATGTCAAGACCAAGATTTAGTATATGGGATTATGATCCTAATAGTGGACCATCTGGTAGTATGAGAGTAGCTGATGCTACCTTTGGATATTAAGGAAGAATAAATGGAAGAAGACAACGAAGGCTTTATTGAAGATGATTCAATCGTACTAGCAGACAGTGATGATTCCACTGTTGACGATGCCGATACTTCTAAAATTATCCCATTCATTATGGAAAAGTATAATCGTGCGGATGACTATCGCCAGCAAGATGAGCAGCGTTGGTTACGTGCGTACCGTAACTACCGTGGCTTGTACGGTCCCGATGTGCAGTTTACAGAGGCTGAGAAGTCTCGTGTATTTATTAAAGTAACTAAGACTAAGACACTTGCTGCATACGGTCAGATTGTAGATGTACTCTTTGCGGGTCAGAAGTTTCCACTTACCGTTGATCCAACTGAACTACCAGAAGGCGTAGTTGCAGATGTACACTTTGATCCTAAAGAACCGGAGCAACTCCGTGAGTCTGAACTAGACGCTACGGTTAGCCCATATGGGTTTGCAGGTGACGGTAAAGATTTACCTGCAGGTTCTACTGCTAAGTCTTTGCTTGACAGCATTGGCCCACTCAAAGATAAGATTGGTGAGATTGATAATGTTCGTGCAGGTGTAGGCAAGACCCCTACCGCTGTTACTTTTAGTCCTGCAATGATTGCAGCTAAGATGATGCAAAAGAAAATCCATGACCAACTAGAAGAGTCAAGCGCAAGTAAACACCTACGCAGTACAGCTTTCGAGATGGCACTGTTTGGTACTGGCGTTATGAAGGGTCCATTTGCAGTAGACAAAGAGTATCCTAACTGGGACGATGACGGTGAGTATTCACCCATTATGAAAACAATCCCACAGGTATCTCATGTATCTGTATGGAACTTCTACCCTGATCCAGACGCTAACAACATGGACGAAGCACAGTTTATTATTGAACGTCACAAGATGTCTCGCACACAGTTGCGTGGACTAAAGCGTAGGCCACACTTCCGCCGTAACGTAATTGATGAAGCAGTTAGTCTTGGTGAGAATTACAGCAAAGAATCTTGGGAAGATGATCTTTCTGATTACGCACCAGAGCACGGCATAGAACGCTACGAGGTGCTAGAGTATTGGGGCATGGTAGATGTCGAAATGCTTATGGATCAAGGCGTAGATATTCCCAAAGAACTAGAAAGCGTAGACGAGTTGCAAGCCAATGTATGGATTTGTAATGGCAAACTTTTGCGTATGGTTCTTAACCCATTTAAACCTGCAAACATTCCTTACATGGCTGTACCGTATGAGCTTAATCCTTATAGCTTCTTTGGTGTAGGCATTGCTGAGAACATGGATGACACACAGACTTTGATGAATGGTTTTATGCGTATGGCTGTAGATAACGCTGTACTGTCAGGTAACTTGCTTATTGAAGTAGATGAAACTAACCTAGTTCCCGGTCAAGACTTATCTGTGTACCCCGGCAAAGTCTTTAGGCGTCAAGGTGGCGCACCCGGTCAAAGTATCTTTGGCACTAAGTTCCCCAACGTAGCGCAGGAAAACCTACAGTTGTTTGACAAGGCTCGTGTACTTGCAGACGAGAGTACAGGTTTCCCTAGCTTTGCTCATGGGCAGACAGGTGTATCTGGTGTAGGGCGTACAGCTTCCGGTATCTCCATGCTTATGGGTGCAGCACAAGGTGGCGTAAAGAATGTAATTAAAAATATTGATGACTACTTACTTCGTCCACTAGGTGAAGGTTTGTTTAGATTCAATATGCAGTTTGATTATGACCCTGCAATTAAGGGAGACTTAGAAGTTAAAGCTCGTGGTACAGAAAGCTTAATGGCTAATGAAGTACGCAGCCAACGACTAATGCAGTTTATGCAAATTTCTTCTAGTCCTACCCTTGCACCTTTTGCAAAATTCCAGTATATTATCCGTGAGATTGCAAAGTCTCTTGAACTAGACCCAGACAAAGTTACCAATAACATGGACGAAGCAGCTATCCAAGCTGAACTTATGAAGGGCTTCCAGCAACCAGCGGCAGAAGGTCAGAGTCCACCTATGGACCCTACAGGCGCAGGTGGTGGTAATATAGGTACAGGACAAGTCCCAGTACCAAATGAACAAGGATTTAGTGGAAATGCACAAGGACAAGGAACACCTGAACAAGCTCAAGGTAATGGTCAACAACCCCCAGCAATGGGACCAGTTCAGTAGTTATATTGATTCACTAATTGATCAGCAGCATCGTACTATGGAGCAGACTGACAATGACAAGATTATGTATAGGTCGCAAGGTGCCATATACACATTACGTAGATTGAAGCTACTTAGAGATGAAGTTCTCAAAGGCAATTAAGGAAACGTCACATGATTGAAAAACAAATGGAACTTTTTAGAGATGGTGGCCTTAAAGATGAGGGCGGCATGATAGACGAAGTATCTGGCAACGAAGTACCTATTGGGGGAACTAAAGAAGGTGTACGTGATGACATTGCCGCTAACGTAAGTGAGGGCGAATTTGTCATGCCTGCAGACGTAGTACGGTATCACGGTTTAGATAAGATGATGCAGATACGGCAAGAAGCTAAGATGGGTTTAAAGAAGATGGAAGCTATGGGTCAGATGGGTAATTCTGATGAAGCAACTATGGATGACGATATGCCATTTGGTATGGCTGATCTTATTGTTGTAGGTGACAATGACGAACCTATGGAGTTTGCAGATGGTGGCTTTGTGCCATCTAGTAACTACGCTCCCGGTGGTTTAACTACTGGCGCTACAGGTTCTGGTCGAGTTGGTCAACCCGTGGATGTTGAACCTACCGCACCCGTAATCCCTGTTGATCAACCCGCTACACGTAGGCTTACACCTGAAGTTGCAACTGCACCTGCTACTAAGATTGACTTTAAAAAACTTATGGGTGAAGCAGCCATTGAATACAAAGAGTATCGCAATGCTGCAGGTGAGAGCATGATGATTTCCTTTATTGGTGGTCAACCTGCGTATCCTATCCCCGATGGCTACAGCTTGTACACAGGTGACGGTGCCGTAGGTAGTGGCACAGCAGGTGGTACTGCAGATGGTATTGCTTATGCAGCTAACACCGCTACTGCAGAATACCGTCAAAGTAACAATGACAACGATGATCCTTTTAAAGACATGCCAGTAGCTAAAGCAATTGATTGGGCAAGTTTATCTACAGAAGAATTAATGGCAGAGTCAGCTAAGCTTACTGGCATAGGTTCTACTATTGCTAAAGGTGCTATGGCATTCATGGGACCATTAGGAGCTATTGGTTATGCAATGATGCGTTACCAAGATAAAAAGGTAGCTCAAGAAATTGCTAACCGTATCGCTAAAGGTGGACTTACTGCCGCACAGTTAAAAACTTTGACAGCTGCACAAGAAAAATTAACTCCTAAAGGCTTTACAATTATTGGTAAAATAATGGAAGTTGTCGGAAACGCACTTGGTTATAGCAAGAATGAAATTGAAGCTACTAAAACAAAAACTAGTGTAATAGATAATAGTACTACAGAGAGTGCTGTATTACCACCCGTAATAAAAGATTTAATTACGGACCCTGCTAAAAACGCTGCTCTCGTAAATCCTTCTGCGGATAATATGAAGGCTGCTAACTTTACAGAAGAACAACGTATATTACTTTCACGTAACATACCTACCCTTACGGAAATAAATAAAAGCAATCTTTCCTCCGTGTTAACAGAAGACTTAGGTGCTGTAGGTGCAGAATTTGCTAAGTCACTACAGCAATCGTATACAGAGACAGATGCAGATGGAACAATTAAATCCGGCCCTGCGGATTACTTAGACAACTTACGGGAAGGCATTTCTACGCTTACACCTATTGGAGAAACACTAGCACAAGCTCCCGCTAGAACATTTAGAGACATGTCTCAAACGGAAGCTGCTTTTGGTCCTGCATCTGTATTACCACAATCCTTTGAGTCTTTAGAGGGACAGTATAGTACTACACCTATTTCTGAGTCTACCCGATTAGCAGGCGATTTACCGGGTGAACTTGGCCCCGTTCAGTTTACATCTACTGCTAACATGCCGGATAGCGATACACAACCACAAAAATATGTAGCTCCTAAAAACTACGATGCCTTTGGCGATTCGTACTTTACTCCCGGTACAGCTAAGTTTATGGATGAAAGTAATGAACTGTTGTCAACTTCTGCTAATATGCGGCAAGCGGATAAAAACACCTCTATGGGTCGCAGAGGTATTTTAGAACCAGATGCTACCACTAATGTTACCTCGCAAGGCCCTGTAGTTCGTAGGGATTTGTTACCGGAAAGTGCGCCTGTTGTTCCCGCTGCTAAAGCAGACCTTAATGTAGTACCACCTAGCCCTGTATTGAACATAGACAATCGACCCTCTGGAGATAGTCGTGACTACCAAGGTGGTTCATATGGATATGGTCAAACAGGAGTTGCACCTGTTGCTACTGCACCTGTTGCTACTGCACCTGTTGCTACTAGTGACGTAGCTACGCAAACACAACAAGCGTTTAATGCACCTGCTTATACAGGGCAAGATTCTTTTAGTTTTCAACCACCTAACGTTAACGCAGAAATAACTCAAGCGTTCCCCAACACAGCAGGACCGGGAAATACATACGCAGGGTACATACCACAAACAGGTACAGGAAGCTACGATGAAGTGCCTACAAGTAACGAAATAGCAACTAGACGGGCTTCTGATTTGTATAAAGCAAACCAAGCAGCGGATGCTATTGCTACAGCAAAAGACCCACGTAAACTAGGTGGATCAGAAGGTTATGGCCCGACACCTACAGCACAAACATTTAGCCAAGCCTTTGCAGCAAATCGTGCAGCAGGTGCTAAAACGTTTGACTATAATGGTAAAAGCTACACTACACAAACTGCAGAAGAAGCTGCACCAAAGGGTAGTAACACATTCCTTCAATCTGCAAAAAATCTGCTTACTCCCGGTGATGGTAAAGAATACATCGACGGTAAACTTGTGGATAGCGGAAGTAGTAAATCTAAAACAAAGACTACTCCAACAGCAAGTAAAAACGTTGCTACCTCAAATGTTGTTAATAAGACAAGTGCTCCTATAGCTAAGGCCAATCAGTCTACATTTGGAGATGCTGGCGCAGGTAATGTGTGGGCGGTACAACCGGGAACTAATGCAGTCACTAAAGTAAAGGCTACAAAAGTTGTAGGCTCACGTAGTAAAGAAGCTGTACAGGCAGAGATTAATGCATCCTATAAAGCAAACGGTGGCTGGACACCCGCAGTAGATAAACTTGTAAAAGAACGGGAAGTTGCTCAACCAGCACCCGTTGTAAGTAGTAACGATAACGATAGTGGAAATGATGGTGGCGGTGGTGGTAATGATACGCATTGTTGTACAGCTGCCGCAAAACGGGGTGACATGACCCTTACAGAAGTAAAAAAATTACGTGCTTGGCACAGAAATAAAGATGTTTTTTGGCAAGAAGGGTACGATGTTTGGGGCAAGATTGTTGCAGATCACTTAGTTGCAAAATATAAATGGTCATCTGATCGTGTTAGGGACTTTTACTATCATAAAATTTATGGTAAACTAACTATAGGTTCCGTATGTGCAGACATAGTTATATATCCTATGTCTTATGCTATAGGTATGTATCTACATGCAGTAAACAAGCTAACGTCAATAAAATTTTTTAAGGAAACATAATGGAAGAAGAAACATACACATTCGGAGATTACTTTAATGAAGTTCAAGGCCGTGCTGCTGCTTTATCAGAGGAAGAAAAAACTACATTAAGTTCCTTGCAAACATCTCCTCAAGGTGTTATACTAGCAAAAGTATTAGGTCCAGACTTGACAATGCTTAGTTCAATGCTTACACCTACACCCAAGCGTGGTTTAGCGGCACGTAGATAATCCGCTATATTTGACTGGCTACCCATCCCCCTGACAACACACTAGGCTACGGCGGCCCCAGTAAGAGAGAATAAAATGAACGATACTATTATGGCAGAAGAAATGCAAGCCCCTACTAAGGTAGCCTTTGCAAATCGTAAATACTCCAATGAAGATAAGCGTAAGAATGAAGAAGAAGAACTAGAAAAACTTATTGCGGAACAAAGTGGCGAAGCTCCTGAACAGGAAGATGAACCAGTAAGCGCAGAAGATAAAAGCTTTAAGAAACGTTATGGTGATCTTCGCCGCCACATGCAAGATAAAGAAAAAGATTGGGATGACAAGTTTACAAAACTACAACGTCAACTAGAACAATCTACTAAGCAAGAAATTAAGTTACCTAAATCAGATGAAGACATTGACGCTTGGGCTAAACAGTATCCTGACGTAGCTGCAATTGTAGAAACTATTGCAATTAAGAAAGCACGTGAGCAATCCGCAGGTTTTGAAGACCGTGTAAAAGAGATTGATGAAATGCGAGCTACCGCATCTCGTGAAAAAGCTGAGTCCGAATTGATGAAAGCTCACCCTGACTTTGGTGACATTCGTGACAGTGATGAGTTCCATGAGTGGGCAGACGAACAGCCTAAGTGGATACAAGATGCCCTGTATGAAAATGATAATGATTCCCGTTCCGCTGCACGTGCAATTGATTTGTACAAAGCTGACATGGGTATTAAAACAAAGAAGAGTGCAAGCCCTAAAGACGCTGCACGTTCAGTGAATAGTCGTAATAATCGTAGTGCGCCTGACACATCAGATGCCTCTGGTACTTTTAAAGAATCACAGGTAAACAAAATGTCAGCGCAACAGTATGAGAAAGCTTCCGATGCAATCATGGAATCTATACGTACTGGCAAGTTTATTTACGATATGTCTGGTAATGCTAGATAAACCTATTGACATATAAAATATATATGATATAACTATATGTACAATGTAGTGGTGCGGCCCCTATATAGGACTACCCGCACTACGACTAACTATACTTTCCCGCAAACAACAATAACGCTTTCGGACAACCTAATGTCTCATGGCCCGTTATACTAGAAGGTAGGCCAACTTTCTTGTTAACGCACCCTAGTAGTAATTAGCCTCTGTATAAGTCATTAGTCGTTTGCATCTGTATCTAATGCTAGGAGAATTAATATGGCATTCGGAACCGCTGCTGGTTATGGCAATTTACCAAACGGTAATTTCTCACCAGTCATTTATAGCAAACAGGTGCAACTTGCATTCCGCAAAGCATCTATAAGTGAAGCTATCACTAACTCTGATTATTTTGGCGAAATCGCCAATATGGGTGACTCAGTTAAAATCATTAAAGAACCTGAGATCACTGTACAAGCATACACTCGTGGTACAACTATTACGCCACAAGACTTGGACGATGAAGATTTTTCATTGACAATCGACAAAGCTAACTATTTTGCTTTCAAGGTTGACGACATTGAGGAAGCCCACAGTCACGTAAATTTCCAAAGCCTTGCTTCGGATCGTGCTGCTTATCGTCTGGCTGATCAGTTTGACCAAGATGTTCTTGGTTATCTGACAGGCTTTAAACAGTCTGCAACCCACGGCTCACCTGATACCGTTAACACTACTACTAATGGTACAGTTGCAGTTTCAACTGCAGGTACTGACGAATTGTTGTCCTCAATGAAAATTACTGCTGGCAACTTTGGTGGTACTGCTGGTGAAGCTCTTGCTCTTGCCGCACGTACTGGTGGAGCTACAGACGCTACACCTGCCGCTGGTGACACTTTCCCACTGACAGTTATCGCACGTATGTCTCGTCTTCTTGACCAGCAAAACGTAGATACACAAGGTCGTTGGTTGGTAGTCGATCCAGTATTCATGGAACTTTTGAAGGACGAAGATTCTCGTCTGTTCAATGCTGACTTCGGTGGTTCTGGTCTTCAGAACGGTCAAGTTGGAATGAACATTCATGGTTTCCGTGTATTCCAATCTAACAACTTGCCAACAGTTGGTACAGGTCCGTCCTTCACAGGTACGAACTCTACTACTAACTATGGTATGATTGTTGCGGGACACGATTCAGCTGTTGCAACTGCCGAGCAGATCAACAAGACTGAAACATATCGTGATCCAGATTCATTCTCCGACATCGTTCGTGGTATGCATCTATACGGTCGCAAGATTCTTCGTCCAGAAGCTCTTGTGAACGCTAAGTACCATTTGGCATAAGGGAGAATAGAAAATGGCTACTGTTACAACACTATTGTTACCTGCACATGGCTCTACCAAACGTGGTCGTGCTCCGTACATGGTACAAAAAACTATTGATCTTACTGCACAGGCAATTTCCTGTGGTGGTGGTGACGTAGTACAATGCTTAACCATTCCTGCTAATACACGTGTATTACACGCAGGTGTTTGTGTTGTTGCATCTGCAACTCAGAACACAGGCACAGACGCAACTGTTACACTTGGTGCAGCAGATGCTGATGAGTTTGTTACAGCGTTTGACATTGACGGTGCGGCTGATGGTGCGTATGCTCCTTCTGCTACACCTGCAGCTGACGTTACACTTGCCGCTGCAGATACGTTGGACCTTACCTTTGCAGGTACAGGTACAACATTTACTGCAGGTAAACTTCGTGTTTATGCTGTAATGATGGACGTTAGTGATCAACGTGATGCCGCTCCTGCGGAAGTAGATCGTGACGCACTTGCGTAAATAACTAGTTAGTGGGGCTGCTTCGGTGGCCCCTCTAGCACATAAACTATTTTTTAGGATGTACAATGGCTACGTATCTTGAGTTAACAAATGAACTACTTCGTAGATTAAATGAAGTGCAAATGGACTCCTCTGAGTTTGACACGGTTAAGAACGTTCAGTCTTTAGCCAAGGATACCATTAACTCTTCTGTACGAGAAATCTTACAAGATGCACAAGAGTGGCCCTTTACTTTAATTACTTACGAACAAGACCTTTCATCTGGCACAGGAACGTATGCTTTCCCTGCGGATTTTTCAAAGGCAGACTGGGATACTTTCTATCTCACTACAACAAACAACGCAACACCTAGATTGCTTTCAGCTTTATCCTACGAAGACTATATAAAGAATTACCGTCCTGAAAATGATGAAGCTGGCACAGGTGGCTACGATAAACCAATTAATGTTTACAAGACGCAAGAAGATAAGTTTGGTGTTACCCCCGTCCCTGACGCTGCATACAAAATAGAATACCGTTACTGGAAATTCCCTGCGGATTTAGCCAGTGGTGATGACGTTTGTATTATTCCCGATAGATTTAAACATGTAGTACTTGACGGTGCTATGATGTACATGATGCACTTCCGGTCCAATGAACAGTCGGCACAAATACATGCAGCTAAGTTTGCAGACGGTGTTAATATTATGCGTAGGCTTATTGTTGATAGCAAAGACTATCTAACGTCTACCTACATACCAAGCATGAAGCACAAAACATTTAACTCTAGGACATTCTAAATGGCTGATAAGCTAAGTACCTTTGTGTCTGTCTGTGCAGGTGGGCTTGTAACTAACGTTGATCCGTTGACGCAAGCTTCTCAGTTAGCTGGTAGTGCAACCCGAATGATTAACTATGAACCCTCTCTTGTTGGAGGGTATCGGCGCATTAGCGGGTATACAAATTCTTACGGTACGGTTACGGGTACAGGCGCTGTACTAGGCGTCCACGTAAATGGTAATCTAAATGATGGTATCTTTGCTTGTCGTAAGCCTAGCTCTGGATACAACTACTTACATAGGTGGAATCCTGCAGGTAATGGTAGCTGGGTCGCTATAACCACGGCTGGTAGTCCTACCATGACTAACGTAAGTAAAGTAAGATTTATTGACTACAACTGGTCGGGCGAGGTCTTGCTTCTTACCGATGGTATTAACCCTGCCGCTACATACAATGGTACTACGTATACACAAATTACTCACGCTAATGCTCCCGATGACCCTAAGTATGCAGAAGAGTTTTCTTCACACATATTCCTTGCTGGTGACTCTACAGAGCCGTATAACTTGTATTTCAGTGCTCCGTTAAATGCAGTAGACTTTGCGCCGGGAAATGGTGCGGGTGTTATTAACGTAGGCTACAATATTACGGCAATTAAAAAGTTCCGTAACCAACTGTACATCTTTGGCGCACACAGTATTAAACGATTAATAGGCAACAACACATCTAACTTTACGTTGGAAAACGTTACTGCTAATCTAGGTTGCCTTGCACCGGACTCTGTAGTAGAATTTGGTGGTAACTTGTTATTCTTGGGGCCAGATGGCATTCGTCCTATTTCTGGTACTGACCGGATTGGTGACGTTGAGATTTCTCCTATCTCTAAAGAAATTCAATCTATCTTTGATACATACTACTTGACAGAAGATATTATTAATGTAAGTATTGTTATAATCCAAAAGAAATCACAGTTTAGATTTTTCTTTAAAAACGATAGCTCCCTTTCTTTGATTGGAGCGTTACGTAGAACACAAGATGGTAAAAGTGTTTTCGAGTACAGTCAGCTTATTGGTATCGAAGCTAACTGCGTATCTAGCGGTTACATTGGACAGTATGAATTTGTTCTTCATGGAGATGTTAGCGGCAAAGTACACAGGCAGGAACAAGGTTCTTCTTTTGGTGGCAATGAAATTCTTAGCTTGTATCAGACTCCATACTTTTACATGGAAGACCCAGAGGTACGTAAGATAGTGTATAAGGTTAGTACGTACCTTAGATCAGAGGGTGCGACGGAGGTGTTTGTAGGTGTCAGCTACGACTACAATGACAACAACACACTGAACCCTACTTCATATGACTTTAGTACGGCAGGCAGTGCTTCCTTATTTGGTACTGCAATATACGGTGCCGCAGATTCTATTTATGATGGTAATCCATCACCCATTGCACTAAATAACATAGCAGGTTCCGGTAAATCTGTATCTATTAGTTACGTTACGAATAACACAAATGCAAGTCATACGATTCAGGCAATATCCCTGACGTATGGACTGGCTGACAGGAGATAATACTTTGGCGGGTTACACAAGACAATCTTCAGCGGATATTGTTCCTACGGGTACAGTAAGGGCTGCTCCAATTAATGCAGAATACAATGCGTTACGTGACGCCTTTGCTGCAGCTAGTGGACACAAACATGACGGTACAACTGCAGAAGGTGCCTACGTACCTTTGATTGGTGACGCAGATGCAAAGAATAAAGTAGCTGTAGACACTACCAATAATCGTGTTGGTGTGTTTGTTGAAGTATCTTCTGCTGCAGTAGAACAAGTACGCTTTCAAGATGGTGCAATTGTACCTGTAACTGATAGTGACATTGACTTAGGTAGTAGCTCAGTAGAGTTTAAAGATTTATTCCTAGACGGTACTGCCCACATCGATACTCTTGACGTAGATGTAAACGCTACTGTAGCTGGTACACTGGGTGTAACTGGTGTCACTACTCTGGGTACAGCTAACATTACTACAGCTACTATCGGTTCTGGTGATTTTAACTCTGGTACAATTGATAACGCAGTAATTGGTAACAGTACAGCAGCGGCAGGTTCGTTTACGTCCCTTGGTGCAACTGGTACTGCCACACTTGCAACTGTAGACATTGGCGCAGGTGCCATTGATGGTACTACTATTGGGGCTGCATCAGCTGCCCCTGCTACAGTTACTAACCTTACCGCTTCAGGCACATCAACCCTAGCAACTGTAGATATTAATGCAGGCGCTATAGACGGTACAATTATTGGTGCATCAGCTACCGCTGCAGGTGCCTTTACTACACTTGTAACATCTGGTCAGGGTACATTTGCTACCGTAGACATTAACGGTGGCGCAATTGATGGTGCCGTTATTGGTGGTAATGCAACTGCTGCAATCACTGGTACAACCATCACAGGCACAAGCCTTGTTGGGCCACTTACAGGTAACGTAGCTGGTAATGTCGAAGGCAATGTTGTTGGTAATATCACAGGCAACGTCACTGGTAATATTACTGCATCGTCTGGTACTTCTACACTTAATAACCTTACAGTCAACGGTACACTGGATGTTACAGGCACAACTATTGCCAACGTAACTGATCCGTCTAATGCACAAGATGCAGCCACAAAAAATTACGTGGACACAGAAGTAGCTGCTCTTGTAGACAGTTCTCCCGCAGCACTTAACACATTAAACGAATTAGCTGCAGCTATCAATGACGATGCTTCCTTCAGTACTACAATTACAAACAGTATTGCTACTAAACTACCCCTAGCTGGTGGCACCATGTCGGGTGCTATTGCTATGGGTACAAGCAAGATCACTGGTCTTGGTAATCCAACTGCGGATCAAGATGCCGTTACTAAAGCATACGTCACGGCTACGTCTTTGCCTTTGGCTGGTGGTGCTATGACAGGCGCTGTAGTTATGGGCAGCAATAAGATTACTGGCACATACACACCTTCTGTAAATGCTGACCTCACAACTAAAGTATACGTAGATGGTATCCTAGGGTCAGCTACCGCTGCAGCTTCTAGTGCTACAGCAGCCGCTAACAGTGCTACTGCCGCTGCGACATCTAATACAAATTCAGGTAACTCAGCTTCTGCTGCCGCCTCAAGCGCCACGGCTGCTGCCGCATCATACGACTCCTTTGATGATAGATACCTTGGCGCTAAGTCTTCTGCACCTACAGTAGACAATGATGGTGCTGCCCTTATTATTGGTGCTTTGTACTTTAACAGCACAACTAATATTATGTACGTCTACAGTTCAGGTGGCTGGCAAGCTGCTGGCTCATCAGTTAATGGTACATCAGATCGTGTTACTTATACTGCTACAGCAGGACAAACTGTCTTTGCTGCAACATACGATGCTGGCTACATAGATGTGTACCTTAACGGTGTAAAACTAGCACCTGCTGACTTCACTGCTACCAACGGTACAAGTGTAACACTTGCTTCAGGTGCTGCGGTAAATGACATAGTAGACCTCGTAGCTTACGGTACATTCGTACTAGCTGATCACTACACTGAAGCACAGTCTGATGCACGGTTTGTGAATATAGCTGGCGATACCATGACTGGCAACCTGTCTTTCGGTGACAACGACAAGGCCATCTTCGGCGCTGGCAGTGATTTGCAGATTTACCACGATGGCAGTATGAGTATTATTTCGGATTCAGGTACAGGTCAGTTAAGACTTGATTCTACTACTGGTTTAGGGGTTTGGATTACTTCTGGCAGTGGTGCTGAAGCAATGGCAAAATTTAAAAATGATGGTGCTGTTGAGCTTTATTACAACGATGCCTCTAAATTTGCCACCACAGCCACAGGCATTGACGTAACAGGCACAATTACGGCTGATGGGCTGACTGTGGATACTACAACCCCCTTTATGTCTTTTAAGGAGTCTGGCGCAACTAAACTTTTTATTGGTGAAAGTAGTGCAGTTGGTGGTGGTGCAGGTTATTATGATTTTTATGCTGTTGCAGGTTTAGGACAAAGGTTTTTTACAAACGCAGCAGAAGCCATGCGCATCACAAGCGCAGGCAACGTGGGCATTGGGACGAGTTCGCCAACAGGTAAATTGTCCGTGTCTGATCCAACCTATTTATCAAACACCGCTACTCTTGGCAGTTCAATTACACTTAACTCAGAAAACACTGCATCTTGGTTAGGTACAAGAGAGCTTATTTCGTTTGAAAGCGTAGGCAACGGTGCAGATCATAGGACAGGAACACTGTCTCTTAAACTTAAAAAAGGTGCATCTGATGCTACGTTGACTGAATATATGCAGATCAATGCTGTATCAAATTACACTACGTTTAGCACAGCAGCCACAGAACGTATGCGCATCGACTCGTCAGGCAATGTGGGCATTGGGACGAGTACGCCAGAGAATAAACTCCACATTTTCGCAGGAGAATCAGGCGGTGCGGCATCATTAGGTCTAGTAACGATTGAAGATGACACCCACGCTTATTTGCAATTCCTCACGCCTTCTACAAAAGAACAAGGTGTTTTATTTGGGGATTCAGACAATAACGTAGGCGGCCTAACATACTCCCACGTTACTGATGCTCTAATGTTTACCGCCAACGCCTCAGAACGTATGCGCATCGACTCGTCAGGCAACCTGCTTGTGGGTAAGACGAGTTCAAGCACTACAACGGCGGGTAACGAGTTAAGAGCGGGTGGCCTAGCTGCATTTACAAGGTCAGGTTCTTACTCACTAAACCTCAACCGATTAGCTTCTGATGGCGACATTGCAGTGTTCCAAAAAGATGGCACCACGGTGGGGAGTATTGGGGTTATTGCAACCGATGTTTTATATATTGCTAATCCCGATGGAACTGGAGTTGGCTTAAACTTTGATGGAGACAGTCCAAAGATTAATCCTTCGAATGGAACGGGGGCTGGAACAGATGCGGTTGCGGACTTAGGTAATCCATCTGGTCGCTTCAAAGACCTCTACCTCTCAGGCGGTGTTTACCTCGGCGGAACTGGGGCGGCTAATTTGTTGCAGGATTATGAGGAAGGCGATATTGACATTCAGAACCTGACTTTTACTACTTCTGGTAGTGCAACAACGAACACCAACTATCAGACATTAAGATACACAAAAGTAGGTCAGGTGGTTTCAATTACAGGAAATATATTCCTTGCTAGTGTAACCTCTCAAAACGGGGCTTTGAAAATACCACTTCCTTTTACAAACGGTACTGGCGAGAAGCATCGTACTTCTGGAGCAGTAGCTAACTTCCAAAGCAATGTACCTACATTGATAAAAATAGATGCTACTGCTTCTTTTGGTACACTAATTAATTCAGGAAGTTTTGGGATTGTATCTGTAGCAGCAGGACAAACTTACCTTGTAAATCTTACCTACAACACATAATCGCCCACTGCATAGCTTTGGGTTGGACAGTCCAACCATCATAGGAGATAAACAGATGGCACTATCAGAAAGCACTATCCAAGACAAAATAGAGATTTGTGGCGACTACAAGCACATCCAAGTGCGAACAGCCACGGTTATCAAACGTGACGATGTTGAGATTAGCCGTGCGTTCAGCCGCCATGTAGTTGCACCTAACGATGACATCACAGGTGAGAGTGCAGAGGTACAGGCCATTTGCGCTGCGGTACACACACAGGCAGTTAAGGACGCATACGCTGCTCACCTAGCTGCACAAGCTGCTGAATGAAAACCATACCTATAGATAAGCAAGCACACTTCTTAGCAGGGGCAGCAATAGCCTCTACAGTGTGCCTGTACTCTACACCCCTACTAGCCATCGTAGCTTGTGTCGTAGCTGCTGTAGGTAAGGAACTATATGACGCCACTGGGCGAGGTACACCAGATGTATGGGATGCCGTTGTAACAATCTTAGGTGGTACAGTTGTACTGCCATACATCTTATTAAGTTAGAGGAAACTGACGCATGACCAAAGCAAGAACATTAGCCGACTTTATATCAGATGGTAATCCATTAGCTGACGGTACTATTAGTGTCGCTGAAGTGTCAGGTGCTGCGCCATTGGCTAACCCTACGTTTACTGGTACAGTAACTTCTACTGGTGATATTGTTTTAGGTGACAACGACAAAGCCATCTTCGGCGCTGGCTCTGACCTACAGATTTACCATGATGGGTCTAATAGTTACATAAATGATGCTGGCACTGGCAGTCTTACTATAAAATCAAACACGCTTGTTATTGCTGATACAGATGGCGATAATATGTTGGTGGGCTTAGAGAATGGTGAGGCACGTCTATACAACAACGGCTCACAAAAACTAGCCACCACCGCCACCGGAATTGACGTAACTGGCACAGCCGTAACGGACGGCCTTACCGTAGCTGGCAACCTGTCAGTCAATGGCGGCACAATCAAGCTGGACGGTAACTATCCTGTTGGTACAGGCAACGTGGCGCTGGGTGATACTGCGCTGGATAGTTTAACGTCAGGCGGCAACAATACAGCTATTGGTCGTGATGCAATGACAGCAAACACCTCTGGTGGAACTAACGTAGCTTTAGGTGGAAGGTCACTAGAAGCAAACACAAGTGCAAGTAATAATATTGCTGTTGGCTACGGTGCAATGCTTGTAAATACTACAGGGGCAAATAATGTAGGCATTGGTTACAATGCACTACTCTCCAA
>Ga0302126_10000867_pt1 | contig 18755 bp, 11 predicted proteins | sample CB4_20m_MG_FD_203108 | JGI IMG/M metagenome (GOLD analysis project Ga0302126, IMG submission 203108) | Marine microbial communities from Western Arctic Ocean, Canada - CB4_20m | ecosystem: Environmental > Aquatic > Marine > Oceanic | place: Canada: Western Arctic Ocean | collected 2017-09-24 | reverse complement strand
ATAATAATAATAAGAGCGTTGTGTGCTATGCAATCAACGCGAGCGACGACAACATCGAGTTCTGCCAGAGCGTTCAGTCGAGCCCGCAGCGCATGCGTGACAACTCGGTTTATTGGAAAGAACTTCGGCAGTGATTGGAATAAGGATAATTTGAGTACTACTGATAGCAACAATAACAATCATAGTAACAGGAGTAGGAGTAGAAGTAGGAGTAGGAGTAGTCATAGTCACAGTGTCGTCGTCGCTGTTGGGACGACGATGTTCGGCACGCACATACACGAGACGTATTGGCCGAAAAGGATAACGGCAGGTGAAGCAATCGCGCTAGCGCGAGAGTTAACGACAAAGACGACTTTGACTCGAGCGCGTGGGGGGACGGGGACAGATAACGCGTCTAATAATTACTTACCAGGATTCAAAGATTGCCCGAAGAACATGAAAGTTGCATATCAAGGCGAACCTGGGGCGTATTCAGAAGCAGCTGCGTTGACGGCGTATCCAGACGCGGAGCCGATGCCGTGCGCCGTTTTTGAAGAAGCGTACGAAGCGACCGAGCAATTCAAGTCTGATAGATCGGTTTTACCGTTTGAGAACTCGTTGGGGGGGAGCATACATAAGAATTATGATTTAATATTAACGCATGATTTACACGTCGTCGGGGAGGTTAATTTTAAAGTCAATCATTGTTTAATGGCGTTACCTGGGACGAAGAAGGAAAATTTGACCAGGGCGATGTCGCATCCGCAAGCTTTAGCGCAATGCGATGATTATTTAACAAAACTTGGTGTCATTAAAGAGTCCGCTGATGACACGGCTGGATCTGCGAAGAAAATTCAGGAAAATAAATTAGAAAACGTCGCAGCCGTTGCTTCGGAAAGAGCGGCGATGTTATACGGAATGGAGATTTTAGATTCGAAGATTCAAGACGATTCGTCAAACGTGACGCGTTTTTTAGCTCTCGCGCGCGAACCACTGCCGCCAAAAGAAGGCGTTGCATATAAAACATCGATCGTATTCGCGAACAAAGATGGCCCAGGTGCTCTGTTCAAAGCGTTAGCGTGCTTCGCTTTACGAGACATAAACTTGACCAAAATCGAATCCAGACCGTTGAAAACCGCTCCGTTAGCGCAAGGTTTGCAAGAATCCATGCAGTTCCAATATTTATTCTACGTCGATTTCGAGGCCTCGATGGCTGAAGAACGCGTTCAAAACGCGCTCGGGAATCTCCAAGAACAAACTTCGTTCTTGCGCGTTCTCGGCTCGTACCCTAAAGATGTCTCTAAATTCGAGTAGAATATGTGTTATTAGTACCCGTCTTTTAGTGCATACCTTTTTTCATAGATGTCTTCATATTTTACGATGTTCAGGAATTTAGAGAGCACGCACTCGTGTGAGCATTACACGCGCGCACGCATTTATTTATTCACGCTTTTATGCACACATCTCATCAGCTGCCAATGAAAGAAATTTTAGAACAATGACACTTATTCACGCATTTATTCACGCTTTCATGCAACGCGAATCTAATTAATTACTTAATTAGAAAAAGACTGTTAGAAATCAATCTATCGATCGTTTTCCACGCGCGAATCGCTTAATAAGAATTAAAACAGTTCACGCCTTTATACATTCATTAAACATATCTATTCATCATTTTCCAATTTCATCGTCAGCATCGTCTTCAAAATCGTCTTTGTCAGTTTGTAAAGACGAAAACGCTAATCGCGCTCGTAAACGACGGAAGAAACAAACTCGTTCAAAGATCGAAACAGAGCAGGCCGAGCTCGAGCGCGCGCATCGGCGGTAGGAGAACTGCAAGTAATAATCGAACGCGCTCGATGGAAGAAAAAGAAGAAGTAAAAGAGCATCAGGAGGAGGAGAACGTACGTTTGGAGGATTTAAGGAGCGAAAGTTCCTTGAAATGGGTCGAGGAAAGAAATAAAGACGCGTTGAGAGAGATATTCCGTGCAAAGACAGATTCTTCGAGCGAAGAACACGAAGCGTTCGACGTAGAGCGCACGGAACTGTACGAGGAGTTATTGGCGATATATGATGATAAGAATAGAATACCGCACGTTAAGGTGCGGGGCGATTTCCTCTATAACTTTTGGCAAGACGAACGAAACGTGAAAGGAGTATGGAGGAGAACTACTTGGACGGAATATCGGAAAGAGGATGGAGTAAATGCGCGATGGGAGGTTTTATTAGACGTCGATGATTTGGCGAAGAGAGAGAATAAGAGTTGGGTGTATAAGGGAGCGAGTTTTCTTTGCTACGGAGTCGGGCAGTACGAAAGAGCGGATAGGTGTTTGATCTCGTTATCGGACGGTGGAACGGATTCGTGCGAAGTCAGAGAGTACGATGTCTCTGAGAAGAAGTTCGTTGATGCTGATGATGCGTTCTTTATACCGGATTCGAAGCATTCGGTGTGCTGGAAAGATCGCGATACCTTATGGATTGGCTATACAGAAAAAGAATTCGGTTTTAAAGTTTCGAGTTGCGGGTATCCATTGACAACGAAGGAATGGAAACGCGGAACGAAACTTGCAGATGCAAAGGAAATTTATAGTGGAGAAGAGAGCGATGTCGCCGCCGGAGGAAGCTTTTATTACGATAAAGATTTCCAATACGCGATGTTTTATCGCATGATGACTTTTAATGATATGGAATATGCGTTTATGGATTTGAATTCCTCTTCGAAAGAGATTAAAACGCTGAAGTATTTACCGACTGATTTCCGATTACAGACGTTTAAGAATAAAATGCTTTTACATCCAAAGACGAAATGGGAATTTGCGGGTCGTTCTTATAAAGCCGGAAGCTTACTGGCGTGCGATTTTCAAGAATTCATAACGAATGGCGAGAAAGAACCGACTTCGATTGATATCCAGTTATTATACGAACCTGGCTATCGATGCACTTACGAAGGCTGTTCTGATTCCAGAGATTATCTCTACATTTCTTCCTTGGAGAACTTACAATCGAAAACAACAGTCTATCGAATGAACGACAGTGACGAAAACTTCGTTTTAGAAGGCGTTTACGAAGCCGAAAATTGTCAATCGTTCTCCGTCGGAGGAGCCGAACCGAACTCATCTAACGCAATTTTTGCATCTTCGAGTGGTTTTCTCCACCCATCGACGTATTTATATAACGCGAAAGGTGGTCTCGTAGGTATTAAAACAGCAGAATCTTTAAAATCAAACACGAATTGGTTTGACACAGACGGCATGTCTGTAACTCTACACGAAGCAACGTCGAAGGATGGAACAAAAGTGCCTTACTTTCTCGTTCGCGCGAAAGGTAACGACGAAAGCGCTGGGCCAAGACCAACAATACTTAACGGTTACGGAGGATTTGAAATCACATCACTACCTTCATACTCCGGTGGCTACGGCAAAGCATTTTTATCGAAAGGTTATAACTTTGTATTGGCTTGCATTCGTGGAGGAGGTGAGTTTGGTCCAGAGTGGTCTTATGTCGCAAAGAAAGAGAACAGATGGAAGTCTTTCGAAGACTTCAACTGCGTCGCGGAAGATTTAGTCAAAACGAAAGTGACGACTGCTAAACAATTAGGATGCATAGGAGGATCGAATGGAGGGCTCTTAACGGGCGCCATGGCAACCCACTTTCCGGAATCTTTCGGCGCGATCGTGTCTCAATGCCCTCTATTAGATATGGAGAGATATATCTTACTCACGAGTGGTTCGAGCTGGATTGATGAATACGGTGATCCAAGAGATGAAACGTTGAAACCAAAAATTTTGGCTTGGAGTCCTTATCACGCTCTGTCTCCTGACAATCTAGCGCTAATGCCGCCAACATTGTTTACGTGTTCAACAGCTGATGATCGAGTACATCCATCGCATGCGAGACGATTCGTAGAAAAAGCACACCGAATCGCGAAAGATCCTGTGAGAGCGAAACAAACGATATTATATCACGAAATGACAGAAGGAGGTCACGCGGGAGCCGCAGATAACAAAAATCGAGCAAAGGTGAAAACGATCGAATACACGTTCTTTCACGAAAAGCTTTCTCGTGTAGTGGTGTGATAAAAAACGTACATGTATAGTAGAAGAAAAATTAATTGTTTTACTATACTGTATACTAGTAGTATATTAACGCTGTTTTTCTAAATTAAAATACATTCATTTCATAAAAAAGATTTATTATACCAGTATATATATATACTTATCTCGGACTACTCAAGTCTTTCAACGTCTCGGCAATTTCAGACGCATCTAAACCGGCTCCATCTGCAGCCGCGCGAAAAGCTGCGGCATGCGTCAAACCGATATTTTTTTTCTGCACTAATTGTTTCAATCTCGTCATCACTTTCCCGCGTCTTCTTTCATCCAATTCGACGTCTTCAATCGTTGAGATCCCCCACACTGCGTATGCTAAAGCTTGCGCATCAAGATTATTTGACTCGCCATCGAATAAACGCACCATGAGTTTCTCGCAATCTTCTGAAGATGGCTCGTAGCATATACGCCCGCATGCCCACAACGCTCCGGCGCATCCAGCCTTTGAAACTCTGCGTCTTCGATTTTCATCTTTATTTTCAGTCGTTTTTGCAATAGCCGCTCGTTCGGCGCAGGCTGAAATCAAAGTTTGAAAAGCATCGGACTCGCCGTGGACGGGAGATCCGACTACACCAACTGCCCAAGCCGCATGCGTTAAAGCAACTCCGTCGAGGGAGTCAGATTCTTTTGCTACTCTTTCCAGAAGATTTTCGAGGTAAGTTTCTGGAAGTTTCGCGTTGAGCGTAGCCGAAGACCAGCATATATTTGCGCACTGATACGCAGAAAATGTTTCTAAAACTGCTTCGCTTTGACGGAGAAGTGCTGTGATGACTGCGCGATCGCCTCCGTTTGTATTAGTTTCGTCTTCGTCCATGCTCTCTTCCATCGACGATGATACTGGAGACGCGATATTAACATTCGCAAAGAGTCTCGCCCATTTTGCGTACGCCCATAAAGCGTTCGCCACGTCTGGCGCTCGAAACTCTTCTTCTATTTCACACGCGCGCGTTTGAGCGGATGCTAAAAGCCTCGATCTTGGCTCAAATCCTAACGCAGCTAAAGCCCATAAAATAGTGGACAAACATTTTGCGTCGGCGTATTTTATTTGTAACGTCGCGCGTTTTGAAATTTCTTGAATCAGCGACTTAACTCTACTCGAGTCATCCGAAAACAACCTCGCGAGTGCCCAGGAAACGTTAGAAAGTCCTAAAGGAGACATTTCGGGTATTTTGTTCTCGCACATTTCCAAAAGCGCTTGAAATCGCGGATCTGCTAAGAGTTCCTTCTTCGTCGATACCGCTCTATACTCAGTAGTAGCAGCAGCAGTAGCATTATTATTAGGGTTTGTTGTTTTTGTTCCGTTATCAACAACATCTGCTTTTGTTTCTATTAAGATGTTTGATTTGACCGTGCGGGGTCTAGCGCGCATAGTCGTCGTCGGTTTTCTCTTATCAATACTGTTATTCGCAAAATTCGGTTGCGTAATTATCCTTGCCAATCGATGTAAAGCCGTACTCGCGTTCACTTTATTAAAAACATCGAACTGTTCTTCGACTCGGTTCAAAATAAACCCCGCGTCTTGCGCGTCCATCAAATCGCCTTGTAAATCCTTCGCCCTATCCAGCAACCTCACTGATAAAGCAGCTCTCATCCTATACTCGCTCGGTAACGCTAATTTCGCATACGACCACTTCCGTCTCTCTAATCCAAGTTTATCAAGTTTATTCGCGTTCATCTCGCACATCTCTAATAATTTCTGAAACCTCAAATCGGCGACGACGAATTTCGCCTCTTGTCTCCTCAAACGCCCATTCCTCGACGTTAACGAGATTGCTATTCTATGCAGCGCTTGTATTGTTTGATTCGCCGTGAATTTTTCGTTTTTGATCTCAACCAGTTCTAATATCTGTTTCGCGTCAGTTAAGCGAGAGAGCTCTTCGGTTATCGACGACGAGTTCTTCGTCGAAACTGCGCAGTCGTTCACTGAGACATAATCAGTCACCCGCTTTTGCGAAGTAGATAAAGGAGTAGCCGTAGTAGTTCTCATAGATCGTTCTCTGTACTCGCTCTTCTCCTTCGTCGTCGTCGTCTTCTTCTTCTCCACAGTATTCTCGTTCATTTCATCGTCATCGTCGTCGTCATCGTCATCATTAAACGTAGAGTATAAAGACGACGACGACGACTTCAACACCTTTGCGCCATCAAAAGCGGCCGCCGCATTCCTAATCGTAATCTTTCCACCCTTCGCCCTTCTCGAGTTATAGAAAGAGCGCGAAAAAGAAGAAGAGGACGCGCTACTGCTACTACTACTGATCGAGTTCATGCTCGTCGCTCTCTCTTACTCTCTTCTTCTCTCTTTTATAGTACGTATATAGTATGTTAAAATATTCAGTACTGATGTTTACGAGGGAGAGGTTTTTGCAGAGTTTAGGGTTTCATTTTGAAAGTTTAGGGTTTAGGGTTTAGGGTTTATGTACTATTTTATTCTAATCTTTTATGAGTGTTTTATTGGCTCTTTGTTACGCGAGAGAGAGAGCGGGGGAGGTGTAGTACACTGCGCGCGCATCAATAAAAGTCGTGATTCGTACAACGTTTTTCTTCGTTCGTTTTTCGGTAGTCAGAGTCTTTGTTTCTACGTAAAGAAGTTTCGTGCACGACATCGAAAACAACGGCGGGCTATACAACTGATTTACTGATTTGCCGATTTCCTCGTCACAGTAGAGATTGAGCGACGGCTCGGTGAAGAAAAGTGAACGGATCGATCGTCTGAAAGCAAATCACGCCGTAAAATGAACGAGTGCGAACATGGGGCGAAAGAGGTAGTGCGAGAGGAGGAAGAGGAACACGGGGCCACGGTGAAACAAAAGTTAAACATCTCGTCTCTGTTTCCAGAGATTAAGAAGGATGTTGATGAAGACGATGCTGATGGGAAAGAGAATAAGAAGAGGACGATGAATGATTGTAATAATAATCAGAGTAAATTACCACCGTCGTGTACTGCGGAAGACTTACTTGGTGACGGAGTCACGGAGAACGACTTATACAGGTTCTTGGAAGATTTAGACGAAATGGCGCCGACGATTCCGGATCAGTTCACGAACTCGATTTTGAAAACGGTCGGCGTCGAAGAGCCGGACGTGAGAGTGACGAGGTTGATTTCGTTAGCCGCGCAGAAGTTCATGCAACAAATAGCAGATGATTGTTATAAAGTACAGGCGAATAAGTTACAGGCGTTACCGAAGGACGAGAAGGCGAGGAAGATTAACCAACGCGTGGTGTTGACGCCGGAGACTTTAGGAGAGGTTTTGAGCGAATACGGCGTCAGTATGAAGAAACCGCAAATGTTCGTCGGTTCGAACGATAATGAGATGGAGGACGAGGAGATCGATTTAGATACTGTTGATGCGCAGCAGCAAGAGAACGACGGTACTAAATAATTCATATGTTACGCGCGAGCGCGCGATCTCTTTAGCGCTACCATCAACATATACGCACGGACGATAGACGCGCGGCATAGAAAAACGAACGAACGAACTTACTGTAAAATAATTAAAACTATAATCATGCAAAAAACGACTCTCTCTGTAAGAAATAATACGCGTAAATACCAGTACGATATATATATATATCTGTTATATAATCAAACATCTCTCTAAATCTATTCTTACAAAACACGTCCTCGCGTGCTTGCTGTTTCCTTAATCTCTCTCTTTATCTCTTCCCTTGCTGAAAGTTAATGGCAAAGACTGGGATGGCGACACCGGTGCCTACGACGGCCACGACGGCTAAACCGTACACTATTTTAGGCGACCCAACGTCCCTTATTGAATACATCTCCTTCGCGTGTATGTACTCCGGCTCGCTTTTCGAGGCGAACGACGAAGCCTTGGACTGCGCGTGAAAGCTCTTCGTAGCGGTTTTCGCTACTACTACTGAAGATGATGATTTCGTGTTTTTGACGATCAGCAGTGGTTGATTTTTGAGCACGAGCGATTGCGATCGCGACGAAGCGCTCGAGAGAAATCGGTCGAGGATGACTTTAGATCTGTTCATTGGCATCTCTGCTGTTTCGTTCTCTGTTTCGTTCTTCGTTTGCGCGCGAAGTGAATGATTTGATGATAATGATAATAATTTCAATTTATGTAGTACAGTTAATTTAGGGAAATCGAATTTTCGTCACTTAATTGATAACAATGTCACGCACGCGTGATAATAATAGTAATAATAGTAACAATAATAATAATAATAATAATAAATAATTCGTTGTTTTCTTCTTCCTCTTCTTCTTCTTCTTCTTCGGCGATAACATTTATATACGTGCACGGACAAAACTTTGAGACAATTTGAAGTACCAGTATGTATACGTTCTAATAAAATAAGAAGACTTCTCTTAAACGAATGAACGGAAAGGCTTTGATGAGAAAAAATGGATCCATTCAGTTCGTTAAAGTCGGCGTGCCGTTTATTTTGTTCGCCGTGTTAGGCTCGTTCGGACTCTCGCGAATGCTCCAAGGTCGATTAGACGTGAAAGATGCGAAACAGGAGGTGAACGATTTCAGGGCGCCAGTCGCAGCGCAGAGGAAGAGGAGGAAGATGAAGAAATGTGAGCAGGATTTCGTCGAGAGCGGGTTAGAGGTATCGGCGGAGTATGAAATGAAGGAAGTCCCGAGGCCGAAAGGGGCGTGGTGGTAATGCATAGCTTTTTTTTTGTCGTTCGCCGGCATCGATTATCGAATATCGAACGTCGTTCGTTTACAACTCTGATTCAGCCGCGGTTTAGGAGCCGCGGAGTTTTGTGCCGATACGGGGCACGACTGTGGGGGACCGCGGGGTCGACGTTAGATTAGATACGGCTAAAACGACGACGATACTGATGATGCTGATTATGATGCTGATTCGAAACGAGGCATGTGATTACGGCGCCTCGAGATTTTCAATTTTAAGCATCTTTTAACGTCGGCATGCGAGATATCACGGTGGATATGATCTCGGTGGATACTAGAAACCCTTCTGGGTCAGTTAATCTTATGGAGTCTGGATAGCCAGTGGTAATGGTTTTGCTGTTACTACCAACATCTTTCTTCGACTGTGAAGAAGAAGAATAAATTTCTTCGTAAAGTTTCACGTCCGTCTCGCGCGAGGCATATTTCAAAGCTTCGAGTAACTCATCGCACACTTTTGAGCCAAACGAACGCTGTAATTCGTTCATATCAACGCCTTTAGATGTTCGGAAGCCGAGCATGATTCTTTCTAAGATAGCATCAGCGATTTCGTCAATGACTTCTGCGTCAGTCGCGTCTTTTCTTAATTTAGAAAACGCCTCTTCGCTTCCGAACGAGTTTTGTTCAAAATCGGTGACGAAACCGTAATATTGTTTCATCCCTCTTGGGCGAGCGACGCGCTCGTTATCGATGCGCGAAGTCGCGGATAGACCAAAGGCGTACCAGGAACCTGAAATTGCGTTCCAATAGTTTTTGTTATGTAAGCATTCGTTTTCTTCGCCTTTGGCGAAGCTCGATATTTCGTATCTATGAAATCCGCCTCTTTTCGTTAAAATCTCGCTCGCCATTTTGTATTGCTGCGCGACGACTGATTCATCCGGTAACGGTAATCTGTCGCCCATTTTATAAAGCGTCTTCTTCTTCACGGTTGCTTTGCTCAACTCTAACACTCGCTTCCTACTATCTTCCTCGGCTTCGTTTTTGTTATTAAAATTATTATTATTATCCATTCGATTTTCAAACGCCTTCGCTTTCGCATCGTTTTGCTTCATCTCGAGCGTTCGCTTGTCTCTATTTTTCTCTTCAAGTTTTAGTTCTCCTCCTTTATTCTTATTCATAAAATTCGCTTTGTCGTTGTCGTCGTTATCGGCGTACCACTTCCCAAACGCAGTTTTATCTTCAACTTGTAAATCATAAGCGGATACGTGCGGCGCCCCCGAATCGATCGCTTCAAACAATCCTTTTTCCCAACTCTCTAACGAGCTGCCCGGTAACCCACTAATCAAATCTATTGACCACGTCTTGATCGAAGAACCGACGGCGTGAACGTCCTCAATAGCGCGATAGTTCTCTAGAACTCCATGCGCTCTCCCAGCACTCTTCAACGTCACTTCATCAAAACTCTGTATACCTAAACTCACTCTGTTCACGCCTACGCTCACGAACTGTCTCAATTCATCTCTCGTAAACGTCCCCGGATCGCACTCCATTGAAATCTCGCACTCGCTCGCTATGCCGAACTGTTTCTCAATAGCCTTCAAAATTTGCTCGATCATCCTCGCCGGTACGACACTAGGCGTTCCACCGCCAAAGAATATACTGCTCAACGCGTTCGACTCGGACGCAGAAGACGAACGCGAAGACATCATCGAAGAACTGGTACCGTTCCTTAAAATGCCCTGGTGCGTAATCTCTCTAACGACGAACGCACAGTATTCCTCCATTTGATCGTACTGCTTCGTCCCTCTCTCTCTGTTTCGATCGCCAATGATCTGCGTCGCGAAGTCGCAGTAATGACACTTCTGCACGCAAAACGGTAAGTGCACGTACGCGCCGTTGATCGTCTGTAATCTATTCTCTCTCTGTCCAAACAGTCTCGATTTGAACACACCTTCATCGTTATGATCATCGTTCTCCTTCTTCTTCTTCTTTCGCTCGTCTTCATGAACTCTATTACTATCATAATCATTCGATGATCTTGCACTACTACTACTGCTACGACTGCTGTTTCTACTTCCTCTTCTGCTTAAAATGTCGACTCTGCTCATGCTCATGCTCGCGCTCTTACTCGCATGATCGGGGCCAACTTTCCTCAAACTAGCGATCATTCCTCTCCCGATCGTTATTAACATATATATCGATTACCCGAATTCAATTCACGCGTACTTTGTATACTTAAAATTAAAGTAAAACTGAGAACTCTACTGTTTGGGGAATCTTTCTCTTTTCTTCTTCTTCTTCTTCTTCTTATTCGCTCTGAAAATATATAGCACCGCGCTATTCTTACTCTAGTTTCGTGTTACTGTTATTAACCTACGTGTCGATTATCACACTCTGTTATGTATTCAATGTATATACAGTGCGATATAGATTTAAAGTAAAAGTGTTGGGAAACCAATTTTTAGATGTTAGACAAGCTGACTGGATTGTGGGGAATTGAAAATTATTGTTCAAAACTCCAACGGTGTAACACGTTTTTTATCACGCACTTACACTACTACTACTACTACTACTACTACTACTACTACTACTACTAAAAAACGTATTACTTAGTATTAAGTGTCAACTATTGATATAATAATGATACTAGCGAGATCATAATCTCTCTCTCTTAATCTCTCTACTCTCTTAATATCTCGCGATAATCGTGTTGAATTCTTCGCAAACTTATAAGAGAAATGAGTTTAGGTGAGCGAAAGCAGAGAGAAGAAGAAGAAGAAGAAGAAGAAGAAGAAGAGGTTTTGGAGGAGTTCGTTGATGAAGAAGAAGTGATCACTTACGTCGATCACAGAGCGCTTAAGAGGAAGGAGAAGACCGATATCACGACTACTACTCAAGAGAAGAAGAAGCACCAAGCTGGTAAGAATAAGCGCAGTAATAGTACTAAGAATGATGCAGTTGTAGTAGGTAATCGGAACAGTCGTAAGCGCGATAATGGTCTCGCGATGATGCAGAAAGAAGGCGATGATGATGATGATGATGATGATGTGCGACTTTTGAATATCGTGAGCGGATTAGAGTTCGAGAGCGGGTTATGGGGGAACGCGATGATGAACGACGGAGGGTTAGAACAGAACAATCACGTGTTGATTACTTCTGCTGCTAATGCTGCTGCTATTGCTGCTACTGCTAATGATGTTAATAATGATAATGATGATGGTGTTGCGACGACGCAAGGGACGATTGGGACGAGAAGTACGCGCGATACGGATGACGTGGCGAGGAGAGCGAGAAGTCCTTCGGTCGTTCGCAGGAGTCCGAGGAAACATGAGGCGAGTATTAGAACGACGGCTGAGGATTTAGATGGTCCGTCGACGCAAATGGTATCTATATCGCCCAGTGAGAAAGCGAAGAAGACGAAGAACAATAGTAATAAGAATATTAAGAATAAGAATACGGCGGGTGCTGGAAAGCAGCAGCTTACTACGACAAAGAAAAGTAAAATAAGTACAACGACGGCGAGAGGGAGAGCGAAAGAAAGCCAAGCCGGTAATGGTGGTGCTATGATGAGGAAAACGGCATTAGTGATGACGTCGACGCAACAACAACAAACGCTACAACAACAACAACCTACTCAGCAAGAACAACGCTCGGCGGCTTTACCAAAACCATCGCAACAACAAAAACTTACTCAAACAACACAGACGAAGAAGAAACACGCAAGAGTCGGTATTACGAACGAATCTCAGGTGAACATGCAAAACTTGAATACGCCAATCAATCATCATCATCATGATGGACAGCTTCCTCGAGCGACGTTGAAGATGCCGACATCGACGAGAGACGCGGCCGTGTTAGGTATCTTGGGCAAACCAAATCTACTCGTGGAAAAGATTACGTACGATAATAATAATAACAATAGATTAAAAGACGAAGAAGTAGAAGAGATCGAGGATGATGATATCGAGGATGATATCATAGATGATGACGACGACGATGAAGTTGATGAAAACAACTTTCTGTCTCCAGCGCCGCGTCAACCACGACAACAACAACAAAATAAAAACAGCAACGACGCGAACGAACTAGTAGGTAATAATAATAAACCGCAAGCAATGGTAGGAGAAGAAGAAGATAAAGAAGAAGATAAAGAAGAAGAAGAAGAAGAAGCGCTTGCTAATAATAATAAGAAAAACTTCTCTTTTCTTCCTAAACTAAATTCGCCAACGAACGATTTGTTTCTCGATGGAGCGAAAAAGTCGAAGCGAGGAGATTTCACCGGCAGTGGGCCGAAAGCGCGTCTCAAACGCGCTTTACAAAAACTGAAAAACAACAAGCTACGTTTCGAGGAAAATTTGAAGAAGAACCGCGTGGAATACGACGAAGGTGCGAGTAGAGAAAATGGTATAATATTTTTCATTCGCTCTATGACGTTTGAAAGAGGTCTATGTCGCTGTGTTGGTTATGCGAAACCAATGAAGAGAAAGCAATCGGAGTCTGAAGTCATCGGAGAAATTTTAGACGACGACGACGAAGATGCAGAGAACGGTGCTGCATATAGAAAGAACAAAACGAATAATAAAGAACTTAACGAAATCTTAGATGAAGGTGAACACGAAGCGACCGTTTTATTCACGAAAGATCTACAAAGAGAACTCCAACTCGAAGTCGGTCGCGAGATTGAGATCTTTCAACCGTTTTACGAAGTTTTCGCGAAAGACGTTTTGGGCGAAATCACTCGTTGTATTTTACGCTGCGATTTCGCGCGCAGGATTTAATAGCAATAAATCAGTTTCTACAGTAGTACATTGTACGATAATAATTTTAGCAACAATAGCGCAGAGAAGATAAACATAGATACACAATAATGATACACAATAGGTACAACAATAGAATAAGAAACATACTACTACTACTACGGTACTACTACTACTACTACTCTCAATGATATACTAAGTGAAATTCTGCAAGAACTCGTCGTAAACCGCTCTGCCGCGACTCGATACGCTCAACTTCTGCTCCGAAGTCTCCCGATCGACGCCCATTAAGAACTCTATGACGAACTCAATCAACTTCTCTCCATCGAACGCGAGCTTATGTTTCTTCAGGACTAAAAACGAGACGTCGAATCCATCGACCGCTTTCCTTCTCACGATCTCGAACTGCTCCGCCCTCGTGCTTAAAAATCTCGCGAAATGTTCCGTTAACCGCGCCTCCAACAAATCCGACTTCTTCAACCTTATCGATGCCCTGAAACTGTTCGAGGACGACTCTATTAAACAAGAGCAGGAGAGCGCGCTGTTTCGTCGTTCGATCGTCTCTTTCGTGATTCTGTATCTCGCTCGCTCGCCGTCATCGCTTGCGGCGTACCTTTTTTGATACTCTGCGAACGCGTCTTCGTTGAATTCAACGAACGGGAACGGAATCGCGTCATCATCGTAATCATCATCATCTTTAGCATCATCAAAAGAACTTTTTCTAACATCGATCGCATCCAGTGCTTTCGTGAGTGCTTTACGGACTTCCTCGTAATACGTCGTCGATCCAGTTCTATCGCTGTTCATCGTGTTATATCTCTCTCAATCTGCTTCTCGTCGTTGTTGCACGCGCAAGCGTAGTTTATTTACCCGCGCTTGCGAAGGTTTACTTATTTTAAATTACGACACTACTGATCCCGAGCTTTACTACTCACGAGCATCCATCAAGGGATTGGAAATGCGACGTAGTATAGTTTCTGAAGTTTTGTCCCTCGTTTGATCGCTACGAGAGTGCGCCTTAAATAACACACGCGCACTTGAATCAAAATAAAGAACTAATAATGGATACAGCTCTTACGTGCGTCGCTGTTCGTTTTAATAGTCTGTTTTCCATTGAAACCCTAAATATATCCACGCCGTCCGTTTTGTTTCCCATCATCCCGTAGAAGATATCCAAAAGAACACATCATCGGCACGACACGATTCGGTTTCGGTATAGAACGATAACAGCAGCAACAAAAGCGCTTAAAAAGTAAACTAAATGCAACAGCAGCAGCAGAACGTGCGACAGGAACCGCAAGTGATCTACTACAACACGCGAGAAGAGCTCTATTTCGGTCCAGTCACGGCCTGTGCGTGCGTGACCGGATTCTTCTTCATCGGTCCTCTGGCTCTGTTGGCATGTTTCTGCCCGTGTGATAGGAGAACGACTAACGCGCAAGTGCGAGTCGTCGATCGGTTCGGTCAGGAGTTACACGCGGTCGACGCGTATCAGAATCCTTCGAGGCAGACCATGCGAGCGGTTGAGCCAATGCAACCGTTACCGGAGGAGCGTTCTTCATCCGCAACGCAGCAAAAGACGTAGGCATCAGAACCGTTAGAACGTGTGAGATTGACTGAAATAGGATAACAACACGATTAGCATATAGCGCGCTATTACTCTGTACTGATCGAGTAACGATTAGATTTTTGTATACTACACATTACTACGTTTTACGTACTCACTTACTGCCCGAAACTGGTTCGATTACGCACAGAGTATGGTCAAAAGAAAGCGCTCGCTCGTCTTGGTGCCCTTCGTTGTTGAAACCGTTGAAAACCGTTTTCTCGTTTGTTGTGGGGAAAACAAGGAAAGCGACATAAAAAACACTGGTTTGAAACTAATACACTCCGTGTACTAAAAGAATAAAAGAATAAGAGAATGATAAAGACGCGAACGCGATGGTCTTCTCCTTCTCGTTCGCTTTCACGACTCGTCGTAGCGTTGATAGAGTCGTTCGCGTTCGTTAGATCATCGTTCTCGTCAATATCCTCAGCAGCAAAAGTAGTAGCAGTAGTTCTATCGATGACAACGTCAAAGACGGAGGCGAGGACGATGAAGACGATGAACGCGCGCAAGTTTTGGATGAAGAGCCAAGCGCGAGGAGAAGCAGGTCTTCGCATACCACCATACGCGCCGTTGAACCCATCGAAAGAGTTCGACCTATCGCTCGCGAAGAAGTTCAGGAGACTCTCTGGGGCAGCGTATTGCGCAGAGAACGTCACTTCGTGGACGTGCGAGTACTGCGATCAAAGTAAGCTGATCGACGTCGAGGTCTTCGAGAGTCAAAGGAGGCAAGTGAAAGGGTTCGTTGGATTCGACTCGGAGAGAGGCGCGGCCGTGGTCAGTTTTAGAGGGACGGAACCGACGAAGTTCGAGAACTGGATCGAGAACTTAGACGCGACGCATGCCGGGTTTCCAGTGCAGGATTTTAGAGGGAAAGGGAGAGTACATTCAGGGTTCTTGGACGCTTACGTACAGGTGAGGATGAACTTGACGTTCGCGATCGAGCGCTTGAGCGAGAAGTATTATCTTCATTCTCGTACTGATTTACGTAGTGATAATAGTAGTGATAGTAACAATAATAACAGTAGAAACAGTGATAGCGACAAAGGGTTTCCGGTTGAGATAACTGGACATTCGTTAGGAGGCGCTTTGGCGACGATTGCGGCTTTAGATTTAGACTCCTGGAATTACGCAAACGAGACGAATAATAAACGTATGATTAAAAGGAAGATTGATATTAGAAACGTGTATACGTTTGGTTCCCCGAGAGTTGGGGATTTTGATTTCGCCGAGGTATACGCAGAACGCTTGGGCTTTAAAACCTATCGCATTACGCACGGGAAAGACGTCGTGCCTTCGGTACCTAATACCTTGTTAGGATATAGACACGTGCCGACGGAAGTATACGAAGATCGACAAGGTAATTTAACGTTCGGCGATGGGAGCGGCGAATGGATTGGAGGAGAAGGCCATGTTTGGCGTAGATATAGCATAAACGATCATCTTTATTATTTAGGGGATTATATATGCGGATGCGGAACTTAAGAGGATTTTAATATAATTTTATAATTCATCATTGATTGAAAAGGGAGCTTTATAAAACTTCTACTTTCTTTCTTACGTTTTCCAAGGCCAACTCTTCGCCTCTTCCCAATTCACTCGCGCTGGGCAGCCTCCTCCTATCGTTGCTAATTTACTAGAATTACTATTTTTTGTCAGTTTCTTATCTAACATATCCCTTTTAACGTTTGATAAACCTGGAGGACTGTAGAACGTCGCGCCCATCCTTAATAACAAAATCGCTTGATGGTAAATCCAGAAAGCGACGCGATGCGGGCTTAACCCTCTTCTATATAATAATCGAATCCCCCCATAATCATTTCTACATAATCTGGTTTCCGAATCATCTCTCTTGGCCACGAACGATGCGTGGAAGAAATCACCGTACTCCGGATGCTCGACGCAATCTACCGTCAACTTCAATTGCTTATTCTTCGTGGGCATATCGGACGCGAAGATCCTCCAATTCGATTTCATATCCATAAACGGCGAAACGTGCAACGCTTTTGGGACGTAAGCTCCAGGCACTTCGGTCATTCCAGTTTTAGTGACTTTACTACTTCCAACTCTATTGTTATTAACGTTCTTCGAATTAAAGTTCATTCTAACGGTTTCGCCCCAGGGCGTATTCGTGACCTCGGTGACGTTCATTAAAACCTCCTTCGTCACTTTATCTATAACGTAATAGACCGATATCGGGTTCTGATGGTACCCAAAACTCATCGGACTCGTCAATAAACGTACTTCCAATTTATCATCATCGGTCACGTCGACGACGTCTTCCTCACATCTCTCTAAAACTTCCTTGGCAGTTAAGTGTAACTTATTTTGACCAGTTCTTGTCCACCACAGTGGCGGTTCACTTAAGTTCACTAAAGCCATCCTTAAAGGGTATACGAACCGTCTCTTCATAGGTTTCTTGCGATAGTGCGTGACTATACCGTCGAAGAATAGCACTTCGTTCTCTCGAACGACGCACTCTTCTGAAGAAATGTTTAGTAAATATTTGATTGGATTTCTTAGAAAAAGAAGCGTTAGAGTTCCAAACGTTGCTCTTGTGCAAAAATAAAGTATCGAGAAGATGATCACGAGTGGTTGAGCGAATTGTTGCATGCAATCATTGATGATTCTGTAATTAATTATCATTTGCTTCGATGACTGTGTAATTACTAGTAGTTTATAAATCGATGTCGTGCTCGCAGGGTATCAAGCAGTCAAGGTACATATAAATCTATTTATGACGAATTAACTTAAAACATTGCAAAACAAAAACTAAATATTTTTATAGAATACACGCAAAACCGTTTTCGAAAAAACAACGACACAAACAACATAGTTACATCACTCTCTCTCTTCTTCTTGTTTTCTCTCTCTCTCTCTCTCTCTCTCTCTCTCTTCACGCGGTTTCAAGAGATTTACCGGATTCAATGAATTTTGTAGCCGCTCGTTGCTGAATTTTACCGTACAAATACATGAGCATCAAACCGAGCGTATGTACGCCTAAGACGACCCATCCCCATAAAGTCACGACGTCCATGACTGAGACTTCACAAGCGACGCCAAACTCTTCGAAGCATTCTGAGGCCATGACCGTGGCGAACTGTGCGCTTCCAATGGAGAAAACGCACGCTATACAAAGCAGAACTTTTTGACTGGCTGGTAAAATTCCCCACTCGGAAACCTTTTTGTACGCTATTTGCATCTCTTCTTGTTGCTTTTCGTATTCCTCGACTTCGATATCGATTGGAACGGCATCGATTTCGTCTTTTCGACTGACCATTGCCTTATCCATAAAATAAGCAAACCCGAACATAGTAATACCCATGGAGACGGCCGAAAGAGCGAGCATGACGGCGTTCAAAAGTTGCCAATAATTTTCTGCCTGACTCTCTGAATCGAGTAAAGCCGTACTAATCGTTTCCACTTCACACCCTCCTATTTTTAACTGAACTGCTCCAGAAATGACAACGTACATGAGATATAAAACAATCACGGGCGCCGTTCCAAGCATAGCTTCGTGTAAAGGTACTCGGATGATTCCGCACAAAACGGACGTTGGCCAATCGGGCCCACCACATAACACCGCGAGCTTATCTATTGGTAGTCCTTTTTGCAACAAAATAACTTTAATCGCACGCATTTGTGGCGTGTTCACTGCACACATAGCTCTAATAGATACCTTATTTCCGAGTGGCTCTCCAAT
>Ga0302126_10000865_pt1 | contig 18781 bp, 11 predicted proteins | sample CB4_20m_MG_FD_203108 | JGI IMG/M metagenome (GOLD analysis project Ga0302126, IMG submission 203108) | Marine microbial communities from Western Arctic Ocean, Canada - CB4_20m | ecosystem: Environmental > Aquatic > Marine > Oceanic | place: Canada: Western Arctic Ocean | collected 2017-09-24 | reverse complement strand
CGCTTTAGTCGCGCTTGTCGTTGAGAGAGAACGCACGGTCGCTCGAGGTATAAAAGCGGCCATCAAAGCTTGGTCGAACAAAACGACGCAAGGTTCGTTAATTGCGCTCTTGACCAATCGCGACGAAGATATGCCGAATTTGAGAAAAGCCTTTATGAAGGAATTCGATAATAAGTCTTTACAAGGCGTGATTAAGAAAGAATGCGAAGGATTATTTGCCGAATGTTTAGTATCGCTTTGCAGCTATACGCCTCCGAAAGAGGGGAAAGTCTATGACGCCAATTACGGCGTCGATACGAGTGGTCCGCAAGGAACAACGTCGAGTGGCTTCCCAGGTGCAAGCGGCTCTACCGGTGTTGGAAAACAACACAGAGGTGGAAACGGTTCAGATTCCGACGAGTCGTTTTAATTTTTTCGATATATATAGTAATGAATGATAATAGTAAATACAAACGCGCGAGCAAGTTCGTTTTCGTGAAGTTTGTACGTAAATATATATATATATATTCATAAAAAATGTTAATTAATGTCTATCAATGTCATCGAGAATGATTTGCGTAGAGGGAGCCAATTTTCGCAAATACTTAAACACCCAAAACTTGAACAGAACATCCATGCCTACTGGGACTAACGCTGTAAATATCGAAATCGCCGCATGATTATCCGTAATACCGTATTTCTCACCTAAAGATTCAAGAACAGTATTCCATCCATCGGCGGAGTGATAGCCAACGAGAACATCGCTCGATAATAATAAAATAAAAGCCTGGTTCGCTGGACCGAGATCGAAAAACCATTTTTTTGATTGTTCGATCCAATCTTTTGCCGCAGACCTGCGACCAAAAAAAGCCATGAGAAACGCTGAAACAAACGCGATATCCGTCCATCTATTTGCCAACTCTTTTTTTCTCAACTCAATCGTCTTTTGCTCAATTTCGCGAGCTTCATCAATACGAACTTGAGTCTTTTGTTTATCCGAGAGTTGCGGCGCTCGACCCATTTGAATATCGTATTCTCGCATCTGTTCGCTTCTATTCACTTCGGTGAGTATGTCTAGTCTTAAGTGCATCGGAAGCATTTCAGAAGCGGCTTTTTCTCCCATATCCTTGAATTGATTCTCAAAGTAAGGCGAAATGAACGAATAATTCATCGTTTGCGATAGAACTAACGGGAAAACGACAAACTTTGCGAAAATCCTCGCGTTTGGCGTTTCGTCGAAGAAAATTTCAACCTTTGTCTTTTTCTCTTCGTTCGTTTTTGCGGCTTGCTCGTCGAATATTCTCAAAGCTTCTTCGCCGTTTTCAACCACTCCCCAATCTATTGCGTTCAAAAGTTGTTCTCTTCTCGCTTCGTTTGATTGCTGATCTACTCTTTCAAATGGATATGCGCTTAATGATTTGTTGGTATTAGCACCACTACTAACGTGGTTTCCCTTTTCTTTCTTTCCCTTTCCCTTTTCTTGTTGTTGTTGTTGTTGTTGTGCCGCAGAAACTTTATTCTTATTACTGTTACTATTACTATCGCTTTGCTTGTTGTTGTTGCTGTTATTATTATTATTATTATTCTTGATTGTTGTTGTTGTTGTTTCGTGCAAAGTGTTATTGTTATTGTTATTATTATCTGCACTTTCCGATAATGATGAAGACGAGGAGCTTTTACTACCGCCGCCAAACGACGACTGCGCTTCTTTCCAGTTATTATTAGTATTATAATTATTTCTAATAAAGGGAACTCGTGGAAACCGTAAACCACTTTGCTGATCCTCCTCCTCGTCGATCGTTTGCTCAATCTCGTCCTCCCACGCCGTTCTGGATACCCAATCAGTCGTCTTCTTTTGTTGTTGTTGTTGTTGTTGTCCGTTCGATTGTTGTTGCGCGAGCGCTACGAACGCAGAAGCCGGCGACGACATGGATGATATTCCAATCATTTGATTACTACTACTAGTAAAACTATTATTATTATTATTATTATTATTGTTGTTATTATTATTATTCGATGATGTCGACGTAGACGCCGCTTCGTTACTTTCGTTCCTCTTCTTCAACCTAAGCTCTCTCTCCGCGCTCAATAAATACTCCTCCTCGGCGTTTGAGATGTAATCATCCATCGAATCTTGCTTTAATAGCTCCTTACTATCGACTTGGTCATTAAAAGCGTTTAAAGTAAACATCATCATCTTCTTCTTCTTCTGCATCTTCTTCTTCTTCTTCTTCTTCCACTGCGCATCGTGAGTAGTCCTACGAGTCGTTCGAGTAGCGAGGCGATTGGAAGAGCTCCAGTTCTCCCAAACGTCGTCGTCACGATTCGTCGCGGTTCCAGTGATTTGACTACTCCCAATCTTCGCTTGCCTATTCCTTACTTTATTAGAGAACCTCACAGAAGCAGACGAGGAGAACGATGCGCTATTGTTTCCTAACTGACTGATCATCATCGTCTGCGTCTGCGTCGTACTGAGTGCGCGCGTTAGTCCACTTATTCGAAGGATAAGGCCGTCTCGCAATGAACGGATTGCTGGTCCAGAAATTTCGTCTACAGAGAAATTTCGTCTAAAAAAGATGAAATTTCGTCTAAAAAAGATGAATAATAAAAGAACGAGACCAGCAAGCAACCAACAGACCAAGCACGAATTTCGTTCCCAAAACAAAAAAAAAAAAGAAATCGAAACTGCCGCAGAGTCCGCGCGCGCGCTCGAAGAAGCATAAAACGGCCCAGTGATCCGAATCAGAAAAATCGATCGAGAGTGCATACGCGCGAGATGGTTAGTTTTTTTCGTTCAATTTTCCAGTTCTTTCTTTCGCGCAGGCTTAGGCGCGCTCGATCTCGCTCGTTCCTCCGATTTTTATTTTAGTACCAGCGCGTTATGGAAGTTTCAAGGGAGAGGGGGAGAATTCTGTGTTAATGATGAAGAAGAAGAAGAAGAAGAAGAAATATATATATATATAAATATATATATATCGTACTCGCAATCTGTTGTGTTTAGTGTTTAGTGTGTTTAGTGCGCGTTCGAGCTCGTTTCATTGGTAGAGCGTGTCATGAGAGCAGAGAGCGTTTTGAACGATCTCTCGAAATCGCTCTTCTTTTCGTCTGCCAGTTTTGAGTTTTTCCTCTCTTTTTCTGTACTGAACTTTCTCTCTCTTTTGAACGTAAGGTCGTCTTGGCAGCATCGGTTGTCACGAAATCGGGGAAGGCGTTAGTGTCGAGACAGTTCGTACCGATGACTAGGATAAGAATCGAAGGATTATTAGCCGCGTTTCCAAAGTTAGTCGGCGGCGGCGGGAAACAACATACTTACGTAGAGACCGAAAACGTTCGATACGTGTATCAACCGTTAGAGAATGGGACGATGTATTTGTTGTTAGTGACGAATAAGGCGTCGAATATATTGGAAGATTTGGAAGTTTTGAGGACGTTAGCGAAGACTTTACCGGAGTATTGTTATCAGCAAGTGGACGAAGAAGGCGTTTCAAAAGCCGCTTTTGAGTTAATATTCGCGTTTGACGAAGTGATATCAGCAGGACATAAAGAAAATGTGACAATGTCGCAAATAAGAACGTTTATGGAGATGGAATCGCACGAAGAAAAGCTTCATAAAATGATCATTCAATCTAAAATAAACGATACGAAGGACGTCATGAAGCGTAAAGCGATGGAGATTGATAAGATTAAAGTGGAGAAGAAAATGGAACGAGGCGGGTCTTCTGGGGGAGGTTTTGGTGGTGGTGGTATCTCTGGCTTCCAAGACAAATCGGATCCATTCGCTGGTGGAATGGGTGGTCGCCAAGGTAGTAGCGGTGGGTTTGCCAACGACGACGGCGGTTTCGGCGGCGGCGCTTCACAAAACCAAGGAGGCTTTGGCGGACAATCGAAAGGCGCGTCGGATGGATATGGCGAACCGAGAGGGCCAAAAGGTGTCGCTGCCAAAGCTGGCCCCAAAAAAGGTATGGTTCTCGGATCGAAACAGAAAACAAACAGATTCATGGACGCTTTACGACAAGAAGGCGAATCCGTTGAGGCCGAATATGGAAGCAAAGGTGAAAAACAAGCGCAAGCGGCGATTCCGCAAGTACCGACGGAATCCGTCACCATCATCGTCGAGGAAAAATTAAACGTTCAATTATCCAAAGACGGCGGTTTAGAAGGTATGGAAGTCCAAGGTACGATGATGATGGAAATTCAAAACGAGGACGATGCCTTCGTTAAAGTCAAGATTGAAAGCGGTAAAAACGAAGGCTACCAATTCAAAACCCATCCAAATATTGATAAACAATTACACGCGAACGAAGGTATTTTAGGATTAAAAGATCCAAACAGACCATTCCCGTGCGGCTCTGCGCTCGGTATCTTGAAATGGCGATTCCAAACCAAGGACGAATCCAAAGTACCAATTACGATTAACTGCTGGCCATCCGTATCTGGATCCGATTCTTTTGTTTCGATTGAATACGAAGCGGCTGATTTCATGGAATACGAAAACGTTAGAATCGTCATCCCGATACCGTCCACGAGAGAACCGCCAACGGTCAACAGTTGCGATGGTGATTTCCACGTTGATTCTAGAAGAAACGAGCTCGTTTGGTCCATTGATTTAATCGACGATTCGAACAGAAACGGATCGATGGAATTCGTCACGCCGGCGTGTGATGGCGAATTGTTTTTCCCAGTCAACGTAAGTTTTTCCGCGAGACAAACTTTATGCGACGTTAGAATAGTCGGCGTATCTAGAACCACTGATGATACTCCAGTGAAATACGGTGGTGAGACAAAACTTACCGTAGAAGAGTACACCGTTCAGTAATAAAAGAGAGAGAAGTCTTTTGATTTTTTTTGTTTTGAACGGCGGCGGTGTGCAATTATTATTATCGCATCAAAATATTTAGTCCGGAAAAGGAAAAGAAAGAGAGGGAGAGAGAGAGATCAAAAAACAGTATCCCTCGCCAGTGTGTGTGTAATCTATATCATCATTTTATCATTATCATATATTATAATTATTACTATACGCTTTGGTGCGTCTTCTGTCTCGCGAAGATCTGGATTTCTTTTCGTACATACTGATGGTAGTACTGATTTTAATTTCCTCTCTTGCATGCACAAAACGTTTCACTCCACAATAATCTCCATTATAATTATAAATAACTCCTTAATAATCGATCGATCGAATCAACAGATTCGAAGAGAACCGATCGCGTACTACGTTCGTCGTACGATCAGTGTACTACGTAATCACTATCAAACATCAAACATCGTCATTAATCAAAAGTAACACCGATGTCCGCCGAAAACAACAACAACAACGGCAACACCTCTAAGCGCAAGAAATCGACTTTAGAGGAGACCTTGAAGAAGTATCGCAAAGGCGAAAAGGCGGCATCGAAGATCATGATCGACGTCGCTCGCGACCGCGCCGCACTCGACGCGAGATCGGAGGCGCAACAGGAACGCGTCAGGAGACAACAGGAACAGGAGCGACAAAGACAGGAGGAAAAAATGAAGAAAATGGCTACGACGCAACAGAGAGAGATACAGATGAAGATGTTACAGCAACAACAACAACAACACGGTGCGCAGCAGCAAATGGATGCGAATAAACCGATACACGTGCCGCAATCGTTATTGGCGAGACAGAAAGCTGCGATAGACCTATTGAGAAGGACGAGGGAGAAGATGACGAATACGGAACTGAAAGCATTGTTAGGGTTCGATGTCTTAATCGATAAAACGCAAGAGTTGTTCAAGACCTTAGAGCGGAACGAGAAAGTTAAGTATTGCGCAAAGACGGATACGTTGAAATATCAACCAAAGTATGACATACAGAATAGAGATGATTTGTTTCAGCTAGTTTTGAAACATGCGGATGGGATCTTGGAGGAAGACGTGAATGATTGCTATGATTTAGTCTTGATCGATTCGTTGAAGTTAGAGCAAGTCGGGGCGGTTTGGAGAATACAAAACTCGGAGACGAGGAAATTCGTGATTTATCCGAGGTATAAAGTAGGCATGGAGGATGATGAAAATATTAATAACAATAGTAACAATGATACTGATACTGTCAAAGGTAAGAGTACGAAGAATGATAATGAAGAAAACGAAGAAGAAGATGAGTTAGAGGAGGAGTTTGTGAAGATGTACGCGGACATTAAAGTCCCCGACGACGACGCAGAGTTTGATAATTTATTGAGAAAGAACAACATAGAGCCAGCGCAGAAGCGATCGTTTAGAAAAGTATCGAAGGAAGAATTAGAAGCAGAAAAGAAGAAAATGAAGAAGAAGAAACGCGCTCCAAATTTTGAGAGAATGAAGTTAACGAACGTACACATGAAAGAAATGTTCAAAGGCGCGGCGCCGGATAGGCTTGTTTAATACTTTTTTACGTAAGTGTTTGCTTAGTATTTTGGATTATGTATTTTAATAATCAAATTTCAAGTGTTCATCGTAGTAAGTAAGTAAGTCAGAGTAATCGAAGAGACGAGATTATTACATCATCGGCATTGGGCAACGCGACGTAATCAAACACATAGAGAACTTCTTCACCGCGTCGTCGTCTTTCTTGATTCGTTTTTCGGATTCGTTCGACGCCTTGATGCACGCAAACGCGCACTTCGTTGGATTAAACTCGAGACCTTCCACGTCCTCGGCTCTTCTGCCTTCGCGACCGCACCTCGTTTGGCATCTCAAAAATTCTCGGCAGTCCTTTGATCCAATGCAGTCACGCACTGGTTCGCCGCACTTCTCCAATAAGCACCTGTTAGGTGTTTAGGTGTTTGTGTAGATATGTAACAACAAATGTAAGTCAGCGGTCTATTTAATTTTTCACACGAAGTGCTTGATGCGCTCGCCTTCGTCGACCAAGAAACAAACCAAGAAACAAAGAGAAGAAAAAGACGAGGCTTTGTAAATTTGGCTAATTAAAATAATAATATATACTATATGCGTACCCCAAGGGTCCTTGCTCGCGCTCAGCGCGCTCTGGACGTTCGAAATGCTTATGTAAGTGTTTCCAAAAGCCACCGTGTTCATCCATGTCGCGCCCGCCGAACGTGACACGTCCATCGTCTTGTAATAAATTTCTCGTCGCATGTTGAAGATCTTGATCAAAAGATGCAAACGCGGTCGTTTGCGATTGAAAAGCGATTAAGCACGTCGCGCACGATAGCGCGAATAGACGCGAGAAAATTGTTCGGCTGTTTGTAAACATTTTTGTTGTTTGTTGATTATGTTGTTATTTGTACGTTACTGCGTCAACGCGGATTAGTATTATGATGTTTTATATTCATTTTTTTTTTGCACTATTAAATTTTCGAGTCTTTCGTGTAACCTCGTTTTATAAATACAATTGTAGAGTTCTTTATTTTATTCTTGGAAATCTAGAATCACTTCGCAATGTAATAAGCGCAAAAGCGTCTTCGTATGCTGCTCACACTCTTGGACGTATAACTTTTTTGTCAACTCTAAATCACTCTCGAGAGCTCTTTCTAATCTTTCTTTAACTAAGCGAATTGTGTCTTGTAACGAAATCAACGTTGACGATTGCGCGAGCGGTGGATGATTAGTATCATGCTGGTTCTTCTCAAATCGAAGCCGCTGTTTCGCGCCATCTTTCATTTCAGTCGTCGTTTGCGTAATAGTCTCGTCGACACCAGCTTTTGTAGGTGTTGTCACTGCTTCTTCAATAAAGACATCATCGGTTCGTTCGTTATTGTTGTTTTGCATCGCTCTCTTCTCTATTATTTGCTTCATTTTCAAATCAGCGTTTTCTAAAACGGTCTTTCGTAATTCTTCGCGTAACGCTAGAACTTCTTTTGCTAATAGACTAGCGTTCATTTCGGAGAATTTTCTTCGGTTTGATTCAATCGTTGCTGAAATATGGAATTCACACGCGCGAACAACTGCGTCGTGCAAGTCGTCTCGAAGTCTTTCGTTTGGAACATTTTTACATTTCGTAAGAGTCGCTTTTTCAATCGCTTCGCGAACTACGAGCGGATTCGCGAGAGAGTCAACACCGGATGATAACTCTAAACCGACAGCATTTATTGAATTTATTGTCGTTACCGTGTTCGGTGTCATTGCGCCATTTGTCTCTCTTTTTGAAAACGCATGAAATGTCTCTCGCTCGTGAATAGCGTCGTTGTCGTTCCTCCTGTTATTATTGTTTTCTAAAATCAATGGCTTCATCGTTGTTGGTATGCTACTCACTACTTGTTCCGTTTTTTTTTTGCTGCGTTGAGGCGTTCCATGCGGGGTTACGTTAATACCACCTACGCTTTTCAAGGCGTCGAGCAAGAACCCTAAATTTCCTTCTCGCTTTTCTTCTCCGACTTTGCTTTTCGTTGGATTTGTAGTAGGAATTGTCGGTTGTTGCTTTTTTGTTATAAGCGAAGAAGCTACTAACGGTTGCTTGGTTAAACTGCCCATCATCTTCGTTTCTATCGTCTTCGCAGTCGAGCTAACGGTCGCCGACTTATTATTATTACTATTATTATTATTATTGGCATCGTCGTCTTGATCGTTTATTTCGTTCTTCGTATTCTTCGAGCGATTTCGATTCCCATGATTCCCATGTTTCTTCTCTAATTTCGGCCATACTAACTTCATCGGATCATCTAAATTATTCTTCTCTCTAAACGCTTCGAAATCGACGTCTTCACATTGACAGGAACAATCGTTCTCGCGAACGATTCTCGTTTTCCCTCCATATAATTTCGAATCCACAAACTCTCAATGTTCACTATTTTCGGACATAATCCTAAAGCGTTCACGTTATACCTACAACACGTGTGTAAATAATCAGTATCTAATCCGTATCTGTTCCTGTCCAAGTTCGTCCCGTAATCGACACCGTCCTCCTTATCGTTCAAATTATGTTTCCTTAACTCGTCCGGTACCCTGTGCGTCTGAACTACTCCAGATAACTGAACGACCTTTGTTCTCCTCGTATTCTTGGCCAATAACTTCAACGCGTTCCGTTTCCGACCGTCTTTTCTGTTCCTTTCAGCGAGTTGTAGAGCTCGCATTGTTTGCAAGAACGCAGAACTTACGCTGGCGCAAGCGTTCGTCTCTTTCGGTAACGCGTTCATGACATTTAAATCGCACGCGTTCTTCGGGTAATGCTCCCACGAAAATCTCGCTCGGTATAATAATTGATTATTCGCCGGCCTTATTTGTTTCTCGTTCTGTTTCTTCACCGCCGCCGATGGTTCGTCTTCTACTGATACTTCTTCGTTTTCGATGCTGAGTAGGCCGATATCTTCATCACTCGCTCGCTTCTTCTTCTTCTTCGCAAAAATAACTTCTTTACTCGGTCCAGGTGTATCGACTTGTATGTTCTTTATGGAATCATCGCATTCGTCTTCTCGTTCATCGCGCGCTCTCGTTCTCTTCGTTCGCATTTCCTTTCTTTCTCTCTCTCTCTCTACTACTATTACTATTAGGTATTATTAAAACTGTACGAGTATTCTTCTTCTTCTTCTTCCTCGTTTGATTATGAGCGCTCTCGCGGTCCAAAGTGGGTCATCTCTCCTTGAAATCTGAACACTATAAATAAAAAAGGTGTAAATCTGTAAAAAGTGCCCCGCGGCAACAAACAGGAAACACGTTTACCTACTACTTTAAAAATATAGTGTTGTGACTCCATACTCTCCTCTCATTTCGTCTCATTCTTTTTTTTTATGACTATGATTACCACGATCACATAAGAAGAAGAAGAAGAGAGATGTCTAGTAATAATAATAATAATAATAATAATAACGATACTGATACGTACGAAGAAAGAACGACGAGGAACGCGTTCGTCATACGAACGATAGAACGCACGAGATCGCACGCGAAGGAGAACAAATATTGTTTCGATTGTAAACTACGTCTAGGGAAACTCGTGCTACTGAAGTTCGGGACGTTCCTATGCAAGAAGTGCGCGGATGGGCACGAGGAAATGGTGAACAACGCGCTCGGCAGGCGAGGAGAGAAGATAGCGAAGGAGATTTTGTACTTAAGGAGGGGACGAAACAGTATAACCGATGATGACGACGATGATGACGATCGTGGTAGTAGTACGAGTAGAAATAAATTAGACTGCGAACAGTTCACGGATTTAGAGGTTGCGACGATATCGGTCGGGGGGAATAAGAACTTGATGGATTTTCTTAAGAACGAACACGAAATCGTCGTCGGAAACTTACAGACGAAGGACCGAGCGAGGTTTTATAGAGAATGTAAGGAGTTGAGGTTATACAGGGTCGAGTTAGCGATGGCGGCTTCGATGCGCAGGCACGCGTTGGACGTGGAGTTTTTAAGGATGGGTAATAATAATAACACAAACGATGATTACGATGTTAAAGATAGTTTAGGCAGCGTGTTTACGGACATAGATAAGGAGATAATGGAGGAAGATGAACGCGAACGACGCGAACGACTAAAACACGTTTTTGTGAAAGGAGAAGACGACGAAGACGATGACGACGACGATGGATTGAACGCGGAGCAAATACAGCAAAAGCAGCAGCAGCAGACGGCAGCGATGACGAATATTTTTTCGAATCCATCGAATTTACTTAAGTCTATAGATACTTCTGGTTTGAACAAACTCGGGACATGGGTTCAAAGTATGACAAAGATAACAACGACATCGACATCGTCTCAGCAGCAGCAGCAAGAGACGAATAAGAAAATGACTACAAAAACATACTCGGACGAAAGTTTGATGAAAGAAATAGAAACCATCGCGGACAACGCTACTACTACTACTGCTAGCAATTCACAATCACCAGATAAAGATCAACAACAACAACAACAACAACAAACGACGAACATAACCGAAGCGCAACGGAAATTGTTACTATTAAAAAAGACATCGGATACGCGTCACCATACGCACGTTAAAGCTCGAAACGACGCGGCGACGAACGTGCAAAAGCAATGGAAAGCTATAATTGAACGCAAAGCATTTCTTGAGAAGAAAAGAGCCGTTGTGACGATTCAATCAAACTTTAGAGCTTTAAAAGCTCGCAATGAATTGAAAGAGATTAAACGAGAAATCAAAGAAAAAGAGCAGAAAGAAAAAGCTGCTGTTAAGATTCAATCGAGATTTAGAGGATTGAAAGCTCGAACGATAACGATCGCTGAACTCAGAGAAGATGTAAAACGAAAAGAAAATGAACGTATTGAACTCGAGGAGAAGCGATTTAGAGAACGAACTGAAAGTGCTGCGATATTGATTCAAAAATCTTTCAAAGGCTCGCGTCAAAGAAAAGTGTACGGAGAAATTAAATTAGAAAACGCTCAGCGTAATTTAGCCGCTGCGCGAATACAAAGTTTATTTCGCGGCAAGAAAACGAGAGAGAGCCTGGCAAATGAAAAGAAAGCGAGAGAGGAGCGTCTGGCGAATGAAGAAAAAGCGAAAAATTTAATCGCTGCGCTAGAGAAAAGAGAGCGAGAAAACGAGATACGGATTCAAGCAGCGGCTGTTTTACAAGCAAACGCGAGAGGTTTCTTAGCGAGGACGAAAGCGAGAAATTTGCGTGAGCTCGCTCGATATAAGATCGAGGCAAAACAAAGAGCGAAGGAAATCGTTGCTCAGAAAATCGAACATAGAATAAACGAGTTGAGAAAGCTCGTCTTAGTGTAATAATAGGTACAAGAAGACAGTCGACGCAATCTTCGAGTGTCTTCTTTGGTACAGGTATTTATTGGATAGAATTTCATATTTATTTATATAGCGAGCATTTCGTTGATGAGTTTTTTAGCTTTCTTAATTTGCGAAGTTGCAATTTCGACTACGACGATACATCCATCGTTGTTGATTTCTGGTATAATAACCGCGGCGTTAAACTTAGACGGCGAGACGGATGGCATTAAGTGCGAAGCTTTCACGTTGTTACCAAACTCGTAATCAAAAAATCCGAACGTAGACCAATTTGATACAATCACGTCAAGTTTATTTAGCATGCAATGAAACGATACCGCGTGCTCGCGGAAGGAAATATTATCAAACTCAGCGAATGCTCGTTGTATTTTTCTTTTCTTTTCTTCAAAGCGTGGGTCTGCTTCTCGAAATGTTCCAAGAGAGCGTCGAACTTCTCTTGCACGTTTTTCAACCGAAGCGTTATCGTCGTCATCACAGGCCACGATATGGGAGAAGCTTGCGTTGCCGAAATAATGCTTTGGCAGAGTCCCGTAGTTACGATGATTAATCGCAATCGACGCGAAGCTCTTCTTTTCCTTCTTTTTTTTCTTCTTCAAAGACGCGCAAAGATTCCAAACAAAAGCGGTCGCTAAATCGTTAGTTGAGACGAAGTCGTCATCGACAATGAAATCTACGATCGGCTCGCGTTCGCTCGTTCGAATTTTCATCTTTTCAATCCACGCGCTTGTTAAATGTATTTTCACGCGCGTCGTCCTCGTTGTTAGTATTTTCAACGCTCCAACAAAAACGCCCCATATCGCTCGCGTCGGTTTGATATTAAAACACCCGTGTTCGACAATATCAGGAATTGCTATGAAATCCTCTGTCTTTTTATCGTTAACATTAGTAACTTTAAAGAATGAAGTTCGTTCAACAGTTGGCAAGTCAAGCATAACTCCTTTTCGATTTTCTTCTCTTAAAACGTGCGCGAGATCGCTCGTGAAAAAATCCAAGAACAATCGCATTGACTCGCCATCGGCGACGTAGTGTCTCACAGAAAACGTCAATAAAACCACATCATCTCCACCATCTTCACCATCTCCTTCTTCTCTTCCTTGCATGCGTATGTTCGTTTTTTGTATCGCCATTCCGTGCCCTTTCGGTATTCGTGGATTTCCTAAACCTGTCTTTTCGACGTATTTTAGTACTCGTAGGCGTTGTTCGATTTTACGAGAATAAGGTAAAGTTTTTTTATTTCCCATTGCGCCGTGCCATAACACATCGATATCGCGCCATAGAACCCCTGAATCTTCCTCACCAACGCGCATAACCGGTTCTTTCGTTCCAGAAATTCGTCCCGATAGAAAAGGAAAATGCTGTAACGTATGAACGCTTAAGGCCTCTTTCATCGCTTCTGATTTTAATTTCGAGGCATTTAGATCACAAAAAACAAACGTCCAAGTCGTCGTCAATGTCGATATCGCAGGATGTTTATCTATTGGAGCGAAGCTTATGTCACGAAATAAAGCGTTGTTAGTAGTACGTGCGAAAATTGGTTTAATTATCTCTTCGCTAATGTTCGTGATTGAATACTTCTTTTTCATTTTTGATATAAATAACGTAAAGGCGTTTTAGGAAATAAATAGGAATAAAGTGTGGCAACATCTTAAATTTTTCTCTCACATTGACAAAAAAGACGTCAAAAATAATCTATTCGTATAATATTTCTCTCTATTTCAAAATCAATTAAAAACTACTATATAATATATAATATAAACTAATCACGCAGCATTTACTTGCTCTTCTTCGCGGCTTTGATTTGTGCGTTCAAAGCATTTATTTCCTTTTGGTTCTCACTTTCTCTTTCGCCTCGAGCGCCGGGTTCGTATTTCATCATCATCTTCGATTTCTTCTTGATTTGCCTCTTTCTCGGTTCGATTAATTCTCTTCTTTGATAGGACTTTAATCTATCTTTCAAGAGCGCGTGCGCACCTTTTAACGTTCTTAAGTTCCCACTGACTTCTTCTTTGAACAAAACTTCCGGTAAGTCTTCTTCAAATTTATGTTTCCCTAATCTTCTCGGTTGCGTTTCTTCTCGTTCTTTCCTCGCCAATTGTTTCCTTAAGCGCTTGACTTCGTCCAATTTTTCCTTTTCTTGGATATCTTTCTTGATCGATTTCAATTCACTCAAGTCTCTGCGTTGTTTCTTCAAAGCTTTTCTTTCTTCGATTTCTTTTTGTAGTTCCTGATGTCTCGCTCGTTTATTCCTCGCCGTTTTGTTCAATTTTTCGTTCAGTTTCGAATTTTCCCTCTTTTTTATTCGTTCTTCTTCGTCATTATCATCGTCCTCGTCCTCGTCTCCGAATCCAGTTTCGTAATATAACTCCTTAATCCTCATCGCATCGGCTCGATAACCTAACAACGGCGCTTTCACTGGATTTAATTGTTCCTTATACTCCTTCTGAATTTCCTTCGCCGCCGCTTTTAGAACGACTTCGTTCCTTAAATCCTCTGGAGGGTTATACGAGCACCCTGGTTCATCTACTTGCACTGGTTTATGGAACTTCCTATCGACGGTTGGCTTTAGAATCTTCATCGCATGTCTCGCGATCCCGGTCACTCGCGGGAAATGTCTCTCCCAAAAAGCGCCCGCCGCCGCGTTCTCTGCGTTATCCGTCGTCTCAATCGTCATCATAGCGTCACCTAAAACAGTAGTATTCGTATTCGTATTCGTACTACTACTACTACTACTCTTCTTCTTCTTCTTTATCATCTTCATCACCGCTTTATTCCCATCGCAACCTCTATGTTTCGTCGGTACAGGGTAGGTCTTCATCGGCCTCGGTTTCGATAAAATCGAATCCATCTTCAAACTCTTCTCGCGCACTCGTTCCCTCTTCGTTAACTTCTTCCTCTTCTTCCCATCATCATCGTCGTCATCATCGATCCTTCCCCCTTTTAAATCTTCAACGAACAGATCTTCGTCCACTAACTCGGCCGCGACGGTGCGCTCGTTGAACCCTAACTGATTATCCCTATTCTCTCTTTCCCTGAAACCGATTTCGTCTTCTTCGATTTCGGCCCAGATCTGTTTCGATCGCTTTCCTTTCGGTCTCTTTCCTGTCTCGGTTTTGCCCATTCTCGCTCTGCTTCGTCTCCTTCCTTTCTTTCGTTTCTTTCTTTCTTTCTTTCTATCTACTGACGTGTTATTGATTAGTACCCACTAGTGAAGCGAGAGAGATTAAGCGAGAGATGATTAAGCGAGAGAGATTAAGAAGTTTCTATCTATGCTAATTGTATGCTTACGTGCAGCGAAAGTATGATCGCGCGACTGTGTAATGCTTCCGCGTGGTGTTTCTCTTTGCGCTCTTATAGAAGAAGATAACTGGAAGAGGAAGAGGAGGAACTCGAGAGGGCGAGTGCGGCCGCCAGCACGGTGCAGACTATTCTTAGGGTTTAGAGAGGATTTAGGGTGTGGGCCTTTTTGAGAGATACAGGTTGCTCTACAGTTTTCCCTAAAATCCCTATAATAAGCAAAAATCCCTAAAAACACGCGACTTCGCAACAGTAGAGCGCTCGTTCATCGCTCTGCCTTGAACGAAACGAACGTCGTAAAACATCTCCGAACAGAGCTACGGTGTTCTCGTTCTCGTTCTCGTTCTTCTTCTTCTTCTTCGTTCTTCTCGTTCACTGTTCGTCTTGGAACGAAGTAATAAACAGGTGAGTGTGTGTGATGAAGAAGAGACGAGGGAGTCGTGTGTGATAGGTATCTTGCGCATCGAGCAGAGTGTTCGAGAGCGATCGATCGATAGAGAGACAGACAGATTAAGAGAGAGAGATTAAGTACAACGTACAGAGAGAGAACTTCTATGCTATGTGGACAATAAGAGCCGACGCGGAAGAAGTATACTTTAGCGAATCGATTGAGAGATCGAGATTTTGAGAGATTGAGATCGAGGATTGGAAAATAGTGTACGATAAGAAGAAGAAGAAGAAATCGAGTGCGTGCTATGTATAGAGTAATGAGTGTAAGAAAGAGTCCAGAGTTGTAGAAGAAGAAGGAAGAGGAGGAGGAGGAGGAGAACGATTTGGTTACGACGAATGAACGAACGAACGACGAGGGCGATGATAAAGATTGAAGAAGAATAGTATGGATTCGAGATGTTGGTTTTTAGTTATGACAGCGCGAAGGCGATTGAGTGACGTATCGGTATCTGCGTTCAATAGTAGTCGGTTTACGACTGCGACTGCGACGAGTACTCGGAGTTCGGACTTTAGTAATCATGAACACGTAGAGAGGAAGAAGAATAAAATGAACGACGGAAGTGATGATGGCGATGATGGGAACGGGTCGACTATATACGCAATGAGCACGAACGCGTGGCAAACGGCGGCTCTGAACGTTTTGAGGATTTCTGGACCGCGAGCGCACGATATAGCGAAGATCATGACCAGGAACGTTCGTCGTAGTAATAATAATAATAATATCAATAGTATCAATAATAATGAGAAGAGGAAGACGATGATGTATCAAAAACGGGATGACGATGGTGATGATGATGGGGAAGCAGTAGTAGTACCGAACGTGATGCGTAGAGTGAAATTCGTGAACCCGATCGTTCAATCACTACGGGCACCACAAGAAGAAAAATCATTTAATAATAATGGAAAGAAGAAGGAGCAAATCATCACGAGAAGGAATTATGAATTGATCGATGAAGGGTTAATAGTTTATTTTAAGAAACCGAAATCGTTCACCGGCGAAGACGTTTGCGAGTTTCATTTACACGGTTCCGTTGCAGTGACGAAGAAGATTCTGGACGTTCTAGGTAACTTAAATAATATTTTAAGCAGCAGCAGCAGTAGTAGTAACGATAAAGATTTGAGAATAAGACCTGCAGAGGCTGGAGAGTTTTCGAAGAGAGCGTTTTTGAATAAGAAGATGAATTTAGTTCAAGCAGAGTCTTTGGCGGATTTGATCGAGGCCGAGACCGAGGAACAGAGAGTATTAGCGCTCTCGGAAGTAGACAACGACGACGACGATCACGATGACGATGACGATGAAGATGAAGATGACGAACATTTGTACGACAATGATAATGGTACGACAAAAAAGACGAAAACGAAAAAGGCACTATCTTTGACCAGGAAAGTGAAAGAGTGGACGAAATCTATAACGAAAGCTTTGGCTATTTGCGAAGCCGTTATTGACTTCCCGGGCGAAGATCCCAAGCTCGAACAGTCTTTGATCCTCGAAAGCGTTTTACCGCTCTGTCAAAAAGTTAAAGACGAGATCGATATCGCTTTACTAGACGCCGATGCGAGAGAGTTGATTAGAAACGGCGTTCGAGTATGCATCGTCGGCCAAACAAACGCTGGAAAATCAACTTTGTTGAACTATTTCGCAAAACGAGACGTAGCGATCGTTTCTAAAATTCCAGGAACGACTAGAGACGTAGTCGAAGTGAGCTTAGAGCTCGATGGTAGAAAAGTGGTCATATTTGACACCGCCGGGCATAGGGAATTTTTTGCTAACGATAGTACTGTTAATCATGATGATGATCATGATGATGATGATGAATTGAATAGTAGTAGTACTTCTTCGTTGTCGCCTCCTCCGTTGGACGACGAGTACGAAAAAAGAGTTGGAAAACTTACTTTAAATGAAGATACAAAACACTTAATCGACGAAATCGAACGCGAAGGCATTGAAAGGGGAAAACTAGTCGCGAGAACGGCCGATATCATCATCGAAATGATCGACGCCACGAATCCAAAGCGCATAGATTTCAAAAATCTCATTCGCAATCGCACAAAGGCGAAGATAATTTCAGTCTTGAACAAATCCGATAGTTTATACCTTCTCGATGAAGATAACGAAGATAACAACATCAACAACATCAACACTATTACTACTACTACTACTACTACTACTACTACTTTACTTGCCGACAAATCATTATTAAGGTTAAGTTTACGCACTGGCGAAGGCGTCAAAGAACTCACTCGCGCCGTTTCCAAAGCCGTCGAAGAGCGCACGCGAACGCCGTCGTCTGCGTCTGCGTCTTCGCCATCATCATCATCTACGATGATCACAAAATCGCGAACGGCTGCACTGACTCGCGCTCGACACAAAGTGCACTGTCAAACCGTCTCTCGCTCGCTCTTAAACGCTTCAAAGAATTTCAACGAATCGGAGTTAATCTCGGACGACTTGCGCGAATGTTTAAGAGCGTTTGGTAAAATTATCGGTAAAATCGATCAAGAAGCGGTCCTCGACCACTTATTCGCCGAGTTTTGCATCGGGAAATAGATCGCGGCATCGTCATCATCATCACAGCTGTAGTAGTAGATATGTATCATTATAGTCCTACCTATGGTATTAGTAGTCTGTACTATGGCGCGTTCTCGTTCGTACTTTTTTTTGTCCTCCGATGTAGCCCAGCAGCAAATCACCCTTATTAAACTCTCTTGTTTGTCTTTTCAAAGCATGAAGCAAAACAGGAGAGATCACAATGATGATCTGAGAGAACTTGCTGATCGTGCATTAAAAAACGCGGAGTGAATAATTAATTAATTAATTAATTAATTAATCAGTCGTGATTAAGAAAAAGTAACGAACGCGAGAGATGGCACGAGACGAAAATGGGACGAACGAGACGCCATCGGAAACGGTCGCTCAACTGTTCCCAATATTCTTAATCGCGATATTATCCTGTTTCCTTTTTCCAATCACTTTATGGAAGCTCGTGACTTCGTTGTTCTTTAAGGATTCGCGCGAGAGCGCAGGTGGTAGTACTGGATCAATGCAGGGCAGTAACGATCAGAAGAAGAAGAACAAGAACAACATCGGTGTTGCACAGAAGTTCTCGAGGGAGACGTTGACTGAATCCGAGTGGGGAAAGCAATTCGATGAATCGTTGAAGATGTCGAAAAAGAACAGCAGAAGATCGTTCTTTGAAAATACTTGGAACATTTTAATATTCGTAGGATGGATTGCGTTCGCGTTGTTATATTACTTATGCATGATAACGAACACGGAGGAGAAGAGGTTTGACCCGTACGAGATCTTGGACTTGAAGGTCGGCGCAGATGCGAAGGAGATTAAGAAAGCGTATAGGAAGATGTCTTTGAAGTATCACCCGGATAAGAACTCGGACCCAGAGG